>Ga0082212_10004477_pt1 | contig 19369 bp, 17 predicted proteins | sample TergutNt197P3_FD_71548 | JGI IMG/M metagenome (GOLD analysis project Ga0082212, IMG submission 71548) | Neocapritermes taracua P3 segment gut microbial communities from Petit-Saut dam, French Guiana - Nt197 P3 | ecosystem: Host-associated > Arthropoda: Insects > Digestive system > Gut ... | reverse complement strand
TCAAAGGCGTGGTCGGAGGTTTAGGCGAAAAGAATGAAAGCCGCAGCTTCAATCGTTTTACCATGGGAACCCGTTCAACCGGTTCTTCAATGAAACCTCTTGCTGCCTATGGTCCGGCACTCGAGGTAAATGCTATACACTTCTCAACACTCTTCAATGACGATCCCTTACCTGACGGAACTATTCCCGGATATCCGAAATGGCCTCGTAACTATAGTAGAACACTCGGTCCACCGGTCACGGTAGCAGCCGGGATTGCCGCATCGCTCAACACCACAGCAGTCTGGACCATCCACACTATCGGTATCGAATTCAGTTTTGAATATCTGAAATCTTTCCTCGGTTTAGAGTCGCTAGACGATGTCGGAGATGTAACATATTCGTTGGCTTTAGGAGGTCTCTACAAGGGGGTAACGCCACTGGAAATGTGTGCTGCTTATGCTGCCTTCGGCAACAGCGGGTACTACTACTCCCCACATAGCTATACAGTAATACTCAACGCCCAGGGCGAGGTGGTGTTCGATAAGACTAATTATATTCAAAAGATTAAGGCTTTTAGTGATGACACGGCATATATCATGAACCGTCTGCTGTATAACGTCATGCATTCCGGATACTCCGGAACCGGTATTAATGCCACACCTGCCGGGAACATGGATTATGTCGGAAAATCCGGAACCCATACCGATGATATGGACTTCTGGTTTGTAGGTATGAATCCTTACTATGTAATGGCAGTCTGGCAGGGATATGATGTACAGGCGCAGATGGAGAGTGTACGTCCTCATCCAGTTCAGCTAGTATTTCGGAAGGTTATGACCGAGATCACCGCAGATCTGGAACCGTTGGAGTTTGCGATGCCCGAAACCGGTGTGCGAGCCAGACGATTCTGCTTGGCTTCCGGAGATCTAGCATCAGCTGAATGCCCCAATGTACGTATCGGATACTACAAGGACGACCATATACCACAAGTATGTGATCATTCACGAGCACCGGATCCTAATGATCCCATCTATGCATACCCAAGACCAGATCCAGCGACACTGCCACCTCCTCCCGACGGATAACCTTTTTAGCGAATGAACTAATGAGATGCCTTAGCTGATCTAAGCTAGGCATCTTTTCCATATTCAACTATATACGACCTTTGTAGCTTAATAAATCGATGTCTTATATTTTTCCTAAGTTCCCTATTAGGTTTAGCGTTGATGTCACAGGCGCATATTAACCGATTGATTTGAGTGTATTAAGGTCATATTCTATAGATTTTTGCGTAATCTAAAGAGTTTTGTGTATTATTTTAGCATTTTTTCGCATATTTCTAGATTTTTCTTGACCTTAAAGTTACTTAAACGTTTATCATTGCAATGAATTCTAGCATTTGTAACAAGGAGTTGATTATGGACAAAGAGTTGATTATGAATCAGAAAATAGTATCCGGATTCAACTATACCGATAATGTAAGGAATCTGCTCCTTTCAGTAGCACTTAGATTATTTACACAGAAGGGTATAGCGGCTGTCTCGTTACTGGAGATAGCCCAAGATATCGGTATAGCGAAAGCTGATATCTATCAATACTACCAAACTAAAGAAGCACTGATCGATGACATCTTAAAATGCTTTATTTCCGAGTACTCCCGGTTTTTGGAAAAATTTTCTGCACCCTATCCGACGCATGTAACACTTGAGAGTGTTCTCGACAGGTTTTTTTCTATTGAACTCCCTAACTCAGCCAATATGCTTATCTATCTCGGGATGTCTTTAGTTAATCGCGAACAATACACCAATGCTCTAGCGAAATGGTGTACCCGAGAGTTACTGTATGGTCAGACGGTACTGGTTTTTAAGACTAATTTCGATACACTAATAGACAGGGGTATCATCCCCCCATCATATACCAATCTACTGTCACTACATATCATGATGTGGTTAATTTCACTCAATGATCTCAGACTTCACGAGTACTTCGAAGAGGGTATAGTCGATAATACCGAACTGCTTTTTTATGACATGCGTCATAAGATATCAAAGCTGCTGTCATTAGGAGTATAGGGTAAACAACAGAATACTCGTTTTACTGAATACCTATGATATTGCCGTATGTTTTAGGCAAACACAAAACAGAGATGGAGCAGTTTATTAAGCTACAAAAAGACCGAGAGATACACTAATACGTATATACTCGGTCTCTTTTCTTGTCGTATTATATCTTCGTCCGGCAACTAAATTTGAACTATTCCTGAGCAGTCTCTATTAACTCTTCGGTAAGTCCAAACGATTCGGTATCATCTATATCACCCATTGGTTCTACATGAATCACTACTTCAAGGATATTATCCATCCTTCGCATTATCTCATCTTCTACCGCTCTGGCAATATTATGTGCTTTGGTTATACTACAGGTTGGATCGACATGTATATCGAAATCTATATCCCACATGCCGGCGATTTTTCTCATTCGAGCACGGTGAGGATTAAATGCACCGTCAACTATACTAACCGCTTCAAACACAATTCTATATGGTTCGAGTTCGGTGTTTCCATCCATGAGCTCTATGTTGACCTCCATAAAGATATTAACCGAGGTCTTTACCACCCACAGCCCAATGAGCATCGCAATAATAGAGTCGACGATTAAAGAATCGGAAAACAACGATATAACCAGTCCCACAAGTACACTTGAAGATATGAGGATATCCCCTGTCATATTCTTTGCATTAGCAATCAACATCTGTGAGTTGGCACGTTTACCGATAATACTCTGGCTTAATGAAATGGCGAGTTTCCCGAGTATCGATACTACGGTAACAATGAATACCGTAATCGAAAGCTCAGGTGGTTGCCCTCCATTTATGAGTTTGGAAACGGAGTTGACGACTAGTTGTGCTCCGGAAAAGAACAACACAAATGACAAAAATGCGGTAGCTATCGTCTCAGCTCTGCGATGCCCGAACGGATGCTCTACATCGGCAGGTTTAGACATAACACCAACCACTGCTAGGCTCACTATACTGATGAGCACATCCGAGGATGAGTCGATTCCGTCTGCCAAAACAGCATTGCTTTTTGCAATAATCCCGAATACTATCTTAAGCACTGCAAGGATGAGGTTACCACAGATAGAGATGATTGAAGCAGTCTTTATCAGTTTAATTCTCTCGGATGACATATATTCTGTGTACTCCTGTTTTTTTGAATTTTTCCAAAGTATTTATCATTAGCAAAACGTGAAAGCTCTTACCCTTCTTCCAGCTGGTCAACAGGAAGCAGGTTCTGCATGGCAACTATCGTATCCTCGATGAGTTGCTGCAGCGATACCTCCATCATATCTGCTCCCGTTTGGATTATCTCTCTTGAGACACCTACCGCAAAGGACGGGCTCTTAAATTTCTTTATCACCGACTTGTATGTAATGTCTGATACACTCTTAGAAGGTCTCATCAACGCTGCAGCACCGATAAGTCCGGTCAGTTCGTCTACGGCATAGAGTACCTTCTCCATGTATGTCTTGGGTGCAACGTCAAACTGAACCACATCATATCCGTGACTCGCAACCGCATCGATAAAGGCTTCATCAATATCGTGGTTTCTCAGTAGCTCGTAACAACCGGTACAGTGTTCACCCGGACAGGCTTCTAAGTCCACGTCATGTAACATCCCAACCGCAGCGTAGTACTCCTCCATATCGGGATCATATTTCCTAGCGAACCATCCGAGTACCCCACTTACCGTTTCGGCATGTTTCAGATGAAACACATCGGCATTATACTGCAAGAGTATGTCTTTTGCTTCTGTACAGCTCGGTATCTTTCCCATAGTTATTGTTCCTTTGTGATAATCATTCTATCTACATATGTATTTGCAGTGATACAAAAGTAGCAGAGAATTCTGCTACTTTTATCTTCTATTTCTTCTTACTCTTATCTGCGGAAGATTTCACTGATTTCTGCCATCAGTTCACTCACCTTGATGTGTTGCGGACACTCCTCTTCGCAGTGCTTACAGTTCAGGCACTCGGATGCTCCGACCGGAACCTGCCGGTTGTAGTATGCCAACGCTTCATCAAAGGTACCGGTTGCGGTGGAGTTGTATGCTTTAAGAGCACGCGGTATATCTATGCCTGCGGGACAGGGCATACAGTATTTGCAACGGGTACAGGGTGCTAACAGCAACCCATTATATACATTCCTTACCTTCATCAACATCTCGATGTTCTCTTCCGATAACATCCCAATATCCGAACGGGAAGCATATATGATATTCTGTTGGAGTTGTTCAAAACTGCTCATTCCCGAGAGTACAATACTCATCTCGGGTAGATTCCACAGGAAATCTAATGCCCATTCGACGGCTGACTTGGCAGGATCGATGAGATTTGCAGCTGCTTGTGAGAGATTAGCGAGCTTTCCGCCGAGTAGCGGTTCCATCGCTATGATACCGATACCTCTTTCTCCTGCTTCTTTGACACCTTTGAGGGTAGCCTGATACTCAATATCGATATAGTTCATCTGTACCTGAGCAAAATCCCAATCATATGAGTCTATGATATGCATAAATGAATCATAACTGTCGTGGAACGAGAAACCGATATACTTAATCTTTCCGTTTGCACGAGCCTCTTCCATCTTATCCAGCAATCCGTACTTCACCACCTTGTTGTCGAAGGAGGATCGCTCTAGTCCGTGGAACATATAGCTGTCTACAGAAGGAAGGTCCAGTCGATCGAGTTGAATTTGAAGTACTCGATCAAAATCCGCGGTGGAGCTCATCTGTCCCATGGGACATTTGGTTGCGACAATCGTTTTTTCTCTATATCCGTCCTTTAGTGCTTTACCTAATATTACCTCACTTCTACCTCCATGGTAGGGATATCCGGTATCCATGTAGTTAACTCCGTCATCAATAGCAGCGCGTATCAACTTTGCTCCGTATTCTTCATCCAACCTGCCTTTGCTGTCATTCGGGAATCTCATACATCCAAGTCCTAATGCAGAGACGCTTAAACCTGTGTTACCCAGCTTTCTGAAATTCATACTTTAATCTCCTTTACAAATTATTCTCTCTACTGATATTTTATCATACTCGGTCAAATCAGTAACCTAAAGGCTCAGAGGGTGAAGATAGGTATCCCTGTTCAGTCTTAAGGATAACCGATACCGAGTAGTCGGTGGGAATCAATAGATCAATCATACGAAGGGAGGTCACAACTGCTATCTCTTCATTACCTTCGATGAGTCTAGCTCGGTAAATAGCATTACTCCCTGTTACATTATCGGTGAGTTTAAGATATACAGCCTCTACTTTCCCACTAAACCCCTGTAACTTCACCCCACAGTATCTGAAGTTGTCATTTACACTATCGACTTCAACTGCTGTATCTATAATGGTGAGATATGCTTCAACCTGAACATCTAAGAAATTTGTGGTCGCTTCGGTAAACGCAAAGACATAGTATCCGTCTACAACATCATAGAGAGACACACTCGCATTTTGATCGTAGTTTTCTCTTATATACATTAGTTTTTGTTCGTAATCCTTGACATCGACCAAGAAAACATTATCACGTTCCAGCAATGCACGGAATATTGACCCGGTGATCCTATAACGTTCAAGAATACTATTCTTTGCCGGCGAGGCAGTATCCCACCCACCGAGAGAGTAACAGTTAAAATATATATCCGGCTCAAGTGCAGAGAAGGTCGGGATTATCTGATGGATTTCATTGGAAGGATTGGTGGTATTATCAATGAGATATATGTCAGAGGAATTTTCTCTAAGATGAACATATATATCGATAACCGACTGATGAAACCCTTCGGAGTAACTGCCGAGATGGTTACGGTAGCGAACGACTGCCGGAATAGCAGCAATTATGAAAACCGCAAGATAGATGACCGTTACAGCACCTTTTGGTTTACTCTCTGTCGGTCTACCCGTCACCTCTGACGGGATGGTTAGAAGTGCGACAGCTGCTGAAGCTATCACTCCAGATAGTACCCAATGGGTAAATCGCCCTACCACTGCCATGTACATGAGAGCCAGCAACAAGGCAGCCACTACGGCAACCAGCGTTCTTCTTTGCCCATTATTTCCGAACAAAGCAATCAATAGAATCGATATGAGCAACAACCACAGATAAACACTGTCCGAGAGTTGTTTCAGCTGTTCGAAAAAATTACCGTGTTTTTGTTGTTTTGATATGTCCACGATATTTCTTAAGGTTGACTCATCGAACTTCTCTCGGTCGGAGAAGTTCCAACTACTTATCATAGAGTAGTCGTTTGCGGTTATGCCGATAGCTGAAAATGCTTCGGCATATTCACCGTAGTCTGCTAAAGCGAAATCCGACACGGCACCCCGCAGCTCATTATATCGGCGATAGTCTTTCGCCGCTTCGTTGTGGTTTATCATAACATAATCGATACCATAGAATACCATGATTATTGTCAGGCAAATCGAGAGTGACAGTATCTCTTTGCGATTAACCCTGAGAAACTGTCTTGGCCAAAATCGTTTCTCACTCCTGGCTTCTGCATCTTTTGTATCTACAAGCATTAATGTAAAGACTAAAAAAAGTGCAATGGTAGCACCAATGAGGAATGCGTTGAAGCGTATTAGGCTTGCGAAAAGCGTTAGAACACTACCGGCTATGGTGAAGAATCTGCTCATATTTTTCGAGCCATATGAGAGGCAGAGAATTCCGACGGTTGACGCGGTAATGGAAATTTTTGTGTTGTGGATCAATAGATAGAAATCAAATGCGATGAAGATGGCAAGTATAGCTGCTGTGATGATACCGTAGATATTACGGTTCTTCAGTAAAGCAATCGAAGATATTAAGCTGAAGCTTAGAAGGCAGAGTGCAACTTCAAGAATAGCAAACCAATTGAGTAAAGGCCAGGTTTGTTGAAGCAAGGCTAGAAGACCCGACAGAAGTATACTGGTGTGTGCGGTGACATTCGAAAATACACCATATGCACCCGATGTAATTCCATGAATGATCCAATCATCGTTGTTAAGGGATCGTGCGACAAAAAACCGCAGGCAGAGAAACAATAATATTCCGTTAGTTAGGAATACCAGTGCGGTCAGATATCTTCTCTTAATGGTCGTCATTCCGACTCCTTGCATTACACAATATGAGGTATTCTACTGAACCCTAGTATATCACAGAAAGTATAAGAATATGTCTTGTTGTATGTTTCTTCATATATATCAGTTGCATTCACGCTTTTGGTCCTTCTGACAGCAGTGGGTTTAAGCATGTTTGTTCATTGCGAAAGACAGGTGGTTTGTGTATAATTAAGCCACTAAATCCCAGAAAATGAGGTTGCTGATGATCCCCTTTTGCAAACCTACGGTCACCGAGCTGGAAAGCCGATATATGCTTCAGGCTGCGACCGACAGAATATGCGGAGACGGTCCTTTTACAAAGAAAGCGACCGAGCTGTTAAAAGAAAAACTTAAGCTTGAGACTATGCTACTTACCACCTCATGTACCCATGCGCTGGAGTTGGCTGCTATGCTATGTGAGCTGCAACCGGGCGATGAGGTCATTCTACCTTCCTTTACCTTTGCATCAACAGCCAATGCCTTCATGCTCTCGAAAGCCAACCTTCGTTTATGTGATATTAGTGAAGATACCCTCAATGCCAATTCACGTCATATGAATGACCTCGTTACCGAGCGAACCAAGGTACTAGCCCCTATTGACTATGCCGGGGTTTCCTGTGAAATTGATGAGATTAAGGCGATAGCGAACAAGCACAATCTCTTAATTGTTCAAGATTCTGCTCAGTCGGTGGGTAGCAGCTATAAGGGAAGAGCGATTGGTGCGGATGCGGATTTTGCTTGTTTTTCCTTCCACGAAACAAAAAACTATGTTATGGGTGAAGGCGGTGCCATCGCCATAAAGGACATAAATCTGCTTGATAAATGCGAGATACTTCGTGAGAAAGGTACCGATAGAAGTCGACTCTTTCGAGGTGAGGTGGATAAGTACAGTTGGCAATCGATAGGTTCGAGTTATCTCCCATCGGATATTCTAGCAGCTATGCTCTGTGGACAGCTTGAGCGATTTGAGGAAATTAAGCAGAAACGTCTATCGATTTTTTCATACTACTTTAATTCATTCGAAGAATTAGAAAAGGCAGGAAAATTACGTCGTCCGGTCATTCCTTCATACTGTGAGCACAATGCTCACATCTTCTATATCCTGCTAGACTCTGAGGAGCAACGCGACAACCTCCTGTCATTCCTTCGCACCAAAGGTGTCGGTGCTGTATTCCATTATGTACCGCTACATCTCAGTAAGGTCGGTAGGGAGATAGGATATCAACCTGGAGATCTGCCGGTAACTGAATCTGCTGCATCCCGACTGCTGAGACTACCGCTATTTTACGATCTGACCGAGTCAGAATTGGAACACATCGTCGCCTCGGTCAACGCTTTCTTCTGAGGTTGTTATGAAAAGTGTGGCAATGCTACAATCCAACTATATCCCCTGGAAGGGTGTGTTTGATCTCATCAACCGGGTGGATGTATTTGTATTCTATGACGATGTACAGTTTACCAAACGTGATTGGCGCAGTCGCAATAAGATACCGACCGCAAACGGAGATCTCTGGCTTACGGTACCGGTAATCACCAAAGGTAAACGCAGTCAGCTTATCTGCGAGACAGAAATTGACCTCTCCAGCAACTGGCAGACAAAACATCATAAGACATTGAGCCTGAACTATATGAAGGCTCCATATTTTATCGACTACTCTCAACTACTTGAGGATTTCTATCTTAAGGAAAGATGGGAAAACCTATCTAGGATGAATCAGTATATGACAAAATATATCTGTGAACTACTTCAGATTGATACCCTATTCTATTCCTCCGAACAGTTCGCTGTCTCAGGGGATAAGGACGGCGAGAAGGTCATAAAGATATGTGAGAAACTCGGATGTAATCGATTTCTCAATGGGCCGGCATCCAAAGCCTTCATGGATGAAACTAAATTTCAAGCAGCTGGTATTGAGTTAGAATATATGGAATATGACTATGTCGAATATACACAGCTGTATCAACCCTTCAATCACAATGTCAGTATACTCGACCTGTTGTTCATGACCGGACCTAAGGCAGCAGAGTATATCTTTGGTACCGGAGAAACAGAATGAAACTATCGGATTATGTTATCTCTACAATCAAAGCAGCCGGAGTCGATACAGTCTTCGGATTTCAAGGTAGCAATGCCACCCACCTAATTAATTCTATTCATACCACCCCAGGTATTGAGTATCATCAAAACAATCATGAACAGGCTTCAGCGTTTGCTGCGTGTGGATACAGTGAGGTTAAAGGTATGCTAGGGTGTGCCATATCCTCCAGTGGTCCGGGAGCCATTAACCTGATTGGAGGTATGGTAAATGCCTGGTTCGACTCTCTTCCAGTGATTTTTCTGACTGGACAGCTCAACTCCAAGGCACTCAGTCCGAGCATAAACTACCGACAGCATGGATTTCAGGAGTTCGATATTGTATCGGTTGCTAGCAATTTTACCAAGTATGCCGTGACGGTACTCGACGCTACTCAGATACGGTATCATCTCGAGAAAGCTATCTGGCTTGCTACAAACGGCAGACAGGGTGGGGTGTTGCTGGATATCCCACACGATATCCAGGCTTGCGATATCGATATTAAAGCATTGAATAGGTTTGACCCCGAAGAGACAGATTTAGTGCTGCCGGAACCAACAGATATTGCCGATTGCCTTAATCTACTCGCCTCAGCCAAGCGACCATTGGTTCTTGTAGGTGGTGGTGCAAAAGAACTAAGGAACAACTCACTCTTTGATACCTTTATTTCCGAGTTCAATCTACCGACAGTAGCTTCACTCAGAGGGTTAGACCTATTGTCCCATGATTCGACACATTTTTACGGATTTATCGGAGCATATGGGAACCGTTATGCTAATCTGGCGATACACGATTGCGACCTTTTATTGGTCTTAGGTTCACGACTGGATCCGCTTCAGATAGGAAACATACCGGACGGTTTTGGAGAGAATGCAAAAATTATACATGTCGATATTGACCGATATGAGCTGAATCACAATATCCGCTGTGATGTTGCGATAAACAGCAGCTGTCAAAAGTTTATTGAAGCGTTATTTGAACAGCGACAACACTCGCTTGAACCCAAGAACTACCGAGAATGGTATCTGCATCTAGACCAACTCAAACGGCGTTACCCTGTCTTTTCGAATGTAGACGACAAGACACTTCCCAACCAGATAATCTACTCGGTTAGCCGTTTCTTCGCTGCAGACGATATCATCACCGGCGACGTCGGTCAAAACCAGATGTGGACCGCTCAATCGATATATTTAAGAGATAATATGAGGTTACTCAACTCAGGCGGTTTAGGGTCTATGGGATATTCTCTACCGGCTGCCATCGGAGCAGCTATGGCTAACCCTGTTTCTAGGGTACTGTCGATATCCGGTGACGGCGGAATACAGATGAATATACAGGAGCTGGCAACCGTAAAACGTCTTAATCTACCGATTAAGATTATGATAATGAACAATCAATCATTAGGTCTTATCCGGACCTACCAAAACATCGTGTTTAACAACAATATAGGTTCGGTTGAAGGGTTTAGTTCCCCCGACTATGAACTCATAGCTAAGGGGTATGGTATTCGCTATCTTTCGGTCGGTAGTGTTGAAGAACTACAGACCGCGGAATCGCTCTTAACTGATCTTCTCCCGTTAGTGATTGAGGTGAAGCTCCCTATCGATACCGAAGTACATCCGGAACCTGCCTACCGAATGCCGGTATATATTCAATCTCCGTTAGTCGACTAATATCTTGAGGTCATTATGAAGAAATACAGAATTTTAGTCACAGCAGTCGGTGCCATCGTGGGGTATGGGATAATCTCTGCCTTAAGAGATTCGGGATATGATATTGAGATTATTGGTTGTGATATATATGAAGAAGCGGTGGGTAGATATTTTGCAGACGACTTTGTCGTCAGCAGTCCTGCTGCCGATCCATTCTACCCGGAGTTTCTGAAGAACCTCATAGATGAAAAACAAATTGATCTTGTGTTATTCGGAATTGAGCAGGAAATCTCTTCGGTATATATGAATATGGAGAAATTCGAGGGATATTTATCTAGGCTGGTGATAAATAACCCGGATATTATTCCGCTGTGTGACGATAAATGGCAGACATATATGTGGTTGAATGAACATAACCTAGAACAATACGCTATCGATTCGGTCATCAATGGTAATTTTGAAGATATTAGTGATCGTTTTGGTACTCCCTTTCTCATAAAGCCTCGCATCTCAAGAGGAAGTAAAGGGATAGTGAGCATATCGGCGGCATTCGACTTTGACTATCATAAGGCGAAGCTGGGCAGCAACTTTATGGCACAGCCTATCGTATCTGACCAAGCTAACGAGTACACGGTGGGATTGTTCGGATTGGGAGACGGCAGCTATATCAATGAGATATATCTGAGACGCACCCTATCTCAAGAAGGTGCTACCGCTAAAGCTTGGACGGTTGAAGATACAGAACTCAAAGCTGCCGTAGAGGCTATTACCGCAGTTTTGAAACCGGAAGGGCCGACTAACTATCAGTTTAGGAAGCAACAAGAGAAGGTCTTTCTACTGGAGATTAATCCCCGTATCTCCTCCTCTGTATCTATCCGCAGTAAATTCTCATATAATGAAGCAAAAATGTCTATCGAATACTATCTAGAAGGGAAAAGACCCGATAGAGTTGAGGTAAAAAAAGGCAAAGCTATCCGATATATATCGGATTTGGTGCTAGGCTTATGGTAGCCTTTATTGCGGATATACACGGAAATCTACCCGCACTCGAGGCAGTATTTGAGGATATGAGGCAGTTTGACATATCCCGAATCTATTCTCTCGGAGATGTGGCAGGATACTATCCCCTAGTTAATGAATCTATTGAACTGCTCAAAACACACATGGTGGTACATATACTGGGTAACCATGATAACTATCTGGCAAACGACGTCGATTGCAGTCGATCTCGAAAGGTTAACCAAGCCATAAACTACCAACGTACAGTTATCACCAAAGAAAATTTGCTTTGGCTGAAAGACTCACCGACCTATCTGGAGCAACCTGATTTCTTTGCGGTTCATGGCGGTATACACGATTATCTGGAAGAATATAGCGATTTAAATGAGTTTATTAATATAGGGAAACCATTGTTTTTATGCGGGCACACCCACATACAGCAATATGTTAAAAAGGACCGCAAAGCGTTTTGTAACCCGGGGTCGGTCGGTCAACCGCGTGATGGTATAGCTGCAGCTGCTTACGCACTGCTGGATGACAACCTTGTAGTTACACTGAGGCGTGTTGACTATGATATCGAATATATTGCGAACGCGACTAAACAAGCGGGGTTCTCGTCCGATTTCTATGAGGGTCTATATATCGGTAAAGCCATCGGCAGGAAAGGGATATAGTATGATAGTCACAGTCGCTATTCCATGTTATCGTTCAACCGACACTATTGAAACGGTAGTGGAGTCGGTCAAACAAGCAATACTCAACCGGGAAGGTAATGATTATCAGTTTGTATTGGTTAACGATTGCTCTCCCGATGATACCTTCGAGGCAATCAGGAGATTGGCAGAAAAGGATGAAAAAATAACCGGCGTTTCACTCTCGAGAAACTGCGGTCAAGAAGCAGCTACACTAGCAGCTCTGCCCTATGTGCGAGGGGATGTAGTTGTCTTTATGGATGATGACGGACAGCATCCAGCCGATGAGATATATTCGCTAATAGATAAGCTTGGTGAAGGATACGATCTAGTCTATGGGAGATTCAATCTAAAGCATCACAACGCATATAAGCGAATGGTAAGCCGAATACACGGTTTCATATCCGAACTGAACGGCACCAAGGTAAAAGGGGTTACCCTTAGCAGCTATTTTGCACTCTCGGCATTTGCTGCCAAACAGTTAGTTAACTACCGCAGTCCATTCGTCTCTCGCGGTGGATATTTGATGTCGGTGACCACCAAGGTGACAAATGTCGATATCACCAAGCATCTTGACCGAATTGCCGGTAGCAGCGGATATACTCTGTCAAAGATGCTGTCGATGTTTCTTTCGAGTTTCACCAACTTCACCATGAAACCCATACGGGTTTCCACAACCATCGGTGCAGTTATTGCCATTACCGGATTCTTATATGGCCTATTCTTAATTATTCAGAAGATATTTCGACCGGATGTGCAGGTAGGGTTTACCTCCATCATGGCTGTTATGCTGTTCCTCGGAGGAATGATTATCTTAGTACTCGGTCTGCTAGGAGAGTATATTGGCAGAACATATATGACGGTCAGTAGTATGCCGCAGTATATCGTGCGTGAGGAGTTGAACCATGAGCACAAGGAGTAGAGTAAAGCAGCTTTTAGTATTGCATATTGCCATACTTATCTACTCTTGCTCTGCTGTCTTAATTAAGTTCGCTGCTATAGCCGATATCTTTTCCTTTAGCTTCTTCCTGTTCTACTGTCTGGCTCTCGTAGCTTTGATCTTTTATGCGTTGTTCTGGCAACAAAGTCTGAAACACTTCAAGCTAAGCTTTGCATATATGAATCGTTCATTCGGGATGTTATGGACAGTTCTATTTGGCATTACTATATTTGAAGAGACTATTGGTGTTTACGCAATAATCGGTATTCTTTTGATTATTGTGGGAGTGATAGTGTTGGTGACTGATGATTAAAAACGTTTTACTGTTTCATATACTGATACTATTTCTCAGCGTCATCATTGCATCCTTTTCTCAGCTATTACTCAAGAAAGAAGCTTCACTTAACCACACAACCCTATTGGCTCAGTACCTGAATCTGCGTGTGATAACCGCATATGTTTTGTTAGTGGTATCAACCATCTGCTCGGTTATGGCGTTTAGGGTAATCCCCCTTACCGCTTCACCACTTGCAGAAGCATTCGGTACGATTACTACCCTTATCCTTAGTGTAACAGTATTAAAGGAAAAAATAACCAAAAGGAAGCTGCTAGGTATTGGTATTGTGATATTGGGAATTATCTTCATTGCGATAGATTAAGATATCACTTTATTTCCTTAATCGGCAATCCTTACATTAATAATGCAAAGTAAACTGTATTTAGTATTGGGGTTCGACCAACTCTTCACGAGTGAGATAAATGTATTGTTTTTCGCCGATTATATATGCTTTGTAGTTAATGCGTGGGCTTGGACCTATCGTGTGGTCAACAACATTAATAATAGCTTGCGGAGTATTAAAAGAATAATACCAGCATATACCGGATACATACCATATAGTTTTATCCTGCTGATGAGCCATACGGTTACCACATGTACCGACTGTTAGACTTCCCGTGTGGTATCCACCACTATGAAAAGCATATCCATTCTCTGTACATTGATTGACGAAATCCGCCTTATATTCATCGTCAATAAAGAACCAAAGACAAGAACCGTTGTATTCGCTCATAAGTTTGTGTAACGATCGTATAATATTTACCTTCCTCACATTATTCACATAAAGAAGGCAAGAAAAAAGTCCCATCGTAAACGATAGAACGCAAACATATTACTCCCATCGTTCAAGCTTTAGCACCTTACTGACTGCAGGTTGCTGTGTGGTCATAGAGCTAGTCTCTCGCACACTCTTTATGAGTAGCCATAATATACCATTGGAAAGACGTATCTGTCAATACGTGATTTTTATGACAAAAAACAAAACGGGAGTTTCTAGTATTTCTAGATACCTATCATCTACAATCAAAGAGGAGTCTAAATATCCATACGATATCTGACTCCTCATCATGTAAGTGTTTACGTCTTAATCATCTACATCAAAAGCTTCCAATTTATCTTTTGGCAGTTCCGGTCTTGAATCACCGTGCTTAACAAACAACATAGTTACGAAGGAAAGTGCCACGAATACACATCCGTACGGGAAGAGTATCCTCCAGTTATCCAGCTTGTCCACTAAAAATCCGGAGAATGCTGGTGTCACCGATTGAGCTGCCATACTAAAGAAGTAGTAGTAACCGGTGTATTTTCCGATATTTGAACCTTTACTCATCTCAACTACCATTGGATAGCTGTTAACATTGATGAATGCCCAACCTATTCCTGCCAGTGCAAAGAACACAAACATGAAATATGAGAATGAGGTAAACATTATTGAGGAACCGAAGGCAATAGCCAACATCGTAATACCGCAGAGTATGGTTTTCTTTCTACCGATTTTTGAGGCTATCATTCCAACCGGTATGAACGAGATTATCGCTGCTACCTGAGCTACCAAGAGAATCATCGAAACGTTCCCTAACCCCTTACCCCATACATTCTCTGCATATCTGGTAAATCCGGTGGTTACTGCATTATATCCCATGAACCACAGGAATATACTGGATAGAATCAGTCCGAAGCTCTTCTTTACTGCTGGAGCCATCTTTTCAGTGCTACCTTGTTCTTCATTCTCTGACTCTTCATCTATGCCATATTCTTCGCTGAGACTACGCATCTCTGCAACAGATGTTGGTTCGTTGATGGTGAATACAAGTACTGCCACACATACAGCCATAAATATAGCTAGGACTAGGAATAACGGGAAGTAGTTGTCACTGTCGGCACTAACCAATATCGGAGTAATGCCAAGCATGGCAGCTCCACCGATTGCACCCATCAGATTTATAACGGCGTTTGCCTTACTCCTAAGCGGTTTAATGGTTACATCCGGCATAAGTGCAACTGCCGGACTGCGATAGGTCGACATGGCAATGAGCAGTATCATGATGATAACCATGAACAGTGCTAAACTCCATTGCTGTGCTATTGGAATCAATACGGTACAGATAACTGCCACTATCGTTCCGCCAACAATGTAGGGCATTCTTCTGCCTAACTTGGTGTTTGTCTTATCTGACAACGCACCGAACAGTGGGAGCATGAACAATGCCAGGATATTATCGATTCCCATGATGAATCCGGTAATACCGGAGCTGAGATTGAAATTGTTCTCGAGAATTAGAGGAAGTGCATTGTCATATATCTGCCAGAAAGCGGATATTGACATGAACGCCAGACCGACAAAGATTACTCTTTTTGTGTTCAGTTTCATAACCTACTCCTTTAGTCTATCTTTTCTTAATATTACCGTCTTTCTTTACACTCCACCCGAAGTGTCCAATATATTCACCCGAACTATAGTACTCACCGTGAGTATATGATATGACATTTGCATTTTCTAGCTGTAGACGATTCTCTGAATCGATCAATGCATCTTCAACAGAGACTGCAACGATATCTGCCAAGAACATATCATGACTGCCGAGTTTCATGATTTCAAACACCTTACACTCCAGTGAAATCGGTGACTCTTCTATCGAAGGACTGACTACAGCAAATGATTTAACTGCGTTTATGGAACATGCCTTAAACTTATCGACATCTCTGCCAGATTTCACTCCACAATAGTCTGCCGCAAACTTCAGTTTTTCGGTAGTAACGTTTATGACGAAGTCCATCCCCTCGTTGATGATGGAGTGTGATAATCTCTCGGGTCGTATAGAAACATATGCTCGCGGGGGATCCGAGTTGATAATACCCACCCATGCCGCTGTCATTACATTGGGGTTCTCAATCGTACCACAAGATATTAGCGCTGCGGGCAGCGGAGATAATAGGGTGCCTGCATTCCATTTAATTTTTGCCATTCGTTTTACTCCCTTCGTTTTCTATATTATATCAGAAAACACGATATGAAATATATGACTCAGCGAGTAAAATCAAGATTAGAGCAAAAGTACGATAGAAATAATCCGGAGGTTGACAGTCGTTGACCCTCCGACGGATATAACCTCATAAGGAGATGAGAGATATAGATAAGCAAAGACTCAAAACTCTGTCAGCTGCGATACTAATCCTAGTTCAACTATTCATTCTGTCATGTTGTACTCGGTATGAGCTGCAGGACATACCGCAAAACCAGTCGGAACAGTCAGATTTAATACAGCATGCAGCCAAGACTGATTCTGTTCAGACCGGGATAACACCTGAGCCACATATCTCAACCGGTAGCATCGGACCTCATGCCAATACATATGATGACCCACCAGATTCTGTATATGTAGCGGTTGACGGTCATGATGCAACAGCCGACGGAAGCCTCGGCGCACCGTATGGCAGTATAAACACGGCACTTGCGGCAGCCGAACCGGGAGATACTATCGTGTTACGATCTGGTGTATATTGTGAAGGGATCAATGTACGTATAAGAATGCCGAATATCACCATAAAGTCGGCTAAGGGTGAATGGGCAGTCATTGATCTGAGAGAATATGATAAGGATGCCAACGAGGATTCCGGAGTATATTTTGATGTTGACTCAACCGGCTCGAGGTTGGTGGCAGTAGAGGTGATAGGTGGCTTTTATGCAGTAGCACTCGAAACCAAATGGGATTGGGGTGATCCTGCCGATCGAGGGGGAGCTTCAAATATCATCATTGAAGACTGTATACTGCATGATTCAAGATACGATGTGGTCAAGATTAAACCTAACTGCAACGATGTGATCATCAGATATAATGAGATATATAACTCGGGGATGGCTTTTATTGGCAACCCACCTACCGGAGAGGACAACGCGGAAGGTATAGACAATGTTAATGGTGATCGTATGCATGTCTACGGCAACTACATCCATGACATCTGTTCCAATGCCATCTATGCAAAAGGTGGTGCTACCGATGTAGTCATCGAGGATAACCGCATCGAGGTCGCCTACGGTGCCGGTATCATGGTAGGATTTGATACTAGTCCTGAGTTTTTTGATATGTCAGTCAACAGCGAGTACTATGAGAATATCGGCGGGATTATACGGAATAACCTAATCATCGACACCGGATGGGAAGGTATTGGTCTTTATGCATCAAGGGATGCTGAAATCTATAGCAACACCCTCGTCAATGTTGCAAACATGAACCGCTATCACAGTGCCCTCTACTTCGGTTTATCCTACCAGGATTGGGAGGATTATGCCGGCAGACCCTCCAACACCAACTGCCGTATCCATCATAATATTATCATTCAACCTACCTCCTATTCGCTAGCCATGATAGAAATTCGCTACTCACATGAACTGGGTGGTCTATCTGCTCTAGCGGGGGAGCTATCGATGGAATGCAACTGCTACTATATTGAAAAAGGTTCCGCATTCTTTACGGATAATCGTTCCGATTCGACTGCCGAGAGGATGACTCTGGATGAATGGCAAACACATATTCGATCGGAAGACGGTAGTTTAGAGATAAATCCAAACCTAAACTCAGAGTTTCTGTCAGAACAACCGCAATGTCAGGGGATGGGCATATCCCATCCTTTGACCTTCAACTGAGCTAGTCAATATCATATATGGAGGTAGCAATGGAACGACTGAAAGCAAGAGTCACATTTGAAAAGGAATTTGTAATAGGTAAGATAGACAACCGCTTGTACGGGTCGTTTGTGGAACACCTGGGAAGATGTGTCTATGGAGGTATCTATGAACCGGGACATCCTACTTCCGATGAAAACGGTTTCAGAGGTGATGTAGCCGCAGTTACTGCCGAACTCGGGATACAGACAGTACGGTATCCGGGTGGAAACTTCGTCTCAGGATATCGGTGGGAGGACGGAATCGGACCACGAAGCGAACGCCCTACGAGATTGGATATTGCCTGGAGAACTACAGAGGATAACAGCTTCGGCCTCAATGAGTTTGTCAGTTGGTGTAAAACGGTCAATGCTGATCCCATGATGGCCATCAACCTGGGAACTAGAGGTGTGGAAGCGGCATTAGATCTGCTAGAATACTGTAACCATCCCTCGGGCAGCAGGCTGAGTGATCTGAGGATTTCACACGGATTCAAGAAACCCCACAATATTAAGATGTGGTGTTTAGGAAACGAAATGGACGGACCTTGGCAGATGGGCGCGAAAACCGCAACAGAATACGGGCGCGCTGCCGCGGAAGCCGCAAAAGTCATGAAATGGACGGACAGAAGCATTGAGCTTGTCGTATGCGGAAGCTCCCACAGGCACATGAGGACGTTCGGCGCGTGGGAAACCGAAGTGTTAGAGCATACGTACAACGACGTTGATTACATTTCGCTTCACAACTATTACGAGAACAGGGCGGACGATACGCCGTCGTTCCTGTCTAAAAATATCGAAATGGACGATTTTATCAAAACGGTCGTTTCAGCGTGCGATTATGTCAAAGGCAAGAAACGCTCAAGAAAAACGATTCACCTGTCTTTTGACGAGTGG
>Ga0082212_10004476_pt1 | contig 19371 bp, 14 predicted proteins | sample TergutNt197P3_FD_71548 | JGI IMG/M metagenome (GOLD analysis project Ga0082212, IMG submission 71548) | Neocapritermes taracua P3 segment gut microbial communities from Petit-Saut dam, French Guiana - Nt197 P3 | ecosystem: Host-associated > Arthropoda: Insects > Digestive system > Gut ... | reverse complement strand
TGGCATGGTTTTTGTTGTTCGCGAACCTTCGGTTCGCTGGTCAGCTACCGGCCTTTTCACCGGTATTCCCTCAACAAAAAAACCATACCGCGCAGCCCCTGATGGGCAGAAAGTGAACAGTTACCAGGATTTAATGAACTTTTTCCAGAATGGTTATCTCGGTCGGCTGCGAACTGAGCGGGCCGAGCTTCGGAACGATCTCGAGAAAATGCGACGCCTTCATATGCGCGTCGAGCGACGCCTGATCTTCCCACTGCTCCATCATTACGAAACGAAGCGGGTCGTTCGCGTCACGATACAACTCGTAAGCTATACACCCCGCGTCGAGCGCGTTAGTCTTCTCGACGAGTTCCTTTGTTATCGCTATGAAATCCTCCACGCATTCCGCCTTGATAAATTCTCTTGCCGTTACTCTGATCATGCTTTTCACTGCCTTTCTCTTTGTTGTTATTTGGGAATAAGCGCGAACCTCTGCGTTAACAGGCGGCTATGGTTCAAGTCCGCGCGTACCTATGGTTTTACGTGCATTCCGCCGTCTACGAACAGGGTGTGTCCGTTCGTGTGGCCGGACCGTTCCGAACAGAGCCACATTACGGCTTCGACGACGTCGTCCATCCGGCCGAACTTGCCCATGGGAATAATGTTCTCGATCACCGCGCTCTTCATTTTTCTGTCGGCCGAGAGCGTATTGTCCATCATCTGCGTGCCGAACGTCGGCCCGGGGCTGACGCAGTTGACGCGGATCCCGTTTTTGGAGTTTTCGTTCGCGGCCATCTCCGTCAGCGCGACGACGCCGGCTTTCGTCGGACCGTACGCGTGGAAACCGGGCGCGAACCGGTCGCCGCCGGTGCTCGATGTGTTTACTATCGCGCCGCTTCCCTGCTTTTGCATTTGGATAAGCTCATGCTTGAGACAGAAAAACGTCCCCGTCAGGTTGACGTCGACGATTTTCTGCCAATCCGCGGACGTTGCTTCCGTGAGCGGGCAGTACGGGATCCTGACGCCGTCGGGGCCTATACCCGCGCAGTTGAACGCGATATCCACCGCGCCGAACGCTGCGGCGACGTCGGCGACCATCCTCTCGACCTGGGCTTCGTCCGTGATATCGCAGATAAAGGCTTTCGCTTTACCGCCCTCTCCGATTATTGTCTCAACGGTGGCTCCGGCGTCGGCCATGTCCACTGCGGCTACTACGGCGCCGCATCTTGCGAATGACAGCGCCGCGGTCCTGCCTATACCGCTGGCGGCGCCAGTTATGACGGCGACTTTACCTTCAAAGCCGCTGTACATCAGCTTTTGCGATTCTTCTTTAGTCATTGAAACCTCCATCACAAGCGTTTTTGGAACAGATCCGCTACGCCCGCGCTATCTCCATCTGTTGACAAGCTCGCTTGTCGTGCGGTACGCCTCGTTTATCACCTTTTCAATGGGCCACGCGTAATACTCGGGGCGGAGCGTCTCGACGGAGATAGGCCCTTTGTAGCCGATCGCCTTGAGGTTTTGCAGGCAGTTGTCGAGATCGATTGCCCCGGAGTCCGCGAATCTGCGATGAGTCGGCGCCAGAACGCCCAGCGGCTCGTCGTCGCAGTTGTTTATATGTACGGTGATGATTTTTTCAGCCGGTATGTCTTTGTAAATCGAGAAATCGTTGTTCTTCCCGTTGATATACTGGTTGAAACTGTCAAGGCAAATCCCTATGTTGTCGTAGCCCGTGCCGTTTATTATCTCCATCGCGTGATCCATGGTTTTTACCGAACTGCCCCTTCCGCAGACGGGCTCCCAGGATATCGAGACGCCGTAGTCGGCCGCGACCGCGCAGAAGCGCTTGAGTATCCTTACCGAAAACTCCGTGACCTGATCTCTGGAATATGGGTAGTCTTTGTCGAGTACGTCCGCCATCATTCCCGAGGGCGTACGCTCCTGCAATATGTGGTTAACCACAAGGAAATAGTGATCGCCGATCTGTTCGGCGACATGGCACATGGCGATGAACCTTGTCATAAGGGCCGAGTCGCGCTCCCTGCCTGCGGCGTCGGCGCCCGCCAGGTCGTCCGGCTGGATGAAATATCCGCCCATGCAATGCGGCCTTATCCTGCTGCTCGCGAAAAAGTCCTTCACTTCTTTGATCGAATGTCCCACCAGAAAACGCGCCAGCGCGTCATAGCGGATCTCGATCACGTCGAACCCTGCTTTTTCGCACAATAAAAGATCCGTCCAAAATGAGGAGTCGGCGCAGCCTATGCCCGTACCCTCCTGATATCCAACCAACATGATATGTTTCTCCTTTCCTGTGTGAGCGCCCCCGGCCAGCAAACCGGCATTCGCGAGGGCAAGATCCTTCGCCTTCGGCTCAGTCAGCGTTTCCTTAAGCGATTATCTCCCCGCCGTCGATCGTCAGTACTGTCCCGCACGCGAACGACGCGTCGTTGCTTGCGAGGAAGAGTATCCCCTGCGCGATCTCTATCGGGTCGGCGATGCGTCCCATCGGCTGCGCGGAGAGGACTTTTTCGAGCAGGCCGCCGCCGCCGTGACCGTCTCCCGCGTCGCCTTCCGGCGCCGCTATTGCGCCCATCTCGGTGCGCGTCAGGCCGGGGCATATGCAGTTGACCCGTATGCCGTCTCTCGCGTAGTCGTACGCCATCGCGATGCTCAGTTGTTTGACCGCGCCCTTGACCGCGCTGTACATACAGTCGTTCGGTATCGCTACTATCCCGGCGACGGATGCGACGTTGACTATGCTTCCGCTTTTTTGACTGAGCATATGCGGGAGGGCGGCGCGGCACAGATCGATAATGCCGTAAAGGTTTGTTTCAAACTCCCTGTCGCGGATCTCGTCGTCCATTTCGTGCAGCCTGTACGGTTTTCCGCCGCCGACCCCCGCGATGTTCGCGAGGATATCCACCCGGCCGTAGGCTTTGACGGCACGGTCGATCAGGTTGACGCAATCGGAGGGGACTCTTACGTCGGTTTTTACGTAAAGCGCTTCAAAGCCCTCGTCCCGCATTTCCTTTTCCATCTTCTCGCCGCGTTCCGCCCTGCGAGCGCCCATGACGACCGTCGCGCCTTCCCTCGCGAACAGCCACGCCGTCGCGTTGCCGATCCCCGAAGTGTTTCCGGTCACTACCGCTATTTTTCCGTCAAGTTTTCCCATTATCGTTCCTCCTATATGATTATTATTTTATACTTAAGGTCTAATGCCGCTCCAGCAGTTTTCGCTGCCGCTCGGAACTGAAATAGTCAAGTATGAGCGCCAGTATCAGCAGGACGCCCTGCGCTACGACGTTCCAGTAAGGCGGCACAGAGAGAACGTCGAGCATGTTTTGAAAAACGTTCAGCAGCAGGACCGCGACGAATGTGCCTGCTATGTCGCCAGCCCCGCCGTGAAACGCGACGCCGCCCAGGATCGCTGCGGATATGACCCGCATGTCCTGCCCCGCCGTCATGAACGCCGACGGGGACGCGAACTTGCCCTTTGACGCCCACGTCAGGCCGGCGAACGCGGCCAGGACTCCGTTGTTTACATATAATATCAGCCTCGTGCGTTTTGGGTTCAGGCCGGACAGGCGCGCGGCGTGCATATTGCCGCCGACCATATAGATGCTGCGCCCTAACGGCGTCTTCAGAAGAATGAACTGGTATACCGCCATCAAGACGAGCGCGAACAGAAAGAGCACGGGGAACACGCCGTAAGACGCCACGCCGATCGCCAGAAAGCTTTCACGCGTTATCTGGATGTTTGCGCTGGACGTCCAGATGTTGGAAAGCCCCGCGTAAATGGAGGACATGCCGATCGTCGCGATGAACGGCGGAAAATGCAGCGCGTTTATCAGGAACGTATTGATCAGCCCGCAAAACGCGCCGAACAACAACGCGATAACGACCGCAAGGCCCCATGGAATAGGAGTGCCGGCGCAGAGTTTCGCGAAAATCAGCGTGGCGAGAGTCGCCTGCCCCGCGACAGACAGGTCTATATTGCCGCCGATCAGCAGGCCGGTCAGGCCGCAAAGTATTATGCACTGGAAAATAAGGTTGTTGAATATGTTGTAAAGGTTCCCGTGAGACATGAACCCGCTTGTGAACATGGCGGAAATCGGGGCGCCGGTCAGCACGCCGCTTCTGATGATCGTCGTGACGAGCGTGAGGACGAAAAGAACCAATACCAGCAAGGTCGTCCTCGAGTGCTGTAAACGACGCCATAAAGTTGCCTTATGCATTGGCTCCCTCCTTTACCGGGACGGCTCTGTTTTTGCGCTGCTGTTCGAAAAAGTCGAACGAAAGCGCGAGTAGGAGGATCATCCCCGTAAAAACAGTGACCCAGTATGTGCTGACCCCGACGGACGTCATGCCTATCTGAAACGTGTTGAGGATCAGCAGGCCTACGAAAGCGCCGCCCATCCCGCCTGTCCCGCCGCCGAAGGATATACCTCCGAGGATAGCGGCTGTCATTCCGGTGAACTGGTTTGTCTGCAGGGCGCTCAGGTTGCCCTGTGAGACCCGCGCCGCTGTAAACGTTCCCGATATGCCGCTGAGCACCGCGCTGTTGATAAACAGCAGATAGAGGGTCCGCTTGGGTTTTATACCCGTCAGGCGCGCGGCGCTCGGGTTTCCGCCGACAAGCGTTATGTTCAGGCCGTACTTCGTTAAGTTGACGAGTATCCCGTAGGCGATGAAGAACACAAGCATGACGATGACCCCGATCTGCACGCCCGGTATAGGCTCGCCCCTGCCGAGATACTTCATCGCGACGCTGTCGAACGTCACGTTCACCGCCGCGGCGTCCGTGCTGCTTGAGGATAAAAAGAACATCAACCCCCTCGCGACCGACGCCATGGCGAGCGTCGCGATAAACGCGGGGAACCGGAAAACGTTGATCAGGACGCCGTTTGCTAGGCCGAATACGGCGCACGAGATAAGCGCGATAATGATACTGAGCCACCACGGCAGCTCAAGCTCTTTCATTGACAGCGCGAGGACCATGCTGCCGAACGCGCCGATCGACGACATTGACAGATCGATATTGCCGGACAGCAGCAGAAGGCCCGCGCCGATCGTCAGGAAAGAAGTGACCACCAGCGAGTTAAATATGTTTTTAAGCGTCGAAACCTGGAAAAAGTTGTTGCCGATCGCAATCGACCAGAAGCTGAACACAATGGTCATAGCGACAAGCAGCAGTATGAGTTTGAACACATTATGCCGCAACAACGGTTTGATATAAGTATGGTAGATACCCGCCGCTCTCTCTTTCATTCCCGTCACCCGCCTACTCAAGCATCGCCAGTTCGAGGACAGCCTTTTCCGACGCCTGTTCGCGCGGCATCTGCCCCGTTATGTACCCGTTATGCATCACGACTATCGTGTCGGCCACGTTAATGACCTCTGTCAGCTCGGACGATATAAATATCACCCCAATGCCCATTTTCGCGAAATCACAGATCATCTGGTATATTTCCGCTTTCGTGCCGACGTCGATGCCCTTTGTCGGTTCGTCGAGAATAAGGAGCTTTGTCGTCACTTTTGAGCTCGTCCAGCGCCCGAGAATGACTTTTTGCTGATTCCCTCCCGACATCTCGCGCGTCAGCTTGTCTATCGAAGTTGTGCGGATCGTGTATTTTTCCACAGCCGCTTCAGTAAGCTCCGCGCACGCCTGCTTGTCAATGAACACTTCGGCCTTTACGAGCTTATCTATCACGGGCATGATCGTGTTGACTTTGACCGAGCGGCTCAGGACGAGCCCGTCCTCTTTGCGGTCTTCCGGGCATAACGCTATGCCGAGGTCGATCGCGTCGCGCGGGGTTTTGAACTTCACCTGCGCGCCGTCAAACCAGATCTCGCCGCTGTCGATAGGATCGGCGCCGAAAACGGCGCGCGCGACTTCCGTACGCCCGGCGCCTACGAGCCCCGCCAGACCGACGATCTCGCCGCGCCGCACGCAAAGATCGACGCCTTTGAGATAAGGCGTCGTTAGTCCCCGGACGTCGAGAAGGACGTCCCCGATATTATCGTTACGCTTGAGGTTTGCGTACGTGTCCCCTATGTCGCGGCCGACCATCAACGTTATCATCTTTTGACGAAGCGCCAGGATCTCGTCTTCCGACTCGCTTTTGGGATTGTCGAACTCCGAGACGAACTTCCCGTCTTTTAAGATGACTATTTTGTCGGCGAGCCTTGACACCTCGCTCAGCCGGTGCGAGACGTATATGATAATCTTTCCTTTGGCCCTCAACTCGTCGATGATATTGAACAGGCTTTCTGTCTCCCTGTCCGTCAGCGGCGCCGTCGGTTCGTCCAGCGCGACGACCAGAGAGTCGCGCCTGTACGCCTTCATTATCTCGACCATCTGCTGATACGCTACGTTGAGCCGCCCGACCTTCTCGCCCACGTCAATGGGCAGCCCGAACTTGTCCACGATCTCCTGCGCTTCGCGGCGCAGCCGTTTAGTGTCGACTATGCCGAGTTTTGTCCTCGGCAGCGCGCCGGGGAACAGGTTCTCCATCACGCTCAGCGACGGGATGACCTGCCGCTCCTGGTATATGACGCTGATACCGTGAGTGATAGCCTCATGCGGCGTGGAGAAATCGACGGTTTTTCCGTTGAGAACGATCTCGCCGTCGTCGGCCCGAAGGTCGCCGCTGATTATTTTCAGCAGCGTGCTCTTCCCGGCGCCGTTTTCGCCGAGCAGCGCGACGACCTGGCCGCCCCCGGCGCGAAAGCTTACGTCGTCGAGGGCGCGGACGCCGGGGTAGCTTTTTCCGATCGAGCGAAACTCAATGTAGTTATCCATATTTTGTTAGTTGTTATGGAGGAATGATGACTTGACGCCGCTTGCTTAGTGATAATATGGCGGCACAGCCACGCGGTTAGGCCATGAGTCGCGCGTGATGCCCGGGACTCCGTAGTTGAAGTCGTCGGCCTCCGCGTACACGGCCGACCACTGGAAGAACGCCTGATAATCCTCAAAGCTTATCCAATAGGCCGGGAGCATCATGTTGGCGTAGGTTTTCCCGGGGCCGCCGCAGTCATGCACGTTTACCCACATCGGCCAGATGTTGTCCGGAGTCGCCCAGCCGTTAAGAAACGCGTAAACCGCGCCGATGAAGACCTCGCACTGGACATACTCGGGAGCCGACAGCACGAAGCGGAACGCGTTTTGCTGACCGGCGTCGCTTTGCGCCTGGAAGCCGGGGCCGCCCATTGACACTATGCACGACGTGTCGGTCAGGCCGACGGAGTCTATGACCATCGCCGCGGCCTGGGCGAAGTCGTCATGAAGCGCGTTGACAAGCCAGTATTTTATGTGATCGTTTGTTGTTACGACGGGCGTCGCGGCTTGAATGGCGCCGTCGATCGAGAACGAGTACGCCGCCGTATCGGCGATCAGGATGTTGGACTCGGGCATTCCCGCTTCCCTGAATATCGTAGTCGAAGCAAGCACGCGCTGGTGCAGCGGAGGGATCGCGGAGGCGTCGACGCAGAGATGCCCGAATTCTTCCCACGGCACGTCCGGGAATGTTTCGTTCTTCCACTGGATCAGCCGCTCGGCGAACATCTCGCCTATGACGTAGTGGTCGAACCCCGCCCACGGGCGGATAAGGGTGCCGGCGTCTTCGGGGCGCGCGGAATCCAGCAGGCGGGGAGGCATCATCAGGCTCATCCACGCGCAGTCCGGGTTTGCCGCAACTATTTCGGCGACCGCCTCGATCATGACTGCGTTAGGGTCGAGGACAAAGCCCCTGTATCCCTGATCGATATGGTTTTGCAGCAGAGACAGATACAAGTCGATATCGCCGTTAGAGGATACCATGCCGTCGTATTGCATGTTCATTATCGGGCACCAGTGCCCGAAGCCCATGCTGACGTTTTCATGCAGCGCGGTGGGGGCCTCTACGACCAGATACTTAAACTTGTACCGTTCATTTTGCGTGTAGTCGTAGTCGGGATCGTAGTACGCGACTTCGTCGAGGTTTACTGAACCGTCGGCGTTTGCCCAAGGGGAGGGCTTTGACGAGCCCGACGGGCTTCCCGAGGGGGAGGCGCTGCCGCTGGGGCCGGAGTCTTTCTTGTCGGCGCACGCCGCCAGGGCTGACAGACAGATCGCAAGGCAAATGATCAGGGATATCGCTTTTATCGCTTTTTTCATTGATGATAACCCACCTTTCAGCGAAAGGCGCCAACGCTGCAGGCGCGTTTTCCGGCGGCTCCCGCTACACAAATTTTGTGGATAAATACTATAATACGGTAAGAAAAATGTCAACTTCTTTTTGCAAATGATATAATAAGCGGGAGTTATGGCTTGCAACTGTTCAGGGGGCGCAACGCGCCTAAAGGCGCGGGGATGTACTCTGATGATGCGTGAATCGTCAGGCGGAGGCCGGCAGACGCACATCCCGGGGCAGGGATAAAGCGATGGTATACTATTGGAGCCGGCCACGCGACTTTTCATGCGAATCAGAGTGCAGACACGGCGTCCCATGAATAGTTACGAAACACGATATAAAGGAGGAACCCGGATATGATACGGAAATACCCATACCTGTGCAGCCCGATCCAAATTGGGAACGTCACCCTGCGAAACCGTATGGCAAGCGCGCCGACCGGCGGCACCGACATGACGCCCGAAGGCGGAATCGGCCGCAGAAGCACAGCTTTCTTTGAACTCAAAGCCAAAGGCGGCGCTTCGGTCGTCACGGTCAGCGAAGTCGTCGTCCACCCCGAGACCGACGCCTCCCCGAATTTTCATCTCGACGCCGTCACGCCGGGTCTGCTGGGAGGGTTTGCGTACACGGCGGACGCTGTGCGAAGGCACGGCGCCATCGCGAGCCTCGAACTGTCGCATGGCGGGCGCTACGGAGCGCTCAGGAGCAACACGCCGAAATATGGCCCCAGCCCGGAGAAACTGCCGGGCGAACCGGAGGTCTACGAGTTGTCGACAGGTCAGATAAGCGATATAGTCGCCGCGTACGGGCAAGTTGCCGGGCTTGCGAAACGCGCGGGCTACGAGATGCTCATGCTTCACGGCGGTCATGGCTGGCTCATAAACCAGTTCCTGACCGAGCGCCATAATAAGCGCGCGGACGCGTACGGCGGAAGCCTTGAGAAACGCTGCCGCTTCGCGCTCGAAGTCATCGAGAGCGTGCGCGCCGCCGTCGGGCCGGGATTCCCCATAGAGTTTCGCATCAGCGCAAAAGAGTCGATCGACGGCGGGTACGGGCTCGATACAGCCGTTGAAATATCAAAGATCATTGAGCCTTATATAGATATGCTCCATGTCTCCGCCGGGTCCCATCATATAGGGTTCACGATAACGCACCCCTCTGCGTTCACCGGTCACGGACCGAACGTATATCTGGCGGAGGAGATAAAAAAGCATGTGAAGATCCCCGTGGCCACGGTCGGCGCGCTCGGCGACCCCGCGAAGATGGAAGAGATCGTCGCGTCCGGCCGCGCGGACGTCATTTACATGGCGCGCTCCCTCATAGCCGACCCGTATTTCCCGAGGAAAATAGCTGAAAACAGGGACGAAGATATCGTAACGTGCCTTCGCTGCTTCTCATGCAATTTCGAACGCGGTAAAACTTCGACGCGGCGATGCGCGCTCAATCCGATGATCGGGCGGGAGATCGAAGGTTTCGAAGTGCAGCCCGCGGCGAAGCCCCGCAAGGTCATGGTCGCCGGAGGAGGGCCCGGAGGCATGGAAGCGGCGCTGACGGCTGCGCAGCGCGGGCACGAGACTATTCTCTGCGAAAAGAAAGACCGCCTCGGCGGTATCATGAACTGCGAAGAAGGCGTGCCGTTTAAAGAGGCGATGTTTAAATATCCGAAGACTATGGAGCGCCTGTTACGGGCCGAGGGCGTCGATATACGCCTGAACACGACCGTCACGGCGGATTACGCGGAAAAAGAAAACGCCGACGTCCTCATATGCGCTATCGGCTCCGATGAGATCGTGCCGCCGCTGCCGGGAATCGACGGAGCGAACGTCGTCCGCGTACAGGACAAGTACGCGCGAAGGGCGGAGATCGGGCAAAGTGTCGCGATACTCGGCGGAGGCATCGCCGGATGCGAAGCTGCCCTGTGCCTTGCGGACGAGGGAAAGACGGTCTCGATCGTTGAAATGCGCGACGACCTGGCCGTCGACGCGAACGAGCTTTACAGAGACGCTCTTCTGAGCAGGCTCGACGGGCGCGTCGAAATAAAGTCCGGATGTACGGCGACGCGTGTAGGCCCGGACGGCCTGTATTACACGGCGCCCGGCAGCGGCGAGGAACTATTGAAAGCGGATACGGTAATACTGGCGGCGGGCCAGCGTGCCCGGAGCTTCGATGCAAGCGCGTTGCTCGACGCCGCGCCGCGCGTGTTCCTTATCGGGGACTGCGTCACGGCCAAAGATATCACAACCGCAGTATATCAGGGATACCACGCGGCTTTGGATGTATAGACGGTACCGGCCGGCAGACGAACGGAACGAGGCTGAACTTGCAAGACCCGACCGCTGAAGAGGGCATGAAGGAGGAACTCTGTTAATGTACACGCTGAAACCGATCACAGAACGCGTAAGAAAGATGCGCGAGAAATACCGCGACACCAACCCGGAGATATGCACCGCCAGATACAAGCTTATCACCGAGTTTTATATGAGCAATCCCGATATGACGGGCGTCTTGAAACGCGCGAAGAACCTCAGGAACATCCTGTACAATATACCTGTGCGCATCGACGAGGGCGAGGTCATCGTCGGCGCGCAATCAGGCACGTACAGAGCGTGCGCGCTGTATCCCGAAAACTCCGTGATCTGGCTCAAGGACGAAGTCGAGAGCAGATTCATCAGCACCAGAGGGATCGACCCGTATATACTTTCCGAAGACGACAGAGAGTATATTTTATCCACTATTGATTTCTGGATGAAAGAATGCATGAGCGCGAAGACGGACGCGCAGATACTCGACGAGTACAAACCGATAGCCGGCAACGGCGTGACGCAGTTCGGGCCGTTCGGACAGACGCAATCGCCCGTCGGACACTTCTGCGCGAACTATGATACGGCTATCCGTAAGGGGTTCGGAGCGATAAAAGCAGAAGCGGAGCAAAAAATGAAGGAGCTCATCGACGCCGCGCTGCCGGGCAAGACGATAGACCAATATAACTTCTACCGCGCCGTATCCATCGTCTGCGACGGGATAATAACCCTGACGAAACGCTACGCGAAGCTCGCCGCGGAAATGGCAGCTTCGGAGAATGACGAGGCAAGGAAAAAAGAGCTCGAAGCCATGGCGGAATGCCTCAACTGGACGGTCGAGCGCCCTGCGCGAAACTTCCACGAAGCCGTCCAGTGCCTGTTTATGTACCAGACCGCGCTGTGCCTCGACGCCAACATGCACGGGATGAGCTTCGGACGCGTCGACCAGTACCTCGGAGATTTTTATGAAGCGGACGTCGCGGCCGGCCGAATAACTCCCGAATACGCGCAGGAACTGATGGACCTGCTCTATCTGAAGATAGCGGAGATGAACAAACCGTGGAGCTACGGGGCGACCCAGGCAAACCCCGGCTATACATCGGGCCAGTTGATGACGCTCGGCGGAGTGAAAAAAGACGGCTCCGACGCCTCTAACGCCGTCACATACATGATGCTCCAGACCGTCGGGAGGCTCGTGCTGCACGACCCCCCGCAGGCGCTCCGCATCCATAAGAACACTCCCCCGGAGCTTTGGGAAGCCGCCGTCGAGACGACAAAGATAGCGGGCGGCGTGCCGTCTTTTGAAAACGACGAGGTTATCATACCGACTCTTATGAGCCGGGGGCTGTCACTCGAAGACGCGCGCGACTGCTGCCTTATCGGCTGCGTCGAACTTGCCGGCTGCGGCACCGAATGGCCGGCATGCGGGGGCACCGGGACGGAAAGCTATATGAACCTCGCAAACGCCCTGCTGCTCGCCATAAACGACGGATACACAACGCAGCCTATGATAAATGCGTTTCTCGCCGCGCCGCCGGGAACGCCGAACCCGCGCGTCGGCCCGGCGACAGGCTATCTGTACGAGATGGACAGCATCGATCAGGTTCGCGCCGCGTTTAAAACGCAAATCGAATTCTTCGTAAAATGGCACATCATGAACATAAGTTCGTTTGAGTACGTCGCGCGGGAAATACTGCCGAACCCGCTTGTTTCGGCGACCATGACCGGATGCATGGAAAAAGGCATGGACGTCATGTGGGGAGGGGCGAAATACAACTCGACCGGCGACTCCGGAGTCGGCATAGGCAACGTTGCGGACAGCCTGAATATTATCGAGCATTGCTGCTTTGACAAGAAGATATGCACGACCCGCGAGTTGTACGACGCGCTTAAAAGCAACTGGGAGGGTTATGAGGACCTTCGCGCGTATATCATCAACGAGGCGCCCCACTACGGCAACGGCATAGAAAAATGCGACGAACACGCGGCGTTTGCCGCCCGGTGCTTCGCGGACGCCGTCAACTCGCTCACCGGGCCGCGCGGCCGCTGCTCGGCAGGTATGTACCCGGTCACAACGAACGTCATGTTCGGCAAACTGACGGGCGCGACGCCGGACGGGAGGTTGAAGGGCGAACCTCTTGCCGACGGCATCGCGGCGCCGCAGGGCTACGATAAAAACGGGCCGACCGCCGTAATCAAGTCCGTTTCCGCGATAAAGCAGGATCAGTTCCCGAACGGAACGCTGATGAATTTGAAATTCCACCCGTCGGCCGTCGCCGGCGAAGGCGGCTGGATAAAGCTCGCCGAGCTGATGCAGACATATTTCGAGCTTGGAGGAATGGAGCTTCAGATAAACATCATAAGCACGAACACATTAAAAGAAGCGCAGGAAAACCCCGCCAAGCATAAGGATCTCGTCGTGCGAGTAGCCGGCTTCTCCGCATACTTTGTCGAACTTCACCCGTCGGGCCAGGCGGACCTTATCCGCAGAACAGAACTTGCGATGTGATCAGAAACGCGGCTACTCAGGACGCCCGAACGGTCGCCGCTGCGGCTGCTGTTCCAAACAGCGCCCACCCCCGCCCCGGACATAACGCAACAATTATTTCAGGAGGATAATATAATGATAATCGGAATACCGAAAGAGATCAAGGAAAATGAAAACAGAGTGTCCACTCTGCCGTCGGGAGTCATGAGCTTCGTTGAAGCGGGGCACAAGGTTTATGTCGGAAAAGGCGCGGGACTCGGAAGCGGGTTTACCGACGACGAATACGTCAGGGCCGGCGCGGAAATACTGGGCGCGCCGGAAGAGATATACGGCATAGCGGAAATGATAATGAAGGTCAAGGAACCGCTGGAACCGGAGTACGCCCTGCTGCGTGACGGCCAGATACTGTTTACCTACCTGCACCTGGCGTCCGACCCCGTTCAGACAAGAGCGCTGATAGACTCAAAAGTGACGGCGATAGCTTACGAGACAGTCCAACTTCAGGACAGATCGCTGCCTTTGCTCGCTCCGATGAGCGCGATCGCGGGGCGGATGTCGATACAGATCGGCGCGTATCTCCTGCAGAAAATAAATAATGGAAGCGGGATACTGCTCGGCGGAGTGCCCGGAGTCGCGCCCGGATATGTCACCATTATCGGCGGGGGCGTCGTCGGCCTAAACGCCGCGAAGATGGCGAGCGGGCTCGGTGCGCGCGTAACGGTGCTTGATATTTCCGTCGATAAGCTTGCGTATATCCACGATATACTGCCTGACGTCATAACGCTCATATCTAACGAGCATAATATCACTCAGTCGGTCGCGGAAGCGGATCTGGTAGTCGGCGCCGTCCTTATCCCGGGCGCTAAAGCCCCGAAACTCGTCACCGAAAAAATGGTAATGAATATGAAACAAGGCTCCGTCATCGTCGACGTCGCTATAGACCAGGGCGGATCCGTCGAGACTATCGACAGGCTGACAAGCCATGAGAACCCGTACTTCGTAAAGCACGGCGTCGTGCACTACTCCGTGCCGAATATGCCGGGGGCCGTACCGAGGACGTCGTCTTTCGCGCTGTCGAACGCAACTATGCCGTTCGCGCTGGAAATCGCGAACAAAGGCGCGGAGCTTGCAATGAAGGAAAACCCCGCGCTTCTGAAAGGACTCAACGTTTACAAGGGCAAGGTCACGAACAAACCGGTCGCCCAGGCTCAGGGAATAGAATACGAAGACGTCGAATTTTGATTTTGATCAAAAAGAGCCGCCCGGCGCTGATTGCTGCGTCGGGCGGCTCTTTTTTGATTGTTACCCGGTTACTATTCAGGGGGCGCCGTGGCTGTACTCTGAACAGTTACGTTACCCGTATAACTCCTCGATCACGCACTCGAGGCCGCCGACGTCTTCGAGGAAGCCGCGCGGCGGCACCGATGTTTCGATATCCCAGCCCAGGAACCCGTAGAAATTATCCGCCAGTTTCTCGTGATCGACGGTGATATCCTTGAGCGGGCCCGCCGTGAGAGGCGGCTTCCCGACAGCCCTGTCGGAAATCTTGAAATCGCTGCGGCGGAAACCTTCGCGCAGGTTGAACGCGTGCCGGAGCGTAAACGAACGGTAGGAAAACTGCGTCATCTGCTCCTGAGAGTAATTGAACCCGGTTATCGCGTTGACCATCTTGATGGATATCCACGGCGCCAGCAGGAAGTTGCCGAAACCGCAAACGCCGCAGGAATCTGTCAGCTCCCATTCAAGCAGCCCGGCCGCGTCGGCCTCTCCGGTGTTCTCGTATTCGTACTTTACTTCGGGCGGGTTATGCCCGAACGGAACGCCGCGTCCGCCCTTGATATGCCTTCCCGGCGACGGATCGTACTGGAAAATGCGGGCCAGTCCCGGATTGAAACGGGAGCCATGCATCGGGAGTTCGATACCGCCCGCCGTCACGAGGCATTCCTCGCCCTTGCCGAGAGCGCGCGCCGCGCCCTGGGACGCGAGATTGAGTTTAACGCCGATCCCCTCATAGTTGCATATGCGTTCCGCTATCGCGATAATAGCGTTCGAGTCGCCCCATTTCAGATCGATCCCGTCCAGTTCGTCGATCGTGAAAATACCCCTGTTGTAACAGTCCATCAGCCATGAGATCGTCCCGCCGAAGGAAAGCGTGTCATATCCGTATTGGTTGCAAAACCAGTTTAGTATAATCGCCGTATCGGCGTTGTCGTTGAGCATCATGCTGCCGAACGCGCCCAGCGACTCGTATTCCGGGCGCGTCGCGTGGTCGAGTTTATACTTCTCGTGATCCAGCTTATACTGCGCGCCGCATTTGATATAACAGTTGCTGCAGCCAAGGTTCTTGACCCTGTAGACGGGGTCGGTCGTCCGCCCCGCAAGCGCGACCGCCTGCTCTTCCGTGATATCCACCTCGGGCGCGCCGGACCAGTTCTTGATCGGAGTGTCGGCCATCATAACGCAGGAATCGTATTCGCCGGAAGTTCCCAGCGTTTTAAACTGCGCCACTATGCCCTCGCCCATGCCGCCCGGCGAGCCGTGGTCGATGCATTCTTTGTTGCACGCGACAAGCGCCGCGTCGTCGCTGACGCGGACTTCCGCTTTTCCGCCGCGGCATACGATCGCTTTCAGTTTCTTCGACCCCATAACGGCGCCGGACCCTCCGCGGCCTGCCGCGCGGTGCGTGTCGTTGATTATTGCGGCCATGTATGACATATGCTCGCCGCCCGGGCCGATCTGCGCCACGCTGATCTTATCGCCAAGGTCGGATCTCAGCGTATCTTCGCTCAACGTCGTGGTCTTGCCCCATAGATTTGACGCGTCGCGAAGTTCGGGTTTGCCGTCGTCGATCAGCAGATAGACGGGCGTCTCCGATATTCCCTTAAGGAACACCGCGTCATAGCCTGACTTCCGCAGCGCCGGGCCGAAGGAGCCGCCGCAGTTTGTGTCGTTCCAGCCGTTTGTCACGGGAGATTTACTTACGACGGTAAAACGCGCGCCGAGCAGCGCCTTTGTGCCGTTAAGCGGCGCCCCGACAAAACCGAGGACGCTCTCCGGCGCGAATACATGCGTTTTCGGCGGCATCAAGTCAAAAAGGAAGCGCGCGCCAAGCGTCGCCCCCCCTATGTAATGATACGCCCAGTCGGGATCCAGGTCCCGCGTTTCAAAAGTCTTTTCGGTAAGGTCGACAATAAGGACCTTGCCATTGTACCCGTACAACATATAAGCACCCCTTCTTTAGTAACAAATGTGGGCGCGGCTCACACTTGTCTATGAAAATTCCGTAAGGTTTCATTTACCTGCGTATCACTATTTATATCACTAAAAAGGGTATGTCAGTATAGGAAATTGTATGAATTTTCCGTAATAATTCTGTAGTGAATTACAACAAGGCTTCCGGGCTGCCGTTGCGGCCCGGGGATTAGGTAACTCGGGGGTCAGGGGACGACGGTTAAGACATCTGTGAGTCTCCGTCGTCCGGCAAATACCGCAACGGGTCGACATTGACGCCGTCGATCATCAGTTCAAAATGCAGATGAACGCCTGACGCGACGCCTGTACTGCCCATCCGCGCTATATCCTGCCCGCGGCCGACGCGCTCTCCGACACTGACCAGCAGCGCCGAGCAGTGACAGTAGAGCGTCACGTCGCCGTTGTCATGCATGATACGGATCACATACCCGTAGGAACTGCTAATACGCGACTCTATGACCTCGCCCGCGTCCGCCGCATATATTGGCTGCCCGTAGTTACCGCCAATATCTATCCCCATATGGTTCGTTGAACCGACCGTCGCGCTGCGCTGACCGAAATACGACGTCAGAGCGCCTTCCGTCGGCCATATGTACGATCCTGCGGATTCCGGCGGCGTGAGCGACGTTGATTCTGAGGCTTCAGGCGGCGTGAGTGTCTCTGTTCCGGCGCCTGCGCCGCCTACTGCAGCGTTGTCTCCGGTGGTTTCCTGCGGCGTGAGTTGCGAAGGCCCGCCTCCGATCAGCGGGAACGACACCGGCCCCGGGGATTCCAACGGCGGCGCCGCTGCTGACCCGGCGCCTTCCGGTGGAGTAAACAGCGCTTCTACAGACTCAATCGGCTGCAGAGACTGTGCCCCTGAAGCTTCCGACGGCATGAGTTGCGAAGTCCCGCCTCCGAACAGCGGAAACGAAGCCGACCCCGGGACTACCAAAGGCGGTATCGCTGCTGACCCGGCGCCTTCCGGCTGCGGAAACGACGCCTGTCCCGGAGGTTCCGGCCGCGGAAGCGGTTTTACTCCTGCGGACTCCAACGGCGGCAGCGACTCAGCCTCCGCGCTTGCCCCTGCGCCGCCCGTTGCGGCGGTGACTCCGGCCGCCGGCGACGGCTCACGGGCTGCGCCCGCCTCCGTATACTCCCCGGTTGAGCGCATATCCAAACCTGACGCCTCTCCGGTAGGAGAAATCATAAGGAGCAGGACAGCAGCCGCTCCCGCAAGCAGAACCCAAACGCGGCGCAATGTCAATATATGAACTTTTCTATCTTCGCGGCCGAAAAACAGCCTTTCTATCGTTTCCATCAAACTACCTGCTTCCAAAGTTGAACTAAAGTTACACATCGGATACTAATAATGACAATTTGTAACTTTTTGTATAATACGATACTTCTTCATTTTTGTCAAGCGTTTTCACTATGCAAAATACGCAGCAAAGAAAGTTGCTTTCAGCATAAAGCTTAAAGCAACTTTAAAGTCAAGAGAATTTTTCAACTTTTTTTATACTTTTTGGCGCAAGTTTGCTAAACTGGTGACAGATTATTATTTCTGAATCATTCGGATATTCGAAGATAACTCTTCAAGCCTTCCTGCAGGATTTGCGAGAAAGGGGCATTTGCCTTTTCCGCTTGAATATTCAGCCATGACGGAATAGACAGTGTCTTTTTTACTGCCCGTGTATCATTCGCGCGCCGGTACTCGTCCGTATCAGCAGCAACCAGTGTTAGAGTTTCACCTGTTTTAAGTTGCAGAGTTTCTGAAGCAGAAGGTATTCTCTCCGCTTTGTTTTCTGCATCCCATAACCACATCTCTATCGCGTCTTTAGCCATAAACAGAGCATCTGCCGTATTGTTACCATATGTGCAGCACCCGGGTAAATCGGGTACAGCTACACCAATCTTATCATCATCGGGGTATAGTATTACAGGATAGACATATTTCATACTCGACACCTCATCCCTATAATATAGACGTAGTTCCTATTTCCTTAGCCCTGCATTACTCAGTATTTTACTTAATGTTCCAGTAGGAATATCACCAGTATGTCTGTGGATAGGAATCTTAACTCCCGGCTTGTCAGGGTGCGTTGCCAGCTCATGATTTCCACCCTATGTGATTGTCCATCCTTCGGAAGAGAGTCTGCGCTTAAGCTCTTTTGCCGTCATTTCAATCCCCCACGGTCATAGCATATCACGTATTATTACGTATGTCAACCGACGGATACTGTAGTGTAAACGCAGGGTCGATAATAACGTTACAGGTCACCCCCGCGCCTACCCTGGGCGTGGGGGTGACCTGTAACGGGGCGGTTCCGATGTTCCACAGGCATTCACATTGGGTATTGACAGAATCGTTCGCTCATGTTAAGCTGTACACATAAAAGGACTGCCGCTTTTAGTAGGGCGGCTCAGTCCAGTGACGGAAAGAGACGCCTTAGCTTTTAAGGCGTCTCAGATTATTTTCTCTTACGAAACAGTGTTACGCAGAGAGCAATAATCGCAACAATCAACATACCAAAAGCAAAAAGCCCTTCATATGTAACCATTGGCATCACTCCCTTCGTCAGAGAGTGACCGAGCCGCCAAGCGACAGTCCTAAACTCAGTATAGACCGCACATGCAAATGCTGTCAATCGACAAATTATTTGTCAAGCTGTTTTTTCCGACGCTTAGTGTAAATGCAGGGTCGATAATAACCGTTGCCGCGACTTACATGTTGTGGTATATTGAGCTTTAGTAAATCTGCTTTGAGACTACACTAAAGTGGAGAGATGGAGTAGTAAAAATGAAAAAGCAACAGCGAACGACGGGTGGAGATTCACAGGTTGGGTCGAGTGCGGCGCCAACGTAATCGCAAACGCAAACTATTCTTTCACCGCAGCAGTGAGCAGGACGCTTGAGGCAAGATTTGTTCAGAGAACGGACGATGATCCGCCGTTCGACAATCCCCATGATGGTTGGGCGGAAGATGAGTTGATAAGAGCGTATATTGAGGGCCTGTTCCCGCAGTTGCTTATGGCTCCGGGAGTTGATCTGCGAGCGCCCATAACCCGTGTAGAGTTCGCCGGAATCGTGATCAAGACTTACGAAAATCTCTCCGGCGCCAGATTGGATCCCGCAGCGAGAAATCCATTTACAGATACAAATGCGATAATCCGCGGCTTTGATGACGGCACGTTCAGAC
>Ga0082212_10004475_pt1 | contig 19373 bp, 18 predicted proteins | sample TergutNt197P3_FD_71548 | JGI IMG/M metagenome (GOLD analysis project Ga0082212, IMG submission 71548) | Neocapritermes taracua P3 segment gut microbial communities from Petit-Saut dam, French Guiana - Nt197 P3 | ecosystem: Host-associated > Arthropoda: Insects > Digestive system > Gut ... | reverse complement strand
GCATAGGAACAACTGTGGTTCGCCCGTCGGTATGTTTGTAAAAACGATGGCTTCCCCGTTGTCGAACGTTTAGAAAACCTTCACTTTCCAAAAGCTTACACATTTTGGAGCTTGTAATGATTTTTAATGTGCTCATAATGCTACTTCTATCTGTTGTACGCCGATGAATTTAGTAGATATTGGTGCTTCATTCATTTCAAGGCATAATTCAATAACCTCATGTACTTTATCAAGTAATTCCGGTATTGAATCCGCTTGTGTATAGCAGCTCCTTAATGCAGGTACAGTAGCAATATAGGCGCCATCTTCGCCTTGTTCTATCAATACAGTGAAATTGTGAATCATTCTTATCCCTCCATACCCATATTATAATAATCACTATATCACACCCGTATAAGAAACTCAACGGCATTTATGCAAAAAGTAAAATTCTATATTGACTTGTCACTATATGTTGTGGTATGATAGGCAAGTCTTTCCTGTTTAGTAACAATATATTGCGCTTATATTTAGGAGGGTCTGTTAATGAAAAAAATTGCCGTAATTATGGGCAGCATCAGCGATCTGGGGGTTGTGCAGCCTGCTATTGATTTATTGAAAGAGCTGGAAATCCCTTGGGAGGCACATGTTTATTCCGCCCACCGCACCCCCAAAGAAGCCTCGGCTTTTGCCATTGCTGCCAGGGAAAAGGGCTTTGGCGCTATTATTGCCGCCGCGGGCAAGGCGGCGCATTTAGCCGGTGCTATGGCAGCCGGCACAACCTTGCCGGTAATCGGCATTCCGGTTAAGTCCTCAACCTTGGACGGGCTGGACGCCTTGCTCTCAACAGTGCAGATGCCCCAGGGTCTGCCCGTAGCCACCGTGGCTATAGACGGCGCTTATAACGCGGCGATGTTAGCCGCACAGGTATTAGCAGTGGAAGATGCGGCTTTAGCAGACAAATTAGCCGCTATGCGCCGCCAGATGAGCGAAAACGTGCTGAAAAAGGATATGGAATTGCAGGAATGTCTAAAGTAGATTAGTAGTGGGAGAAACAATATGGCAAAACTACATGAAGAATGTGGTCTGTTTGGCGTTTATTGTCCGCAAAGCCGTGAGGTGGCGAAGGACGCTTACTATGCCCTCTTTGCCTTGCAACACCGGGGGCAGGAAAGTTGCGGTATTGTAGTAAATGAAGCTGGGTTAATGCGTAGCCGGCGCGATTTGGGTCTGGTAAATGATGTATTTAACCATCAAACCCTTGCGGGATTGGGACAAGGGCAAATTGCCGTAGGTCATGTGCGTTATGGCACGGCAGCTTCCGGCAAGCGGCGCAATGCCCAACCCCTCACTATCAACCATATCAAAGGTTCGCTGGCTATTGCCCATAATGGCAGCCTGACCAATAGGGCGTCTTTGCGCCGTGATTTGGAACTCAAAGGCTCCATATTTCATACTACCAGCGACGCCGAAGTGATAGCATACCATATTATTAAACAGCGCCTTAACAGTGACTCTATCGAGCAGGCTATTATTCGCGCCCTGCCGGCGCTGCAAGGCGCATATTCATTGGTGCTGATGTCTCCGCGCAAGCTTCTCGGCGCCCGCGATCCGCTGGGTTTTCGCCCATTGTGTTTGGGCGAGCGGGACGGCTCATATTTCTTGGCTTCCGAAAGCTGCGCCTTAGACGCGGTGGGCGCCTGTTTTGTGCGGGATGTGGCGCCGGGTGAAGTAATAATGATTGATGACAGTGGTCTACACTCCTTTGCAGATCATTGTCATACTGGGCTAAAAGCTCTATGTGTATTTGAATACATCTATTTTGCCAGGCCGGATTCCGTGCTGGAAGGCAGCTCGGTACATAAAGCCAGACAACGGGCTGGGGCTTTACTGGCGCAGGCTTATCCGGTAGAAGCGGATGTGGTAATCGGCGTACCGGACAGCGGTATTGACGCGGCCTTGGGTTTCTCCCAGCAATCCGGCATTCCCTATGATATTGGCCTGATTAAAAACAAATATATAGGCCGTACCTTTATAGAGAACACCCAGCGTCAGCGGGAAGACGCGGTGCGTATAAAACTAAATGCCCTGCGCTCCACCTTATACGGAAAGCGCGTAGTATTGATTGACGATTCAATTGTGCGCGGCACCACCAGTGCCCGCCTGGTCAAGCTGCTACGGGAGGCTGGGGTAAGCGAACTGCATATGCGCATTTGCTCGCCGCCCTTCCTCCACCCCTGCTATTTTGGCACCGATATAGATTCCCCAGACAAGCTAATCGCTTGCCGCCATAGCGTGGAAGAGATAGCGCAAATTATCGGTGTGGACACCCTGGCTTATTTGAAAATAGAAGATTTAGCCAAGCTGACAGAATCCTATCAAGCCGGTTTCTGTTCCGCCTGCTTTAGCGGGCAATACCCGGTGGATATTAGTGAAGCCGGGGAGAGAATTTGGGTGGAACAAGCGTTAACAGAGGACAGAGGCCAGAAGACAGAAGACAGAATAGAACACCCGTAGGGGCGTGGTTCCATCCCCGCCCGATCCCAGGTCGTAGGGGCGTGGTTCCATCCCCGCCCGATCCCAGGTCGTAGGGGCGGGGTTCCATCCCCGCCCGTTCCCAGGTCGTAGGGCGGGGACATAACAGAGGATAGAGGTGGAAGGTTTGAAAAGTTATAGCGAATCTTATAAAAACGCCGGGGTGGATATTACAGCCGGTTATGCGGCGATGGATTTGATGAGGCCGCATATTGCCCGTACCATTACGCCGGGGGTGGTTTGTGGCGTGGGAGGGTTTGGCGGGTTGTTTGCCCCGGAACTTTCCGGCCTGAAGCAGCCTGTATTGGTTTCCGGTACGGATGGGGTGGGTACCAAGCTAAAATTGGCTTTCTTGTTGGATAAGCATGATACGGTGGGCATAGATTGCGTAGCTATGTGCGTAAACGACATCATCTGCTGTGGGGCTAAACCACTTTTTTTCCTGGACTACCTGGCCTTGGGCAAAAATAAACCGGAGCGTTCCGCTGCCATCGTGGCCGGGGTGGCAGAAGGCTGTGTACAGGCCGGAGCCGCCCTGATCGGCGGGGAAACAGCGGAGATGCCCGGTTTTTACGCGGAGGGTGAATACGACTTGGCCGGTTTTGCCGTAGGTATAGTAGATAAGGAAAGAATCATCGACGGCAGTAAGGTAACCGCCGGAGATGTGTTGATCGCCCTACCTTCCTCCGGCTTGCATTCCAACGGGTTTTCCCTGGTGCGCCGGGTTTTCGATGTGGAAGGCTGCGATTTACAGCGCCACGTGGAAGAGCTAGGCTCTACCTTAGGAGAAGCTTTGCTTACCCCCACCAAAATCTATGTAAAACCTCTACTGGAGTTGGTATCGGCACTGCCGGTCAAGGCCGTGTGCCATATAACTGGCGGAGGCTTTTACGAAAACATCCCGCGCTGCCTGCCGCAAGGGCTAAGCGCCAAAATCGAGGAACAAGCTTTGCTTATACCATCCATCTTCCCTTTGCTGCAAAAGGAAGGGAACATACCGAAAAGGGATATGTTCAACACTTACAACATGGGGGTAGGCATGGCTGTAGTAATAGCCGCCGAATATGAAGGACAGGCCATCGATATACTGCAAGCCGCAGGCGAGCAGGCCTATGCCATGGGCGAGATAGCGCCCGGCGAAGAAGGGGTGCTGCTGTGCTAAAAAAACGCATCGCCGTGCTGGTTTCCGGCGGCGGCACCAATTTAGCGGCTCTGCTGGAGGCGGAAAAAAGCGGTGTTATCAGCTCCGGCTGTATTAAACTGGTGATTTCCGACCGCGCGCAAGCTTTCGCCCTCGAACGCGCCCAGGCAGCGGGTGTCAAAGCCTGCCTGCTGGATAAAAAAGCCCTGGGCGGTCAAGAGGAATTCGAGCTTCAATTGCAGAAACTGTTGGACGAAGAATGCATTTATCTGATCGTGTTGGCCGGTTTCCTTTCAATATTAAGCGCTGGTTTTACCCGCCGCTACGAAAAACGTATCATCAATATCCATCCGGCATTGATACCGTCTTTTTGCGGGCCGGGTTATTATGGCCTTAAGGTGCATGAGGAAGCCCTAAAGCGTGGGGTAAAAATATCCGGCGCTACGGTGCATTTTGTAAACGAGATACCCGACGGCGGAGAAATCATCGCCCAGCAAGCTGTGGAAGTATTGCCTTTCGACACCCCGCAAACCTTGCAGCAGCGCGTCATGGAACAAGCGGAATGGAAATTACTGCCCTGGGCAGTGGAGGAAGTGTGTAAAAACAATTAGGAGGAAAACATATGCAAAATATTACAGATTACCTAAAACCCAATCCCTACCCTGGCCGCGGCATTATGCTGGGTCTTACCCCGGACGGCGCCCAGGCTGTCTTAGCTTACTTTCTCTTAGGGCGTAGCGAGAATAGCCGCAACCGTGTTTTTGTGGAGGAAGGTTCAACCTTAAGAACCCAGGCTTATGACACAACAAAACTAACCGACCCCACATTGGTTATCTACACGGCCATAAGAGTGTTTGAAAACCATGTGATAGTCACAAACGGCGACCATACAGATAGTATTTATCATGCCTTGGGTCGTGGCATCAGCTTAAGGCAAGCTCTGCATAGCCGCTGCTATGAACCGGATGCCCCGCATTTTACCGCGCGTATCAGTGGCCTTGTTACTATTGAGGAGGGACGGGCGCATTATAAATTTGGTATCCTAAAAAAAGGCAATGGCGAAGATTGCCAGCGTTTTTTCTACGAATACGCGGAGCCTCAGCCCGGTGAAGGGCATTTTATCCATACTTATATGGGAGATGGCAACCCCTTACCTTGCTTTTTCGGCGAGCCGGTTTGCCTAAGCACCCAAAACAGCATTAACAGTTTTGCCCAGGAATTATGGGAAACGCTGGACGCGGATAACCGTGTAGCCCTGCATGTGCGTTATATCAGCCTGCAACAATACCCACAAACACGAACCCTCACCATAAACCGTTTTGGAGGATAATTAATGAAAGAATTTCTTTTAAAATATGGCGCTAACCCCAACCAGAAACCGGCGCGTATCTATATGGAAGCAGGAGAATTGCCAATATCGGTACAAAATGGCCGTCCCGGTTATATCAACTTTCTGGATGCCCTGAATGCTTGGCAGTTAGTATGCGAGCTTAAAATGGCTACCGGTTTAGCGGCCGCCGCCTCCTTCAAGCATGTCAGTCCGGCTGGGGCTGCGGTGGGGCTACCTTTATCCGGCGCTTTACGTCAATCATACCAAGTGCCCGCGGAGGAGGAACTTTCGCCCCTAGCCGCAGCTTATGCACGCGCGCGCGGAGCCGACCGCCTCTGCTCCTTCGGGGATTGGATCGCCCTAAGCGATACTTGCGACACAAGCACCGCCCGTCTGATAGCGCGGGAGGTTTCAGATGGGCTTATCGCCCCCGGTTACGGGGAAGAGGCTTTAGCCATACTGAAAGGCAAACGGCAGGGCAACTACAATATCGTACAAATAGACCCCTCTTACCGCCCCCGGCAGCAGGAGCGCCGCCAGGTGTTTGGCATTACTTTCGAACAGGGGCGCAATGAGGTGAGTATCGGTGAAAACTGGCTACAAAATGTGGTCACCGTACAAAAAAGTTTGCCGCCAGCGGCAAAGCGCGATTTGATAATTGCCCTTATAACTCTTAAATACACCCAATCCAATTCCGTCTGCTACGCTTCAGACGGGCAAGCCATCGGCGTGGGCGCAGGCCAGCAATCCCGCATCCACTGCACCCGCCTGGCCGGGGACAAAGCCGATAACTGGCAATTACGTCAACACCCACAAGTATTAGCTCTGCCCTTTAAGCCTGCAACGCCCCGACCGATCAAAGATAACGCCATAGACCGCTACATCTCCCGCCAGCCCCAGGAAGTGTTGGCAGACGGAATATGGCAAAACTTCTTTGCCGAGCGCCCGGCAGAGCTTATGGAAGAGCAAAAACAACAATTCCTATCACAGATGACAGGAGTAGCCCTAGGCAGCGACGCCTTCTTTCCCTTTGCCGACAACATAGAACGCGCCGCCCAAAGCGGGGTGCGCTACATCGCCCAACCCGGAGGTTCCATCCGCGACGGGGAGGTCGTCGAAGCCTGCGACAAGCTGGGTATAGCGATGGCTTTTACTGGGTTGAGACTGTTTCATCACTAATTAGGCTTTACACGCATCAATTTCCCTAACCTCTTTAACTATCTCTTCCAAAGAAATGCCTTGAAAAAGCTTATCGCGTTCAGAAGTATAATCGCCCTGTCCTACGTTAAATTGTCTCATAAAATATGTAGCGCCCACTGTTCCCAATTCTTTTTTCAAGACAGTCATGCCAGCTCTACGAATAAGTACGGGATTACGAAAATTTATTGCAGTGTTATTATTCATCACTAATTACCTCCATAAGCCAAGTTACTGGATTAGCGACCTTGATCTTCACATCCATTTTTCTTGCTGCCTTTAATAAGCGATCATCTGTGGTCAAAAACACATCTACTAAGCACATCCCCTGTTGTTATGCAATTATTATATGCTATAATCTGCCTATTGTAAATACCGTATTTATTATTGACCTGCTAGCTACATTTGTAAGATATTCTGCAATGACTTATTTAAGGGCATCAAAGAATCGAAGGAGGCCATCGGTATGAAAAAACACGCTCTGCCACTCGCGTCGGCGATACTCCTCATTTTACTGCTCATCCCTGTCCTTGCCGCATGTTCGAAGGATACAGACAATGCTGATGTTGTACATCCTGAGAACGATGGCGTGGATAATATCCTAATAGAAGAGAGCTTATTTTCAGAGGATGATAATCTATCTCAAAAGACCGAAACAGGGCTTGGAGACGTTGAACCTATTGCGTCAACAAACAGTCAGATAATTTATTTTACAACTACAAATGTGAACCTTCGCGAGGGTTCTGGCACTGATTTTGCCAAAATTTTAACCGTTCCACAGGGAACAGCCGTTGAAATCATGGATTTTTTGGATAATAATTGGTTATTTGAGCTATAATATTGTCCAGTTTATTTATGATAGCGAGTTCTGGAGTCTATCTGACAAGGACTTTGTTAGAATAAAGATACCTTCAGGGTTAGAAGGCTACATACAGAAGAAGTTCATAATATCACCGATAGAATATCGTTTGTGCATCTCATGTAATGATAATGGCGAGTGGAAATTAAACTTTCTATTTGCAGGAGATTAACGTAAAAAAGCTCAGCTAAAGGGGTGATTGAGATGAAGAAGCTACCGCTCGGCATACAGGGCAGAAGCGACATTGAAATGATAGTGGATGACAGTATCTAAGAAGATTGTTATTACTTTAAGTTTAGGAGGCTCGCATGAAAATATTGGTGGTAGGCGGCGGTGGCCGCGAACATGCCATTATCGCTAAAATTAGCGATAATCCGCAAGTTGAGCATATCTATGCCTTACCGGGAAACGGCGGCCTTGCCATGCTGGCCGAATGTGTGCCGATAAAAGCTACGGATATAACGGCCATACGGGATTTCGCCCTGGAAAAAAAGGTGGATTTCGTTGTGGTAGCACCGGATGACCCCTTGGTAGCCGGCGCGGTGAATTTGTTGGAAGAAGCAGGCATACCATGCTTTGGCCCGCGTAAAGAGGCTGCTATTATAGAGGGCAGCAAGGTTTTTGCTAAAGAGCTGATGCGCAAATACGCCATCCCCACAGCCGCTTGTGCTGTTTTCGAGGACGCTAATGAGGCTATTGCTTATTGCGCGGCCGCGCCCCATTACCCATTGGTTATCAAAGCGGACGGCTTAGCCTTGGGTAAAGGTGTGCTGATAGCCGGTTCGGCTAAAGAAGCTAAGGCCGACATCGTGAGCATCATGCAAGAGCGGGTGTTCGGCGCAAGCGGTAGCCGTGTGGTGATAGAGGAATTCCTCAGTGGGCCGGAGGTTTCTGTGCTGGCTTTTACTGATGGTCATACCATAGTACCTATGATCTCTTCCATGGATCATAAACGCGCCCAAGACGGCGACTTAGGTCTTAACACCGGCGGTATGGGCGCGTTAGCCCCCAACCCCTATTATACAGATGAAATAGCCAAAGAATGCATGAAAAAAATATACCTGCCTACTATTCAGGCCATGCAAGCCGAAGGCCGCCTCTTTAAAGGCTGTCTGTATTTTGGGCTGATGCTTACAGAGCGCGGTCCCTGCGTAATAGAATATAACTGCCGTTTCGGCGACCCGGAAACACAAGCGGTATTGCCCTTGCTGCAAAGCGATTTGCTTACCATCATGCAGGCTGTGTCAGAAGAACGCCTCCACGAGATAGAAGTAAAATTCAGCTCACAGAAAGCTTGCTGCCTGGTGCTGGCCTCCGGCGGTTATCCACAGCGCTACGAAACCGGCCTGCCTATCAAAATAGGTGCTACCGGGCAAGCGCAAATATATCACGCCGGCACTACGCTCAAAAATGGCGCGCTCTATACCAGTGGCGGTCGCGTACTGGGCATAACATCATTAGGCGCCACATTGCCGGAAGCTGTCGAACACGCCTATCAGGCAGCTAAACAGATAGAATTTCAAAATATGTATTACCGGCGCGATATCGGTCAAAAAGCACTACACAAAGAATAATGCATAATGAATTATGCATTATTCTTTGTGTATTGAATTATTTTATTGGAGGTAAAATCTATGATACATCGCATCTATGTTGAAAAAAAGCCGCCTTTTGCCCAGGAGGCTGCCAGACTGTTAGGGGAATTTAGGGGATTGCTGGGCATTGAGGGCTTAAGCGGCTTACGTATCTTGACCCGCTACGATGTGGAAGGGATAAGCGCTGAGCTTTTCGCCAACTGCCGCGATACGGTATTTAGCGAACCACCTTTGGAGGATTGCCTCACAGAACTGCCAAAGGGCGCCGCGGCAGTTATTGCCCGGGAATTGCTACCGGGCCAATTCGACCAACTGGCAGATAGCTGCGCTCAATGCATACAATTCATATCACAAGCTGAGCGCCCGCCGGTGGCTACCGCAATTATCTTTTTATTATACGGTGATATTTCGCGCCCTGATATAGAGACAGTTAAAAAGTATTTGATTAATCCGGTTGAATGCCGCGAGGCCAGCCTGGTTTTACCGTATACCTTAGCCATAGCGGCGCCGTTAACGGAACCTGTGCCAATAATGGAGGGTTTTTTACAGTTGGATGAAAATGCTTTGAAAGCCCTCACACAAGAATATGGTTTGGCTATGGACTTGGGGGATCTGCTCTTGTGTCAGCAACATTTTAGCAGTGAAGGCCGTTGCCCTACCTTTGCGGAATTACGGATCATTGATACATATTGGTCGGATCACTGCCGCCATACTACCTTTAATACGGAATTGACTGAGCTGAAACTTAAAGATCAGCAAGCAGCGGCGGCTTATAGCCGCTATCTAGCTTTACGTCAGGAACTGGGGGTAGAAAAGCCAGTTACTTTAATGGATATTGCCACTATCGCCGCCCGTTATCTAAGGCGGCAGGGGCAGCTTCCTCACCTGGAAGAAAGCGAGGAAGTCAATGCTTGCACGGTTAAGGTGGACGTGGAAGTGGCTGGAGAGAAAGAACCGTGGCTATTATTTTTCAAAAATGAAACCCACAACCATCCCACAGAGATAGAGCCCTTTGGCGGCGCCTCTACCTGCTTAGGCGGTGGCCTGCGCGACCCGCTTTCCGGGCGCGGCTATCCCTATCAGGCCATGCGTATTAGCGGTGCGGGCGACCCTACTATACCTTTGTCTGAAACACTGCCCGGCAAATTACCTCAACGTAAATTGACAACCATAGCTGCTGCCGGACATTCTTCTTATATAAACCAAATTGGCGTTGCAGCCGGATTGGGTGTGGAAATCTATCATCCGGGCTATGTGGCCAAGCGCATGGAAGCCGGCGCGGTAGTGGCCGCTGCTCCGGCAGCCCAGGTAAAACGGGAAAAACCTCTGCCCGGAGATAAAGTGCTGCTGGTAGGCGGGCTTACCGGCCGTGACGGTTGCGGCGGGGCTACCGGTTCATCCAAAACCCAGGATACCTCTGCCCTGGCTACGCTCGGGGCGGAGGTGCAAAAGGGCAATGCGCCGGAGGAACGCAAAATACTGCGGCTGTTTCGCAACCCTAAAGCCACCCGGCTCATAAAGCGCTGCAATGATTTTGGCGCGGGCGGCGTAAGCGTAGCCATCGGCGAACTGGCAGGCGGCCTGGATATCGATGTTGACGCCGTACCGGTGAAATACCCTGGGATGAGCGGCACGGAACTGGCTATCAGTGAATCCCAGGAACGGATGGCCGTGGTTATAGCCGACCGGGATGTTGAAGCTTTTAGGGCATTGGCGCAAGCAGAGGGTTTGCAGGCTACAACCGTGGCGCGGGTCACGGATAGCCAACGTATGATTATAAGCTGGCAAGGGCAGGTAATTGCCGATATAGCCCGTGCTTTTCTGGACAGCAACGGCACAAAAAAATATCAGCCTGCAACGGTTTTGCCTGGGCAAGCTTTCCAAAAGCCGGCAAAAGACGGTACTTTAGCGGATAAGTTGCGTTTATTGCTAGCTGACCTAAATGAATGCTCCCAGCGGGGCATTGGCGAGCGCTTCGATTCTACGGCAGGGGCAGGAACGGTGCTGTTGCCTTTGGGTGGTAGACGTCAGCTTACCCCCATACAAGCTATGGCTGCCAAATTGCCGGTGTTAAAAGGAGAAACTACCTCCTGTACGGTAATGTCTTATGGCTATAACCCTGAAATTAGCAGCGCCAGCCCATATAATGGGGCTTATCTGGCGGTAGTGGAATCTGTGGCCAAGCTGGTTGCTACCGGTGGAGATGTAGGGCATTGCTGGCTCTCTTTCCAGGAATTCTTCCCCAAACTGGGAAAGTCGCCTGAACGCTGGGGGTTGCCTTTGGCGGCGCTGTTAGGCGCGTTAAGCGCCCAGTTGGATTTAGGGCTGGCAGCCATAGGCGGTAAAGATTCCATGAGTGGTAGTTTCGAGCACATTGATGTGCCGCCTACCCTGGTATCATTCGCGGTAGCCCTGGCGGATACGGCATATATCATTTCCCCGGAGTTTAAACAAGCAGGCAACCGTATCACCTTGCTAAAGCCGGCTTATGACGCTTTCGGCCTGCCAAAAGCCGACGGCTTAAAGAAAAATTTCGCCACCGTAGCACGCTTGATCCACGAAGGCAAGCTGCTGGCCGCTTATACACCCACTTGCGGCGGGGTGGCGGCCGGTCTTATTAAAATGTGCTTAGGCAATGGCTTAGGATTGCAATTAGCTCCTGGTTTGGATGAAAATGAACTGTTTGGTAATTGCTATGGTTCTTTTCTTTTGGAGCTGACGGCAGGCTCAGAAGAGATTGGTTTGCCTATTGGCCATACTGTTGAACCGTATGAGCTTCGTTATAAGGATGAGACTGTAGCATTAAGTGAATTGGAACATATTTATGAAAACCGGCTGGAAGATGTATTCCCAACCAACATAATCCAGCCAACAGAAAATATACCGTCTATCTCTTTTACGCCAACAAGCTTGGCAAAAGCAAACATATGCATAACGCAGCCGAAGGTGCTGATACCAGCCTTACCGGGCAGTACCGGTGAATATGATTTGGCGCAAGCCTTCACCAGGGCAGGCGCTGACCCCCAGATAACCGTGATACGCAATTTAAGCCCAGCCTGGCTGGCCGAAAGCATAGAAAACATGGCTTGCGAGCTAAAAAAATCGCAAATACTGGCTTTGCCCGGGGATTTTTATGGTGGCGGCGAAGCAGAGGGCTGCGGTAAATTTATAGCTAATTTCTTCCGTCACCCTCGTTTAGCCGAAGCGCTGCGGCAATTGCTTCAAGAACGTGACGGCCTTGTTTTAGGGGTAGGCAGTGGTTTTCAGGGCTTGCTAAAACTTGGTTTATTACCCCATGGCCAAGTTTGCGACATTTCTGCCCATAGCCCGGCACTGGCAGCTAACACAATTGGCCGCCATCAGAGTAAGCTGGTACATGTCCGCGTAGCTTCCACCCTCTCACCTTGGCTAAGCCTTGTTAATGTAGGGGATATCCATACCATGGCTTTTTCCCATAGCGAGGGGCGCTTTGTCTGCGAGGTGGGGTTGTTAAAGCAACTGGCTGCCCAAGGGCAGATAACCGGACAGTATGTGGATGATAGCGGTAAACCCAGCATGGATATTGCTTTCAACCCAAGCGGCGCCTATATGGCGGTAGAGGCGCTTTGTTCGGCGGATGGCCGCGTTTTGGGTCAAATGTCTCATCCTGAGCGTTGGAATGATGGTAATATGCAAAATGTATCTGGAAACAAAAATTTCCCCATTTTCGCCGGGGCGATGAATTATTATAAATAGAAAAAAGATAAATCAGAGTAAATTAGAGGGCATCTAAAAAATAATAGTTGATTTTCGAACGTTACATTGATATAATATGCAATGCAAAGTGTAAAATTGAGAATTGCACATGTTTCTGTAAACAACTTGTTTAAAACTAAGGAGGAGTAAAAATGAAAAAAACAGTTATTATTGCCTTAATTTGTTTAATTATGCTTTCGTTAGCGGTTGGCTGCAACAAAGCCGCGCCTACTGGCTCCAACGCCGACACGGTGGTTATTGGCGTATATGAGCCTGCCTCCGGTGATAATGGCCCAGGCGGTAAGCAGGAAACTTTGGGCATTCAGTATGCTAACAGCATAACCCCCACAGTGGAAATTGGCGGCAAAACATACAATGTTGAATTGTCTATTGTTGATAACCAATCCTCCAATGACAAAGCTGTTTCTGCTGCCCAGCAGTTGATCGCTGCCAATAGCTCTGTTATTTTAGGCTCTTACGGTTCCGGCGTTTCTATGGCTGCTTCCGAAACCTTCCGTGACGCGGGGCTGGCGGCTATCGGCGTAAGTTGCACCAACCCCAATGTTACTGCCGACAACAGCCATTATTTCCGCATTTGCTTCCTAGATCCTTTCCAGGGCACAGTTTTGTCTAGCTTTGCAAAAAAACAGTTTGGCGCCACCAAGGCTTATTGCTTGGCTAAGCTGGGTGATGATTATTCCGTGGGGCTAGTCCATTACTTTATGCAAGCATTTGGTGAGGGGAACTGCGTTTCCGAACAGTTCCCGGATGGTACTTCCGATTTTTCTACCTATGTAGCAAATGCCAAGGCACAAGGGTGCGATGTCTTTTTCTCTCCCACTTCCATTGAGGCCGCGCAGTTGATTATTGACCAAATCGCTACCCAAGGCGGCGATATTCCGATACTGGCCGGCGACACTTGGGATGCTCCCCAGATCCTCCAAGCCGCTAAAGGTAAAAATGTGGAAATTTTTGTTACCACATTCTATCAAGAGGGCGGCTCCCCTGATTTTGACAGAGGCTTTAAAGCTTGGCTTAATAACAACTCTACTGCCTTGACAAATAACGGCGGTACCGATACGATTGGCGCAGTGTCTGCCTTGGGTCACGATGCTTACTATGTGGCTTTGGAAGCGTTGAAAAAAGCCGGCTCTATTGATAAAGCCGAAGTGCTCGCGATATTGCCCAGCGTTACTTTTTCCGGGGGAGCGACAGGCAATATTGCTTTCGACGATGTTGGCGACGCTTTCCGTAATTCTGCCTTTGTAAAGAAATGCGATACAGCGACCGGGGATTGGATATTTGTAGTAGAGCAGAACATTTAGCCTGCTTTTGCCGCCCTTTTCCCTAGCCGGTAAAACAAAAGCTGCTGGCGGGGGCTTTAGCCCCCGCCAGTGTGTTTGCAAGTATATGTTACTGCTATCCTGAATCTTAATTGCTCTAAGGCGGGCTAAAGCCCGCAAGTATCGAGTATCGAGTATCGAGTATTCAGGATTCAGAATGCAGGTTGTTTTCGCGTAGCGAAACATTTAAAAAAACAATACACCTCGCGCAAATTCTTGTTTTTTGTTTATGAAATGAGTCTGTGAGTTACTATAGAGAGGGGGGATTATGTGGAGTTTTTTGATTTAATTATACCATATATCCTGTCGGGGATTTCAGTAGGCGGCCAGTATGCGCTTATAGCAATTGGCTATACTATGGTCTATGGCATACTGCGCCTAATCAATTTCGCCCATGCAGATGTATTTATGGTAGCCGGCTTGATGATGGTCTATATTGGTGGTTCAGTTGGGGCAGGCATAGCCGGCTTAATGCCACTTTTTTTGGCCATCCCTTTAGTCATTGTTTTAACAATGCTCTTGGCTTTTGGCATAGAGCGGGCGGCATATAAACCCTTGCGTAACGCTCCCCGCATGTCTATCATGGTCTCCGCCATCGGCGTAAGTTATTTATTGCAGAATTTAGCCTTGTATATAACCGGAGGTCTGCCTAAGCCGTATACCAATATTGCTTGGCTATCCGCTTCCACAACATTTTTGGGCGTAACCGTCAAGCGGGTAACACTAATTACCCCTTTTTTGGTGCTGGTATTAGTTTTTGGTTTAGTAATGCTGATCAATCATACAAAAATAGGCATGGGTACAAGAGCGGTTGCCAAGGATTTTGAAACCAGCCGTCTTATGGGTATTAAAATCGACTCCATAATATCACTGACTTTTTTCATAGGTTCTTTCTTGGCGGCTGTCGGTTCAATGCTATATTTCTCCAATTTCCCCATGGTGACTCCTGTTGTCGGCGCTATGCCAGGCCTTAAAGCTTTCGTGGCGGCTGTTTTTGGCGGTATAGGCTCTATTCCCGGAGCAGTACTGGGGGGGGTGCTCATAGGTGTCTGTGAAAGCGTTATAAAAGGCTTGGATACCATTTTACTGGCTACAGGTATCATCAAAACTCCTATGGAACTAACCACATTTTCGGATGCCTTTACCTTTGTTTTGCTTATTATCATACTTGTCTTCAAGCCGACCGGTCTTTTCGGCGAGAAGACTACCGACAAGGTTTAAGGGGGGATAAGGATGATAAAAATGGGGAAAAGCAAAATAACAATTAACCATATTATTTATGCCTCACTCATAGTATTAATGCTTATTGGCTCTATTTTTTTGGAGCGTTTCGGTACCAGTGGAAACTGGACTATGCTGATCGCTTGTATAAAAAAAGCTTCTGTCTTTGCCCTGGTGGCGGTTTCCATGAACTTGCTAAACGGCTTCACCGGCTTATTTTCTCTGGGACAGGCAGGCTTTATGCTTATAGGAGCCTATACATATGCTATTTTCACCATACCTTTTTCTCAGCGCGCCACTGTTTATTACCTATACATTAAAGAAGCAACTGAAACTGCCCCGGCTGTTATGCCCGTGGTTCAATTCTCTTTTCCGGAGGTATTGGGCAATGTCCTGGGTGGCTTTGGCATGTATCTGGGGGTGCTGATTGCCATTATCTTAGCAGGTTTGGTAGCCGCTGGTATAGCTTTTCTTATTGGTTTGCCGGTTCTGCGCATGAAAAGCGATTATCTGGCTATAGCCACCTTGGGCTTTGCCGAGATTATCCGTGCTGTGTTTCAGTGGAGCAAGTTGGGTACTTTAACCAATGGCGCCAACCCATTAAAGAACTTTGTGACATTTAACTCTTTCAAAGTTAATATCGGCGCTACTACCTACAGTTTAGGAACCTTTATGGCACTGCTGCTGGCCGTGATTTGCATAGGTATTATTGTGATGCTGGTCAATTCCTCCTATGGCAGGGCTTTTAAGGCTATTAGGGAAGACGAGGTTGCGGCGGAAGCCATGGGTCTCAACCTGTATAGGCTAAAGCAATTAGCTTTCTGCATCAGCTGTTTCTTTGCCGGTGTAGGCGGCGCAATGCTCGCTATGTTCATCAATGCGGCACAGGCTTTGAATTTTAAAGCCGCTATGACCTATGAGATATTGCTCATGGTGGTGCTGGGCGGCATCGGCTCCATTTCCGGCAGTTGTATCGCCGCGGTACTCTTCGTCTTTGCCATGGAATGGTGGTTGCGCGGGTTTGACTCAGGCACATTTTTGGGAATCAATGCGCCGCTGATATTTCGTAATGGTTTCCGCCTGGTGATAATATCCGTTATTATCATGTCGGTAATTTTATTCTTCCGCCGGGGGCTTCTGGGGGATAAAGAGCTACCGTATTATGTAGGGCGGCTAAAAGAGTGGATCACAACGCGCAAAGCGAAGGCAGGTGAGCAAAATGGCTGAGGTGGTTTTGCAGCTTGATGATATGACCATGCAGTTCGGTGGTGTAATGGCTGTTGATAACCTGTCTTTGGCAGTAAACAAAGGTGAGATCGTAGCGTTGATTGGGCCCAATGGGGCAGGTAAAACCACGGCTTTCAATTGCATTACCGGTGTTTATGAGCCCACTAATGGGCGTGTTACCTTGAATGGCGAGATCATTGTGGAAAACTACCCCAAAGGAAAGATGAAAAAGTTATACAAGGGGGAAAATAATGGACGCTACACCAAAGCAGTATCTTTTACTCCCGACCAGATCACCCAGCGGGGTATTGCCCGCACTTTTCAAAATGTGCGCCTGTTCAAGGCACTTAGTGTATTTGAAAATGTACTTATTGCTAAGCATATGCGAGCCCGCCAAAATGTCTTTTCTGCTACCTTCCGTTTAAATGCCAAAGAAGAAAAGCGCATGAGGGATGAAGCCCTGCAGCTATTAGAGGCTCAGAATTTGGCTCACTTAAAAGACAAAATAGCTTCCAGCTTGCCTTATGGGCTGCAAAGAAGGCTGGAAATTGCCCGCGCTTTAGCCACCGAACCTTCTACCTTGCTTTTAGATGAACCGGCAGCCGGTATGAATCCACAGGAGACACAGGAATTAGCAGATTTTATTCGGCAGATCCGTGAAGAATATGAATTGACCATATTTATGATCGAACATCATATGGATCTGGTTATGAGAATTTCTGAACGTATTTATGTGCTGGATTTCGGTAAACAGATTTCCCATGGTACCCCTGCGGAGGTTCAAAACGATCAGCGGGTTATTGACGCGTATTTGGGGGTGACAGAAGATGCTGAGAATTGAGGATCTGAGGATCAATTACGGCGGTATTGAAGCCGTAAAGGGAATATCGCTGGAAGTGCCTGAAAAAGAGATAGTTACGCTAATCGGCGCTAACGGCGCCGGTAAATCTACCACATTGAGGACAGTCGCCGGTTTGGTTAGGCCAGCGTCAGGACGGATCTTTTTTCATGATATTGAGATAACCGCCTTGCCTTCCGACCGCATTGTTTCCTTAGGCATCACTTTAGTGCCGGAAGGCCGCCGGGTTTTTCCGGATCTGACCGTGTTGGAAAACTTAAAAATAGGCGCTTATTTGCGCAAGGATAATCTTGATAAGGATCTGAACTGGGTCTATGAGCTGTTCCCACGCCTTAAAGAGCGCTCATGGCAACCTGCGGGCACCCTCTCCGGCGGCGAACAGCAAATGTTGGCAGTGGGCCGGGCTTTAATGAGCCGGCCAAAGCTAATGATGATGGACGAGCCATCCTTAGGTCTGGCGCCGCTGGTGGTTAAAGGGATTTTTGAAATAATCAAAGAAATTAATAACCAGGGTGTGACTATCCTGCTAATTGAACAGAATGCCAATATGGCGCTGCATACGGCGGATACAGCTTATGTGCTAGAAACAGGCCGTTTAACCTTAAAAGGCAGCGGAAAGGAATTACTAAATAATGAAGCCGTCAAGAAAGCCTATTTAGGTTAAAAATTATAGCAAGAATTATTAAAAACCCCAACCGAGATTTTGGGGTTTTTATTATTTTGCATAAATTATTGATTTTTATTTCGTTAAAGAAGGAAGAAATGTTAAAAAATAGAATAGTAGAATAAGGTGTATTTTCCGAGTATTTAAACAAACTTTTAGAAGGGGGCTATTGATGCGTATTATCGCAGGTTTGGCTAAAGGGAGGAAGCTTGTAACGCCTCAGGGCTTTCACACCCGCCCTACAGCCGACCGTGTGCGGGAAGCTCTGTTCAGTGTACTTTTGCCGCAGTTACCCGGGGCAAAAGTATTGGACGCATTTGCGGGAAGCGGAGCCTTAGGGTTGGAAGCCTTAAGCCGCGGCGCAAAACTGGCTCATTTTATTGAAAAAGATACTAGGTGTTTGGAATACTTAAGGCATAATGTGGAACATTGCTGTTTACCCGGAGCAAAAATTTTTTCTGGCGATGCTATACGTTTTTTACGGCGTAGTGAAAACAAATATGATATCATTTTTCTGGATCCGCCTTATTATACTGAATTGCTTAAGCAAGCCTTGACAGCCATCCTTCAAGGCGATACTTTAGCAGGCGATGGCCTTATTGTTGCGGAAGTAGCTAAAAAAGAGTCTTTTTTTATACCGGATAAGTTTATAAAAAGAAAATACAGTGTTTACGGGAATACAGCTTTGTGCTATTTGGCTTATGTTGACCCTAATGATGTAGGCATACTATAAAAAAGGAAGGTGAATTGCAATGGAACTACATAATATTTTGCAGGATATGGAGCAACATGTAAGCAGCGCTTCGCGCATTCCGCTAACCGGTAAAGTTATGGTAGACGGCGATATGATCTTGGAATTTATCGACAAAATACATGCTACCTTACCGGAAGAGCTAAAGCAAGCCCAACAGGTTTTGGCACAGAGCGACAAGCTACTGGAAAGCGTGGAAACCCAGGGTAAGCGCATCCTCTCAGAAGCGCGGGAGCATGCCGCCCAACTGGTCACCCGGGAAGAGGTTTATCAAGAAGCATTGCGTCAAGGCCAGGAGATAGTTCATAAAGCTGAAGACGCGGCAGCCGATTTGCAGCGCGACGCATTGCTGTGGTCTGATGATATATTAAAACAATTGGAACATAATCTAGATAAGCTGGTAGTTTCAATTAAGCAAAACCGTGAGGATTTGCGTAATTATCGCGGACCTGCTGTTAGGTAATGGCGAAATACCTAATTGTGTCACAAGATTCAGCGTAGTATTTAAATAAATGGATTGGGGTTTTGTTATGATTGAGATAACAACATTAGGCAATTTCTGTGTGAAAGTTAATGGAAAAATTGTATCGGATTCCTTAAAGAGAACCACAAAGTTGTGGCAACTCCTTAATTTACTGATTATCAATAAAAATAGGCCGGTAGCAGCCAGTTCTATTTGCGAGGCAATTTGGGGCGAAGATCAGAGCGGGGATGCTTACAAAGCCTTACATAATCTTGTTTATAGGTTGCGAAATATTTTAATGTATGACGCAGAGACGGACTGTATTTCCTACAGCAGTAAGACATATATGCTTAACAGTGCTGTAGATATGCGAATTGATATTTACCTTATGGAAGACTATTACAATCAGGCAATTAATGCACAAATGACGACTAATGAAAAAATAAAATTATTAGAAAAAGCTGTTGGCTTATA
>Ga0082212_10004474_pt1 | contig 19375 bp, 20 predicted proteins | sample TergutNt197P3_FD_71548 | JGI IMG/M metagenome (GOLD analysis project Ga0082212, IMG submission 71548) | Neocapritermes taracua P3 segment gut microbial communities from Petit-Saut dam, French Guiana - Nt197 P3 | ecosystem: Host-associated > Arthropoda: Insects > Digestive system > Gut ... | reverse complement strand
ACCCATGCATCAGCATGTTTTGAATTCTTACGTAACTGAGATCGATACGACTGCGCTTCTTTTTCAGTAGAAAAATATTGGGCATAAACGCGCACATGACCATCTTTTACAACAATACCCGCATTTTCTTTTTCCTTACTGTTCAGTTGGTTTATATGCGCTTGCGCCCGCGTTCTCGTATTGTAGCTTCCAATAATCACATAAAATTTCATGCCGCCGGCATTTGCAGGAGAAGCGTTTGATTTTGTTGTGCTGATAGAATTGGCGCCAGATGCTGTTGACGGTTTTGAAGGTGATACTGATGCGTTTGATGCTGATGCTGGTGCAGATGAAGTAGTTGCCGGTGAAACCGAGGAAGCCGATTCCGGCGAAGTCGATGCCGCATCATCTCCATCACTTGTATTCATGTCGTCCTTATTCGGGGAAAAAGTGTTCGAAGCAATATCATCGGCCGATTTCCTGGACATGATTTCATGCGGCACAAAACTGGCGGTATAGGATGCTTTGTTAATATCATTTACCGGTGTCGGCATAATCAGAAACAACAGAATTGCTGCCGCAGTAGCCACAACCACATGCAAAAAAGTACGTGTTATCGGAATGTGATAAATCACATTTTTACTTTGCACGAAATCATTTCCTGTTTTACATTCCACATCAGTTTCAGCTATCCTTCCAGAATTATCTAAATAATTATATATCAATTCGTTACGTGCCGACAACGGAAGAAAATTAAAAAAATGCAACCCGTAGGATTGAATACTGAACAACTCGCCGCTATGTTTTTCAGGAACGAAAATCAGACGATCGTTTTCTTGTAAAAACAAGCCAACTGCGCCCAAGTGCAACTCCGATTGATCCTCCAACTGTTTTTTCATTACAGCCACATCGTTCCTGATCAAAGAATGGGCTTTTGCGAAATTAACTGCATATTGCTGCATGTACGATTCGTTCAACAATCCGTCATTATGCGTCAGTGTGGGATTAAAAACAATTTCTTTTCGCGATGGTGAAAACAAATTGCTATCTTCATTATATTCAGCAGGTATTGATTGAAGAACAAATCCTCCAAAATCAGGTATTATCACACAATCATGTTGTAATAATAACCGCTCAATATGAGCAATAATCCGTTCCATTCGTATCTGAAATACATTTACTGTCACTAAAGTGATAGTTTAGAATTGCAAAGATAACCAATTTTTGAATAACAAAACAAACAGTCAAACATTTTTTTTCTTTTGTTAGTATTATTAATAGTTGTATTTTTGCACGCAGGATAATATATAAATAATAATTAAGGTACTATGATTTCAATCGAAGGCTTAACTGTTGAATTTGGGAGTTTTACGCTATTAGATCAACAATCTTTTGTGATTAACAAAAAAGAACGTATCGCATTAGTTGGAAGGAACGGCGCAGGTAAAACTACCTTGATGAAAATTATTGCCGGTATACAAACGCCTACAAAGGGTATTGTCAGCATTCCAAAGGACATGACCATCGGTTATCTGCCGCAACAAATGCAACTGAGGGATACCTGCACCCTGTTGGAAGAAGCGGAACGGGCTTTCGACCATATTCATCAGACAGAAGCGGAAATTGAACGGCTAAATCTGTCGCTTTCGGAACGTACCGATTATGAATCAGAGGCTTTTCATCATCTGATTGACCGCGTTACAATCCTCTCTGAACAATTTCAGATGCTGGGAGGCGCTAATTATCATGCGGAACTTGAACGCACATTACTCGGATTGGGTTTTACACGTAACGATTTCACCCGTCCTACCTCCGATTTTAGCGGCGGATGGCGAATGCGCGTCGAGCTGGCAAAACTTTTATTGCAACGACCCGATGTGTTGCTGCTCGACGAACCAACCAATCATCTCGACATTGAATCCATCCAATGGCTGGAAAATTTCATCACACTGCACGCCAATGCCGTCATGCTTGTCTCGCACGATCGCGCGTTCATTAATAATACTACCCAGCGTACCCTCGAAATCGAACTCGGATCTATCTACGATTACAGGGTAAAATACGATGAATACGTCATTTTGCGAAAAGAACGTCGGGAGCAACAGCAGCGCATGTACGATAACCAGCAGAAAACTATCGCCGACACGGAAGCGTTTATCGAACGTTTCCGTTATAAAGCATCAAAAGCAGTTCAGGTACAGTCGCGCATCAAACAGCTTGCTAAACTTGAACGTATCGAGGTCGATGAAGAAGACAATGCCATGTTACGCCTGAAATTTCCACCCTCGCCACGTTCGGGTACCTACCCTATTATCATCGACAACCTTACGAAACGTTACGGCAATCATACGGTTTTTACAGGCGCTACTTTCACAATCAACCGTGGCGACAAAGTAGCGTTTGTCGGAAAAAACGGGGAAGGGAAAACAACGCTCGTCAAGTGTATCATGAGCGAAATAAACGATTATGAGGGTATTTTGACGCTCGGATACAATGTAAAAACCGGTTATTTCGCACAAAATCAGGCACAGTTGCTGGATGAAAGCAAAACGGTATTCGAAACGATTGATTATGTAGCACAAGGCGATATCCGAACAAAAATTCGAGACATACTGGGTGCTTTCATGTTTGGCGGCGAAGCATCCGACAAAAAAGTCTGCATCCTTTCAGGTGGCGAAAAAAGCCGGTTAGCCATGATTCGGTTGCTGCTTCAACCCGTAAATATCTTGATACTCGACGAGCCGACCAACCACCTCGACATGCGTTCAAAAGACGTACTAAAAAGCGCATTACTCGAATTTGACGGTACAGTTATTATCGCGTCGCACGACCGGGAGTTTCTCGACGGTCTTGTGAACAAAGTATATGAGTTTGGCAACAAACGAATAAGGGAGCATCTCGGTGGAATCTATGATTTTCTGCGTGTTAAGAAAATTGAAAGCCTTCATGAACTGGAACGGAAAACACCCTTAACAGGTACACAGAATGCCTTATCTTCCGGATATTCAAAATCAGAAACGACTGAACAGAAATCAGACAGGAATTTTGAAGGCGTTTTTAAAGAAATTTCATCATCCAAACTATTGTATGAAGAAAAAAGAGAGCAGACGCGTCTGATACGTAAATTAGAAAAAGCAATGGAAGAAGCCGAAAATAAAGTGATGGTTATTGAAACTAAAATATCAGCATTGGAAACAAAGCTGCTATCGCCTGAAAACGCATCCGACACTTCGCTCTATACATCGCACAATCAATTGAAAAAAGAACTGTTGGATGCCATGAACGAATGGGAAGAAACCACGAGTGCACTGGAAAAGGAGAAAAAATCATGAGTTTTTCAACAAAGTTAGATTTGGATATTTCTGCTTTTTTACCTTTCTTTGCAGTAAAAAAGCAACTAAAACATCTTAATTATGAGAGAAAATTTAAGTTCACAGATTTCGCTTACACGTATTTCTGAAAAGTTTTACAAACCGGAAAATGCGTATGAATACAGCGTCCTCACGCGCTTCGAAAAAATCCCTACTCATATTTATGCTACCATGGATGAAGGATCGTTGCATGTAGCAAAGGAAATTGCGCAGGAAATTCGCATTAAACAGTCGGAAAACGAAAATTTCATTCTTGTTTTACCGGGTGGACGTTCGCCTTACACATTGTTTCAGCATCTGATACGGATTCATAAAACCGAACACTTGAGTTTTAATAATGTAATCGTTTTTCTGCTGTACGAATTTTATCCGCTTACAAACCCGGTAATCAGCAGTCTGAATCAGTTGAAAGAAGCGTTCCTGAATCATGTCGATATCCCACCGGAAAATATTTTTTATCCCGATGGATTCATGAAAAAAACCGACATCCATGACTTTTGCCGGAAATATGAAGAATCCATAAAACGTTTTGGTGGTATTGATTTCATGCTACTGGGTATAGGAATTGCCGGAACTATCGGCTTTAATTGTGCAGGAACAACGGTGACTTCGCGTACAAACCTGACCTTGATGGACAATACCTCGCGCAAGGAATCCGCACAACTATTCACTTCCATCGAAAATGTTCCAGCCGGCGTCATCACAATGGGATTGGGAACCATCATGGAAGCAAAAAAAATTACGCTGATATCCTGGGGCGAAAGCAAATCCGCTATTATAAAAGACACAATCGAAGGACCCGTCACTGCTGGAATACCGGCCACTTGCCTGCAACACCATGCAAATGTAAAAGCAATCATCGACCTGTCATCGGCTTACGACCTTAAGCGGATCAGTTTTCCATGGTTAGTTACCAAGTGCGAATGGGATAACAAACTGATTCGCCGCGCCATTATCTGGTTGTGCAAACTGACAGGAAAACCGATTCTGAAACTGACTAATAAGGACTACAGCGACAACGGCCTTAACGATCTGCTTGCACTATACGGGTCGGCATACAATGTGAATATAGATATTTTCAACGACATACAGCATACGATAACCGGATGGCCGGGCGGCAAACCAAATGCCGACGATTCAAACCGCCCGGAGCGTGCTGCTCCCTACCCTAAAAAAATTATCGTTTTCAGTCCGCACCCCGACGACGACGTTATCTCCATGGGAGGCACATTCCGCCGGTTGTGTGATCAGAATCACGAAGTGCATGTAGCCTATCAGACATCGGGAAATATCGCTGTGGGCGATGAAGAGGTAATCCGTTACTGCGAATTTTTGCGAAATGTGAGCGAAAAATATTCAAAAAAGGAGGGTGAACTGAAAACAAAAGCGGAAGAAATCATTCATTACCTGCGTTACAATAAAGTAGAGGACGGCAGCGCCGAACAGCCTGATGTGTTGTTTATGAAAGGCGCTATCCGCCGCGAGGAAGCGCGACATGCAAGTCGGTATTCCGGTCTGAAAGACGAAAATATCCACTTCCTCGATTTACCGTTTTATGAAACAGGACTGGTAAAGAAAAAACCGCTTGGAACGGCGGATGTGGAGATCGTAAAAAAACTCTTATTATCCGTTAAGCCTGATCAGATATTTGTGGCAGGCGACCTTGCCGACCCTCACGGAACGCATAAAGTCTGTCTCGACGCCGTTTTGGCCGCCATCGACGAAGTCAAAGACGAACAATGGATGCAGGAATGTCGCGTATGGATGTACCGCGGCGCATGGGCTGAATGGGAAATGGACCATATCGAAATGGCCGTACCTGTCAGCCCTGAACAACTACGCCAAAAGCGGAATGCGATCCTCAAACACCAGTCGCAGGCCGAAAACGCACCTTTTCTGGGCGACGATGAACGGCTGTTCTGGCAACGTGCCGAAGACCGTAACCGCGCAACCGCCGAACTGTATAATAAACTGGGACTTGCTTCGTATGAAGCCATCGAAGCATTTGTACAGTATATTCCAATTCCGTAATGCTGAAATTCATTAAGGACTGGATTCTTCCCATCGCAATGATAACAGGCGCGCTGACCTACAGGTGGGTCAGCCTTCTTTCCTTTTTAACACCCTATCTGCTCTTTACAATGTTGCTGCTTACGTTTTGTAAGATTTCGATTAAGGATATTCGCTTTCATCCGGCGCATATCTGGTTACTGCTTATCCAACTCGTCGGGAGCATCGGGCTTTATTATGTCTTATTTCCGTTTGATGCGGTCATCGCGCAGGGCGCTATGCTATGTGTAATTGTTCCTACGGCAACCGCGGCAGCCGTTATCACAGGTTTACTGGGAGGTAATGTCGGATTCCTTACGGCGTATGTACTTTTTTGTAACATGGCCGTAGCCATTGCTGCACCGGTCTATTTTTCGCTTACGGGTGTTCACGCAGAATTGTCGTTTCTGCAATCCGTATGGTATATTTGCCAAAAAGTACTGCCTATTTTACTTTTGCCGTTATTGGTTGCAATTGCAATCCGAAAACTTACACCCAAAATATACAAAGCGCTAAATAGCATACCACAACTTTCCTTTTATTTATGGGTTATCGCTCTGATAGTCGTGACAGGCATGACAGTAAAGTTAATGAAACAACAAAGAAGCGACGATTTTCACGCGGAAATCGGATTGCTGGTCGTATCGCTCATCCTCTGCTGCCTGCAGTTTCTTGTAGGCAGGCGTATTGGAAAGCATTATGGCGACGCCATCTCGGCAGGTCAGGGATTGGGTCAAAAAAATACCATCCTGGCTATCTGGATGGCACAGATGTACCTGCACCCGCTCACAGCCATCGCCCCTGCAGGGTATATCTTATGGCAAAACATCATCAATTCGTACCAGTTGTTCAGAAAAGGAAAATCGCCTGACAAATGAAAAATGTGATGGTATTACCGCATTATCAGGCCATCCGCGACGGCAATCAATCGACAGTTCCGCCTATTTACAAACACACTGAAAAAAGCTAATTAATTGACATAAAATAATCCCTGTGAACTGTGCCGGACTCGAACCGGCGACCCCTGCCCTGTCAAGGCAATGCTCTGAACCAACTGAGCTAACAGTTCATTTCAATTACGAATTACGAATAACAAATATCTCTATTGATTCATAAATATAATTGACTGTTTTCGGTTGCAAAGGTACAAAATAAACGGAATTGCCAAAGAAAACCGAAACAAATGTTGACAAAAAATCTTCCTACAACTGCGAATAGGGTAACGGCGAAAGCAGAAGAATCTGGTTGTTTGTAGCCGTATTAGCATATTCCGGGAGTTTACTGATACGCTGCCAATCCGGATGTCTGCCAAAATCACTCCAAGCCTTTGTGCGTGTTGCCTCATCCTTATGCCATGTCAGATACATGAGTGCAGGCATTTTTGGGCCTGCAAAAATATCTCCATAAAACACGGAATTGATGCCGACCTTGTCGAAGATATCTATTTCATCAACATTAAACATCTTTACTTTCCGCTTATTAGCCTCTTCATTCGGACTCCAATAAACACGAAACTCAAACAAACCGCGACCGCTGTCAGGTTTACGGTGTCTCGGAATTTTACTGAACGCTTCGCTCAGGTAGGTTTCATAATTTGAATATTGATTTGAATCCTTAGGCGCAGTGGCTTCATAAAAGGGTTGTGCCGCGCTCGTAAATACAGTATCATTCCAGAAACCTTCCTTAAACATGTAATAGGCTTCTGCATCGGGATAAATAAACACGACATGGCGCTTTTCTTTTTCTTCCGCAACTAATGGTTTAAATACACCAACAGTCACACCTTTTCGGTTACACGCAGGAATCAGGACGTCTTTAAAAAATTTATCCAACGTTGAACCGTCGCTGTTAAGCGTATAAATCCGCCATTCATACACTTCACTGCCAAAAGCGTTCGTTGAATTCCGTTTTCCGAAAGCCGGTGTCACGGATAATGCTGTTGTTGCGGCTAATGCGCCCGCTGTTCTGAAAAAATTTCGTCTTTCCATATGCATCATTCTTTTAATTGGTTGATAATAATTATAATAAAAAAAACATAAATAAATTAGTAAATAACGTTTGATTATTTTTTTTGCAAAAGTAATTCAAAGATTTGAAAAATGAATAAAAAAATTACAAAAATCGCATTTTATTTATATAAATATTTGGATGAAGACCTAAAATTTACGACTTTTGCATCTCATTTGCTCATTATTTTTTCACCATATGAACAGACTATCTATCACAGCAACAGCAAAAACCGGAAGGATATTGGTTTCCGACGGGGCATGGGGGACATTCCTTCAACAGAAAGGGCTGCCAGTCGGCGAATGTCCCGAACAATGGAACTTGACTCATCCGGACATAATACAGGATATCGCCCGAAGTTATATTGACGCAGGCGCTGATATAATTCAGACTAATAGTCTGGGTGGCAGCCACCTCAAGCTCGAATACTACGGGTTAGCCGGTCAGGTATCGGAGATAAACGAAATAGCGGCACATCTTTCAAGAGAGATGGCAGGCGACAACCATTGGGTCATCGGATCGATAGGCCCAACCGGAAAAATGCTTTGCATGGGCGATGTGACAGAAGCAGAACTATATAAAACATTCAAAACTCAAGCCATCGCATTGGAAAAAGGCGGCGCAGACGCTGCTTGCATCGAAACAATGATTGATTTAGATGAAGCCCTTATTGCTATTCGTGCAGTCAAAGAAAACACGTCGCTTGAAATAATTTGCACATTCACTTTCGATCCGATTGGCAACAATGAGTATCGTACCATGATGGGTATTTCGCCTGCTGAAACTGCCATTGCATGCATAAATGCAGGCGCCGACATCATCGGTTCCAATTGCGGAAACGGTATGAGGAACATGATAGATATTGTATCACAAATGAAGAAAGCTGCACCTGATGCCCTTATTCTGGTACAAGCCAACGCCGGTTTGCCAGAAATCGTTAACAGTGAAACCGTATATCCTGAAACGCCCGAACAGTTGGGAGCGCTTATCCCCCAAATCATTAAATCCGGCGCAAATATTATCGGTGGCTGTTGCGGTACAACGCCAGCGCATATTGCTGTTATTAAAGGGAAAGTGGCATCCCGTCATTGCGAATGAATTGGCGCCGATTGGAAAAGCGTAGTTGAACCTCCTGGAATTTCCATGACTGCCGAACGGATTCGAAGCAGTTTTTTTAACAAACCTTCTAATAAATCTAATGGCAGCATATTGGTTGCATCCGACTTTGCATGGAGCGGATACGGATGTGTTTCGATAAATAATCCGTCTGTTCCGACAGCGATAGCTGCTTTTGCGATTGTTTCAATCATTTCGGGCATTCCGCCTGAAACGCCTGATATCTGATTCGGCTGTTGCAGAGAATGGGTTATGTCGGTAATAACCGGATAGCCGAATTTTCTCATTTGAGGTATTCCGCGAAAATCCACTACCAGATCGGCATACCCGAAGGTTGTGCCCCGTTCAGTAAGCATCACATTTGGATTACCGCTTTCAACAACTTTTTGCACGGCGAATCGCATGGATTCGGGAGAGAGAAATTGCCCCTTTTTGATGTTAACTGTTTTGCCGGTTTTTGCAGCGGCATATAACAAATCCGTTTGCCTGCATAAAAAAGCAGGTATCTGTAAAACATCAACATACTCGGCGGCCATAGCCGCTTCCTGCGTTTCATGTACATCGGTTACGGTTGGTATTCCAAATGTCTCATGTACTTTTCGCAAGATTTTCAATGCCGTTTCATCACCAATACCGGTAAATGAATCAACGCGCGAACGATTGGCTTTACGGTATGAACCTTTAAAAATGTAAGGTATGCATAATTTACTTGTCAATTCAGCAATATACCCGGCAATCTGTAAAGCCAATTCTTCACTTTCTATCACGCAGGGACCAGCAATTAAAAAAAAATTACCTGTTTTTGTTAATTCTTTAATATTCATAAGTTTAAAATAAATAATTCATAATTGTTTTCGTCTTTTCCGCATGGGAAAGAGCGGTGTCAATCCAATAGATGGTCAATCCGCGACGTTCCATACCCCTGAACCAGGTCATCTGACGCTTGGCAAACTGATGGATAGCAATTTCCAGATGCGCCGTCATCTTATCATAAGTAAGTTCTCCCATTATATATTGAGTAATATACTTATATTCCAAACCATAATAGATCAAATCCTCAGGAAGTATTCCTTCGTCAAGTAATGCGCGTACCTCTTCGATCATGCCATTTGCCAACCGATGGTGCAATCGTTCTGAAATTCGTGTGCGGCGATATTCTCTGTTGATGTTAAGTCCGATAATAAGACTTTTCAAAGGTTGATATTCACTTCGTTCAGGGGCTTCATTACGGTAGTATTCTTCTATCTCAATGGCGCGTATGGCTCGTTGTGCGCTATCGACATCCGATTTATTATGTAATATTTTAAAGCTTGCGAGTATTTGTTCCAATTCATCTAATGATTTTCCAGAAAGCGACTGACGCAATGCAGGGTTCTGCGGTACATCCAATAGTCTATATCCTTTCAACACAGCTTCGATATACATTCCGGTACCTCCACACAGGACTGGTACGATTCCAGCGGCTTTGAGTTTGTTGAAAACTGTGAAAAAATCGTGCTGGTATCTGAAAACACTGTATTTCGTTCCGGGTTCGCAAATATCAATTAAATGATACGGGATTTGTTTCCCGTCAACGAAATAATCTTTTAAGTCTTTTCCTGTTCCGATGTCCATACGTCGATATACTTGCCTTGAATCGGCGCTGATTATTTCCGATTGGAGCATAGCGGCTAATGCTGCGGCGAAAGGTGTTTTTCCACAGGCAGTAGGGCCCAATATCGTGATGAGTTCGTATTTATACATTTTCAATAAAAAAAAGCCACATTCGTAAAACAGAACATGGCTTTCATTCAAAAAAAAAATTATGAGTAAACGAAAGAAACTATCCGTTCACTTTTTTCATGTGAGCAATCAAGTCCAATACTTTAACCGAATATCCCCATTCATTGTCATACCACGAAACGACCTTAACGAAAGTGTCAGTTAAAGCAATACCTGCTTTTGCATCGAAGATGGAAGTACGGGCTTCGCCGATGAAGTCAGACGAAACAACATCATCCTCTGTATATCCGAGCACACCTTTTAATTCGCCTTCTGATGCTTCTTTCATGGCTGCTTTGATGTCGGCATATGAAGCCGGTTTAGCAAGGTTTACTGTCAGGTCGACCACCGAAACATCCAAGGTCGGAATACGGAAAGCCATACCTGTCAATTTGCCGTTCAACGCCGGAATAACTTTACCTACAGCCTTGGCCGCGCCGGTTGACGACGGGATAATATTGCCGGCTGCGGCACGACCGCCTCTCCAGTCTTTAGCAGATGGGCCGTCAACAGTTTTCTGCGTGGCAGTTGTGGCATGAACGGTTGTCATTAAACCGTCTGTGATGCCAAACTTGTCGTTCAGTACTTTTGCAATAGGCGCAAGGCAGTTTGTAGTACAAGATGCGTTCGATACGCATTGTGTTCCTTTTACATAAGCATCAAGGTTTACACCGCAAACAAACATGGGTGTATCATCTTTGGATGGCGCTGACATCACAACGTATTTGCCACCTGCGTCGATGTGTCCCTGTACCTTTTCTTTCGTCAGGAACAAACCGGTAGACTCGACGATATATTCGGCGCCAATTTCATCCCATTTTAAATCTGCTGGATTTTTTTCACAAGTAACACGAATTACATTCCCATTAACAACAAGATTTCCGTCCTGAATGTCGATGGTTCCTTTGAATTGACCGTGAACTGTGTCATACCTCAGCATATATGCCATGTAGTCAACACTTATCAAGTCATTGATACCTACTACCTGAATGTCATCTCTTCCTTGAGCGGCGCGGAACACTAAACGTCCGATACGGCCAAACCCATTAATACCTACTTTAATCATTGTTTAAAAATTTATAAGTTAAAAAAATATCTTAATATACTTCTTCTGCTTTTGATGAAGCGTTTTTTTACGGGTGCAAAATTACTGTTTTTTTATGATATACACAATAGCAGGTTAAAAAAAAATCTTTACCGTTTCAAGGTCGATGTCCGGTTTTTATTAGAAAATGTTCCGTACAACAAGGTTTTTACTTTATTTATACTCCATCTGATGAGGATTGGCTTAACAATTTTCCAAACGATGGGAGTTAAACTTTTTGCTACGATAAGCAGATTAGTAGAAAGAAGAGCGCTGTCCCGTGACGGTTTGGTTTTGTCGATAATCGCAACAGTCTGCTCTGCCGGTTTGTGTTTAGTGTGTCCGGATGGAAATAATAAAGAAGTAATCCCGGAAATGATAATCCCGGATGAATTTTCTCTGATGTAGTCAAAACTGTCATTGAGTTTTTTCCCCTGCAAGCGACATTTGATTTTTACTTCGTTTTTATCGGCTAAAAGTTTTTCGATCGGAGTAAGGGGCTTACTCCGGTTTATGGTCTCCGGCAGAACGCTTGGAAAAGCGCCGTCTTGCGTCGCAAGCGGTTTATGCCGGTTTGTTGTCGTCCTGATCGGCATGGGTAGTTGCATCTTTCTTTTGGTCGATTGAATTAAGCGCTGATATGATAATGTTTATCACTTTCAGGCTAATACGGTTTTTATTAACGATTACGACAACTACAAGCATGAGGTAAAATGCAGCGACAATACCAATTCCGGCTGCTGTAGAATCCAACCATTTGCTTAACAAAAAACCGATTGTCAGCATGACAAACAGCAACGTGAACAGTGTCAGTGCAGACAACAACAACCCGTACGAGAGGATCGCAATTACCTTGCCAATCCGCTCGTACGTGTTGAGTTTAAGTAATTCTAATTTCAATTCTGCGTATGTCGTGACGTCGTCTTTCAAATCGCGGAAAACACTTTCAGCATCTTTTTCCATTGATACTTACTCGGCAGCATCTGCATTTTCAGCCGCGTCGCATGTACAAGTACAGGTTTTCTCCTTGTACTTGTGTACTGCCGTCTGAACGCTTTCCTTCACTTTCCCAACCATATTGCTCAATTCATCGAGTATCTGTTCTTTCTTGTCGGTTGCGGCAAGATACCCGATTGCTGCGCCTACTGCAACGCCTATTGCAAGGCCAAGTAATAATTTTGAATCTTTCATACGACTAAAATTTATAAAATTAAACCCCCAAATGTACACGATATTTTTTAAAAAAACAAATTTTTTCCGGTTATTTTTTTTACTTGTATGGCAACCCAATTGTCCCGCTCTGAAAAAGCGTTTATAGATAGTCCGTTTCGGTTACTTTCTTCTTCAATGACGTGCATGTCTTCTTTGTAGAACCCACTCATGAAAAGCGATCCGTCAGGTTTTAATGCCGGAGCATAATGGCTGATGTCATTCAGCAGGATATTTCGGTTGATATTCGCAAAAATGTAATCGAATGTGCCGAAACGGGCGATTTGTTCGGCGCCGCCAAGTGCCACTTCAACGTTTTCCACCTTATTCAACCGACAATTATCAATCGCATTATTAAAAGCCCATTCGTCGATGTCGATTGCAACTACCCGTGATGCACCTTTCATTGCTGCCAGTATAGCAAAGACAGCCGTACCGCATCCCATGTCAAGAAAAGCCTTTTCGTGTATATCCAATTTAAGCAGCTCGCAAAGCATCAGGTAAGTAGTAGCATGATTGCCGGTTCCGAAAGCCATTTTCGGGTCTATCACAATGGGATATTTGAATCCTTCCATTACAGGGTGAAAAGAGGCGTGAATCAAACAATCGTTTTCAATAATGACAGGCTGGAAATAATTCTTCTCCCATTCCTCATTCCAATTACGGCTTTTTATCAATTGCCGCGTGTATGAAAAATGAATGTCAGGAAGCGGAAAATCATTCAAACTATTAATCAGCGACGTTTCATTATATCTGTCGGCGGCGATATAAGCAAGTAACCCGTTTACTTCTGAAATAAAACTGTCAAAACCGATGTTTCCAAGTTCGGACGCCAATACATCGTTAATGACATCTGTTGGCGTTGACGATTCAAAAGTAAAGTTGAACCCGTAATAATCCATGACTTGCAACCCCTCAGCGGACAAACAATCTTTTGATGTGCCTGTCGTAAAGGTTTTCTAATACTTGACGCCCAACTACTTCCTTGTGCATTTTCAGTGAATCAGTAAAAATCGCTCCATATTCTGCCGCCACTTTGTAGCCCACGTGGATTAACTGGCGGAAATTCGGATTGTAATCTGCATGACCGGGAATATGCCGTAAAGTATTCGCCAGTTTTTCGCCTGTCCAGCGTTCCACATCCTTACCTGAAGGCAATTTCGCTTTATCAATGTCGATAACGGTAGCGTATGGACCGCAGAGTTCGTCGAAACGACTGACCGCACCCGAATAAATTGCCTTTGCCAGGTCGATGGCTTCCTCGTCGTCGCTCATGGCAAGACCGATCACTTCTTCGAGCCAGGTCGTTCCGGCAGTTTTTACATGGATACCTTTGTCGTATTTTCTGATCAATTCGCCTATCACCGGGTAAATTGAAAATTTATCGCTGCCTGAATGAATACTTAGTTTAAGGTTGTCGGGTAATCCGAATTGCTGTATTGCGAAATCAATCACCAGCAAATCTTCTTCAAATTCTTTGGCAAATTGTTTTACGTCGCCTACATAATCTACGCCTTTGTTGAAGCGTCCGGTAAATTTTGGCGCGATGGTTTGCGCCGGAATCTTTTCACCGGCGATGGCGCTCAGGATAAAAAACATCTCGACAGGCGACTGCGCATCGTTCACTTCGTCCATCGAAACTTCCGCAACGAAATTGTCCGCACCTTTTACTGCCTCAATGTGACGGTAGATTTTGCCGGCTTCCTGTATGGCAAACAGGAATTTTCCGGCAATACCGACCAACAATTCCTGCGGAACGTCAAATGGCTCATCGATTCCCGGAATCTGAAGTTTTCCCTGATATTTCCGATTGGCTTCGACAAACGCATCAATATCGGCTTGATCGGCTTTCTTACCGATAAAATCAGCCACATCAAGCGTAAAGAAGTCCGAATCGTCCATGAATTTATCAACATTCGTCATGTTGATGTGGTCGGCGTCCACAAAATAATCGCCTTCGTAACCCAGTGCCTTGATGGCAGTATCCGCTTCCAAACGCGTATCAGTCGGCGTTGAGTGCACGATGGTATGCTCGCGGTTCGACTTGTTCCACACCGGAACGATTTCAATTCTTAGCTCCTTACCGGCCTGCATGAGCGCTTTCAGCTGCGCCTCGCCCTGATGAGCAAAACGATCGCCGATTCCAAATGAATATTTTCCAATTTTCATGTTGATAACATATTAGTTTATGAATAATTTTCCAAGATCAGTTATTTCAAAAATGATAAAATTCGATTTTGCAAAAATAAGATTTTTTTCTGTATTTGACCTTTTTTATTTCAAAAAAAATGCGGATATCCGCATTTTTTAAGTTTTTAAAATCTTTTTTGTGATTATTGAATGGGTTGAAAGAAAAAAAAACTAACTTTGCAAATCATAACAGCGTCAATTACTAACATAAAATATAGGTATTATGACTTCACGTAGAAATTTTTTAAAAACGGCAACGCTTGCTTCGGCGGGGTTTGCAATGGGTGAGACGCGCCTAAGCGCAAAATCTTATCAACAGATTATCGGTTCTAATGATCGGGTCAATCTGGCATGTGTGGGTATCGGTAATCAGGGAGCCGAGATTATCAAGGCTTTTCGGAGGACGAATTTAGCCAATGTGGTTGCTTTGTGTGATATTGACATGGGTGCCAAACATACGCAAGAGATCATGGCTATGTATCCCGATGCACCACGTTTCAAGGATTTCAGGACGATGTTCGACAAGATGGGGAATAAATTTGATGCTGTTTGTGCCGCTATTCCTGATTTTGCTCATTTCCCGGTAGCCATGCATGCCATCAGGGAAGGCAAACACATCTTTGTGGAAAAACCTTTAAGCCGCACATTTCTTGAAAGCGAACTTTTGATTAAAGCCGCGCAGAAATACCCGAAAATAGTGACACAGATGGATAATCAGGGACATTCCGATGCTAACTATTTCCAGTTTAAAGCATGGAAAGAAGCAGGTATTATCAAAGATGTTACTGCTGTTACCGCCCACATGAACTCATCCCGTCGCTGGCATCCCTGGGATTCCCGTATTTTCAAATATCCGTCGCCCGATCCGATGCCGCCGGGAATTGATTGGGATACCTGGAATATGGCTAACTGGTACCATGAATTTAATGAAAGATTTCACCCGCTGACCTGGCGTGGCTGGTATGACATGGGTATGGGAGCCTTGGGAGACTGGGGAGCGCATATTCTGGATACGATCCACCAATTCCTGGAATTGGGATTGCCATGCGAAGTCAGTACCTCGTTGTTGAAAGAGCATAACGATTACTTCTTCCCGATGTCGTCGACAATCGAGTTTAAGTTTGCTGCAAGGAAGAACATGCCGGCAGTTGATATTACCTGGTACGACGGCGTGGATAATCTACCGCCTTTACCGGAAGGATATGGCGGTGCGGCAACTGTCGACCCGAATATCCCGCCTCCCGTCGGTCAAAGACAGCAGCCCCAGCAGCTTAATCCGGGAAAAATAATTTACAGCAAGGAGTTAACATTCAAGGGTGGTTCTCACGGGAGTACGCTTTCAATCATTCCCGAAGCTAAAGCAAAAGAAATGGAGTCCAAACTGCCGGAAGTGCCCAAATCTCCATCGAATCACTATGCCAATTTTCTGCTGGCATGTCAGGGAAAAGAGAAGACCCGTTCACCGTTTGAAATATCAGGTCCGCTTAGTCAGGTACTCTGTCTGGGAGTGATTGCCCAGCGCATGAAAGTGAGGTTGCAATTTGACCCCGTAACCAAACAGTTCACCAACAACCCGTTTGCGAATACAATGCTGACCGGATTGCCACCACGTTCGGGCTGGGAACATTATTATACGGTATAGACAATAAACTATTTCGCTTTTTCTACCAACAAACCGATGTCTTCAATTCCTTTAAGCCGGTTGTCATACATGCCGTGACTTAGACTGATGGTGTATTGTCCGGTGTCGGGGAAGTGATAGTTTTCCCGTAATGAAAACTGGTTTTGATAGAGCGTGATACCGTTTCCTGTCCATCGCCCCGTATCATCTGCAAGTTTATATTCAATCGTATCTTTTACAGCGTTTTCAGTTGATTGTTGTACTTCGAAAAGTATCCATATATTTTGATATGGATAAGAAGCATTATTACGAAGTTGCATGTAGATATCATATGGAACGGAATCATCTTTTACATCAAAATGAAAAAGAAATGCAGTTTGTTTATTCCATGCTTTATCCGGAACAGATTGAAATTCACAAAATACGATATGATTACTGCATGAATAGAAAAAATATGCTGTAATAATAAGGACAGATGCAATGCTTTTTTTAGACATGAGCATACATGATTACGGTTCGTTTGACGTATTGCTTATCAGTTTTTTCTTTTTTTTCTTCTTTTTCAGTTTGTCGAAGCGTGAAACACTGTCGTCGAGTATATCTTTGGAGTCGCGTCTTTCTTCTTTTACATCTTCATCGTCAAGTAAGGCGAATGGCTTTTCTCCGTTTTTATTCATGCTGATGACTTCAAAAGCACGTACTGATTTGATCGTGACAAGGTTGGCAGGTGTGTTTTTATCGGTCGAGTAGGTGATTTCTTTTTTGAAGATATCCGATTTGAAATGATAGTATGTGTTATCTTTTGTAAAAAGTTCGATTTTTGGTGAAGGCAGTTGTTTCCGACCTTCCACATACGCATCGACTTCATAGTTGAGGCAACATTTCAATTTCGCACATTGTCCGGCAAGTTTTTGGGGGTTCATCGATAAATCCTGAAAACGTGCCGCATCCGTTGCAACCGAAATGAAACTGCTGATCCAGGCAGAGCAGCATAGTTCGCGACCACACGGCCCGATGCCTCCGATCCTGCCGGCTTCCTGCCGTGCGCCGATCTGCTTCATTTCGATACGGATATGAAATGTTTCCGCCAATACTTTAATCAGTTGACGAAAATCGACCCGTTCGTCGGCAATATAATAAAAAATAGCTTTGTTCCCGTCGCCCTGATACTCCACATCGCCGATTTTCATATTAAGACCCAAGTCGGCTGCCAATTGGCGCGATTGAATCATGGTCTCGTGTTCGCGGTTTTTTGAATCTTCATATTTATCCAAATCGGCCTGTTTTGCATAGCGGTACACTTTCTTAGGGTCTTCATCAAAACGGTACCGGTTTTTTTTCATTTGTAGCAAGACGAGTTTTCCCGTCAGCGTAACCGTTCCCACATCATGTCCCGGCGATGCTTCAACGGCGACTACATCACCTTTTTTCAGCGGCAACTGTTCTTTGTTGAGGTAATATCCCTTGCGTGTATTTTTAAACTGTACTTCGACGAAACCTGTCATTTGCTGCGCTTTATCAATGTCGCACAGCCAGTCGTAATTATTCAGTTTATTAGTGGCTTTGGAATAGCCTTTTACTCCTAAAGCACAACAACAATTGTTCATATCTGTATGATTAGTTTATCAAATTATATTTTTTGAATATTTTCCGGATAGTTTCCAATGCAAAATCCAACTGATCGATTGTATGGGTTGCCATGAGCGAGAAACGAATGAGCGTATTCTGTGATGCCACAGCAGGCGATACAACCGGATTGACAAAAATACCGGCATCGAACAAGTCGCGCACAATATTGAATGTCAGATCGTTATCGCGAATATACAAAGGAATGATCGGCGTTGATGTATTACCGATTTCACAGCCCATCTGCCGGAAACCGTCTAATGCGTAATGGGTAAGTTTCCAAAGCGTATCTATTCGTTCAGGTTCAGCTATCATAATATCCAGCGCTGCATTGGCGGCAGCAATCGATGCCGGTGTACAACTTGCACTGAAGATATAACTGCGTGCATGATGACGCAGATAATTGATCGTATCCCTATCGGAGGCAATAAAACCTCCCAGCGCGGCGAACGATTTGCTGAATGTGCCCATTATCAGGTCAATATCTTTTGTGACGCCAAAATGATCGCACGTCCCGCGTCCTTGAAACCCAAGCACACCGATAGCATGCGCTTCGTCGACCATAACGGTGGCCTTGTGCTTTTTCGCCAACTGTGAAATTTCTTTCAGGTCGGCAATGTCGCCTTCCATACTGAATACGCCGTCCACAACAATGAGTTTTATCTTGTTGGGTTCGCATTTTTTTAGTTGTTTTTCCAGCGAAGCCATGTCATTGTGTTTGAATTTCAGATTTTTCGAGAACGATAAACGTATGCCTTCAATGATTGAGGCATGATCGAGTTCGTCCCATATGATAAAATCTTTACGACCTGTAATACATGAGATGACGCCTAAGTTGACCTGAAAACCGGTTGAAAATGAAATAGCGTCTTCCTTTCCGACAAATTCAGCCAAACGTTGTTCCAACTTGACATGAATATCCAGCGTCCCGTTCAGGAAACGGGAACCGGCGCATCCCGTACCATACTTGCGGATAGCCTCGATAGCTGCTTCCTTCACCTTGGGATGATTCGTTAATCCCAGATAGGCATTCGAACCAAACATCAGCGCCTTTTTTCCGTTAATGATCACCTCTGTGTCCTGATCGCTTTCTATTTCCCGAAAGTATGGATAAATTCCTGCTGCTTTGGCTTTTTGAGGAGCATCATATTTTGATAATTTCTCTTGTAATATATTCATTTACCGGTTCAAAGTTATAGTTACTATCATTAGAGAGGAAATAAAAACGATGCAAAAGTAATAAAAAAAAGTATGATACGTATAGATTAAAGATAAATTCGTACATTTGCAATCAATTGTGCAGCTTATGGAAAAAGACTTGAAAAAAATAGTTGCCATCATCAATCCGATCTCCGGCGTCGG
>Ga0082212_10004473_pt1 | contig 19376 bp, 9 predicted proteins | sample TergutNt197P3_FD_71548 | JGI IMG/M metagenome (GOLD analysis project Ga0082212, IMG submission 71548) | Neocapritermes taracua P3 segment gut microbial communities from Petit-Saut dam, French Guiana - Nt197 P3 | ecosystem: Host-associated > Arthropoda: Insects > Digestive system > Gut ... | reverse complement strand
ATTTTACCAATCATATTTCCGAGGTGGCACAAATTTGTGTCTATGGTAGCAAACTGGTTTGAATCTATACAAATTCCATAGTGGGGCGGTACACAAAAACCCCGCCCGATAGTGCAGGGCGGGGGTTTTGGGTGTGTTTTCTACTTACGTTCCGCTTGAAAAGCGGGGTGGATTATTGGGTGTCGTCGACTGTGACCGTATACTTGCCAACTTCCAGCTTGAATCCTGTCTGTTTATGGACGAGGTAGAGCGTCAGCGTAAACGTGTCTCCATCTTGCACTGTATTTGACGCAGCAATAGTTATTTCAGGCATTGGTATGTCGATCAGGCCGTGGAGTCCACCGCTTTCATTACCGGTAATCGCGAAGGTCTCGTTGTTGCGTTCCCACAGGTAGGTATAGTATTTATCTAACCCGCCGTCAAGCAACTCGCCGGCAACCATTCCCAGGCCCTCGGGGCCAGTGGAGTTTGCCCAAGCAATTGGTTCGCCTGAGTGGGTGATGTCCTCCGTTCGCAAGGTGCTGTCGCAATCTATGCTCAATACGAGGTCGACATCCTCGGGGTCAGTTAGGTCTCCCAGCTCCGTCTTGCTGTTCAGGTCTTCCAGAGTGATGATCACCGTTGCGCCACCAAGCGAAGTTGCCGGGAAGTCCCCAGGAGTGTGTCCTATAACATCGGAAATGAGTTCGAGCTTATCACCGTTGACGTAGATAGCGGATCCATTTATATCCAGCTGAATCTTGGGCGTCACTTCGTTTTCGGAAGTAACAATTATATCTTCGGTCAGATCGAGAGCCTGTCCGAGAGAGCTGAGGCGGCTGGGCCCCCATTCAAAAGAGTCTGGCCTGATGTCATTTTCCAGGCCCACGGGCACGGTGGAGAGTTTGTCGACTGTCAAGACAGGATCGTGTACCTCGAGAGAACCCACCAGCAACTGAGGAACAGACATGGTCACAGGCGGAACTATGACTTTGGTATCGGTACCGAATACCTTGCCATCTCGTTCATCCACCATGGTTATTTTAAAGGTCATGGGTCTGGAAGTGAGATCGTCGGCGTAGGGACTCTTGAGGGCGACGGTGAAGGTTACAGTATCGCCGTCGGCCCACTTGAGGTCGCTGAAGTCGAAGGTTGGGGCCGTGGTTGGGTCGATCGTCTCAAACGGGTCGGTTGTGCCAAATACGGCAGCATGTACGGCTGCGGCGTTTCCAACTTCTGTGGATGCATCGGTCACCGTCCAAACCAAGCTGTAGAGTCCATCGCCAACGGGGGTCGTGCCAACATCTTTGCCGTTGATCTCGATCTTGTCCCAAGTGTCAAGTACGTCGGTCAACGGGGATAGGCCGCTAACTGGATCTAGCGTGAGATTGTTGATGGTCGTGCCAGAATACCACGCGACAGGGCTGCTGCTGTATCGCAGCCGCAACACGTCTGAGGGGGTGATATCAGTAAAGTTGATGGTGAGCTTGACGGGAGTTTCATCCTTTGAATCTTTACCTCCTACTTTCGGATTTCCGCTTATAGCGACTACCTTCTTGTCAACCAAGTTCGCGACGGCTGGGACTAAAGCTTTAGTAATGTTGATCTTGGTTTCTGTAATGGGATTTGTGTTAGCGGCTGGCCCAGCGAAGCCCACTGTCACGTTGTCTTTCTCATTGGAGGTCTTGGTTGTCCAACCCTGGTAGTCAACAATATCGTATCCTGGGACAAAGCCGCCTGCCACCTTGGTGTGTACCAGGTTGGCGTAGGCGACGGCCTGGCTGGGCGTGGCGGTGTACAAGCTACCAGCTGTTCCGGTGAATTGTGGCAGGTATGCGGTTACTGGAGATGTCCAGTAGATGTAGCTCAGGCCGTCTTGCCAGCCAGGGGCCAGGAACTTGGGCCGCTGTGTCTGCTCAGCGTAGGCATCCGTAAAGTCAATCCTGGTGGAGAGTACGTCCACCCACTGGGCAGGCATGGCCTTAAGGAATGGGGTCTGGTTGAAGTCTACCAGGTTGCCCTGTTCGGCGGTGCCGTATCGAACCGTGCGGACACGGATGACAACATGCTCATCAGCTGTACCTCCCAAGGTGGATAGCCAGGAATCTGGGATGGGGAATTCAGTTTGGCCCTTGCCCATGTATACCTTGTATGCTGGTAGGTCATCGACCGAGACAGCTCCGGCGGTGGTGGTAAAGAATTCAAAGATGTGGCCAGAGTAGGTGCTCTCAGCAGGGTTAGTCCAGAAGAGCCATACCTTGGGCTGGCCGCCGATGAACTCGGGGTGCATGTGGGCGACAACGGTGGACGCAGGAATATTGCCCTGGCCCGGGGTCAGCGTGCCGGAATCGCCAAAGGGATTGGTGCTGATGATGTACTCAGTAGCGTCTTTTGCCTTGGATTCAGCATAAGTGCTGGCGTTGCTCGTAGTCCTCACAGTGGGCAGTGCGCGCAGGGCCTTGGTGGCTTCGGCAGTCGGGGTTATCTTTCTGTCAGCGGTGCTGGTGATCCTCAGTTGAGAAATAATACCAGTAGCGGCTGTGTCCGTGGTAGAGATTGGGGCAATCGCGAGGTTGCCAGGAAGCACTTCGGCTATGTAGCCGGCGGAGCCAGAGATTCCCGACCTGCCGGTACCGTTATCACGGTAGTTATACTGGTAGATTGCCACGGGCGTGGTGCCTCCGGCATCCCAGTAGAGGGGGTCTGGCTTGGCGATGGGGAAGGTGCCGAAGTTGTAGTTGCGGCCGCGCGTGCCGGAACTCCAGGTGGTAGTGCCACTGGTTGAAGTAGGAGTCAATACAGCGTTATCGCCTGTAGCCTGGCCATTGATATTGCCCAGCTCAAGGTAGACGGGCATGCCGTGGATGTTGTCATCCGGGCCCAGCTCGGTGCCGTTAACATAGGCCACGACCCTGAAGGTGTCGCTTGCCGTAGTGTTAAAGTCACCGGAGGCAGCGGCGCGTGGCAACGCGTATCGGTGGTTTACCATGTAGCGGAGGCGGTTGATTGAGAGAGTGAAAGACTCGGACTCGTTATCAACGGGGTACCAGTTGGTGCTGGCGAGTGCGATGCCACTGGCATCTACCAGCTCCTGGTGCTTGTCACCAGTCCAGGTCACGCCAGTGGAGGCCATTCGCCAGTATGGATAGTTGTTGACGCCTGCGTCACCGCTGGCGCTATTTGTGTGCTTCACCATGGTGGAGAGGGTCAGGGGATCGCCGTCGGTGGCTTGCCAGGGTAGCACGTCTTTTACATCAAAGGTAATTCTGTTGATACCCAGACCAGATGCGTCGATGGTGTACTGCTCCTTAGCTTTGCCCAGTTGTGCCTTCCAGGCGTCCGTTTCCGGGTATACCGCAGCAGGGTAGGAGTTTGCCGCTACTGGAGCGGTGCTGAGGGCAAAAAAGGCATTTTGGCCGATGGTGGGGTAGGAGAACTGGATGGCGGTGGTGTCGTCATCCAGAGAAACGCCCGAGAATACACGGTTCATCACGCCGGTATAGGTAGTATTTACGTTGGTGATTGCGCGGAGGGGATTATAGTTGCCTCGCAATGTAGCCCCGGTACCGGTAAATTGCTTCCAGTATGACAGGTACTCTGGGTCGGCCAGATCTTCTCTAATGTCTTTTAATCCAAACTTGGCTATGTCGAAGCCATAGTAGGTGGGGAGCCCTGTAGTATTTATGAGGTCACCTACATATTTGCTGGACAGCGTTTCATTGTTGTAATTCGTCAGGTAGTTGCCCAGAGAGGTATCCCAGTAGCCGGCCATGATGCCGGAGCCGACGCTGGCTGAGAGGTCGGGGGTGTGGCTGTCCCTGGTGAGCCAGGCGAAGGGGGCCAGGTTGCCGCCGGGCCAGGCATAGGGCCAGTCGGCTTCGAGCTCGTAGCCGCTAACGCCGGGTTTAGTATCATCGTACCAATCCGCGTCAACACCAAGCATATACATGGATGTGTTTAGTACTGGGGGGCCAACGACGGGAACGTCTACTGGCTGGTCGCTGCCGTCCACAAAGTCGGCGGATATGAGGTAGCTCACGGGAGGTAGGTCAGTGGTTGACCAGCGTTCATCCTGGATTATGGTTTCGTCTTTGCCACCGCCTCGGGTGATGACTGGCTGGTTGAGGTCCGAGGTAAAGGTGTTGAATAGCTCTTGGTCTTCGTCTTTTTCGTAGAAGCGGCCCTTAAAGGCATTGTGGCCGTAGAAGAAGTCTACCTTGATCCTGGCCCAGCCTTCGTTGCCGGAATTGTTGGAGAAGTCTGCGAACCGCGACTGTATGCCGGTGGCTATGGTGCCCTTGTCGGTAGAGGCAGAACCTGCTGGCGGTGCGACATACTCACTAAGGTAGATATTTTTTTGAACCGGCTCGCCGTAGATGGAACCCCAAACGAGGCCCTTCATTTCATATTCGATGGTGGCTGCGCCATACTTGTCCCAGCCGCCGATTGTATATGAGTATTCTTTGCGGGCATCTACTTCTGTGGGCTTGTTCCAGCCGATTTCCCAGGTATCACCCGGGGCAACTAGTTCACTATTGGGTGAGACGTACATATTGGCATCTGTGCGGGGGAGATTCCTGATTTCCAGGAATACTGGGTCGGCCTTGTCCTGGAATTGGGAAGCTAGTGGGTCGGCAATACGCTTTTTGGCAGGCTCATCTGCTACTTCGTTCCATTTAATTGTCCAGATGGTTGGGGAGTTTTGGGCGGCCACGCCTGTAATCCAGGCTTTTCTGTCATCGCCACTGGTCATTTCCCAACCTTCGTCTTCCGGGTCATAGGCATCTAAAACGGGGGCCACGTTTGCGCGGAAGGGGACTTCCACTGTGAAGTACTTCTTGTTGGTGCCCATGTCCTCTACTTCAAACACAAAGTAGGCATTCTTGACGGTATCGCCAAGGATATACTCATTGTCTTCACCCCAAACAATCGTGCCGGTGGTTGGGACTTTGGCGAAGTTGATTACACCGTTGAAGCCTGTTTCGCCTGCTTTGGAGCTTACTGTCCAGGGTATACTAGAGGTACTCTCAAACAGGGCTTCAGTTGTGGCATCAAAGTAGCCCTGGCCCTTGAACAGGCTGGTTATGTTGGCGTCGGCTATGGCAGTGTTGTGGCTTGACAGGGCAGTGCCGGTGGCCGTGAGTGCACCGGTAAAATTATCTTTGACGTCAGAGCTGTATACCCCCCTTAGGTAGGCGGTCAGCACGTCGTCCCTGTCGATGTCAGTGGCAGAGGCAAAAAAGGATATCTTTGCGCCGAGGTCGAAGGAGCCCGGGAAGAGGCTTTCGTCTGCCCTTAGCACCACGATGGATTCTTTGTCATACTGTCCGTCCCACTTGTCGTTGTTGGCGACTTTGATGTCTATCCTGTTGTTCGTGCGGAGGGTAGTCACGACATCTGGCGGGGTGTTAGGCGTGACCTTAAGCATTTGAAAACCCGCCTGGCCGATAATAGGGGGGTTGTCAAAGAGTGCTGCCACGCCAATGTGGATGTCCCTGGGTAGCTTGCCGTTTAGAACCACCGTGCCATCAGCATTATGGGTGAGGTAGTCTTTTGTGGGGGCGAAGAGCAGGGTGCCGGCCTGCCAAATATTGGCGGTGTTTTGGTGATGGTTCGCCCAGGCGTGGAAGCGGGGGCCAAGCTCGTCGCCAGTGGGGCGGGATTCGAAGCCGCCATTTAGCATCCAGGAGTGAGAGTGGCGGTAATCGGGGTCGTTCTTGAGGGTACTCCAATTGCCTAGGCCTACTGGGGCGTGTATCCAGTTAAATGTGGCCCAGTCGCCGGCTATGCTACCGGTGTTGGCACCGGTGGGAGCGCGAAGGGTTGCGCTAGTTTTATATACATACGGGATACCAACTACGGCGGTGCGGTCAGAGTCTGCAGTGGGGAGTGCGTCAATGGCGGCGTTGTATCCAGTGGGGTCCACCACGGTACTACCGCTACCGCTTCCGCCGACTTTGTCGCTGGCATTGGCTGAGAAGCTGACGGTAAAGTTATATGTGGCGGTGGATACCTGTTGGCCCAGATAGGTCTCAACATAGGTGGCCGTGGAGGGGAACTTGATTGCCTCGCCATCCTTAATGTAGTCGGCCTCTTCTATGTCCTCATCGGCGGTAATGGTCAGCACTCCATTCGCAAATGACCATTCGCCAGGGAATCCGGCTGGCTTGGCCGCGCCTGTCCAGGTGACAGGGTGGCCGTCTGGAGCGCTGTCGCCGAAGGTGACAGTTGCAGGGTCAGAGCTGTCGGTGTTCACGTTGAGGGAGGCAGTGGACAACGAGCCTGGGAGATGCGGCGGGTTGTCCTTGGCGGCCTTGAACTGGGTGACCGCTGGATTGGCGTTGATGCCGGTCGAGTTGTTGGCCCAGCCGTAGAGGGTGTAGGCACCTTCGGATGTTGGCTTAAATGTGGGATTGGCGCTGGAAAAAGCACTGGCGGCGGGTTGGGTGCTGGTGGTCGTTATCGCAAACCCGGTGGCGTTGCTGGACTGAATGTTGAAGGGGTAGGCATGGTTGACTGTGCCGGATTCATGCACGATCCCTGCAAAGTAAGGGTTTCCGGCCGGTGTCGGGACATTGATCGGGCCCGGGTCTACCGACGGGCTGTCGCTGCTACCGCCGCACGCGAGCGCGAGGGCCAGGCCCGTAACGGCAGTGACACAGCGGGTCTGGGAGAAAACAGATGAATGGAAGTGACTGAAACGTAAAGGGATATGTTCATTTTGGACATGCTTCGCACGCCGCGCCTAAGTGACCCCGAGAGCCAAATTCTAAAATCGACACTTACAATTGTAAATATATAATAAAAACTGACTTGTACTCATGATTTATCCTACCGCTTCACCCCTTTCTGGTCAATGTACTCACAGAGTTATAACAAAAGTTATAACAAAAATTAGAAAAATGAATTGAATCGCCCACTACGGCTATATTTTCAAACAATGAATCGATTTGGATGATTATTTCTGGCAGGCTGATCAGTTGTACGTTGGTTTTAGTTTCGTAACTTAGAATTCGTAACCCCCGAGCTGTCGAAAATCTGTGTCTATTTTTTATACGTTTTCAAATTTTTCCGTCCAGGTTTTCTATACAAACGAAATCCCATTTTTGCAATATATCTAAAATCAATTATTTACAGCGGAATTTTTTTTGTTGCGGTCTTACTGGGATATACCTATTAATTATGGCATGGGATGAATTTAGTCTCCTACGAGGGTGCGCCGATGCAGCGTTCAGCATTTTACTCCGCAAATGGCTTCAGGTCCCCCGCCTTTTTTAGGCAGGCCGCGTTTTCGCTTATGGAGCTGTTGGTAGTTCTGGTTATCGTAGCGATTCTGGCCGTGGGTAGCGCGTTCATGATTGGTAGTAATAAGTCGGGGGCGGTCAGGTCGCTGATGGATGAACTTGAGGGCATTGTTAGCAATGCCCACCAGGCCGCTGTGGCCACGGGCAAGGATATCGCCCTGGTTACATGGGGGGCCTGGGATACCGACAACCCGATGCGCATTGCCTTTGGCGACGCCTCGCTCAATGAGGGTGCCGGCGCTGATACAAATTTTATCACCGTCGGGGAAAGGGTGTTGGAGGGCAATCCGCCCTCACTGGCGAGCCCGGCTCTGACTGATACTTTAGCTTTTCCTGTGCCTGCTCAGCAGACCGTTACCGTGCCGTTCCAATACACCCCGCGGACAGACGCAATCCTAAAAAGGGCGCGCATAGTAGCAGTTGGAGACGGAGGCTGGGATGCTGCCATTGGCACAAACAGCAAAATCGAAGAAGTCGCCCCCTTTAGTGCCGACCCCTCATGGGCATCAGTTTTGGATGAAGGCAACAATTTTTTTAGAGCATCGGGTGGTCTTTCGCATGTGTATATAAGTGGCTCCACAAAGCGCTTTGCCAGAACCGTCTACATCAAGATTGTAAGCACATCGACCAGTGGCGGGGTACTGGCGAGTGGGCCGATGGGCCTGCTGGTCATGCAGGCAAATGGCGCTTCTGTATACCGGTTCTACAACCCAGGCGCAGATAGCGGTGGGCAGTGGAGGAGGATCTAGTTTCTAGTTGCGAGAAATGATAGGCGGTAGGTGATAGACGATTGACGAGAAGCTAGAGGGAACAAGCATTAATAAATCGAAAGTGGAACGAATAACGCAGGAGTAAATAAAATGGACAGAAATAGCGTGCGCTGGCATTCGTGGCACAGGATTCGACGACAAGGGGGCTTCAGCCTGGTGGAGCTCTTGGTGGCCGCCTTCATCATGGCTATAGGAATACTGGGCGTAGCAATGTTGCAGGCCATGTCCTTGAGGTCTTCCAGAGGAACTACAAACATGGGTACCGCAGCGCGAGTGGCAGGGCAGGTCTTGGACGAGGCCGAGCTGGAGGGCCGCCTCAGCTGGCTCAACGCCACGGACGGCAACCGAGCTAATCCCAACGTTGCAACCGACCTGAGCGGATTCGGCCTCAGGTACATAAACAGAACGGCCAATGCGGTGAGCGATCCTACAGACCCCTGGTTTTTGTTTACCATGAGCGGCGACCGCATAGACCCAAGTAGCGACGACCCGCTATTAAGCACAGATTTTTATACAGTAACGGTGCGACGGGTGGAAGTAGAAAGAACTGCGAATCCAACAAGGATAATTTCTGATATACAGGTCAGGGTCACTTTTACTGATGACGTGAATGCAAACAATGTAGCAAATGTCCGCACATTCAACATCTCCAGGAGAATAATCCATGGCTAATCAGAACTCAGAGCTCGTAGCTCAGAGCATAGAAAACGAAGAAGGCGCAGTGGCCAGAGATTGGAGTCGAGAGCTCAGAGCACAGAGGATGGGGCAAAGAGGTTTTAGCCTCGTAGAGCTGATGGTGGCGTTGGTGTTTACTCTGGTTCTCATGGCGGGCCTGGCGTCTGTATTTAGGGCCAGCATCTCATCCTTTTATACCTCTGGCGAATCCACATCCAGCGTCAGGAGAAACAGATTGTCCATCGACCTGCTGGCAGAGGACATCAATATGGCCGGCATGTATTTGACAGATATGGCGCTGTTGCCCTATACGGTTCCAAACACGCCGCCCTTCTTCATCATACCCAACGTCCCAGTCGCCAACGCCGGAGACGGTGACCCACAGACCACCGATGAGCTCTATTTTTATCTGGACGAGCCCCTTCCATTCGAAGGGGAGCTTTTGGAGGCTCCGGCAGGGGCCGAGCAACAGACCGCTTCTGACATGGTTTTATCAGGGGCCTCCGTGATTGCAACGCCTGCGAGGTACATGATCAGTTGCCTCAGCAATGACTATGCGCGAATGGTCGAACATGGCTACTTTGCAATATTCAAGGACTTTTGGGAGGCCATCTACATCGACAGTGTAACGCCCATCGGCCCAAACGTCCTGATCACCACCGCCCCGACCCCTAATGTGGGAGTAACCGGAAGCGGATCGTCTGGGGTCGCTTCTAGGGTTTTTCACTTGGAGAGGGCAGGCGGGAATCCTGGGGCAGGGGTCTTGTTTGTCAGGCCGGCCCAGATGATCAAGTACAAAATTGAAATGGTAAGGCTTGACCCTGACCCCGAAAAGCCGAATGGTGATCCGTGCCTGGTGCGATACAAAAACGACTACCCGGCCACGGGGCTGGGCTTTGACGAAGCCACCGCCGAGAGGCAAATAGTCACCGAAAACGTCTCTGGCTTTAAGGTATATCTGTCTGCTAACGGAGGCAGGAACTGGGCTGGGGAAGCCGTCAGCTACGCTGGAAACGCCTCCGGCCTGGTTGGCTGGGGCATGAGTCCCACCAGCGCCGGCATCCGCTCAGAAATTGACACTCAGTTGGCAGTCGTCGGCAGGCCTGGCCATAGAGATACCAGGGATTCGGATCACTGGTTCCGCTCCATACCCTTGTTGGTCAGGGTCGACGTCACTACAAGGACTGCCGCCAAGAGGGTCGAGTTTTCTGCGGGCCATGACGACTTGCAGTTTAGGGAGGTAACCCAGTCCACCATATTTGTGCCAAGGCATTTTGGCCTGACCATGAACTGAGAGTTTAGAACTTAGAGCTTAGAACTTAGAGCTTAGAGCTTAGAACTCAGAATTAATACGAGGGTTACATGTCCGCAAAAAACATAAAAAATGCTCAACTGGGCGGCACCACAATTTTGGTAGTCCTTACCCTGCTGGTGCTACTGACCGTAGCCGCCCTGAGCATGTCCAAAAATTCCTTTAGGGAAATTCAGACCGGAGGCTTTTTGAGGCAGGGGGCCATGGCAAAAAATGTTGCTGATTCAGGCATCGAGTGGTCGATCTATTGGATTGACGGCGAATCTTACAGGCCGGGCCCTGGCATGGCTTCCGACTTCATTGATCTCAAAAATGCCCTTCTCAAGGAGAATGCGCTGTCTGGCAGGGCTTTCCGCGTTGTGAGTGGCCAGCCCAGCATGGACACTTTATACAGGCCCTACAGGCCCGGCAACCCCATCGAATCGCTGGATCGCCCATCCACCTTTGCGGGCTTCAACTCCAATTCTGAGCCAGACTTTGACATGTCCTTTTCTGTCGGCCTGACCAGAATGGGCAAGCTACCGGTAGCCAATATGAGCCAAAGCTCTGGATATACGCCGGCCGCGGGCACGATAAACCTGATGGCGCCAGATTTGTGGGCCATCCGCTCTGACGCACAGGTTCAGCCCAGGGGTAGCATTATTACCTTTACTCATGGCAGGGAAGCCTGGATATCCACTCCGGTTAGGTAGAGTTTAGAGCTTAGAACTTAGAACTTAGAGATTAGAGATTAGAGATTTGGAACTATGCAATGCAAGATAGGAGAAAGAAAATGAGGTCAAAACTTGGATGCCTGCTCACGGCACTTTTATTGTTGATTCCCGTCGGTCTGAGCGCCCAGCTCGACCCGCGGCTACGGCCCGCGGACGCTACCGACTTTTTGGATCTCTACCAGCAGTCGATCCAGGTAAAGCAAAAGCCCGAAATTATGACCATTTTCGACTTTTCCACGTCCATGTGGGCGCTGATGTACCATCCCCTCTACCAAAACCTCAACGCCACGGACGGCGACGCTTCTCTGGCCTCCTGGGTATTTGAGATCCCACAGACAGGCACGGCCAAAATTGACAATATAACTGCATCCAGTTGGTCTCTTTCAATTTCAGGTACATCGAACTCCCAGATCACCATCACCTTCCAGAATTTGGTGAAGCCCGATGGGTCTATCGTTACGGCAACAGACGCCGACGCATGCGCTGGCCTGAATTCGTACAACGGTGCCATCATCGTCCGTCCGTCGTCTGCTGGCAGGTACACGGGCACCTTTACCAGCTCTTCGTCTACCCCAAGGGACGTAAGGCACTGGCTCATGGCCGCCAGCCACGCCCGCTACAAGGTGACGGCCGCCCAGTCTGCCGTCAGCTACGCTTTGGGTCGTACCATCGACCTCCCCATCCCCTGGAAGATAATGGGCTTCAACTCAACAGGTAATCCCCTAAGCTCCAAGACAATCAAGGACTTGCAAATAAAAAAGGAACTTAACGACAAAGGCGAGCCAGTCGACGTCGAATACGGTAGCCGCCTAGACCTCGAATATGACCTGACCTACAAGTATTCTAGTAGCGCCACCGCCGTCTACAGCTCCTCCTTTGGCGAAAATGCTACGGTGGCCTCTAGCTCCGACCGTTTTTATCGGGTCACTTTTGGCAGTTTTTATCTAAAGTCCCCATACATTCACTGGCTCTTCTGCGGGAGGTGGCAGAGCACTACTGCAACCCCCTCTACCAGTGGCACAAACGTAAACTACATGTCAAATGGCAACTACTATGCTCCGGCTTCTTCTGGCATTGCAGGCAAATTTATTGTCTATGATGCCGGTGACAGCTCGGCTCTCTGGGCCGCAGGGCAGACCAGCGGTGATTGGGGCCGTGGCTACAGGGGCACTTCGGACAATCCGGCCATGAACAACAAGACGACCGGCCCCTTTGTGGATATCCCAAAATATGACATGAACGGCAAATTCCTAAATATGATAAAAGACTATGCCTTCAGGTATACCATCCCCCCCTTGACCCGCATTCAGGCGAACAAGCTCTCGGCCATCCAGACCTGGGTCAAGCACCAGGCGGACGTCTACTGGGCTTACCGATTTCTCAGCTCGGGGGCAGGCGAGGCCAACTCGGGCAACGCCACCACCATTGACAATAACAGCAAGAAAGACCTCCCCACTGGCAACGGGCTGGTGACGACAAAACAATTAGGCGGATACCCTGGGTGGGTGGTATTCAATAACACCGTGAGCCAGGGCAAGAATGCCACAAACGGCAACTCGGTCAATGCCATGCAACGGCTGGCGGCCACCTGGGCCACTGGCTCCACGCCACTGGCCTTCGCCATGTCGCGGTCGCTGGCCCAGTACAACGACCCTAACAGCGTCTTCAACGACGTTGTGGGGGACGCGGTATCCCAGTGCTCTAACAGCTTTTTGATCCTCTTTACTGACGGCGTCGCCAACAACGCCAACAGGGGCGGCGAGACTAACGTCACGCCATATGTCACCGGCTCTGGCGACAACATGGCCTTTAACGCACTCACAGGAAACCAGGAAATCCTCAAGAACAAAGCTGGCATCAACAACATGGGCGCTTGGTGGAATTCTTTTACTTTTGCCGGGGTTGGCGCCCACATGGCGAACTCCAGCCTGGGACAGGGCCGCGAAAACGTGGACTACATGAGGGTCAAAAACCCTGGCAGAAAAGGTAGCGCCCAAACGTCCGGCACGCCTGAAACATTCCTGCCCTACGCCATATATGGGCGCAACGACGTCGAGTTTTCGACAGGGACTACCGGGAAGCCCCGCCGCGTGACCACCATGTCGGTGGGCGTGAGCCTGGGCGGCAGATACACCGCCGCCAGCGGCACCAAGCGCAACATCTTTTTGACGGCACTTTTGGGAGACCCCGAATCTACCAGCGGACGAGTCATAGACTTTAGGGCATTTGACCCGCCGACTTTTCACCCCGATGGTACAGTAGATCAGTACAACGACTGGGAACTGGACGGATCTGACCCGGACGCCTATCCCTCCAAGGGCAAGAGAAAGTCTGGAGCGGTCTACTACTTTGACGCCACCGACCCCGACAAATTGACTACTTCGCTCGAAACGGCCTTTACCGCCGCCATTGCCCAGGGGTCAAATAATGCGGTGTCCACTCCCAACCTGCCCTTCGTCGGGGCAAGCCTGGCGGGCCAGGTCTATATGGGAAGCTTCAACACGCCTGAGGGCGGAGGCGTACTCTGGACGGGCGACCTCCTGATGTTTGGCGTCCGAGAAGAAATAAACAGCCGCGGCCAAATGGAAATTCACATGCTCAATGGCAGGGGCGAACGCGTCACTGCGCTGGACTCAGATACTGCTGTCTGGTCGGCATCTGCGGCCCTCCTTGACACTAACCGGCCCTGGAGAAACCGGCGGCTCCTGACTAGGTTGCCCAACGCGCCCAACGACGCTCTCACTCCCTTCACAGACGTTGGCGCCCCATTTACAAACCTGGTCAACCTCAAGCACATAGACCCGCCCGCCGAGGTCAGCTCCAGTCCCCTTGTCTGGAAGCCCGCCGCAGAAAGGCCCCTGATAGACTACCCCAACCCGATAGACGTCGTACGATACGTGATGGGCGCCGACATACTGTCTAATGACAGGGACTCTGACGGACGGCCCAGGCCAAATAGAAGCACAATAATGGGCGACGTGATAAACTCCGCCCCCACTGCCATCGAATATACGATTGATGCCAGAAAGGGCGGCGTGCACGAGGCTGTCATGGCCAATATCGGCAGGTACTCTAAATTTAGTAGCATCACAAACGAGGATCGACAGTTCCGCATTATTTTGGTCGGCACTAATCAGGGCTGGCTCCACTGCTTTGGCGAGCTCAGCCAAAAGGCAAAAACGCCTGACGGCAAGGAATATACGCAAGCCGCAGTGGAAGAGCTATGGGCCTTCATGCCGACAGATTTTCTGCCGCACCTGGACTACATCATGCGCTCGGGCAACATCCACCGCTTTATGGCAGACGGCACTCCCAACATCTACCACCTGGACGTGCAAACAGCCGAATATCCTCTCGGGAATGGCATGGTTGACCAGGGCGAGAGGGTGATAGCCGTCATGGGTCTGGGCAAGGGCGGGCGTAGCTACTATGCCTTTAACCTGGCAGACCCCTTTAACCCCACAATCCAGTGGTCTATGGTGCCTGACGAGGCAAACGCGCTTCCATCGACAAGGGTAGTTTCGGGAGGCCCGGATATCGGTTCAGTCCGCTCCATGTTGGGCAAGTGGGGCTATTCGACCTCTACCCCTGCCGTCGGCAGGATAGTGCATAACAATGTGCTTAAGGACGCAGTCTTTTTGAGCGGCGGCCTGAGCGTCCCGAGGGTGGAAAAACTATTTCAGCCCTCCAAAGATGACCCAATCCCCCTGATGGGGCGCTCCGTCATGGCTCTGGACGTGTACACCGGAGAAATAATCGCCGCCGAGGACTTGTCCACCCGCTACGGAGCCAATGTCGGGCCCATCAGCGCAGGAGTCACACCCTTTGAATTCATCGTAAATTCTGGACTGGCTCAAAGAGCTTATTTTATGGACTACAACGGTGGCCTGTGGGCCTGGGGCTCAGTGAAGGTGGCAACTGCCAAACCACATGAATACTACAGGATCGATACATCCGAACTGACTGATTGGGGCCTGCGAAAGGTGTATCAGGATTCCGGCCTCGGCTCTATTTATTCCGTCGCCCCGTCGCCCTTCAGGGTGGCCAACTTTACAGGCGAGCCAAAGGCAGGCAACATCAGGCCTGCCGCGGTAGGGATAGCCATGGTGAGCGGAGACCGCAACAATCCGATGGATTATCAATATCCCGAAGGCGGCAAGCCAGACAACCACAAGCTGACGGTGGTTTTTGACCGTCAGGACATCGTGGCCTGGAAGAATCCCACCTATTACCCAACATACAACTCCAGCACCATTACCAATGGTGACCTCATGAACTTTACTACCAACTCCATCCTGGACACTACCACCCCTGCACGTTGCTCCGGCGCTTTCCAATACGTCCAGCCTGGTTGCACCAACTATTATTTGGCGCCGGCAGTTGATAACCCCAGCCCTTTTCATGGCTATTTTATGAACTTCCCCTCCAGGACAGGGCATTTTATCGCCAAGGGCATCAATAGGCCCATGGTGGTCGCCGGTGCACTCTTCTATACGATTTTCTCCCCTGAATCCGCGGATCCCTGCACAGGCGGCATCGGAAAGTCCGAAGGCTGGGTGGTTCAAGACGTCCTCAACCCCCTCAAGGAAGACCACAGAAATGAATCAGACACGGATCCGCTAATTCTGCACAGCGGCCGCGTGAGTGAATTCGGCGGCGTCGCCTCTGACTACATCCAGATAGGCACGCGCGGCGTTCTTCAGGGCGGCACCCCCATCGGCGGCGGCGAAAGCGGCTCCCTCAGCCTCGAGGCCAGCTACGCAGACCCGTCCCAGGGCTTCCCCAAGCCGAGAGTCTGGAGGGTGGTGAGGTAATATCAGTTTCAAGTTACAAGATGAAAAGCCTCGCCCAGTGCGGATGAGCGTCAGGCATTTTTCAAATCAGTAATAGAAAATGGTATAATAACATAGAACTCAGTCTTGGCGCGGTGCTTAACGCCGCGCCGTATCTTTGCACGAAAGGGACTATCAATGCTTTCGATCATCCTCCCTGCCGCCATATATTTCCAGGTTGCCCTGGCAGGCCTGCCCCAAACCGCCCAGCAGGCTCCCCAGCACCGAGTCGAGAGGGTGCGGGATAATGTGTATTGCATCTATGGCTCCGGCGGCAACGTGGGGGCAATAGTTGGCGACGACCACCTGCTACTGATTGACGGCCAGTACGAGCGGAGCCTGCCCAGCCTGTTGGAAGCGGCCAAAACGATTGCCGACAAACCCATCAAGTACCTGATCAATACTCACCACCACGGTGACCATACCGACGCCAATCGTGCGCTGTCTGTCCAGGTGCAGGGGATAATCTCCCATGCCAATGTCAGAGCGCGGCTGGAGAAAGAGCAGGAAGGCAGGGAGCCAGACCGCCGGGGCGGACTGCCCGACTTGCTGGTCGGCCAGAGCGGATCAAATATGCAGAGCATGGTGACGCTGGTGTCCGGAAAACAGGAAATCCACCTCGCCCACTTCGGGGCTGCACATACCGACGGGGATATTGCCGTGGGCATACCCTCCGCGAGAGTAATCCATTTGGGTGACATGCTGTTTTTGGAGAGGCTTCCCTACATCGATACTGGCTCCGGCGGTAGCTTTGACGGCCTTGTTCATGTGATCAACCACATTCTTTCCTGGCTACCAGAGGACAGTTTGGTGATACCAGGCCACGGCCCGGTCTGCGACAAAAAAGAGCTGGCCAGGCACTACTCCTTCCTGCTGGCGGTACAGTCGCACGTTCGCAAAAATCTTGACAAGTCACCAAAGGAGCTTGCCGATTCCTTTGACAAAGAACCATGGAAGGACAAAGAGCCTTCGGACTCCTTTGTAAACTGGGAGGCCCTTTTCGGCGCGGCCACAGGCACCGGCACCGGCAGAGTGGCCAGGTGATGTGCCCCAACCGCTGGCACTTGCTCCACATTCTCAAACTTTATAGTTGCGGAGCAGATGGCGGTTCCCGATTTAAAGCTTTCAAATGCCATTGCGCGGGTGGGGTCGTGCCGCTGTGCTTCACTCCATGCCCCCCGCTACAGGCGTTTTCCTTTTTCACAGCCACTTTCGCCACCCACTAAACAACACGCAGGTTCATAAATGGTATTAGACAAATTAGGCGATTTTAGTCGCACCCACCGCAACGGGGAGTTGCGCATTAACCACATTGGCCAGGCCGTCAGATTGTTGGGCTGGTGCCGCAAGGCGCGCAACCTGGGTAGCCTGGTATTCATCGACATCCGCGACAGATGGGGCGTTGCCCAGCTGGTGGCCGACGAAAACGAGGCCGATCCAGAGCTACTTGCCAAGCTAAAGGCGGTGAGGGGCGAATATGTCATCGGTGCCGAGGGCGTAGTGGCCGAGCGGGAGTCCAAAAACCCCAACATGCCCACAGGAGACGTCGAAATTCGCTTGACGGCCCTCAAGATATTCAATACTGCTCAGACGCCCCCGATTCCAGTGGAAGACATTGGCCAGGAGGCCAACGAGGATTTGCGCCTGAAATACCGCTTTCTGGATCTCCGCCGCGAGAAGCTCCAGCGCAACATGATGCTGAGGAGCGAAGCGGCAAATATCATACGGGCCTATTTTCGCAAAAATGACTTTATTGAATTTGAGACTCCCATACTGGGCCGGTCGACACCCGAGGGGGCCAGGGACTACCTGGTGCCGAGCCGCGTGCATCCTGGCGAATATTTTGCGCTCCCCCAGAGCCCCCAGCTATACAAGCAACTATTTCAAGTCTCCGGCTTCGAACGCTACATACAGATTTGCCGGTGCTTTAGGGACGAAGACCTCCGGGCAGATCGCCAGCCAGAATTTACGCAGATAGACGTAGAAATGAGCTTCGTCCGCCCTGGCGACGTCCAGGCCATCGTAGAGGGCCTCATGGCCGAATTGGCTCCCCTCGCGGGGCAGAAGGCGAGCGGCCCGTTTCGCCGCCTTTCATACGCCGACTCCATGGAGATGTATGGCTCTGACAAGCCTGACCTGCGGTGCGGCGCCAAAATCCAGGACGCCACCATGCTCTTTGCAGACAGCGAATTTGGCCTCTTCCGAGGGGCCGCCGACAGCAATGGACAGCGCAGGGTGAGGGCTATCTACTTCCCTGGTGCAAAAGCCGGGGCATCAAGCCGCAAGCAAATGGACGAATTTCAGGACTTGGCCAAACAGTTGGGCGCGGGCGGCCTGCCATACATAAAGTGGGGCAGTGATGGAAATAGTGGGGGAAGCGGCCTGTCCAGTAGCTTCAAGAAATTTATCACGCCCGAACTGGAGGCCAAATTAAAGAGCTTTTTTAGCGCCGAGGCCGAAGGGCTGGCTATTTTCGCCGTTGGCACGGACAGCCAGACTTCAAAAATATTGGGCGATTTGCGGTTGCGGCTAGCAAGGGCTTTTGGCCTGCTTGACGAAAACCGCTTTGAGTTTTTATGGGTAGTGGACTTCCCCCTCCTCCAGTGGGATGAAGGAGAAGAGCGCTTTGTGGCCTGCCACCACCCCTTTACAAGCCCATGCCCTGATGACATCGAACTGTTGGCCACCAACCCGGGCGCCTGCCGCGCCCAGGCCTATGACCTGGTTCTCAACGGCTACGAAGTCGGGGGCGGCTCCATCCGCATACACGATGCCGAAACCCAGAGCCTGATGTTTAAGGCCATCGGAATAGGAGAAGATGAAGCCAGGGCCAAGTTTGGCTTCCTTTTGGATGCCCTCAGCTACGGCGCCCCTCCACACGGCGGCATTGCCCTCGGCCTCGACCGCCTCGCCATGCTACTGGCCGGATGCGACAATATCCGAGAAGTCATAGCCTTCCCCAAGACTGCCCAGGCCCGTTGCCTGATGACCAACGCCCCCAATTTAGTTGACCAGCGGCAGTTGGATGAGCTGCGTCTTAGAACTTAGAACTTAGAGCTGAGGAAATGTCCATCCTTCGCCAACTGGCAACAAACTACATTGCGCGGGCGGGCTGGAGTGTGTTGCCCCCGCCGGTCGTCTGGTCTCCCAGGATGACCCGTAGCGCGGGTATGTTTGTCGTGGAAAAGGATCGCCGGGGTAACTGGCACCCCGAAATAAGACTCTCCATCCCCCTCATCCGCAGGAGAGATCGCCCTTGGCCCATAGAAGTCTGCGGGTGCTTCTGTCGAGACTCCGAGGCAATACTGACAAAGATTCTGGAGCATGAGCTAGTCCACTACAAACTATGGATGGACGGCGAGGCCGACTGGGGCCACACACCCCGCTTCAAACAAATAGCCTGGGAAGCCTTCGGCCACCAGGGCATCCATCACGGAATAGGAGTGGAGGCCTAATACCGAGTCACAATCAAAAGATTTGCTACTCAGTATTACGAGTTACGAAACTAAAACCAACGTACAACTGATCAGCCTGCCAGAAATAATCATCCAAATCGATTCATTGTTTGAAAATATAGCCGGATTGGGCGATTCAGCTCGAAATCTTAACTTTTGTTATAACTTTTGTTATAACTCTGTGAGGATATTGACCAGAAAGGGGTGAAGTGAAATAACGAAGTATGAACATAACTCAGTTTCTATTATATATTTACAATTGTAAGTGTCGATTTTAGAATTTGGCTCTCGGGGTCACTTAGGCGCGGCGCAGGGAGCACGTCCAAAATGAACATA
>Ga0082212_10004472_pt1 | contig 19378 bp, 15 predicted proteins | sample TergutNt197P3_FD_71548 | JGI IMG/M metagenome (GOLD analysis project Ga0082212, IMG submission 71548) | Neocapritermes taracua P3 segment gut microbial communities from Petit-Saut dam, French Guiana - Nt197 P3 | ecosystem: Host-associated > Arthropoda: Insects > Digestive system > Gut ... | reverse complement strand
GAAGGCTATGAAACCGTGTCAAATTGTCACGCTTTGAAAAAGAAGGCAGCGAACTGCAAAATGCGCAAGAGGTAGTCTTTCTCGGCGCTATCTGGCACTCGGCATGTGACGGCTACCTCGCGCCTGCCGCCCGAACTGCACGCCAAGCTGGCGGTGCAGGCAGAAAAGCACGTACTTTTTGGCCTTGGATTTTCAGCAGCGACTTTTGCATTGGGCTGGCATGGTTGACAACACACCATAAATAGTAGATCGCCAGCTTGTCACGGTGACCGCAATAGCATCCAAGCCGTGAACAACTATACAAAATACCTACCGGAGCACCTGGTATGATACATGGTTTGGCAACTACGTAGAAAAATTGAAAAACGACGTAAATTGAGGCGCAAATGTTTGAACATATCCGTTCATTCCCTATTGAGGGCTTTCAAAAAATTAACGCTGACATGAACGATGATGGTATTGTGGAAATATTCAAACCTGATGACGGCGATTTTTATCATCTGAAATATATTATTGCTACAACATATGTTTCTGATATTGAAGCTGTTGATTGTCTGAGAAATATAAATGCGTATTTATTCGATATTAGTCTACCATTACGCGGGCTTGATGATGTAGGTTTTTGGATGGTATTAGAGGGGAGCATTGAGGAAGCCATCAGTGTTATTCACGATGTTAAATTCCACTATGTAGATTTGAATAATTATGTACACGAAGCGCAATTAATATATTATAGCAGGAAAAAACGTTTTCAACGTCCTGAAGAAATTCGGCGATCCATTGCTCTCATAGGCATGGCCTATGTTGAACTTGCAAGCGGGTCGCAAATTGAGTTTATCCCGCTGACTGAAGAAGATTACGCACAACTGGATGCCAACCGGGAGGCATACTACTGGCAGCAGTATTTGGAACAGGCCGGCCTCGCCGATGCCCCGCCCTGCACTGCTACAGGCCTGTGTCGGATGGTCTGTGACTGGCGGAAAGAGGGAAAAACGGAACTGGAAATAGCCGCTCTGCTATACGATAACGGGAAATGGTGTAGCCTCGCTCAAATAGGTGCTCTGCTGCACAACGATAATACCCGTATCAGCGCAGATTCGATGAAAAAAAATGCTTCCCGTCTTTTGGCAAAGCCAAAAGAATACCCAAGACACAGGGCGGCATTATTGCTTTTGTATCCAATGCCGGTTGGATTGACGGCAATGCAATGGACGGTTTCAGGAAGTGCCTTGAACAGGATTTTAGCAGTATTTATGTGTTCAATTTGCGTGGCAACGCAAGAACGTCAGGCGAACAACGGCAAAAGGAAAAGGGTAATGTTTTTGGCGGTGGAAGTCGAACACCCATAGCCATAACCGTATTGGTCAAAAGACCAAATCATGACGGCAAAGCAGCCATTCACTATAAGGACATAGGCGATTACTTGAATAGGGAAGAAAAGTTGGAGATTGTTGAAAAAAGTCATAGTGCCCTACATAGCAAGATGGATTGGCAGACTGTTCAACCGAATGAATACGCTGATTGGCTGAATCAGCGAAATGATGTATTTGGTAATTTTATGCAGCTAGGAGATAAAGATAATAAAAATAATAAACAAACTGTATTTGTTCCATATTATTCAAATGGACTGAAAACAAATAGAGACTGCTGGTGTTATAATTACAAAAAACAAATAGTACATGACAACATGAACAGCACAATCCATTTTTATAATAGTGAAGTAAATAGATTTATAGAAACAATAAAATCAGATAGCAATATTAATATATTAGACTTTATCAGTATTGATTCAACAAAAACAACATGGGATCGTCAACAAAAATTTGATGTATCTAAAGGAAAAAAATATACATTCATTCGTGAAAACATAATATTGTCTTTATATAGGCCATTTCAAAAACAATGGTGTTATTTTAGCCGTGAAATGAATAATTGTGTTTATCAGCTTCCACAAATTTTTCCAACATCAGTAAAAAAAAAATTTAGTAATTTGTGTTTCTGGCATTGGTGTTACTAAAGATTTTTCATGTATTATAACTGACTTTTTGCCAGATTTGGAATTGAGCGGTAAATCACAATGTTTTCCGTTATATTACTATGAAAAGAAGCAAATTCAACAAGGTACACTATTTGACGATAAAGACGAATATATCCGCCGCGATGGCATAACCGACTTCATTCTTGACCGCTGCCGGGACAACTACGGCCCCAAGGTCACGAAGGAAGACATTTTTTACTACGCCTATGGCTTGCTTCATTCCCCGGATTATCGAACGCAATTCGCCGCTGACTTGAAAAAAATGCTGCCGCGCTTGCCCCTGATAGAAAAGCCTGATAATTTTTGGACTTTCAGCAAGGCCGGGCGGTCCTTGGCGGATTTGCACCTGAACTATGAAGAACAGCCGCCTTGCCCGCTGGTAACAGTGACTGGCGCGGAAGCCGGCAAATTCACAGTGGACAAGATGCGCTTTCTGGACAAGGCTGACAAATCCGTCATTCAATACAACGCCCATATCAAATTGACCGGCATTCCCTTGGAAGCCCACGATTATGTAGTCAATGGGCGCTCCGCCATTGAATGGATCATGGAACGCTATCAGGTCAAGACAGACAAGGACAGCGGCATCAAGAACGATCCCAACGATTGGGCTGCGGAACACGACAAGCCAAGGTACATACTGGATTTGCTGTTAAGCATTGTGACGGTGAGTTTGGAAACGATGAAGGTTGTGAAGGGATTGCCGGGGCTAAAATTTTAGAAGGTAACTTCCATGACGGATGGATGCTGTAGAATAATTAATTTAAAAGAACTAAGCTCCGATTATTGCTATACAAAAATTATTTGTACAATCCATCTCAAGCCTACTGAACCAGATCGTGCTGACATGGGCAGCAATTTTTTTGACATAAAAAATACAGAAAATTTTTTTCAACAACACATATACATAGGAAAAACGCTTTGTAATTCTGTAAAATTTGATAAATTGAATGATATTAAATTAATTAATGGTTCTAAGATTGATAGATTTCCAAGCTGGAATTTGGAAATAACTGTCGCAAATTTACTTGACTGGCAAGATTGTGATGAGATTGTTTGTGATTATTGTTGTTATATATCATGTCAACTTGTTTCAAAAATATATAACTTCCACTTAGGTATACCAAAATTTGATCGTAATTTTGGAGTTATTCAAATTTATTATGGGAAAAATGAATCAAATTTTGACGCAGAATACTTTCATGGGGTTGGTGGCAGAGTAGAAACATATGCTAACAGTAAAATGCTACATAATTTTTCTTTACCCCTAAAACCGTTTGACATGGATGAATATTATAATTTATTGGATAGCATTTCAAGATCTGATATGAATTCAAAATTTATTCTTCTTTATAATTTTTTGGAACAATTACTTAATCAGCAACTAAAAGAAGAAAAAATCATAAAAAATCGGAAGAAAAAAGCAAATAAACTTTGCGAAATTCTTCATAAAATTGGCATATCAGAAATTCAATACGCAGATAAAAATTATCAAATTTCTTCAGAAATATTAGAAGAATTAATTACTGCCAGAGATTTTATTGCGCATAGAAGAAAAGCAGAGCGATTATTTGAACATTTGTATTCCAAACTTTTGCCTATTGTGATTTCTTTATTAACTAAACAGACGATTATACACACTCCAACAACAAAGAAGAAGTAGTAAACTAAATGTGGCTTTTCACCAAAAACAGCTTCGTTTCCATCGTCCAGCACCGGGAACGCCCGGATGACGTTTTGGTTCGTGCCAGGGCCAAAAAGCATCTTGAACGGCTTTTCCCGCACAAGGCCGAAGAAATTTATGCCGACCATGATGCGGACTACACATACCGCCTGTTGATCGGCAAAAAAGAACTGGCTGAAACGATTTCCGCCTACATCCTGCACCGCTTGGATTACGACAATTTCAAGGCCGCACAAGAAAAAGACGATCCGGCTTGGAAGTATTTTTTGAACGCGGTATGGGCGGAGGGGCTGAAGCTCCAGAAATAGGCAAAATTCACAAGTCGGAAGGCGTGAGGCCGGTATGCTTGGCTATTCGCGCCAACATGCGCGGGCCAATTTCTTCACCGTCATGGAAAGAAAAAACGTAGTCCGGCCAATCATGCCGCTGCAAAGTTTTGTGCGAACCGCCGGATTGCCGTTTGACCGACCAGCCTATTTTCAACAAGGCGGCCAACAGGCGGGCGGCTTTAACTGACGGCCAATGGCTCATTGTGCGATGAAAAGGAAATATGATTAAGGCCGGGCATGGAACTTTCTGATTCAATCCGCTCCGCCAACACCCGCAACGCAAGCGCCTTGGCTTTTTCGCCCGCCTGCATCCGGGTCAGGCCATAGGCCAACACGCCCGGCAGTTCGGGGATTTCCGCAATCCAGCGCCCGTCTGTTTCCTGTTCAAATTCCAGCACAAAGTCCATAGCGCATTCCTTTTGTCTTTCATAAGGTGTGCCGGTGGAAATTTCAAGCCCGGACTCCCACGGGCATTTCAAAGCGCGTTTTTTGACCAGACCATGCCCAAGCCCATGCCAGATGCTTTTTGTGGATGCAGGGCCGTTGCATTGCGATGGTTGGCCCGATGGCGTCGCTTGATGTACGGTTCCCCATATGGGAATCGAACCCATTCAATGCTGGACGCCTTGACTGTTATGCGCATCATGCGTATAAATGTTTCATGACAACAAGGGAGTTGATCAAGAGACTGGAGCAGGCCGGATTCGTTAATCAGGGCGGCGCAAAGCATGACAAGCTGCGTCATCCTGACGGGCGGGTTACGGTTATCCATCGACACAAGGGCGATATACCCCTTGGCACCCTCAAAAATATTGAAAAGCAAACCGGCGTAAGCCTGTCGTGAATCAAGGAGAATGCGCCATGCTGTATCCTGTTATCGTTCATAAAGACCCGGCATCCGATTACGGCATCACCGTGCCGGACTTCCCCGGCGTATTCTCTGGCGGTTCCTCCCTTGATGAAGCCCTTGCAAATGTGCAGGACGCCATAGAAACATACTACGAGGGAGAGAAGGTCGAAACCATCCTCGTCACCCCCACGTCGCTTGATGCGGTCATAGCATCGGAAGCCGCACACTCGGGCGCTGTCGTGCTGGTGGATGTCAACTTTGATTTTCTGGACGCAAAGTCTGTTCCCGTCAATATCACACTCCCTCTCTGGCTGCGCAATCGTATAGACAAGGCGGCGAAAGACGCGGGCATGAATCGCTCAAAATATCTTGCCAAGGCTGCACAAGCATATGGCGCATAGCGCCTTTGCTGGGCAGAAAAAAGAGCGACCCCACCTCAAATCTTCCCTTCGACAAGAGTAGGCCACTGGCACGACAATTACGCTGGTCTCATTCCCTCGTGCTTGACACAAAACCTTATTGGCTATATTTATATTAAATATTAAATTAGCCAACAAGTTGTTTTCCCATGTACATCAAGCGCCACCTTGAAAAAACATTGGCCAGGGCCGAAAACATGTTCGGCGCCATTCTGGTGGCCGGTTCCCGTCAGGTGGGAAAAACCACGCTGCTACGCAAGGCCAAGGCTGCACTCCCGTACATTACCTTTGATGATCCCATTATGCGGGCCTCGGCTGTATCCGAGCCCGGCACATTTTTCAGGGTCTCGCCTCCTCCGCTGGTGCTGGACGAAATACAATATGCGCCGCAGCTTTTTCCGCACATCAAAATGCTTCTGGATGCCCAGGGGGAAAAGGGACTATTTTTTCTCAGCGGTTCACAACAGTACCAGATGATGCGCAACGTCAGCGAATCTCTGGCCGGGCGCATCGGCATTCTGAACCTGTTCGGCCTCTCGCTGCGGGAGCGTTATGGCATTGACAACTACCTGCCCTTTGTTCCCACCAGCGAATACCTTGAGGCGCGCAAAAGCTGCCCGGCTCCCCTGGACTACAATACAGCCTGGGCGATTATCCATCGCGGCGCTTTGCCCGCCATGGCGGTGGATGCCGCTATGGATTGGCAGCTCTTTTACGCTTCTTACGTCAGAACGTATCTTGAGCGGGATGTGCGCGACCTGGCCCAGGTGGGGGATGAGGTAAAATTTCTGCGGTTCATGAGCGCATCCGCCGCCATGACCGGACGGTTGCTGAACCTGGCTTCACTCGCCAGGGACGCGGGAGTGAGCCAGCCCACCGCTGAACGTTGGCTGTCGATTTTACGCGCTTCCAATCTGGTGTATCTGCTCCAGCCTTTCCACAACAATGTTATCAAGCGCGCGGTGAAAACTCCCAAACTGTATTTTCTCGATACAGGGCTGACCGCTTACCTTACGCGCTGGAATACGCCGGAGGTTTTGCAATTCGGGGCAATGGCCGGAGCCTTTTTCGAGAGCCTCGTCATATCCGAAATACTCAAGAGCTACGCCAACGATGGCGTTCTCGATCCTCCCTTGTATTTTTTTCGTGATAAAGAACAAAATGAAATTGATCTGCTTATCCAGCGGGATCAGACTCTCTATCCGATAGAAATCAAAAAAACTGCCGACCCCAGGCCGACAGACGTAAAAACATTCGGTGTGCTGGACAAAATTCCCGGCGTCACACGCGGCTCCGGCGGGCTTATATGTCTGTACGAGCGCCCCGCGCCTCTTTCGGGCGAAGATATGGTGATTCCACTGGCCTGCTTGTGACTTCATTTCACACGAGAAAACACGTCCGGCGGAGTACTTTATCTCAATTAGTTACATCTCAATGACATTGACAAATCTTAATAATTAGGCTTCATTTTTTTATGAGAAATGATGAACAAAATGATAAGTCGATCAAGCGCTCTCCTCTGAGTGACAAACAGCTTGCCAATATCGAATTGGACAGGGCTTGTTACGACTCTATCGCATCTGCTCAAGCCACGCTGCTTGATAAATCCATAATCTCCATAACTGGAGCGTCATTTAGCCTTGCAACAGGTTTCATCGACAAGTTGACTCCTCTTGATAAGGCTGTTGCACTTTGGACGCTGCGCGACAGCTCGGTGACGCAGTATGTCAACGAGGATTCGCTGCTGGCAGTCCATGAGCCGTTGGCGAAAAATCTTCAGTTTTCAATCGCTTTCTGCATGGCGTCGTCAAGCGGACGCAAAAAATGGCAAAGTATCCCGGAGGTGCACCATGACGATGAAAATCAAAGCCGCTCTGGTAATCATGGGGATTGTTTTCATTCTTACGGTGGCAAGTTTTACTCTAAGTTCATACCTCGCCCAACAGCACATGACTGCCAACATTGGAGAGGAGCTGTCCTTGGCTCTTGACATTGCCGAGACCGTGGTCGCGACTAAAATCACGCTTCTGAAATCTAACGCCGAAACGGTGGCCGAAAGGCTTCTCAAGGCTGATTCCGCCCAGGGGATGAAAGAAATAATGGCCTTGCAGCATGAAGAATTCAGAGAATTTGCTTCACTGACGGTATATGATCGAAACGGCATCGTCCTCCATTACGGCAACCCGGTTGAGCATGATGTTTTTCAGACCGAAAGCAAACTCATGCGGCGTGTCTTTGACAACGGCGAGAAAATTCTGTCTTCCCCACATTACAACAGCGCAAATGGCGATCTGATCATGCATGTGTTCGTTCCGATGAAGCCGGACATGGTGCTGTCCGCAACCATTACCGGGATGCTTTTCTCCGACATTCTTTCACGGTATCGCTTGTGGCAGACTGGCAGCATATTCATGATTGACGAGAACGGCACCTTCATAGCCAACTATCGCCCCGAATTTGTTACGAGGCAGATCAATTTCATCGAACAGGCAAAAACTGACTCCACATTGGAAGAGGCAGGTAATTTATATCAAAAAATGATTTCGAGCAAAGACCCTGGCTCAGGCAGATATACCCTGGAGGGAAAGGAGCGCATTTGCGTTTACAAATACGTCACGGACTCCATTGTGGGTTGGCGACTGGGCGCAGTGGCTCCATTGGATGAAAGCCCGCAAAGCAATGCTCAAAATATGCTTATGCTGGCTGCCCTATTTTTTCTGATTGCGGGCGGCATCGTCTCCGTTATCCTCTCGGGTATAGTGATAAGGCCATTTAAGACCATACAGGCGCAGGCGGCGCAAATTCAGGATGAACATGAGCGCCTCAAGCTTTTAATGGACGCGACTCCCCTGGCCTGCCGCCTGTGGAATAAAAATTTTAAGGTCTTCGAATGCAACGATGCAACCATCTCGCTTCATGGTTTGAAAGACAAAGAGGAATTTGTGGAGCGGGTTTTTGACCTGTCACCGGAATACCAGCCAGATGGGCAGCTTTCCCGCGAAAAAGTCGTGAACACACTCAAAAAAGTATTTGAAGAAGGCAGAGATGTATTTGAGTGGATGCACCAAACCTTGGATGGAGAGCCGATCCCCTGCGAAATTACGCTTGTCCGCGTTAATTACGGAGACGATCATGTGATCGCCGGCTATACACGCGACCTGCGCGAACATAAAAAAATGATGAAGGAAATTGAGCGGCACGATAAGCTGCTGACTACCGGAAACAGTACTGCAGAAATACTTCTTTCAATCAGGGACGAGGCGCACATTGAAACCTCGCTCATGGAAAGCATGGAACTTGTGGGACGCTCGGTAGATGTTGATCGCGTCCAAATTTGGCGTAATGAAATGCTGGACGGTTCGCGACACTTTGTTCATACCTATGAATGGCTTAGCGACGTGGGACGGCAGAAAACGCCTGTGCCCACCGGACTGAAATTCCCCTACCGCGATAAAGCCAACTGGGAAAGCATGTTCCTGCGTGGCGAATGCATCAATGGCCCTGTTTCAGCATTGCCGCCTGGCGATCAGGCGTTTTTGAGTGTTTACGATATGAAAACCATAGTTATCATTCCGCTTTTCTTACAGGATGAATTTTGGGGGTTTTTTCGCCTTGACGATTGCCGGCAGGAGCGCACCTTTACAAAGAACGAAATCGCCATTCTGCATTCCGTGAGCCTCATGATGGCCAACGCCTTTGATCGCAACGCCCAGGCGGCGAAAATTCGTGAAGCCAATAAATATACGGCGCTTTTGATTGAAGCGATGCCTTTTGTCTGCAATCTGTGGGACAAGAACATCCACATGTTCAAAAGCAACGAGGGAAGCGTCAGGATGTTCGGGGTTCGCGACAAGCAGGAATTTATGGAGCGTTTCCATGACCTGTCGCCGGAATATCAACCTGATGGACGACGTTCTTCGGAAACAGTTTTGCAGTTGATCAGGGAAACCTTTGAGAAAGGGAGATATGTTGGCGAATGGATGCACCAGAAACTGGATGGCTCTCCCCTTCCAACGGAAGTTACCCTTGTGCGTGTCGCACATGGCGACGATTATGTCGTCGCCTGCTATGTGCGCGATCTGAGTGAACAAAAACGGATGCTTGCCGAAATCGGGCGGAGCGTCACCCTACTCAGCGCGGTGAATCGGGCGGCTGGCATACTGCTTCATTCGGAACTCGCCGATTTTGCAACAGATTTGCGCCATTGCATGGGAATGTTCGCCAAGGCTGTGGGCGTTGATCGCATATCTATTTGGAAAAATCATACCGAGAACGGCAAGCTCTATTATTACAGCCAGGTATATGAATGGGCAGACGGCGTCGAGCTGCCGAATGAAAAGGCGGCGCGTGAAAACGTAAAAGAACCGAGATACTATGCGAAAATAGTCCCAAACTGGGAGGCGGCGCTTGCGAAAGGGGAATGCATAAACAGCCGGGTGCGCGATATGGCGCCTAGCGAACAGTCTCACTTTGCCGCGCAGGGAATACAATCCGTTTTTGTTACCCCGGTGCTTATTGAAAATCAGTTCTGGGGATTTGTGGGTTATGACAATTACCACTACGAAAGAAGTTTTACTGAGAATGAGCAAATGATCATGAATTCCGCTGGCATACTTATTGCCAACGCTTTGCTTCGTAATGAAATGATGTTGAATATTCGTGACGCGTCAGTAAAATTGGAAGAAGCATACAATGACGCCACCAGAGCCAATAACGCCAAAAGCAACTTCCTGGCCAAGATGAGTCATGAAATGCGCACACCTTTGAACGCCATCATCGGCCTGACCGATCTGACGCTTGAAAACGAAGAATTGGATGAAGATAGTTCATCCAACCTCGAAAAGATCAGTAATGCGGGCATGACCTTACTTAGAATAGTCAATGATCTTTTGGACATTTCAAAAATAGAATCTGGAAAGCTCGAATTTGTTCCAGCGGAGTACGATATCCCCAGCCTGCTGAACGACACAATGGCCCAGAGCATCATGTACATAGGCGAGAAGCCGATCCAGTTCATCCCGGACATTGACCGGAATTTGTTCGTGAGCCTGTACGGCGACGAATTGAGAGTCAAGCAAATTTTCAACAACATCTTGTCCAACGCGTTCAAATATACCAAGGCAGGGACGGTGAAATTCCGTGTGAGTTGCCAGCATGACGGCGATGAGGTCTGGATTGCCGCCAGCGTCAGCGACACAGGCATCGGCATCCGACCAGAGGATGTGGACAGGCTGTTCACAGAATTTGCCCAATTGGACATGGAGTCCAACCGCAAGATAACGGGAACCGGACTTGGACTTCCCATCACCAAAAAGCTTGTCGAGATGATGGGCGGCTCGATTTCCGTGGAAAGTGAATACGGAAAGGGCAGTACGTTCACGGTACGCTTTCCGCAGAAATTCGTGAGCGACATTGTAATCGGCCAAGGAGTAAGGGATAATCTGAAAAACTTCCGTTATATTGATCAAAAGCGCAAACAGGATTTCAAACTGGAGCGGATTCAGTTGCCCAATGCGCGGGTGCTGGTGGTGGACGATGTGCCTACAAACCTTGATGTGGCCAAGGGTATGATGAAGCCCTACGGCATGCGCATTGACTGCGTAACCAGCGGACAAAAGGCCATTGATGCCATCCGTGACGAGCGAATCCGGTACAACGCCGTGTTCATGGACCACATGATGCCGGAAATGGACGGGATGGAGGCCGTACGCATTATCCGTGAAGAAATCGGAACCGAATACGCCAGAACCGTGCCCATCATAGCACTCACGGCCAATGCCATCATGGGGAGCGAGGCAATGTTCCTGCGCAACGGTTTCCAGGCTTTTTTATCCAAACCCATTGGAATGGCCCGCCTTGACGCCGTGATTCGAGCCTGGGTGCGGGACACGACCCAAGAAAATTTAGCGCTTGAACAGCAACACCTTGTACCGGGCAAAACCTTGACCCAAACCCTATGCGGGCGAGAAGTTGCTGGGCTGAATATAAACAAAGGCATTAAACGCTTTGCTGGCGACGAGGAACAGTATCTTGTCGTTTTGCGTTCTTATGCGGCATATGTCCCCTCGATTCTTGAAAAAATAAATGAACCCAGCCAGGACGCACTCACTGATTACGGCATTATCGTTCATGGAGTAAAAGGTTCAAGCCGCAATATTTGCGCAAACAGGCTGGCCGGTATGGCGGAAAAGCTGGAGTATGCGGCAAAGGTCGGAGATTTTGACTATATCGCTGAACATAACGCCTCATTCCGGGAAGCCGCCTTCGATTTGGTGTCGAGAATTAACGATCTGCTTAAACAGGTGAGCGAGAAAAATCCGAAACCCATGAAAGATAAACCGGACAAAGACGTGTTGCACAAAATAGCGGAAGCTTGCAAGCAGTATGATATGGATTCGGCTGAAGCGGCTATGGCGGAACTTGAACAGTACGACTATGAATACAATGGCGAGCTTGTCGTTTGGATCTGGGAAAACTTGCAGGCATTCAATATCAATCAAATCATTGAAAGGCTTTCAGACTTGCCCGATGCGTCAGGTGCGTAAAATCGCAGTCGGATTGTCATTTGGCGAATAAACGACACACAAGGAAGCGTAATCATGAAACACACGAGCGACGAATATTTTGACCTGCCGACCCTTGTAGAGATGGGCGATTTGGACATACGGCGCATCGCCAGGGAAAAACCATCACTGACAGTCGGCGGGTATTTTGCAATGCTGTCGCAATTTGTTGATCTTGCGCCGGCGGTTTCAAATTCTCTGGCAAAATTCACCGTTTTTCACGCCGATGATATAAGACACTGGCGAAACGTGGAAACAATGATCGCCTTGCTGACAGACTTGGGATGCGGGCAGTGCATTCCTGATCTTTATTCAATAAGTCATGCCCGCGAGAAAGGAGAATGGAGGCTGGCCTCTTTCCACGCGAAAAAATTGATGGAAGAATTTGGCAGCCTTCAGCAGCGCATACTAGCGGCAAAAAGAACAAAAATGGCGGGCAATGCGCCCGATGATCAGGATGCGGCCGCCGCGCCTGATGATGCGCTATCCCTGCAAGAATATGTGAGTTGCCTGCGTAGCGAAAAAACCGAGCAGCAACCGCCCGCTCCCGTCCCGCACGATTCGCCGGATGGGGAGGAAAATAAACCGTTGATCCTGGCCGTTGACGATTCTCTGGATATACTCACGGGCATAGCATCCGTATTGAGCAGCGAGTACAGTGTGTTCAAGCTACCGAAGCCGGCCATGCTTGAAAACGTTCTGCAGAAGGTAACGCCCGCCCTATTTTTGCTGGACTACCAAATGCCCGAATTGAGCGGATTTGATCTTGTACCTATTATCCGGCGTTTCAAGAAGCATGAAAATACTCCGATCATCTTCCTGACGTCTGCGGGAACTGTGGACAATATAGCGACGTCCATAGCGTTAGGCGCCTGCGATTTTATAGTGAAGCCGTTCAACCCCGCTGTCTTGCGAGAAAAAATAGCGAAGCAGCTTGCACGGAAAACGCTTTGACATCCTTTTTTCAGAGCGAGTGGCCCAAAATTGGCCCAAAAAATTTGTCTCATGCTGAATGGAAGTAGAGTATTCTCCATAGCACCTCTAAATCAACCAGCGTAAGCGCTTTCTTGAGAATGAGAAGGCGTAAAGCTGATGCGAAGGCCAAGAGCATCGGCAACTTTCACGACTGTGGAAAAACTTGGATTTCCTGTACCGGAAAGAGCCTTATACAGACCTTCGCGGCTCATCCCGGCATCGCGGGCGAGTTTACTCATATTCTGCGCTCGCGCTACAACTCCAAGGGCGTGGACGATATAGGCGGGATCGTTGCCGCCTTCTTCCATAACAGCTTCAAGGTACGCCGCAATGTCTTCGTCGTTTTTGAGGTAGTCCGCAGTATCGTAACGGGTGAATTTTGTATTAGTCATTTTCATCCTCCGTCCATGTCGAGGCAAGTCCTTTTGCCTCTAGTATATCTGCCTGTTGCGTTGTTTTATCTCCTCCGCAGAGCAGCACGACGATCACAGCACCCCGCTTCATGAAATACACCCGGTAGCCTGGGCCATAGTCGATACGCATTTCGGAGATGCCCGAACCTACCGGCTTTACGTCACCAGGATTGCCGACAGCCAGTCTGTCAATTCGCGCTTGGATACGCGCTGCTGCGTGCCGATCCCGCAAATTAAGCATCCAAGCGTCAAAAACGGAGGTTTTGAAAATCTCGTGCATGGAAGAAGTATAGCTCCAAACAAAGAAATGTCAACCGTAGTTCACATATTTAATAGTGATATGTGGCCACCTGCACGAGGGCAAACCATCTTACTCATAGGCTGTGTCATAGATTTAGATATGCCCATATCCGCGTCAAACCACACCTTTTTAGGAGAAACATTCATGGTAGGCTCCTGTGAGGAAATCTCTGTTTTCGTAAACCAGGTTACGGATAGCTCGCAGGTTTGAAGATGTATACCCGGCGCTCTCCAAAACCTCGCAGGGAGGCGTCACAAGTAAGCCGGAAAGAGTGGCAAAAACGCCGGTAAGGGGATATAAAAACCGCGGGAGGCTGTTATGAGGGCAAAAACGCTCGGCCTGCCGGAATAATGGACAGTCCGCCAAGGGGGTGTATTGTATGAAGAGCGTCCTGCATTTCTGTGCCCGAGTTTTCCTGGTCCTGCTTTTGTGTGCGCCCGTTCCTGCCGGGGCATCTGAATCCCCTGTCCGGAGAAACCGTACCTATACCACTGAAAGGCTCTATTTGCCGGCAGAGGCTGCGCCCCGGCAGGTACTGCTTATCCACGACGGCCTAAGCCGGCCGGAATCGATGGAAGCGCGCGCCCTGGAACCCATTATCAAGGAACTGGATCGCAAAGGAGTGCACCTGGTGAGCTATTCCAGCACGGAAGACGGCTGGATTGCCTTGCAGGTCGATTCCTCCATCCGGGCACTCCTGCTCAACTGGGATCAAAACAAGGGGCAGGACAGGGAAAAAATCGCATCACTGCTTGCCGACTTGCGTAAACGCGATGCCGACCTGCCGGTCTTCCTGATTTCCGGCCAGGTCACCGCCGCCGACCTGCCGATTTCGGTCATGAGAAGTACGGACGACTTCATCCGGCTACACGAGGACACTCCTTTCTTCGTCGGCGGGCGCATTGCCACAGCCGCCACACGGTATTACGAAAACCTGCTGCCCCCCTTGTTCAAGGCTCTGACGAACTTTTCCCAGGAATACGAATACTCGTGGCACACGCCGGGCCACTCGGGAGGCAACGCCTTTCTGAAATCTCCGGCCGGGCGGGAATTCTACAACTTTTTCGGCGAAGCCCTGCTACGGTCGGATCTGTCCATTTCCGTCGGACAGCTTGGCTCCCTGCTCGATCACAGCGGGCCTGTGGGCGAGAGCGAAAAATACCTGGCCAAGGTGTTCGGCTCCCACCGTTCCTACCATGTAAGCAATGGCTCCTCCATGTCCAACCGTGTCATCCTGGGAGCCAGCGCCACACGCGGGCAGATTGTGCTCATTGACCGCAACTGCCACAAGTCTGTGGAGCACGCCATCACCTTTTCCGGGGCCACCCCCGTGTACATGACCCCTTCCCGCAACCAGTACGGCATGATCGGACCCATCAGCCAGGCCGCTCTGACGCCGGAAGCCCTCCGGAAAACCATCGCCGACAGCAGCCTGACGGCCCCAATCAGGGATAAAAAACCCGTGCACGTGGTCATCACCAACTCTACCTATGATGGGCTGCTCTATAACGTGGCAATAGTGGAGGATCTGCTGGGTCGCAGCGTGGACCGCCTGCATTTTGACGAAGCCTGGTACGGCTACGCCCGGTTCCATCCCATGTACGCCAACCGCTTTGCCATGTATGGCGATCCGAAAAACCACGATGCATCCAAGCCTACCGTGTTCGCCACCCAGTCCACGCACAAGCTGCTTGCGGCCCTGTCACAGTCTTCAATGATCCATGTGCGTGATGGCCGCAATCCCGTGGAGCATGCCCGGTTCAACGAATCGTACATGATGCACGCCTCAACCTCTCCGCTGTATCCCATCATCATTTCCAATGAAGTCAGCGCGGCCATCATGGACGGCCCGCGCGGCACGGCCCTGATGAACGACTCCATCGCCGAAGCCGTGGCCTTCCGGCAGTCCATGGCAACACTGCACGCCCGGTATGCGGCCGAGAAGCAATGGTTCTTCAAATGCTGGCAGCCGGAAACGGTCACGCTAGGCGGCAAAAAGATGCCCTTTGCCGAAGCTCCGGCCAGAGAGTTGCAGTCGCGGCCGGAATTGTGGACCCTTGAACCCGATGCCGCCTGGCACGGGTTCAAGGGTTTTTCTGCAGGGTATGCCATGCTGGATCCCATCAAGGTCACCATCACCACCCCCGGCATGGATGCCGACGGCCGCATGGAAAAGACCGGCATCCCCGCGCCCCTGGTTACCGCCTACCTGAATGCCAAAGGCATCATTCCGGAAAAGACGGAGAATTTTTCCATGCTCTTTCTCTTTTCCCTGGGCATTACCAAGGGCAAGTGGGGAACGTTGAACAGCGCCCTTCTGAGTTTCAAGCAGGACTACGATGCCAATACGCCGCTGACGGAGATCATGCCCAACCTTGTTCGGGCAAACCCCGGCCATGCCTCCATGGGGCTGCGCGATTTGGGCGATGCCATGTTCCGTTCCATGTCCGATTTGCGTCTGGCCCAACTTGCATCGGCCGCCTTTGAGCAACTGCCCCGGGCGACGATGTCCCCAACGGCGGCATACGAAAAACTGGTGCGGGGAGAAGTGGAAAGCCGCACCCTGGCCCAGGCGGCTGACCCGAATATCGGCTGCATCGCGGCCACGGGGATTGTCCCCTATCCCCCCGGCATCCCTTTGCTCATGCCGGGCGAAAGTATGCTGCCCGGCACCCAGGCTCCTTCTCCTGCCCTCAATTACCTGCAGGGACTGGAAGCATTCGATCGCCTTTTTCCCAATTTCAGCCACGACACCCACGGAATTGAGATGGAGGACGGCCTGTACCGGATGATGTGTCTCAAGTAGAGCCCAGTAACCAACTCAATATACTTGTTTTGCTATGAACAGAACTAACGCAATGAGACACTAGTTGAACTTATTTCTTCTTACATCATGCAACGCCTTGGTTACGATAATTTCAAAGCCTCACAGGGAACGAGCGCCCCGACATGGCTGCGTTTTCTCCATGCAGTATGGGGTGCTTGGCTTACAGCTTCAAAAATAACGTGGAAACCGCTGAACCAGCCCTCCAGCGCCCTCTCGCCAAACTTTGTTGCCACTGATGGGCCTGTAAGCTGGGGAAGATTCATGAAAAAGGAGTCAGATCGATGCCGATGCCTAAACACTTAAACCGGGTTGGAATGGGAGTATTTATAGCAGAGTATGACTATTTTGCATCGCGGCCCCAACGCTCCGACGCAATCGCGTATCTGGTTGATAAAGGAATTAGCAATAATGCAGGTGCGGCGCATCGAGTCAGTGGCGCGTGTTATCTTTTTGGTGACCCTGCACTTTTGCGCGAAGCACTTGAATATATCGCCTATAATTCATCCAATGCGACGGCTGTTCAAAAGAAGGAAGCTGTAGGGCGGCTCAAAGGTCTCTGATGACGTATTCCGGCCTCCTGAAAAATACAAAGAACGCTAGCGCATCCTCATGCCTGTTAATCAGCATGTAAAAATGATCCACTTTTAGGCGGATCTACGAGAGGACTTATGAAATTTTGCATCCTAAAGCCGATAGCATGGAACGATAGGGGTTACACAGCGCCATGTGGCGCAATCAGCACAGGGGATAACTTTGTTAATGAAAATGGCTACGGGCATGAAGAATGGAATAACAGCCCCACCATGAAGCATGAAGGTAGAGCATATTTTCACAGTGAGGCAAAGGATGCATTGGCAAAGAAAGCACAAGGCAATATGTGCATCATTTTAATCGCAGCTCATGAAGGAAAAAATTACATAGTGGGCGTGGCGGCTGGGGTTACTTCCAATAAGAAGGAAGATATGCCATCAATAGCAAAAACGCTAAAAAAATATACGAAAAATGGAAACAAATATGGGCGATCCCTCTTGTGCAGGAAAAATTTTCAGGTAACAAAACAGACTTTATTGAGCATTGGATGAGGCATCATCAATGGGTGATGTGGTCATGCCCTGAATCCTTGTTTCACTGGTTCTCCGAACCAGTTCTGTTCAATCCTAAAACATCATCCCCAACGGCACGGCGAAAATTCTGTCGCCCAGGGGAATAATCTCCTGGCCGGTGTATACAATCACCCCACGGATAAAATGATCCCCCAGCGCATCGCGCAGTGAAGCCAAACCCTTGAGGTCGTGCGAGGCAACACTGGCGGCCAGTTTCACTTCCACAGCAGCCACGCGACCCATCCGGTCTTCCAGCACCATATCCACTTCCTCGCCGCTCTGTGAGCGATAATGGAACAGGTTTACGGGGTGTTCCGTCCAACTGCTTTGCTTCAGCAGTTCTCCAGCCACAAAAGATTCCAGGAGCCTGCCTGCCAGAATCGAATCATCCGCCAGGCGTTCCCTGCCCGCGCCGCAGAGGTGGCAGGCAAGGCCGGAATCACAGATATGGATTTTGGGCGATTTGACGAGGCGTTTTCCGAGATTGCTTGACCAGGGCGGGAGAAACCAGATGAGGAACAGAGCTTCCAGAAGCGGTATATATCTGGCGAGGGTGCTGTTGGGAATGCCCACGCTACGGGCCAGTTCCGCCTGGTTATGCAGCGTTCCTGAACGGGCGCCGATCATGCGCAGTAGGCGGATGAGGCCGCTTCTGTCCTGAATGTTGGCTATGTCGCGGATATCCCGTTCCACCAGCGTGGTGATGTACGAATCAAACCAGGCGGCGCGGCGTTTGGCATCGCCTCTGGAGAGAACTTCCGGATAGCCGCCGAGCGTCATGGCATGCAGCAACGCTTCTTTTGCTTGTGTGGCGGCAGTCTTGTGTGCGATGGGGAAATCCTCCTGAAACAACGCCCGGATAAAGTCCTCCTGCGTCCCGGCGATTTCGCCCTGTGAAAGCGGATGCAGCGTAAGCACTTCCATACGGCCCGCCAGAGAATCCGCGATGCCGGGTAGGGTCAGGATGTTGGCCGAGCCGGTCAGCAGGTAGCGCCCGGCATGGCGCTCACGATCCACATCTTCCTTGATGGCGAGCATCAGAGATGAAGCGCGTTGCGCTTCGTCAATAATGACGGGTTTACTCAGCCCGCGCAAAAAGCCGGTCGGATCATCCAACGCCCCGGTCAGGGCTGTAGCTGAATCCAGGCTGATATACTGGCGCGGCGGCGTATCGCTGGCGGGGCTTTCAGCCAGATGCTTCACCAGGGTTGTTTTGCCGGTTTGACGAGCGCCGCGTAGAAAGACAACCGGCGTGTCGGATAACGCGGCCATCAACTGAGAATATATGTTGCGTTTGTTCATGGTGTAAAATTTACCACATTATGGTTAATTTTACAAGATGCAATGATCAACCGCGTAGTTCCGTATCTATGCCCACGGACTCGTAAAATTCGTACACGCTCCAGCCTTGCCCAAAGGCCCGCTGTGCCGATTCGCTGTTATAGGCATCGACTTCCAACTCCAGTTGGGCGTTGAGCCGCTTTTCAAAGGCCATTATCCCCTGTGCATCCAGGCGTTTCAATGCCTCCGGGCTGTTCAGCGCCCATCTGTCCAGGATGCGGAATGCCGTATCTGTGTATCCATCCTCAAAAATGGCGCGGATGGTTTCCGGCTTGAGGACGCCGCAAGCTATTTCCAAAGGTTCTGTCCGTCTGTCCAGCATGATGTTTTCCTCCAGAGTAAGAATATTTCCATTTACCCTTGCGGTCCCCTTTTTGCCCCCGCCAACCTGTCCGCAAGGCGCGCCGTGCGTAAATGGGTATAGCGGATCAGCATTTGCAAGGTTTTGTGGCCGGTTATGGCCCTGATCTCCATCAAATCCAGGTCGGTATTTTCAAAGAAACGGCTGGTGGCCTCATGGCGCAGGTCGTGGAAG
>Ga0082212_10004471_pt1 | contig 19382 bp, 20 predicted proteins | sample TergutNt197P3_FD_71548 | JGI IMG/M metagenome (GOLD analysis project Ga0082212, IMG submission 71548) | Neocapritermes taracua P3 segment gut microbial communities from Petit-Saut dam, French Guiana - Nt197 P3 | ecosystem: Host-associated > Arthropoda: Insects > Digestive system > Gut ... | reverse complement strand
GCTTATGACGGATATAATGTTTGAAATTCCTTCCATGGAAGGCAGCAAAAAGGTGATTATCACCCAGGACACCGTAGAAAAATCTGAACCGCCGGAAGTAATTAGTTTTCAAAAGATCGCATAGTACCGTGGTGTTTCATGAATGAAACGGTTCCGAGTATCTGGCTTGGCGTAGATGTAGGATCCACAACAGCAAAAATAGCCGCAGTAGATTCCCGCAGTTCAGCACTGCTTCTGCGGCGTTACAGGCGCCATAACGCACGTCAGTGCGAAACAGCCGGCGAACTTATCGCCGAGGCTCTCTCTGAATTTTCAGGAGCAAAGTTCCGTGTTGCGGTATGTGGTTCCGGGGGCAGGACAGTGGCTGACCTTATTAACGCTGCATACATTCAGGAAGTTGTGGCCAACTCCCTTGCTGTAAAATTTTTTTACCCGCACACGCGAGTCGCCGTGGAACTGGGCGGGCAGGATGCAAAAATTGTGTTTTTCTACCATGATCCGGCTTCGTATAAACTGGTTGCTTCGGATATGCGTATGAACGGAAGCTGCGCAGGGGGCACCGGAGCTTTTATCGACGAAGTAGCGCATCTTTTAAAGATTCCTGTTGAAGAATTTGAGGTCTATGCATCAAAGGGTTCTCACGTCTATGATGTTTCCGGCCGTTGCGGCGTGTTCGCCAAAACAGATATTCAGCCGCTGCTGAATCAAGGTGTCGTGAAAGAGGATATAGCTCTTTCTGCTTTCCATGCAATTGCAAAGCAGACCATAGGCGGTCTGGCCCAGGGACTGGAACTAAAACCTCCCATTATTTTTGAAGGCGGCCCCTTAACATTTAACCCTACACTTATCCGCGTGTTCGCTGAACGGCTGGGACTGGGTACGGAGGATATTATCCGCCCCAACGGCCCGGAAACTCTGGTGGCTCACGGGGCAGCGCTTTCGTTGGGTGAAATGTTTGCCGATACACCCAGTGGCTTTGTTCCCGAACAGGCTCTGAATGCACTATCTTCTTTCCGGGAAGGTATTCCCGACGACGGTCCCGACAAGAAAAAATACTATTTTGTTTCGGCAGCGGACAGAACTGCCTTTGAGGAACACCATAAGCTGCCGCTGCCGCCCAAACTCAGCCTTGCGGCAGGCTCCACATTAAGGGCATACTGCGGCATAGATGCGGGTTCTACAACAACCAAGTTCATCCTCATTGATGAAGAAGAAAATGTTGTTGAGATATTTTATGCAGGTAATGCCGGTGAACCTCTCCGTGTTATCCGCAAGGCGCTTCTGGATCTCGGCGAAAAATACCGGCAGCTTGGGATAAAGCTTGAAATAATCGCCGTTGGAACAACGGGTTACGGAGAAGCCCTCTTTGCAAAAGCTCTTGGTGCGGATTATCACACGGTGGAAACTGTTTCCCATGCAGCAGCTGCATTGAAATATGCGCCGGGTGTGAGTTTTATCCTCGATATAGGCGGTCAGGATATGAAAGCCATCACCCTGTCACGCGATATAGTTACAGGAATCACGCTGAATGAGGCCTGCTCTGCAGGCTGCGGTTCGTTCCTGGAAAACTTTGCAAAAAACCTCGGTATTTCTGTCGAAAACATCGCCGAGGCTGCGTTTCGTGCAAAGAATCCTGCAGAACTCGGAAGCCGCTGCACGGTATTTATGAACAGCTGCATCATTACCGAACAAAAAAACGGAAAAGAGCCCGACGATATAATGGCTGGTCTGTGCCGTTCCATCATCGAAAATGTTTTTACCAAAGTAGTACGCATCTCCAATTTTTCCAGCCTTGGCGACAAGATTGTGGTGCAGGGCGGTACTTTTAGAAATGACGCCGTTCTCCGTGCCCTGGAACAGTACACGGGAAAAACCATTATACGCGCACCGTATCCCGGTGAAATGGGGGCAATTGGAATTGCACTTCTGACAAAAAAGTATGTGGAAGGGCTGGCAGCTCCCTTTGTATCAAACTTTATCGGTCTGGAAGCTCTGAAAGATTTTGATTACACACAGGTATCGAATTGCGTGTGTCCTTTCTGCAGCAATAACTGTAGCCGTACGCTTATAAAATTCTCCGGCGGAGGAACTTTTATTACCGGCAACCGTTGTGAGCGCGGCGAAGTTATCGGCGAAGAACAGAGTTCTTCTGTGCGTGAAACAATAAAAAAAATTACCGGAAAAATGCAGGCTATTCCGGACCTTATGAAAACGCGGGAGGCGCTTCTTTTCCGCGATTATACGGAAGGGAACCGCGATTCTGCCGAATCCCGGCATGGAATACCGATAACGCCCCTTCTGCCAAAACGCAATATTACCATAGGCCTTCCGCGAGTTCTTGAATTCTGGAACAGTATGCCTTTCTGGACAACATTCTGGCGCACTCTGGGCTTTACACCGGTTGTCTCCCGCAAGTCCAGCCGCAGTTTGTTTGAAAAAGGGCTGCACTTTGTTTCTTCCGATACCGTGTGCTTTCCGGCAAAACTTGCTCACGGCCATATCCGCGATTTAATTGATAAAAAGGTTGACAGGATTTTTATGCCGATGCTTATCCGCATGCCATCGGAGAATACAGAGCCATTGTCCGATCATATGTGTGCTGTGGTAAAAGGTTATCCTCTGGTAATTCGCTGCAGCGACGATCCTCAGCGCCGCTGGGAAACTCCCTTTGACACACCAATGTTCCACTGGTTTACAATTAACGACAGAAACCGCCAGATATGCAGCTTTGTCCGTGACAAATTCGGCATTCCCGCCGCTTTGGCACGCAAAGCCATAAGTCAGGCAGATGAGGCTCTCGCAGCATTTCGCAGAGAACTGACCGGCAAGGCGCGGCACATTATCGCACAGGCCGAAAAAGAAGGGAAGTTTGCTGTGGTTCTGGCCGGGCGTCCCTATCACAATGATGAGCTTGTAAACCACGCACTGTCCGGCTATTTTACACGGCTTGGTATTCCCGTTCTGACAGTGGATTCTCTGCCGGATATAAACATGACAGAGTTAAAATACACACGCATCGAGATTACGAATAACTTTCATGCACGGATGCTGTCCGGAGCCATCTGTGCAGCCCGGCATCCTGCCCTTGAATACGTACAAATAGTCAGTTTCGGCTGCGGTCATGATGCAATTCTGACCGATGAAATTATCCGGCTGATGAATATTGTTTCCGGCAAAGATCCCCTTATTCTGAAACTCGACGAAGGAGATGCTGCAGGACCGCTTAATATCAGGATAAAATCCTTTATCGAGACAATTAAGACGCGACGTGCAAAAGAAGCCCGGCATATAACGCACGGCCTGAAAGATCCCTATCCTGTAAAGTTTACACGGGCAGACTGGAAAAACAAAACCCTGCTAATCCCCAATGTATCCGCTGCCTTTTGCAAAATTGCAAGTGCAGTAATACGCCGCCAGGGCTTCCGGGTCGCCGCTCTGCCCCTCGGCGGAAAGGCTGCCATACAACTCGGCAAAAAATACGTACATAACGATATTTGTTTCCCTGCTCAAATGAACATAGGCGAAGGGCTGTCTGTCCTGGAAAGCGGACAATATAAGAGCGAAGATGTGGTACTTGTCCTTGCAAAATATGCCTGTGACTGCCGGTTGTCTCACTACGCCAGTCTTGCACGTAAAGCTTTAGATGAAGCAGGTTATTCACAGGTTCCCATTGCCACCACAGACACACTTGATACAAAAAACATGTATCCAGGATTTAAGCTTGGTGTAACCTTCGAAATGCGCATGGTTTGGGGAATAGTTATTATGGATATTCTGGAAGATCTTTTCCGCAAGATACGTCCATATGAACTTGTACCCGGTGCAACGGAGCGCAGTTTTAATACAGCCATAGATGGTGTTGCCGCCGGCCTTGCCGCAGAAGGCGTACGGGGCGCAGTACAGGCCTATAAAAAAGGCGTTTCCGGAATGTGCGAAATTCCCTACGACCGAAGCATTCGCAAGCCTTTGGTATTTATCATTGGGGAATACCTGCTAAACTATCATCCAGGTTCCAATTTATATGTAGAGGACTATTTAGAGCGGCACAACATGGAAGTAATCCTTCCCCGGATGATCGACGTCTTCCACCGCGACTATTTACGGAAAATATCGGAGATGAGGGATTTTGGCGTACGGTATCCTTTCAGCGATATGCTTACAACCTATATAGGAGACGGCTTTTTCGACTACGCCCTGGACAAACTGGAAAAAACAGCGGTTCAGCATCCCCTCTACGAACCTGCAGCACGGCTGAGCGACATGGCTGCGGCAACCGACAATGTGATGCATCGTACGTTTACAAGCGGAGAAGGCTGGCTTATCCCCGGAGAAATCCTGCACTACGCATCCTGCGGCGTACACTCTTTTGTTATACTCCAGCCCTTCGGCTGCCTGCCCAACCACATTTGCGGCCGCGGCGTGGTAAAGCGCCTGAAAGAAGAATACCCCAACATCCAGATATTGCCCCTGGATTACGATCCGGACACAAGCTTTGCCAATATAGAAAACCGCCTGCAAATGCTTATTATGAACGCACGGGAACTGGAAAAACTAAAGATTTGAAATAGAGCATGCATTCCGGTATAACGCATAACAAAATTTATGCAATATTATGCCTTGTTGAATAACTGTACCAGACACCAGTCATAATGATACCAAAAGCAAAATACTACTTGGTCCATTTCCATTTACGGGTGCGTTCATTAGATGTATATGTCCCGGCGCGGCTCTTGTTTTTTGCATAAAACGTTTGGAAATTAGTGCTTGAATCATAATTATCGAATGCTAGATAATGCATCGGTACATTACTGCCGATGGTAATACGCTGCGGCGTTCCTCTGAATGTATTTTGTTGGAGAACAACAATACTGGGAGGTATAACAACACTATTCAGATCATAAAACGTAGTTTCAATATAGGCAACTGTCTTACCTCCAATTTCTGATGGGATAATTACATCTTTGACTCCTACGGTATAGCCGATTATTACCAAAGTGCCGTCGCTGAATTCGCCGACGGTAAAACCGGATTCTTTTTTCACTTGTTCCCAAGCATCGATTTGAGCCTTTGCATCAGCCGCAGCCTGAGTTCGAGCCGCAGCAACCTCAGCAGTGGTCCAGTTAAAAGAATTGGGATCGGGCCGGACATATGTTCCAGCGACCCTGTCATTGTAATATGTACTCGCAAAGTCTACTCTGTCTACACTTCTGTCGCCGCCAAATGAACAATAACCGAGTTCTACATTAGCCCCAATGGTAATACTGGTCAGCCTGTTGAAGGAAAAAGCATACTCCCCAATAGAGGTAACGCTATTAGGAATGATAACGCTGGTTAGGTCGTTGTTGGCAAATGCCCTTTCTTCAATGGAGGTAATGTTGGTAGGCAGGGTAATGCTGGACAGTTCATTGCTTTCAAACGCCCTCTCCATTCCTTGGGTATTTTTATATTGCATTTAAACACTTTTAGTGTTATATTAGAACTAAAGACTACTAAAAGGAACCTTATATGACAAATAGTAAAACAATCAAACTTTCCGGCGACATTGTTTTTGAAGCAAATAAATATGCCAATGTGTTTTCACGTTCTGTTCCCAAGCAGATTGAACATTGGGTAAAAATCGGCAAAATTGCGGAAGAAAATCCCGATCTTCCCTACAGTTTTATTAAAGACATTCTTTTATCTTTGGAAGAAACGAAAAACGAAAAACCTGTCCCGTATATATTCGGATAGATGATGCAGATTTTACAATATCCTGCGTTTGAAAGAGTTGTGAAAAAGCTGCATACCAACGCCAAGCGGGATTTGGATAATGCAGTAAAAATAATAATGCAGAATCCTCTGGCAGGTGACCTGAAAAAAGGTGATTTGAAGGGGGTAAGGGTATACAAATTCAAAATGATACATCAATTGACTTTGCTAGCTTATATGTACGGCGAAACAGATGGAACCCTTGCGCTTCTTGCTTTGGGGTCGCATGAAAATTTCTATCGTGACTTAAGGAAGTAATCCTATTCATATAGTAACAAAAACAGACCAGTTTTTTTTATACGCGAAGGCACTGTTTTTCCTTGCAGATAACTTGTACAGACAGACACTGCGGCAAATTGGAATTTTTGCTTATATTGATCTATTTACAGCCTTATTGTACCATTTCCATAATATAATTTTCGGACGAGAGAGTAGCTCATCTGGATAGAGCGTCAGCCTCCGGAGCTGAAGGTGGTGGGTTCGAGTCCCGTCTCTCTCATAAATGGATCCTATAATTTTAGCGTCAGGTTCACTGCGCAGACAAGAATACTTCCGATTGCTGGGACTGCCCTTTACCATTATGCCGGCAAAACTGGACGAAAGACCCAGAGAAGGCCAGGTTCCCGGTGAATATTCTCAGGATATGGCGATTCGGAAGATCAATACTATCATCGAACAGCTCAGGGGTCGAATACCCCGCTGGATTTGCGGAGCAGATACGGTTATTGCCGTAGACGGGGAAATCTTCGGTAAGCCGGCAGACCGTAATAATGCAAAAATGATGATCGAATGTCTTTCGGCCCGTGAACATGAGGTAATAACCTCTGTTGCTCTCTTTAATGGTAAAAACCAAAATATTGACTGCCGTACCGTCGAATCTTCTGTAACCTTTGCAGAACTTTCGGAAGAGGAGATTGAATGGTACCTAAATACCGGAGAATGGCAGGGGGTGGCAGGCTCTTATAAAATCCAGGGCTTGGGCGGTTGTTTTATCAGTTCAATCCGGGGTTCCTTTAGCGCAATTGTGGGCTTGCCCATGCATGAATTTTATCGTATGCTTATTGATAACGGTTACCAGTACGGCGCTTGACATCATGTGCGGATATTCTAGGGATAATGCATCCCAAAATTCCTCACGCAAAGCCGCAAAGGACGAAGAGGAAAAATAAGAATTTTTATTATCCTTTGCGTTCTCTGTGCTTCTGTATGAAGATTATTTAGAATATGTTAATGCAAATATTGCTTGTCGCCTATGGGCCGTAATTTCCTCCTGTAAAAGGGAGAGATATAGTGAAGGCAGTGGAAAAGCAAAAGCTATTCCACCCAGGAGGAGAATAGTGGCAGTAGTCACCATGAAAAGCCTGCTTGAATCGGGGGTACACTTCGGACATCAGGTAAAACGCTGGGATCCCCGGATGAAGAAATACATCTTTGCCGAGCGGAACGGGATCCACATCATCGATCTTCAAAAAACCATCCAGTCAATTAAGGATGCCTACGAAGCGGTACGTAAAACCGTAACGGCAGGAAAATCGGTTCTTTTTGTCGGTACAAAAAAGCAGGCACAGCAGGCTATACAGAAAGAAGCGGAACGTTGCGGTATGTTCTATGTAAACAACCGCTGGCTCGGCGGTATGCTGACCAATTTTGTTACCATTAAAAAATCCCTGCTCCGCCTTAAAAAACTTGAAAAGATGGAAGTGGACGGTTCTTTCGAAAATCTTACCAAAAAGGAAATTGCCGCTTTGGGCAAGGAAAGAACAAAGCTTCAGAAAAATCTTGGCGGTATCAAAGAAATGAAGGATCCTCCGGGAATACTGTTTATCATCGATACCAGAATGGAATCCATCGCCGTTGCAGAAGCTCAGCGCCTGGGTATCCCTATTGTTGCAGTTGTAGATACCAACTGTAATCCCGAAGGAATCGATTACCCCATTCCTGGAAATGATGATGCGATCCGTGCAATTACCTTATTTACCCAGATCATCGCAAATGCCGTGGTAGAAGCAGACAACGAAGCCGGGCTCAAGATCATCGAAACACTGGGCGAAGAAGATGAGGACATGGAAGAAATAATGAACGATATTTCTTTAAAAGAAGAAGACAGGGAAATTGACATAGAATCCTATGCTTCCGGCGAGGACAAAGAAGCAAAAACGGAAAGTACAGAAAAAGAAAGTCTTGGAACCGATGAAGACGATCTTCCTGTAGACATAGACAAGGTATATGAAGAGGAGTAAATAAATGGCTGATATTAGTGCTGCAGATGTAAAAAAACTCCGGGAAAAAACCGGAGCCGGTATGATGGAATGTAAAAATGCCCTGGTTGCTACCGGGGGAGATGCGGCGGCTGCAGAAAAGATACTCAAGGAAAAGGGCCTTGCCGCCGTGGAAAAACGTTCGGGAAGAGCTGCCAACGAGGGAAAAGTCTTTATCAAAATAAAGGATGATGGATCACGGGCAGTGCTTGCGGAAATTGCTTCCGAAACGGACTTTGTTGCCAGAAACCCGGACTTTATTGCCCTGGGCGATGCGCTGACGGTAAAGGCTCTGGAAAAAGGGTACACCGGTATTACAGATGAGCTTAATGAAATGGTTAAGGACCTTGCTGCAAAAATCCGTGAAAACATGAACCTGAAACGACTTATGGTAATGGATGCCGGGCCAAACGAGTATTTGTGTCAGTACATTCACGGCGATGGTGCAATCGGAGTTGTGGTAAAGATTAATGCCGACAAGGCTGATGTTTTTAAAGACGAAGAAGTTCAGAATTTTGCCTTTACCCTTGCTCTTCATATCGCCGCTTTTAATCCCATGGCACTCAGCAAAGAAAAGATCGATTCCGCCTGGCTGAAAGAACAGGAAGAAATTTTCCGCAAACAAATGGAACAGGACGAATCGGTAAAGGGAAAGCCTGCAAATGTTGTAGACAATATCCTTAAAGGCAAGGTAACCAAATTCCTTAAAGAAATATGCCTCCTTGATCAGGGTTATGTAAAAGACGAAAAACTAAGTGTTGCAAAAGCACTGGAAGCAGCAGGGAAAGAAGCAGGCGCTGTTCTTTCCGTTGCCGATTTTGTTTACTATAAGGTCGGTGCATAATGCATAGTGTTATTGGCTCTTGCGAAGAGCGGATGAAAAAAACAATTGCCAGCCTTAAAGACGGCTATGCTGCCCTTCGCACAGGCAGGGCATCGGCTGCTCTCTTTGACAAAATAAAGGTTGATTATTACGGAGAAAAAACTCCGCTAAACCAAACAGCAACTATTTCTGCTCCGGAAGCACGACTTATTGTTATTCAGCCCTGGGACAAAAGTCAGATTGGAGAAATTGAAAAAGCAATACACTCGTCGGAACTTTCCCTTAATCCATCCAACGACGGCAAGGTAATCCGTATTGCTATTCCTCCTTTAACAGAGGAACGGCGTAAGGAACTGGTAAAACAGGCAAAATCCCAGGCGGAACAGAGCCGTGTGGCAGTACGGAATATTCGCCGGGACGGAAATGAAGAACTGAAAAAATTTCTTAAAGAAAAGGAACTGACCGAAGACGAAGAAAGCAAAAATTCCGAAGAACTTCAAAAGCTGACCGATTCATACATCAAACAGATCGAAACGGTACTGGAAGAAAAAGAATCGGAGATAATGGAAGTTTGACAAATCCCGATAAAATCCCCTGCCATATAGGAATTATCATGGACGGAAACGGCAGGTGGGCAAAAGCCCGGGGAGAGCTACGGACCCAGGGGCATTTGGAAGGTCTTAAAGCCGCCAAAAGAATTGTAAAAGCCGCCGCAGATATGGGGATTCGGTACCTTACTCTCTATGTTTTTTCAACGGAAAACTGGAAACGGACATCAGACGAAGTTGGTTTTATTATGGGATTAATAAAACAGTACCTCCGAAGTGAATTGGAGTTTTACGAAGAAAATCATATCCGTCTCCGCCATGCAGGAGATCCAGGCGGGCTTCCTCAGGAAATAGCAGCGGAAATAAACGACATGTGCATTGAGACAAAAAAATATACCGGAATGCAGGTGATCCTTGCCCTGAATTACGGAGGCAGAGACGAAATAATGCGGGCTATTAACCGGGCCGCCGAGGCCGGAGAAAACATTGTATCCCTGAATGAAACAACATTGTCCAGTTATATGGATAATCCCGACATTCCCGATCCGGACCTGATTATCAGGAGTGCCGGAGAGTACAGAACAAGTAACTTCCTTCTTTGGGAAAGCGCCTACGCAGAATACTATTTTTCCCCTGTATTGTGGCCGGACTGGACAGAAAAGGAACTGCAAAACGCCGTTGAATCATATCAAAACCGGGAACGAAAATACGGCGGCATTACATGACGGAGACGGTGTGTACATGATTAAATCAATAATTGTTCAGCGCTTGCTGATTTTTTTTATTGGTATCCCGGCTATCGCATCAATGATTCTTTTCCTCCCGCAATACAACCATTTGGTTTTGAATATTTTTGTTATAGCCCTCAGTTCGGTAGGAGCCGTAGAATTTGCCCTGATGCTCAGAGCCAGGGGATTTCCCGTATATATCGGAGAAGCGGCAATACTTGGTTCTTTAAGTACTGTGGCAGCAACATTTATTGTAAGTTTTCATACAAATAATCAAATTACGCAGTTTCTCTTTATATTGGGCGCTGCCTGGGTTTTGATCTCGGAAATTTTTTACCATAAATCAAGAAACGACTTTTCACTGGTACTGAACCGCCTTACTGCATCCTTTTCGGTTATGATCTACCCCGGTCTTTTTTTAAGCTGGGTGATTACCATGTCTGCTCTGGAACATTCAAAGATTGTTATTCTTGCATTTGTTCTTACCGTCATGGCCAATGATTCTTTGGCATGGTTAACAGGAATGCTCTTTGGTAAAAACAACAGGGGAATATTTTCTGTAAGTCCCAATAAAAGCATTACCGGTTATATAGGAGGCATGGCTGCATCTGTTGGAATATGCATTATAATGGCATATACTTTTCCTGAAGCATTTATACCGGATCAAATAGCAAAACTTCCTTCGGCAATATTGCTGGGGTTCTTTTCCGGTTTAACGGTAATATTGGGAGATCTTGCTGAATCGGCAATCAAAAGAAGCAGCGGGTTTAAGGATTCGGGCCGTATTTTTCCGGGCAGGGGGGGAGTACTTGATTCTACCGATTCAATTGCATTAACTGCCCCTCTCTTTTATGTACTGTACCGTTTCTTTTTTTAAGGGAGTTTTACCATTTTAAAAACTCTGTTAGTTTTGAAAATGGCTTTGGAAAAACCGGCAAAAAAGCCGGTTTTTCCCCTAAATCTAAAGAAGCTTTTTCAAAAACTGAAGTTTTGAAAAAGCCCCAGGTTGTTAAAAATGACATTGTTAAAAATAGTTCTGGGTTTATTTGGGCTTGGAATTGTAGTTTTTATTCATGAATTGGGCCATTTTTTGGCAGCCCGCCTTGCAGGCATTGATGTGGAAGCTTTTTCCATAGGCTGGGGTAAACCCATATTAAAAAAGAAAATAGGAACCGTAGAATACCGGCTGGGCCTTTTTCCTTTGGGCGGCTATTGCAAGATGCGGGGAGACAATGATTACGAAGAAATGTGGAACAACCAAAAAAACGGAATAGCCCCTCCTGCAGGGACATTCTTTGCAGCCCATCCCTTGAAAAGGATTTTTGCGGCTTTTGCCGGTCCTCTTTTTAATTTTCTTTTTGCAGTTATTATACTTTCGTTTATTTGGGGAAGAGGCATTGAAATCCAAACCATGGAAAACAGGATTGTGCTACTTTCCGATATAGACGGCAACAGTTATCCTTCCGACAAGGGGGGGTTATTAAGCGGAGATGTAATTGTTGAAATCAACGGAAAAAAAATAAACAATTACATGGATATACAGGAGAATATAAGTCTAAATCCGGATAAAGACCTTCCCGTAAAAGTAATGCGAAACGGAGAAACACTCCAGCTTACAATACATCCCAATCTAGCCCCCAATGGATCAGGCAAAATCGGAGTTTTCTCCTGGGTAACACCCGTAGTAGAAGCAATACGCCCCGGCAGCACTGCGGAAAAAGCAGGGCTAAAACCAGGAGACATCCTGCTTTCGGCTGACGGGAAAGAACTTCCCTATACGGTAGCATTCCTTAAAATATTCAGGGAAATAAAACCGGAAAATTTTTCTGTGGAATATAATCGAGACGGAATAATATCAACTGCGGAATTAAGTGATGTGGTTTATTCAGGGGATTTTCCCGATTTGGGTATTGAATACCCTATGGTACGTTTCAATACTCCCATTCTTTCGCCCTTGGGCGCCATTGTTGCAGGCGGAAAAGAAGCAACCAAAACTCTGGCAATTTCGGTAAAAGGCTTGGGCTTGCTCTTTAAAAAAGGCATTGATTATTCCCAAACAATTTCGGGTCCTGCAAGAATTACATACATAATGGGTGAAGTTACGGCAGGAGGATTCTCGGAAAGCGTAGAAACAGGGTTAAGTTCATTATTTAATATACTTTCCCTTATTTCCATAGCCCTGTGTATGATGAATCTTCTCCCCCTCCCCATTCTTGACGGCGGTATGATAATCCTGCATTTAACAGAAATGATAAAACGGCGGCCCATACACCCAAAAGCAATTTCTGTCTTTCAGACTGCCGGAGTGGTAATAATTGTAAGCCTCATGATCTTTGCAGTTTTTAATGATATACTCTTTTTTACCAGCAGGTAAAAGTACCAAGTAAGGAGCCAAAGATGAGACATAAAATTCCCTGTTTCTGCGATAACACTTTTGTGGTTGAAGTTCCCGAAGAAATTAACCTGGACACCGATCCTCAATATATCGAAGATATTTTAGCCGGGAATTTTATGAATTTCCCCTGCAGCAACTGCGGTAAACGGCATAAGCCGGAGTTCACCCTTACTGTCAACTGGCCTGCCAAAAACCTTGCATTGGAGGTACTGCCCGAACTTGACCGGGGAGCCTTTTACCGCAGAAAACTAAAAAAAGAAGAAACGCCGAAAGAAACGGTAATTTCCTATCCGGAAATGACGGAACGTATTGCTATGGTTAAGGATGGTTTTATCGCAGAAGCCATAGAAGCGATCAAGTATTATCTGTTTGTAAAAGCCGACGAAAACTACCCGGAACAGGATATAAGTGTCTGGTACCATGCCAAAAACGAGAACAACCTGGAATTCCATATCCATGGAATCAAGGACAACGAAGTAGCGGTTATGCAGATTCCCCATTCATTGTATGAAAAAACACTGAATGATTTCAGGAACAATCCAAAAGAAGAACCCTTCCCTTCTTTACGGGAAAAAAGTTATTGTTCTATCCAGAATATGCTGCGGCCTGATGAGTTAAAGTAAAACGCAGAGCATAAACATTATCTGTATTAATAAAGCAAAGGGGTAAGCGAAAATCTGGCTACTTAAGCACAAAGCCATAGTAGTTTCTTATAATTTATTTATTTGCTTAAGTAGCCAGGAGGCTGTATTTGCAGATTCTACAGGCACTCTCGCCAGGCTTTCGCTTACCCCTTTGCTTTGTATTACAGATATTTTCTATGACAGATGCTCTGCGTTAAATTTGTACTTTGGGATTTACCGTGGTAAAATCCGATTCTACCAAAACCTTAAGATCGTTTATGGCTTCTTCTTCGTCAGGGCCGTCTGCGTTGATTGTTATTTGATCGTTTTCGCAAACGTTTAAAAGAATAAGTTTTAGAATGGCTTTGGCATTTGCTTTTTTATCACCCTTGTACACTTCTATTGCAGACTCGTATTGTTTGGAAGTCCTGACAAAAAGATCGGCAGGCCGTGAATGAAGACCCGTTTCGTTTTTAACGGTAAGGGTTATTGATTTCATAGCTTAATCATATATATGTTGTTTTTAACTGTCAACTCCGGTAAACTAATCAACATGAAAAAGATTCTTCTTGGTGCGGGAACCGGAATTGCCGTAACCGTCATAGACAGGCTGGAAAACGGGCTTAAAAAACGGGGACTTGAACACCAGTATTCCATTACAAAATGCAAAGTTCCTGAACTTGCAAAAAAAGCAAATGAATACGATATTATCATCCGGACAGCCTTGCTTGTAGACAAAATCGACAAACCGGTGATAAACGGACTTGGACTGGCAACAGGAGGCGCAGCAGCAGAAGCAGTGCTGGAAGAAATAGCCGCCGTAATTAAAGGTTAAGAAACATCTTCGGCCTGGGGTTCCTGCGGAATCGTTGTATTTAATTCCGGCCGTTTATCGCCCATGCCTTTTCTGCCCTTAAACCGTAAAGAATCGGGGTGTATTTTTTTTTCCAAATAATCAAATTCCGCTATCAGATCCAATTTATCATTAAACTGGCTATAGGTTACCCAGAATGATCCTTGCTGCCTGTTTACATCTTCCAAACGAATCAATACCTGATAGTTTGGAGTTGAAACCCTTACCCTGAACTTTGTAAGCTGGTTTATTTCAAAGCTTTTTTTTCCAAACGAGATAAACTCTATTTCTTCATCGCTGATTTTGATTATCCTCGGATTGGTTTTTCGGATAAATGAACTGGAAAGCGAGTAAACGCAAACAATTGCACCAAAAGCCCAGAGGTAAATATTGGTTCCTGTAAAAAATATCCGGTACAGAAAATACCCTAAAAGCGGAAACATAAGAATATTAACCATTAGCACCTTATACCGGTATGATATTTTATTGTATTCATAAACCCTTTCCATGTGCTCTCCTGCCTATAACGTTAAGTGATAACCAATTGATAAAAAAACCCGCCGCAACGGCTGTACGGCGGGTTTAACCAGGGTTAAAACTTTAACGCTGGTATCATCAGAAAAATCTTATTCACCTTTTTCAGCTTCTTTTTTGATAAGCCTGCGGTTCCAGACTGCCAGCAGTACGGAAATTGCAAGAAGAATTACAATGCCCAGCCATTTAAGCCTGGAAATATTGATCATCGCCCATGTTAAGGGATTTGATCCGTCACAGATGCTGGAGAAAATCGCACCGTAATTCGCATACGTGGCGGGTTCTGCCTTGGCTGCAGTGATCATAAGAAGATCAACCAGACTGCTTCCGCAGTAGAACATAACAATCATTACAATGGCGCCAATGATCAAAGAACGGAAGAAATCGCCCTTGGTTATTGGAATGATAAGCACAAAAATGTAGGGAATAACGGCAAGATCCGCAAAGGGAAGCATCCGGTTACCGGGAAGAATTACCGCCAGGAAGATTGAAAGAGGAACAAGAATCAGGGCGCAGGTAAGACAAATGGGATGGCCGATACCGATAGCGGAGTCAAGACCGATGTAGATAACACCCTTACCTTTAAAATGTTTTTCGATAAAGCCCTGAGCCGCTTCGGAAACAGGGATAAGTCCTTCCATAAGAAGGGCGGCCATTTTGGGGATAAGTACCAGTGCGGCGCCCATTTGAATGGCCATTTGGAAAGTAGCAACCGGTTCATAACCGGCAAGGAAACCAATGATCAAACCAAACACTACACCGATAAGTACCGGTTCGCCAAAAACACCAAGGCGTTTCTGGATAACTTCCATGTCCGCTTTAACATTCTTTAACCCCGGGATCCTGTCCAGTACAAGATTTACTACAGCCGCGATGGGTACGAAAGCTGCGGTAAACCCGTGAGGAATGGAAATACCGGGCAGTTCATTGTACTTTCCAAGTCCTGCAGCAGTACGATCGGCTATAACCATGATGATTACCATGTTAAGAGCTGCAGCAGCAAGCCCCAAAGCAAAAGCAGAGGCACCGCTCATACCCATTATCTCGCCAAGGCTGTGTATCATGGCACCGGTAAAGGCAAAATGCCAATAGTTCCAGATATCCACGTTAACAGTTTTGGTAGTTCCGGTAAGAAGCATGATGGCATTTACAACAATACCGACAGGAATAATAAGTGCTCCGATTCTGGATGCAAAGGCGATTGCAGCAGAAGGTACCCAACCGATGTCAATGGCATCCATGGTTAAGTCATATTTGGAAACCATGGCCTGTACCGCCGGTCCAAGAGCCCCGCCGAGCAGTCCGGTAACCAAACCCAGGCCAACAAAGCCTACACCGACAATTAAGCCGGCTCTCATTGCCCTTCCAACCGGCGCTCCAAGAATAAGGCCGAGGATAAAAATAATCACCGGCATCATTACTGTGGCGCCCGGCGCCGAAATAATTCCAAATACTCTGATAATAAAATCTAACATACCTGTTTTTGCCTCCTTAACAGCAAACTTTTAATTCACAATGGATCCAGAGCAGTCTGCCTTTCCGGATCCATTTCATTAATTCCTTCAGGTTTTAACGCCCTCCGCATGAAAACCATGAAGAAAACCAATTACCATAATTACAGAAAAACCGGTTCATTGACCGGTTTTTCAAATCCATAAAAATGGCAAAACTATCTTTGCCTTACTCTTTTTTAATAAGTTCGGCAATTTCATCCCATACTTTTTCTGCTCCAACCCCGGTTAAAAGGGGAAGCCCGTTTATAACCGGAATGGTTACTCCGGGCGGAGCCTTGGCATTGGCAATCAGAATATCAAAATTTGCTACCTTTGAAGGAATTTCTGCTATTTTGCACTGACTTGTTGTATATTTTCCGGCAAGACCCCGTTTTTTCATCGCTTCGTCCAAACGGTGGGTAACTACTGTGGATGTAGCCACTGCCGTTCCGCAAGCAAGTAAAATTTTCTTCACTCTTATCCTCCTGGTTTTACTTGGTCTTAGAGGACCAGATTCTGACTATTTATAGTACTGTTACTTTGATGAAATGTCAAATAAATATGATATTTTTGAAAAATCTTATCTGTTTTTATGCAATTTGAACACTATGTTTATTATTATTGATTTTCCCGGGAATTCACTGTATTATATTTGCAATAATTACCGGGAGTTTTTATGTTTTTTAGACTGGAACACAACTGTATCTATGTAACAGACATGGAAAAAACTATAAATTTTTATGAAAATGCCCTGAATTTAAAGGTACTGCGTCAAAAAAAATCTGATTCTATGGAAATAGCCTTTATTGGGAACGAGGAATCTGCTCAGCAAGTAGAAGTGATCCATGTTGCAGGCAGGACCAAATACTATGATCATGGCGAAAATTCCGTCCATTTTGCCCTCAGGACCGATGATATAGAAGCGGCAAGGGCAAAACATACCGAGATGGGCTGCTTTGACCACGACGTTCCAGAATTTGGCGTTTACTATATTAAAGATCCCGATGGTTATCTGGTAGAAATTATGCCGGTACGCAAGTAGAGATTATTCCAAAACCCGGTTAGTTTTGGAACAGCGTCAGTAAACGAGTTATTCTTCACTCATAGTTGATCCGACACTCCGACAGAGGATATCAAAAATCTCCTTTGCCGAAGGCGCTTTAAGAATTGCGTCCAGTACATCGTTATTGGAATATGCATTTATCAAAACTTCCAGCATTTTTCCTATATCTTTTTTCTCCGCCAGTGCAAACATCGAGATTAGCGAAACCTGGATTTTTTCGTTCGGATCACCCATGGAATAAAATTCTAACGGTTGCGACAAACGTGCAAAAAGAATAACCGATTTTATTACATGCTCTGCATCGGTATGAGGAATGGCAATTTTATGGCCTTCCATGGGTAAGCCTGAAGGATAGTGCCTTTCTCTCGATAAAATAGCTTCGGGAAATGATTCTTTAACATAGCCTTTTGAAAGGAGGATATTGCTCATAATAGTAAGGGCTTCTTCCTTTGTAGAAGCCTGGAGGTTTTCGATAACGAAATCTTCTTTAAGAACATCTTCGACTTTCATGATTCCTCCTAACAAAATAAATAGTACATATACAAGAACCTTTTGTCAAACATAATGTAGAATCTGGCAACAATAGATGGTTGTTAAACAAAGTAAATACAGTTATTCTAAAAAAATGAAAAAGGCTTTTATTTTCGATTTAGACGGTACTTTAACCAACAGCATCTATGATATTCGCGACAGTGTAAATTATCTGCTGTCCCAGAGAGGGCTCCCATTGCATAGCTATGAAGAATACCAGACTTATGTGGGCATGGGTATAAACGTTACCCTGAGCAGGGCTATGCCAGGTTATGACGGCCTTCCCGAAGAAGAAAAAGCCGCCCTCCGCAAAGCCTACACGACTCACAACGAGGAACACTGTCTGGATAAAACACGCCCCTACGAAGGAATACCAGAGGCGCTTAAGGCGCTTAAAGAACGCGAAATGGTACTGGGAATATTTTCCAATAAACCGCAACCCCTGGTTATCAAAATTGCAACCTTTCTTTTTAAAGGATTTACCTTTGCTTTTATGCTGGGTGATGTTGAAGGCGCGCCGATGAAACCTGATCCGGCAAGAATGCTTGCGGAACTGGAAAAGCTTGACATCAATGTGGCAGATTCGGTTTTTGTCGGAGACGGCAAGCCCGATATTGTTACGGCAAAAAGAGCCGGCATGTTTGCCTGCGGGGTAAGCTGGGGATTTAAAGGTCCCGAAGAAGTAGAAGGCGCGGACATCATTATTTCACATCCCAGGGAAATTCTTGACATCACTTAGGAAAAGTACTGAACTTGCTTCGAACAACAAGACGGTTCATCTGACGGTGCTGGAAATTATAAAGGATTTTATTTAAACTGGTATTGATTATGAAGTATCAATACTGGAATGAACCATTCGAAACAATGCCCCGCAAAGAACTGGAAACATGGCAGCTGGCAAAGCTTAAAGAAACGGTAGGGCGCAGCCTCCGCACACCATTTTATCAAAACCGGCTTTCCGAATCGGGCATTAAAAGCCCTGACGATATCAAAAGCCTCGAAGACCTCCGGCGTATTCCCTTTACTACCAAAAACGATCTGCGTGATGGGTTTCCCTACGGGTTTCTATCTATACCCAGAGACGAAGTAGTCCGCCTTCATGCATCAAGCGGTACCACAGGTACGCCTACAACCATTTATTTTTCCCGTGATGATCTAAAACAATGGGCAAGCTTTATGGCCCGGTGTATTTACGGCACAGGCTGTACCAAAGCTGATGTATTCCAGAACATGATCAGCTACGGCCTTTTTACAGGCGGCCTTGGTTTCCACGCAGGTGCCGAAGAGGTGGGCATGCTGGTGATCCCTTCCGGCTCGGGAAACACCGCCCGCCAGTTCCGTCTTATGCAGGACTTTGGCACCACGGCAGTCCATGCAACCCCAAGCTTTCTCCTCCACGTTGAATCAAAGATGAAGGAAGAAGGAGTAAAACGGGAAAGCCTTCTTCTTAAGCGTGCCTTTGCCGGAGCAGAACCGTATTCCGAAGATACCCGAAAGCGTATCGAAACACTCCTTAACATAGAAGTCTTTAACTCCTACGGCCTTTCCGAGATGAACGGTCCCGGCGTTGCTTTTGAATGTCAGTGCAAAAACGGACTGCATATCTGGGAAGACGGCTATATTGCAGAGATCATCGACCCAACAACGCTGGAAAATGTAACCGGGGACAGCCGGGGTGAACTGGTAATAACCATACTGTGCAGGGAAGCAACACCCATCCTCCGTTACCGTACCCGCGACCTGACAGGTTTTATGCCCGATGCCTGTCCCTGCGGCAGGACACAC
>Ga0082212_10004470_pt1 | contig 19383 bp, 17 predicted proteins | sample TergutNt197P3_FD_71548 | JGI IMG/M metagenome (GOLD analysis project Ga0082212, IMG submission 71548) | Neocapritermes taracua P3 segment gut microbial communities from Petit-Saut dam, French Guiana - Nt197 P3 | ecosystem: Host-associated > Arthropoda: Insects > Digestive system > Gut ... | reverse complement strand
AAGTAATGAGGATCTGTTGTCGGGCGCGTGTTGCACTCTTGACAAGCCGCCTGCGGAAATCAGAAAGATCTTACCTTTGATCGCCGATGAAATACTGACAAAGTTTTATGGTTGCGGTTCGCCGCTGCCGCCTTTGCTGGAAGGTATGACCGTTCTTGATTTGGGTTGCGGAACGGGCAGGGACGTATATATCGCGTCCAAACTTGCGGGCGAAACAGGGCGCTCCGTCGGTGTAGATATGACAACCGAACAAATTGAAGTCGCAAAGAAATATCAAGAGGAGCAGCGCCGGCGTTTTGGTTTCAAGTCCTCGAATGTAACACTCATGCAAGGGTATATTGAGGATCTGAAATCGCTCGGAATAGAGGATAACAGCATTGACGTTGTTATCTCCAACTGCGTTATAAATCTGTCCCCTGCCAAAGAGCAAGTGTTCAAAGAAATATTCCGTGTCCTCAAGCCGGGGGGCGAATTATACTTTGCTGACGTTTTCTCTGACAGGCGCATACCCGAAGCGCTCGCCAACGACCCTGTTTTGTGCGGCGAGTGTTTGGGCGGCACGTTGTATGTTGAGGATTTCCGCAGAATAATGGCGAAATGCGGGTGGGCTGATTTCCGCTGTATAAGTACCCGCATACTGAATACAGACAACGAGGAAATCAAAAACAAGTTAGGGTTTGCGACGTTTACATCTCGGACGGTACGCGCTTTCAAGCTGAATGATTTAGAGGATATTTGCGAGGACTACGGGCAGATCGCATATTACAACGGCAGCATTTCGGGTTATCCTCATTATTTCGACCTCGACGATCATCACCGTTTTATCGCAGGCAAGCCTATGCTTGTTTGCGGAAATACGGCTTCCATGCTCTCAAATACACGGTACAAAAAAGCATTCAAGGTAATCGGCGACCGCTCTGTGCATTACGGCGTATTCGGCGGGTGCGGCGATTATCGCTGCGATGATGATACGCCGGTAACCGGCTCGTGCTGTCAATAGGAGGGCATCGCGGATAAAAACGAAAATACTGTCGCCGATATCTGTAAAAACGAACGATCCGAAATCTTTTCGGATCGTTCGTTAAAGCCGCTTGCACGTTTGCCGTTAGGGCTGTTTACAAGTTGCCCGTTTTCTCGGAGCTTCCGGTCGGACTCGAACCGACGACCTGCGCATTACGAATGCGCTGCTCTACCAACTGAGCCACGGAAGCAAATGATCAAAGGAGAGGGCACGGTACTCTTTTTTGTTTCACCGGCGGCTGCCGGGTGTAACGGCAATATTGTAGCATGAAGTCCGATTATTAGTCAATCGCAAAAACCGGGCGACCGCAGTCTCAAATTACTGACTGTATAATTGCAGGAAAATCTTCATTGAAGCCGGTCCAGTCCCGGCATTTTTTATTGGTTATTCGCCGATTGACACAGCATAATCATTAATCGGCACAAATATCGGCATCATTTTTCGTGCATCCTGCTATGTCGGTATTTGTGCGCCGGATTTACATAATCACAGCCTCCGCGGTCTATGCAAATAGTTATAAACATTTCCAACAGGGTTTCCAACATCGATTTATCGTTGCCGGTATAAGGTTTTCAGGCCGGTTTACCAATTACTGCCAATCTCTGAAATAAAACCGGCTTCCCCAAAAAGCAGTTTATCGGTTTGCATAACAGTGATATCAACATGACCGCGGCTGCAATCCGGTCTTAAAGCATAATAATCCTGCATACCCTGCTCTCTGCGGAGGAGCATCGGGTCCAAATCCCGCCGCCCCGGGGTCGATCCTCATTTGTTTATCAAGCCGATATCGCTCATTGAAACATAGTTTTCGCCGGCGACTATTATGTGATCCGCCAGCGTGATCCCGACGAATTCAAGCGCTTTTTTTATTTGGGCGGTCGCTCGTTCATCAGGAGCGGACGGCGTTAAGCCTCCGCTCGTGTGGTTATGCGCCAAAATTACGCTCACGGCGTTTTTCTCAAGCGCGAATTCAACGATCTTCCGTATATTTATATCAGCGGCGTTCACCGTTCCCTCGGATATACGTTTATATCCTGTCAGTTTAAATTTTGAGTCGAAGCAGGCTGCATAAACCGCCTCGTCTTTTTCATACATAAAAAGCGGAATAAAAAACTCACCCGCTGCCGCGGACGAGTCAATGATATTGACCGAGGCCCCTTTTGACATGAAGTATCTGCGGTTGATCTGAGGTATGAGTTTCAGCAAGACGGCGGCGTTTCTGCCGAGACCCGGCGTCTTCTCAAGCTCCGACACCTGCGCCTCAAACACTCCGGCCAAGCTGCCGAATCTCTCGATCAGGTTGTGCGCCGGCAGGTTGACGTCTTTTCGGGGTATCGCGTAAAACAAAAGCAGCTCCAGAACATTATGCTCGCTGAAATTATCGAGCCCGTGTTCGGCGAACCTATCTTTCATCCTCTCTCTGTGTCCGTCGTGATCTCCCATATAAGCTCTCCTTTACCGCCGGTCGCACGCGATCTTCAGTCATCCCGGGCCGCTCACCGGGCGCAATCCCGTTTTGGCCGCGGCGTTCAGGTCAAGTCCCGCGACATTTCCGGCAAGATATTCATAATAACCCTGGCAGCCGATCATGGCGGCGTTATCTCCGCAGAGTTTAAGAGGAGGGACATACAATTTGAGTCCCGCCCGTTCGGCCGCGGTTTCAAAATCCCGCCGTATCCTCGAGTTTGCCGCGACGCCCCCGGCAACGGCTATTTTATCGCGGCCGAATTCGCCGGCGGCGGAGACGGTCCCCGGCACCAAGCTGTCACTGACAGCCGCGCAGAAAGACGCGCACAAAGACGGCAGGTCCAAGGCTTCTTGTTTTTGTTCCGTTTCCCTGATCAGGTTAATGACCGCCGTTTTCAGCCCCGAAAAACTCATATCGAAAGGGCGGCCCTTGACCGCAGCTCTCGGTAACCGGTATTTTTTGTCGTCTCCGTTTTTTGCCGCCTCATCGATCGGCCCGCCGCCGGGATAACCCAAGCCCAAAACCCGGGCAATTTTATCAAAACACTCCCCTGCGGCGTCATCCGCCGTAGAGCCGATCACTCGCATATCGGTATAGTCCCTGACATCCGCCAAAATCGTGTTCCCGCCCGATACGGCAAGGCAAATAAACGGCGGCTCGAGCTCGGGATATGCGATGTAATTCGCGGCCACATGACCGCAGATGTGATGGACGGGGATAAGCGGAACGCCGAGCGCCATTGCCGCGGCCTTCGCGAAGCTCACGCCCACCAAAAGAGCGCCTATAAGACCCGGCGTACAGGTCACGGCGACGGCGTCAATATCCTTTTTCGTTATTCCCGCATCGCTTACAGCCAGGTCGGCCAGGCGGCTTATCGCTTCCGCGTGACGCCTTGACGCGATCTCCGGAACGACGCCTCCGTATACCTCATGCAGATCGGTTTGAGACAAGACCCTGTTCGACAGCACTTCCCGTCCGTTTCTCGTGACCGCCGCCGCGGTTTCGTCGCAAGATGTTTCAAAAGCCAATATCAACATAATACTTCTCCGGCTCGGTCAGTATAGCATTCGTTTCATGACAAGAACATGGTCATTATCAAAGCGTCTTCACGCGGTTTTTCGTAATAGGCCTTTCTTATTCCTGCAATACCGAAGCCCTGCGCTTCATAAAGCGCAACAGCGGCTGTATTTGATTGCCGCGCTTCGAGGGAAAGAAAAGAAAGCTTAAGCTCTTTTGATGTTTGGGCCATTCCCGAAACGAGAGCTTTACCGACGCCGGTCCTCCGAAATTCCGGCAATACCGCCAGATTTGATATATATCCTTCATCAAGGACATACATCATGCCGATATAGCCGGCTATCCTGCCGTTTTTCCGCACTATCAGCGTTATTTTGCCTTCGCCGGATATTTGAGCGAGTATCGCCTCTTTCGGCCAGGGATCGGAAAAACAAAGATTCTCAAGCGCACATATTTCATCGCAGTCAGATTCGACCGCCCGCTCCGGTTTTATGTCATTTAGCGTCATACCAACTCTTACCCGTATGCACATCCGCCGTCAGAGGTACGTCGAGCGAGACCGCTTCTTCCATTTCCCGCTTCAATATCTCTTTGACGCGCTCGATCTCTTCTTCGGGGCACTCGACAATAAGCTCGTCATGCACCTGAAGAATCAGCCTTGCTCTTAGTCCTTCTTCTTTCAGTCTCCCGCGCACGTTCACCATGGCAAGCTTTATGATATCCGCCGCCGTGCCCTGTATGGGCATGTTGAGCGCGACGCGCTCTCCGAATGAGCGGCGGTTGAAATCGGAGGATCTCAGCTCCGGCAAATAACGCCTGCGGCCGAAGAGAGTGGAGACATATCCGTCCGCTTTTGCCGTCTCTACGATTTTTTTCATATAGTCGCGCACGCCGTCATATTTTTCCAAATACGCGTCAATATAAGCCTTGGCCTCATATGTGCCGACCCCTGTTTCGCGTGAGAGAGAGAATGCGGATATACCGTATACTATCCCGAAATTCACCGCCTTCGCGTGTCTCCTCATTACAGGCGTCACTTCCTCGGGTCTTACTCCGAATACTTGCGAGGCGGTGACCGCGTGTATATCCTCGCCGGAGCGAAAAGCCTTTATCATGGTCTTGTCTCCGGATATGTGAGCCAAGAGCCGAAGCTCGATCTGACTGTAATCGGCGTCCGCCAAAACGCAGCCGGGCTCAGCCGTGAGCATTTTTCTGATCTCTCCGCCGATCTCGCTCCTTACGGGTATGTTCTGGAGATTGGGATCGGTTGAAGACAGGCGTCCAGTCGCCGTAACGGTCATCCGGTAATTGGTGTGTATCCTTCCGTCTGAGGAGATCGCTCTCAACAGGCCGTCGGAATAAGCGGATTTCAGTTTTGTCAGCAGTCTGTAGTCCGAAATCAGGCGGATGACCGGGTGTTTATCGATCAGTTTTTCCAAAACATCCGCGCTCGTGCTCCTTCCCGTCTTCGTTTTGCCGGCTGACGGAAGAGCAAGTTTGTCAAACAAAACCTCGCCGAGCTGTTTCGGAGACGCGATATTGAATTCTTCGCCGGTCGTCTCCCAAATATCATGCGTCAGTTTGAGGATCCCTTCGCCGAGCTTTTCACCGAAGTCTTCCAACGCCCTTTTGTCCGCCGCGAAACCGGCGGCTTCCATCTCCGCAAGCACGCGGCAAAGAGGCATTTCAATATCATGATACAAACGCGAAGCGCCGATATTTTTCAGTTCTGCTTCCAATACCGGATGCAGCCGCAGTATATCCTCCGCCGCCGAACCGGTGGCGGAGGAGCCCAAATATGCCCGGGCAATACGTCCGGCATCAAAATCGCCCGCAGATGAATCCGCAAGATACGCGGCCAAACCGACGTCAAAAACGAACCCCTCATCCGGAAGTCCGCTGCTTATCAAGAGTCCCGCCTGATCTTTAACATTGACGGATACTTTTTTAATATCCGCCGAGAGCAGTTTTTTCAGAAAATCATTATATCCGGCCCCTGCGCAGGCGAGAGATGCATTGTAAACAGCCGTTCCGTCGCACACGGAAACGCGGCTTTGCCCTTCCGAAAAAATCACTGAAACACAGGCCGCATTCTTTGCTCTTTTTATTATCTCATCAAGCTCATCACGGGATATCGCTTCTTTTTCTTCAAGCCGCGCCGCGCCGTCCGGCGCCGGCAGGGCTTCCTTCTTCGGATCGAGTTTCCATTTGAAGATCAGTTTATTAAATCCCAAACGCTTGAAAATATCGTACAAGCCGGAGCCGGCAAAAGGTTCGCACAAGGTTTCCCGCGGGTCGAACTCCAACGGCGCGTTCCTCTGTATAGTGGCAAGTTCCAAAGACAATGCGGCGGCGTCTTTGCCTTTTTCCAGTTTTTGCCTCAGGTTTTCAGTAATTTCCGGAGAATCCAACCGAGAATACAGCTTTTCGACGGTACCGTATTTGCGTATCAGATCCGCCGCCGTTTTCTCACCCACGCCCGATACCCCCGGAATATTGTCCGAAGCGTCTCCCATAAGTGCCTTCAGATCAGGCATCCTTTCCGGCTCAAAACCGTATTCTTCTCTGAATTTTTCCGGGTCATATATCAGGGCTTCCGTTTTTCCCGCCTTTGTCCGAATATGCTTCACATGCGTGCGTTCCGAAATAAGACAAAAGCTGTCCTTGTCGCCCGTGACTATAAGGCAGTCCCACCCGGCTTCCTCGCATTTCAGGCTCACCGTTCCGATAAGGTCGTCCGCTTCATAGCCCTCAAGTTCGCAGCGCTTTATGCCCATGATATCGAGGACTTCTTTGATGACGGGTATCTGCACGGCTAAATCGTCGGGCATGGATTTTCGATGCGCTTTGTAGGCCTCGTATCTGATGTGCCTGAAAGTGGGAGCTTTCAGATCGAACGCGACACAAACGCCGTTTGGTTTCTCCTCCTCGACCAGTTTCCGCAAGGTCACCAAAAATCCGTATACGGCGTTTGTCGGAGCGCCGTCCGGGGCGGTCAGCTCGCGCACTCCGAAATACGCCCGGTTGATCATGCTGTTGCCGTCGATCATCATCAGTTTCATAGAGTCATTTTTCGGCTTTCTTAAAAATGAGGCGCGTCAGTTTCCGGCGCCTTTCAGTTTGATTATCATATCGCGAAGCGCGGCCGCGTACTCAAACTCAAGCATTTTTGCCGCTTCCTTCATCTGTTTTTCAAGTTTAGCGATCTCGTCGGCGCGATCGGCGGCAGACATTTTTGAGTCGCCGGCATAAAGACCGGAGTCCCCTCCCAAAGTCACGGCAGGCAAATCGCGCACATCCTTGATGATCGTTTTGGGAATTATTCCCATTTTTTCATTATGAGCCGTCTGTTTAACGCGGCGGCGCTCGGTCTCGGCCATTGCCGCCCGCATTGAGCGCGTAACGGTATCGGCGTACATGACTACAAGCCCTTCCGCATTCCTCGCCGCTCTGCCTATGGTTTGTATGAGACTTGTTTCGCTGCGCAAAAAACCTTCCTTATCCGCGTCAAGCACGGCGACAAGAGAAACCTCGGGGATATCCAGCCCTTCTCTCAAGAGATTTATGCCTATAAGAGCGTCAAAGACGCCCAACCTCAGATCCCTGATGATCTTCATGCGTTCTATGGCGGTTATGTCGTGATGCATATATCTGCATCGGATACCCGCTTTGGTAAGATAAGCCGCCAGATCCTCCGCCATTTTTTTTGTCAGCGTGGTCACAAGCGTGCGCTGATTTTTTTCCGCCCGGGCGTTTATCTCCTCGATAAGATCGTCCGTTTGCCCTTCGATAGGGCGCACCGACACCTGCGGGTCGACGAGGCCCGTCGGCCGGATGATCTGCTCGGCTGTAGCGCCGGAGCGTTCTCTCTCAAATTCTCCCGGCGTGGCGGAAACATATACCGCAGTGCCTATGCGCTCCAAAAACTCCGTGAATTTGAGCGGCCTGTTATCAAATGCCGAAGGAAGGCGAAACCCGTATTCAACGAGATTTTCTTTGCGTGCGCGGTCGCCGTTATACATGGCTCGCAGCTGCGGCAGCGTCACATGACTCTCGTCTGCGAACAGTATAAAGTCCCGCGGAAAATAGTCAAGAAGCGTCATCGGAGGGGAGCCGGGAGCCCGCGCGCCGATAATGCGCGAATAATTCTCAATACCGGAACAATACCCGATCTCCCGCATCATTTCCGTATCGTATGCCGTGCGCTGTGCAATGCGCTGAGCCTCAATGAGCTTGCCGGCAGCCTCAAAGTATTTTACCCTCTCTTCGCACTCCGCCGTGATCTCCCGAATCGCTTTTTCCGTTTTTTCCCGGGTGGTCACATAATGCGACGCCGGATATATCGCGACATGGTTTATTTGCCTCGACGGAGCGCCCGTGACTGTATTTATTTCGCTTATCCGTTCCACTTCATCCCCGAAAAACTCCACCCGAACGGCGTGATCCGTCGCGTAGGCCGGAAATATCTCAACAGTATCCCCGCGGACGCGAAAGGTATTGCGCGTGAACGCGATATCGTTGCGGTCATATCTGATATCCGTAAGTCTTCTCAGGACTTCGTCTCTGTCCCGCTTTTGACCGGGGCGCAAAGATATCACCATATCAGCGTAATCTATCGGATCGCCCAAGCCGTAAATACATGAAACCGAGGCGACGACAACAACGTCGCGGCGCTCGAACAGGGATGACGTGGCGCTGTGACGCAGCCTTTCTATTTCGTCGTTTATCGAGGAATCCTTTTCGATATAGGTGTCGGTGTGCGGGATATAGGCTTCAGGCTGATAGTAGTCGTAATACGAAACAAAATACTCGACCGCGTTTTCGGGAAAAAACTCTTTGAATTCCGAACAAAGTTGCGCCGCCAATATCTTGTTGTGCGCCAAAACCAGCGCCGGTCTTTGGGCTCGCTCTATCACCTTCGCCATCGTGTAAGTCTTGCCGGAACCCGTCACGCCCAAGAGCGTCTGTTCCCCTATACCGAGTTCTATTCCCCGCGCCAAACAGTCTATCGCTTCCGGCTGATCGCCTGCAGGCAAATAATCGCTTATTACTTTAAACTGAGGCATATTTCGTCTTGTCTTTCCCGGCAATCGCCGAAACCGGCATCGGACGCCCTTATCCGGGCCCGTTGCCGGTCTGTCTTAATAACATATCATTTCACCTGAAGCTCTTTTATGTGAGTTCCCGCTCATCATCCGCATCCGTAACGGCGTTTGCCAGTCTGCCGACGAGGACAAAGCGCTCAAGTTTGGAACCGTTCGTACAAGTGGACAGCGTCACAATGAGGTCGTCGGCGGTCACTTCCGTTTCCGAACGAACATAAGATATCCGGCCGAGCATTTTAAGATGCTCGGAGAACACATTGTCGTCGTAAAAACGGAAAGTATAAACGCTGCTGTCAAATCTCGTTACGGCGCTGCAAAAAATCTCATAACGGTTGCAGCCGTCGGGTTCAAAAATATAAAAATACGGGTGTTCCTTCATATAAGTCTCGGACTGAAATTTTTTCAGCGAACCGAACATGTCTCCGCTTTGCATATTGTGACCGTAAACAACGGTATTCCTGTCCGAGAAGTCCGGCGCGTTTTTATAGTCGAGAAATATGCTGCCTGAATTGCTCGGCGTTCCGTCGAAGGTTTTTCCCAAATAAGTCCAGTTGGAATCTCCCTGAAGGACGGGATAATTGATAACGGTGTCCGGTATCCATATCCATGCGTATACGTCCGGATTTATCGCCCTGATCGAGTCAAAATCAATTTGGACCGAAGCAGCGGGGCCCTGCGGCTCCTGCTCCGGTTCGATATCCGGCGCCTGTTCTGCAGGCCTTTCCGTCGGCCCGGCGGCGCTGACGTAGATCGGCGTGATCGTAAAAAACTCGTCAACCGCCGAGCTGTAAAACTCTCTGGCACGGTTGTATTCCATGATCGTTTTTATTATAAGCCCGGCACTGACGAGAAATGTTATCCCGAATACGGCGATCAAAATATTCAAAATAATTCTTTTTTTCATTTCCGTGATCCCGATCTGTTAAAAGCCCTTGTCAAAACCGGCCGGCTTGCGGCTTTTCGTCCTGCATACCAAACTTGTTACATGCGCTGCCCAAACGCCTCTCGGCACGGGTTAACGGCGTAATCATTATTTTGGTGCCAATGCGGCAGGTCGTAAAGCCGGAGGCCGGCCGGCCGGGTAATATCAGAGGATAAGGCGCCCGGTGGGGTCAATAGAGGTATTTCGCGGTATAGTTCTTGCCGTCTCCGATGAATTTCATGATACTGTCGCTTTGATTTCCGCTCGAGGCGAATGTCGGGTCCATAAGCTTCCACTGTTTGCCGTCGAAGTAAATCACGCCGTCCATCCATCCCTCGGTTTTTGAATAAGCGTTGATCCAAGCGTGATAAGCGGTGCCCGCGTCGCCGACGACAAGCTTGCACGGGATACCCTGGCTACGAAGCATTCCCGCCATAAGCGCCGCGTAGTCAAAGCAGATGCCGGTCTTTTTTGCCAAAACGTCGTCGAGTTTAGGTAAATAACCGCTTTGCACGGTCGCGGCCTTTTGTTTGTCATAGGTGAAATTGGTAACGACGTACTCATATACAGCTTTTATTTTATCAAGATCGCCTTTTTGATTTTTAGTGAGTTCCGCGGCTTTCGCGACCGTCTGGCTGCCGGCGGTGTAATTTACATACTGGTTGGGCAGTAAGAACGGGGCGTATTCATCTTTAAGTTTGACAGAAACGGTAGTCTTATAATCGGTGGAATATTTTGTGTCCTGAATGTTCTTGTACACGCCGACCGTATAAGTACCGTTGCCGTCGGACAGGGGGAATACCTCAAATTGTTTGTTGCCGTTGAGGTTGTACGTGTACTTGGCCCCGCTCGGTCCTTCTACGATGACCTTCAGTTTTGACGTCGTGGCGTCCGAATACTTTACCATAACATAACCGTCTCCGGTATTTGACGCGTCGATCTCGGCCTTGGCGTTGGACAAAACGGTTTTCCCGGACGCTACCGGCATAAGAATAGTCGATACTGCCGGAGCCGCAGCCAAAGCGACCCTCTCCAAATCATCTCCGCCGTACTCGGCAATGTCAATGACGTTGTTTGACGAGCAGCCGGCTCCCGTTAATGTCATTATCGCGGCAAACAATAAAGCAGCCGTCACTCGTTTGGCTTTTTTCCCGAACATAATTATTTCTCCTTTCCGCAAATGCCGGTATTCGTTACTCAATTCGTTTTAATTCTTTGTTTTTACGTTGTTTTCTAACCGGTTTTGTTACATCTTGGTTTATTCACTGTTGTAATATGCCATATTATATAACCTATTTCAATAAATGTCAATAGGTAATATTAAAAATTTTTAAACTCTTTTTTGCAGCATATCCGGATTGACCGCATAGCGCTGTGCCGTGTCCATTGTGATCTTTCCTTCATGAAGGAGAATAGCGAGGCTTGCGTCCATGCTTATCATACCGGCAGCCGCCGAGGTGGATATGATTGAGTCGATTTGATGGATCTTCGACTCCCTTATAACGTTTCTGATGGCGTTCGTTAAAAACATCACTTCAAAGCAAGGCGTCAAATGGCCGTCCACTGTGGGAATCAGCTGCTGAGAAACCACCGCCTGCAGAAGCATGGAAATTTGAATTCGTATCTGCTGCTGCTGCGCGGGCGGGAATACGTCGACTATGCGGTCTATCGTGTTTGCGGCTCCGACAGTATGTAGCGTCGATATTACCAAATGCCCGGTCTCGGCCGCCGTCATTGCCGTTTGAATCGTTTCGTAGTCACGCATCTCACCGACAAGTATAACGTCCGGAGACTGTCTGAGACAAGCCCTTAAGGCGGTAACGTAATTGATGGTGTCGAGCTCCACTTCCCTTTGGCTGACGATGCTTTTTTTGTTCTTGTGCAGGAATTCTATCGGTTCCTCCAAGGTTATGATATGCCCTTCGCGCGTTTCGTTGATTTGATCTATGATACACGCGAGCGTTGTGGATTTGCCGCTTCCCGCGGGCCCTGTCACAAGTATAAGGCCCTTTGTCTTTGAGGTCACCGACATGACGACGTCCGGCACGCCTATGTCCTTGTATGAAGGAATTCCGAACTTAATAATGCGTATAACGGCGGCCAGCGATCCGCGCTGTTTATATGTGTTTACACGAAATCTTGAAAGGCCGGGCAAAGCGAAAGAAAAATCATCGTCTCCCGCTTGTTTCAGCCGGTCCATACTGCGCCCCGATACTTTATAGATTTCGGAAATCAGGTCTTCCGCGGTATCGGGCATCAGTCTTTCTTCGCTGAGAGGATGCATCAGTCCGTTCGCTTTGCAGGACACCATTGTTCCGGGAAGTATGAAAATGTCCGCCGCGTCGATCTCAGCGGCTTTATTGAGTATTTCTTCCAGTGCCGGCATTCAAATCCCTCCGAGGTTCAAATTAAAAAAGGTTTCCGTCCCAGACTTCAATTCGTTCATCCGCTTCCCAAGCGCCGCTGTCGGTAAGCTCCCACATAATAACGGACATGTCTTTGCCGACCGCGGATATAAAAACGGAAAGATTAAGGTTTTCGTTGACGGGGACCGAATACGACAGATAAGCCTCGGAATAGTCGTATATGATGTCGATCTCTATATCGTCCGGCGCGTGGTATTCGCTTCCGTCATATGACGCCGCGATGATGTCCATGATCTCAACGGCCCGGCTGTCGGCTTCATAGTAATCCGACATCGCCGCCGCCGATTTTTGTGACAGCGTCAAATCATTGCCGGCGGTTATCAGAGACAAGATCGCGAAAATCGTGAGGCATAATACCGAGAAGATCATCACTATCGTAGCGCCGCCTATACTGACCCCGGAAGAGTTTCGTTTTGAGCTTCGCTCTTTCATCGCTGCTCACCTCCCGGGATTCGAACGCTGAGTTCATATACGGATTCCGCGCTCCCCGCTCTTATGACGGCGAAAAGCGCCGAGCCGTCGGCCGCCTTAGTCATTTTTAACTCATAGGTCGGCTCCGCCGCCGCCGGCGACCAGTTTTCACTATACTTTACCGATATGTCCCCGCCGACGACCTCTCCGCCCAAAAGCCGCGAAGTCTCATTTCGGTCGCCGCCCGTCGCCTTATAGATCTCGGCCGCGGATTGAAGGTGCATAATGGCCCCGGTCAGGTCCCGGCTGTTTATCGACATCTGCTTTGCCTGAGCGAATATCATCATGCATATCGCGGCGGAAATCGAAAACAGCAGTATGACTATCGTCAGTTCCATCAGGAACAAAACACTCTTTGACCTTGTTTTTCTCATTATGCCTCACCGCCTTCGACTCCGCGCAAGCCTGCGAATATAACCGAGTTTCTTCCTCCGCTCCCCATGCACTCAATGCGCAGGAGATTATTCGCCGCCCTCTCGAAAACAAGCCTTTGCGCGTCTAAAATATCAAAGCCGTCTTCCGGGTAAAAATCCAAATCGCCTGAGGTGAAAAGCTCCTTGACCTTCCCTTCGTGCAGATAAATATAGGTGTTATAGTCGTCGCCCTCAATGTTTTCCGTCATGATAAGAGCGTCGATACCGTCGATATTGGCAACATTGACTGTGCCTTCTCCGCTGTAATGACGTATTTTAGACCCTATATACTGCAAGCAGGTGCGCTCTTCATAGCTTCCGTCCATAGCCGCCACTATCCCTTTGTATACTCCGGCTCCGCTGAGCAATACCATAAGCACGGAAACGGTGAATACGCAGAATAAAAGAAGCGTGAATATAATATCCGCGGTTCCGCTTTTTTTCATCCGCCCACCTCAACAATTCTGAACTCCGGCATTATGTTGGACGCAAACACTTCATATCTGATAAAGAATTTTTTTTCATCTATCCTGACCTTGTAGTTTTCTTTGATGTATTCATAACTTTCCGGATACGTCCCTTCGATGGCATAGCAGCTGACAACGGCGCGACGTATGCTCTCTTCGGCTATCCTTCTTTCTTCAGCGGCGCTGCTTTCTTTTGCGTTATTCAGGCTGAAGATAAAAATGACGACTATGCCGGCAAACAAAAGAATCGGAAAGATATTATCTTTAACTGCATCCAAAGGACCGCCCGCAAACTTTTTCTGCCTCATATAATACCGCCCCTTCTAACCCAATGAAGACATAATACCGACGAGCGGGAGCATGACGGCCAAAAGGACTATCCCGACTATTACCGACATAAGTATGACAAGCGTCGGTTCCACGCTGCTCATTCTCCGAATAATACTGTCCTCAGCGTCGTCGCCCAAACGCCGGGCGATTTCGATCATCGCCGTATCCGCTGCGCCGGTCTTGGCGCCGACGGCTAAAAGACGGCTGTACAGACCGGGGAATATTTCCGTTTGCGAAACCGCGTCCGAGAGTCCGGTCCCTCCCTGTATCAATTCACGGCAGCGGTCAAGCTTTCCTTTCAGGTCGGTGGATTTATTGAGTTTTTGCGCCATTTCCATGGACTCGTCAAGATCGAGGCCCGCCTGAAGCGTCATTGACAGCGCCAAAGCGAATTGCGACGTGGCGACCTTTGCGCCGAGCCGACGGGACAAAAGCACCGTGTTGCCGCTCCCGTGACGACGGTTCAATATGACGGCGATAATAACGGCGATAATGATCACAGCGATCACAGCCAATAAAACCGGCCAGTTGTTTCGTATGCCTATGCCGATATTCAGTATCCACATAGCCAAAGGCGGCATCGTGCTGCCGAGCTGCGAGAAAACATCGTTAAAGATCGGAAGTACGTTCGTGATGATGATTATGACCACGAAAAGCATCATCGCAAGAAGTATCACCGGATAGACCACCGCGCTTTTTATGCTTTTTGACAGCTGTTCCTGCCGGTCATAATACTCGTACAGCCCTTTTAAGACGGACTCAAGCTTTCCGGTGCTTTCAGCGACCCTTATCATATCCGTCATATATTGCGGAAACGCTCCGCTTTTTTCAAGCGCCGAGCTGAATTCATTTCCGGTCATCAAATCATCCGCTATCGCCGAAAGGAGGTCTTTTACTCTCTGTTCCTCCTCACCGTCGCTGAGCAGCTTGACGCCTTCGGCCATGGATATACCGGCTTGAAGCGTGAGGTGAAGCTCCATGCAGAACGCAGAAATATACGCCTTGCTAAAGGCTTTTCCCTTCATACAGTTTTCTCTCCTTACTTCGCGTCAAACGCGTATACTTTTTAAGCGCCGGGTATCCGGCGAGAATCATTATAAACCAAACCGCCCCGGAATGGAAGTTATTATTTTTATTTATGTTATTTATTATACATTCGTATCATCTTTGCAGCATCCGAAAAGCAAACGACCGGTCGGATATCAACAAAACAGCGTAAAGATCAAGAAATCGGAGCTTGAAAAAAGCGTGTTTTTATGTTACATTGAGCGCGCGTCCGGCGGGTTTTTCAAGAAAGAGGTGTTTGCGATTTTTTCCGACAAAATGAGATTTTTTGAACCTTCCGTATTTGTCAAAATAATGGCGGCGATCGAATCGTGCACCCTGCCGGTCACGGACCTGAGCGTAGGCACGCCGGATATGCCCCCCGCGAAGCATATACTCGACGCATTCCTCAAAAACGGCGCCGACCCGGAAAACCACAAATACGCGCTGGCCGATACGACGGAGCTGACGGACGCCGCAGTACAGTGGTACCGGCGAAGGTTTTCCGTCCCGCTTGAGCGGAAGAACATCTGCGGGCTTATAGGCTCGCAGGACGGCCTTGCCCATCTTCCTCTCATGCTGCTCGACCCGGGCGACGGCGTTTTTGCCCCGGACCCCGGCTACCCGATGTTTTTGAGTGGAGCGCGGCTCTCCTCCGCTTCGATACTGCCCACGCCTCTTCACGAGGAGGGCGGTTACCTTGTCGATTATGATAAAATATCGCCGGCAGAAGCCCACGGCGCGAAAGTGTTGATCGTATCGTACCCGTCGAACCCGCTCGGAAGACTCGCGCCGCCGGAGTTTTTCGAAAAAACCGTTTGGTTCGCGAAGAAATACGGTATTTACGTCATACACGACAACGCCTATGTCGAGCTTACCTTCGACGGCGCAACGGGCCGCAGCTTTCTGGAGACAAAGGGCGCAATCGACGTGGGAGTCGAATTCAACAGCCTGTCAAAATCCTACAACCTCACGGGCGCGCGCATATCTTTCATGCTCGGCAATCCGGATATGTGCGCCGCCTTGACGCGCCTGAAATCAAACATAGATTACGGCATATTCAAACCCGTGCAGGCGATGGCCGTCGCCGCTTTGACCGGCCCGCAGGACTGTCTCGATGATTTGCGGGCCGAATATCAAAAGCGGCGCGACGCTTTGGTATCCGCGCTCTTTGAGGGCGGCTGGACCATAACGCCGCCGCAGGGAACGATGTTCGTATGGGCAAAACTTCCCGAAAGATTTCGCGACTCACTTGATTTCACGCTCAAGCTGCTTAAAAATACCGGAGTCGCTCTTGTGCCGGGCATAAGCTTCGGCGCTTTGGGCGAGGGATACGTCCGCATAGGCTTGGTGCGGCCCGCCGCTGAAATGGCCGAGGCCGCGCGACTTATAACGGGATTTATCAGATCCGCGCAGTAATATGTTCAAACGATTTTGTACCGTGATTTTACCGGTCGCAATGCTTTTATTATGCACCTCATGCGCCTTGCGGAACGGTTGAAGAAACATTGGATATTTCGGAGTTGAAATATCCGGGATAATGAAAGGAGGAGCATCATGAGCGTATTTGACAACGACCCTTCCCTGCCGTCTTTGCCTGTTCCCGACTTGGGCGAGACCTGCGCTGTCTTGAAGCAAACCGTAAACCCGCTCTTAACGCCTGAGGTCCGGGAAAAAACCTTCGCGGCTATCGACAGGTTTTCCGTCGAGGGAGAAGCGCTTCAAAAACTGCTTACCGGCCGGAAAAACGCGATGGCGCACAACGAGAGCTGGCTGAGACAGTACTGGGACGACGTCACCTTGGCTTACCGCGAGTCGCTGCCCGTAAACATGAATTACTGCTTCGAGCTTGACATCTCGGCTCTCGGAGATGGGGCGCTTCCGAAACTCATCTCGTCCGTATGCGCGAGGCTCACCGAGCTGCGATACGAGACCCTGCCGCCGGAAACGACGAAAACGGGATATTTCAGCATGGACACGCTGCGATCCCTGATCTATACGCGGATTCCCTGCGCCTCGCGCGACGTCTTGTATAACCCGCCTTTGACCGCTCCCGAAACGGTTTCCGTTCTGTGCAAGGGACATTGTTTCATTATGACCGTCGTTAACGAAAAGGGCGAACTGCTCGCGCCTCCGGCGATCGCCGAAGCGCTTATTGAGATCAGGCGGCTGGCGGAAGACTCAGGCGAGGCGCCGCCCGTCGGCGCTTTGACGGCGGCGGGGCGCGAAGAAGCGGCGGACGCGCGCGCTTTGCTTCAGCAGAGCATAGTCAACAGGATGAGTTCAGAGAGTTTGGAAAAGACCGTGTTCACCGTGTGCTTGGACGACGAGCCGCCGACGGGAGAAACCTTCGGCCGGACCCTTATCGGCGGAGACTGCGCGAACCGTTGGTTCGACAAATCACTTCAAATAATAGCAACGCCCGGCGGAAAGATCGGAGTCAACATCGAGCACGCCGGATGCGACGCGGGCATTTGGATACATCTGCTCGGCAGGGCGTTCGGCGCGGTCCGCGCAGGAGATCTGCCCGACGGCAAAGGCAAGACGCATATCCGCGCTGCGGAGCGGGACATAAGCCCTAAAATCGCCGAACTCCTGCGGGATATGAAAAAGACTTTCGAGTCGGCGGTAAAATCTATGACGATAGGCCAAAGGAAAATAACCGACGCCTCAAGGGAATTGATAAAATCCAAAAAATGCAGCCCGGACGCCTTCGCGCAGCTTCTGTATCAGACGGCGTATTACAAGGAGAAAAAATGTTTCCGGTCCGTTTACGAATCAGTTTCGGCAAGGGCTTTTTATCAGGGCCGTACCGAGAATTTCCGTCCGGTGACCGACGAATCCGCCGCATTTGTTAAGGCGCTTGCCGAGGGCAAAGACGGTAATGACCTTCTCTCGGAGAAATTCCGCGCCGCCGAAAAGGCGCATTTAGCCGGCTTGGAGCGCAGACAAAAAGCGCTCGGCCCCGAGCGCCATTTGACCGGCCTGCAGCTGATGTATACTATGTATGCGAACGCTCCGAAAGGCAAAAACCTGATAAAACCGGAAATTTTTGAGGATGAAGGCTACGGCATACTGCGGCACGACGCGATGTCGACAAGCAACATAACCGCTGATTGCGTCGACTTTTTCGGCTTCCCGCCGGTCGTGGAGGAGGGTCTGGGCATAGGTTACTGCACGAAGGCCGACGCCTTGCACCTTTTGGTCACCTCATACGATAAAAGCGGCATCCCGGCGGAGCGTTTTCTTGACAATGTCGGGGAAGCCGCGGCAAAAATAATGAAGATATTGGGATAAAAGCCAAAGGGCGGGCCTGTTATTCATCGTCTTCATACATGTCGCTCAAGTACCGCCCGAGTTCAATTTCGTCCTCGACCTCAAGGTCCCGCGTACCCGAGCGCGACTCCATGTGGTGCCGAAACTCGTGCGCTATGGTCTTGCGGATGTATTCATAGATCTTGTTTCGGCCGGCGTGCCGGTGTACCCGGGAAAATGACCCGTAATACAAGACAATATAACGGCCCATTGCGTAGTCACGTCGATATTCTCCCATGATGTAAAGCGGCCGCCCCGGCACGCTTCCGGGATGCGGTTTCTCCTCGGGCATAAGCAGTATGCCCCCGTTAAGACCGTCAAAAAACTCCTCGGGCATTTTTTCAGCGATATCGTCGCACATTTCCTGAAATTCGTCTATGCTGATCATAAGCGCATCTGCTTTCCGTTTTTTCCGGGACGGCTCGGCTCAAAGGCCGCTCGGTCAGCCCGGACAGTTCTTATTACTTACGAATATAATCACAACCGAAGGAGCGTGTCAATGCATGAATAAGTATTCGCCGGACCTCGCCGGTATATGCGGGCTTTTTTGCGGCAGCTGTCCCGCGTTCCCCGAGGAATGCGAAGGCTGCCTTTCGGGAAAGCTTTCTCCGAAATGCGCGGACTGTCGCCACGGTTTCAGGTCGTGCGCGAAGGAAAAAGGCGTCACTCGCTGTAATGAGTGCAGTGACTTCCCCTGCCGGCGGCTCGAGGATTTCATTCCGGTCCACGTCGAAAACGGGATCGTTCACCATAAGAACGTCATAAATGACCTGAAGCTCATAAGCGAGATCGGCGCGCAAAACTGGGTGGATTTGAAGGTTAAGGAAAACACATGCTCCCTTTGCGGGGAGATAATAATCTGGCATGAAGCCGAAACGCACAAATGCAAAATGCGGTCCTGACGCCCGAGGCGCAGCTTAAGAGCGGAAACATTTTTTATTGAACAACCGCGTTGTTTTCCGAAAAGAATTATTGTATAATCGGCAATATTAAGAATAAAAGGAGCATTGTTATGAAAAAGATGATCATACTTCCTGCGGCGGTATTAGCGGCGTGCGTCTTGCTTTTTTCCGGCTGCGGCTCAAATTCGCAGCAGCCCGCGGCCGAGACCAAGACTCTTAACATGGATATCCTCCAAGCGGAAGGCTCTCCCATCCACAGCGGAGCGGTAAGATTCGGAGAACTCGTGAAAGAATATACCGACGGGCGCTATGAAGTGGCGGTCTTTCCGAATTGCGCTCTGGGGAACGGGATACAAGCGACGTCGACGGAAATGGTGCAAAAAGGCACCTTGGACATGGTCGCGACAAGTTTTAACCTCTTTATCGCCTCGGAGCCGTCGTTTGCCGTTCTCAATCTGCCCTGGCTTTTGGCCGGAGACGAT
>Ga0082212_10004469_pt1 | contig 19385 bp, 16 predicted proteins | sample TergutNt197P3_FD_71548 | JGI IMG/M metagenome (GOLD analysis project Ga0082212, IMG submission 71548) | Neocapritermes taracua P3 segment gut microbial communities from Petit-Saut dam, French Guiana - Nt197 P3 | ecosystem: Host-associated > Arthropoda: Insects > Digestive system > Gut ... | reverse complement strand
TTTTTGTACGCTTGTTTGAATATCATATGTTGCACTCATTTCTTTCCATACCCGACCTGAGCCGTCATCGTTTTTACCTTCGGAAACGCCAGGCCCCCCGGTTCTTTTCCAAGAATCTATATCGCCTTGGATAAATTCAAACAAAGAGGTTATCTGCTCCTCAAAATCAACGGCTTGCGCGGAAAACATTGAAATCAAAGCGTCTGTGTCGTGATTCTCAATAGCGTCTACTATTTGTTGGAATCTTTCGTCGATTATTTCATCATCGTTAGAAAACATTCTCCCACCTCCTAATGAACAGGAACTCAGTATAGCGACGATAATAATCGCCAACAGTAATGCAAGTTTTTTTCTCATAAATATCACCCTCTTCCTTAAAACGTAAGCGTAGCGGTAATCGTTTTCGGATCGAATGTCCATTTCCACTTTGGATCAGTTGCACCACCCCACGTTTTATAGAAATCATCGTACATGGTTTTGGTATTAAATGTTACCGTGTAATTAGCGGTTAAATCGCAAGCGTTTATGTTTTGGAAGTATGGATTGAAACCCGTCGCCCACCATGTTTTATCCCAGCTGAAATTGCTATCGTTTCGGGGATCCCACGAGAAGACGGTCTCACCTTTATGCTGGAGCGTCAATGTCATGTGCATGGCAAGGCTTGTGTCTACAAGCCAATGATTCTTATTCGGGGTACTAACATCAACCATACCAAGGATGCCGGATTTATTTGAATATATCCCCAATTCCGCGCCCGCGCCTAAGTTCAAATAGTCACCCTTCCATGCCCAAAACATATACTCGACACCGCCGCTGGAAAACTGGAACTTATCGCTTGCCATGCTTGTAGCGTAATCGAACACCGTATCGTAAAAATCGTTAAATCCACCAAGTTGCTGTAGAGCATTTTGTTTCGCATGATATACTCCGCTGGAATCTCTGGCAAAACCGGCAGCGGAAAATATTTTTTCTCCTGCCAACCGGGATTCTGTGTCACCCAAACAGCAGCAGGATTAGCCATGAACCATCGTGCAATCTGCCTCGTTACATCTTTTGCCGCTAATCCGGATGGATCGAAGAATCGCACCGGGTTATTGTTAGCATAAGCATACCAATTGAACCCATCCCTCGCCGGGTCAACCGCCAAAAACCGCCGTATGGCCGGGTCATAGAACCTAGCCTTGGCATAGTACACCTCCAGAACCTCATCATAGCCGTGATTGGTAAAATTGTCAAGGATTTTCAGCTCTGCGCCGCCGAGTTGTGCTTTCACCTGTCCGAACAGGTTGCCCCACTCGTCAAGGGACGTGTAAGCTACGCGGGTACCCGCCATGTTGGTAGCGAACCGCCCGCTCCCGAGGCGGTCGTTCTGTATGTAGAGTTTGATGGCGTCGGTCGGGCCGGTGACGGTTGCCGCGATTTTGCTCAATCCCACGCCGTACGTGTAGCGGTAGTCAATGCCGTCGCTGCCGTAGGCGGCTAGGTCATTCTATTCATGTGAACTGATGTACTCCCTCTTCGTATCCTGATTGTCCATATTTCATGGCACATAAACTCCCGGACCGTCAAATTGTAAATCTTCGTCATCTAACTCAGTGACCATAAGTGAATATAATCCTATTTTTTCTGGATTATCCGTGTACGCAGTATACTCTACGATAGTAAATAAATACTGCTTAATGTTAGTATTTACGTAATACCAAAAATCTAATTTCTTGATTATATGACCGTGATTAGATGATTTTGGAGACGAGCCACCCCTTAGTGCCCAATCTTCAATATCTCCTTGTACAAATTCAAATAAGTAATTTATTCGTTCATCAATGTCTGTAGCTTCATCCAAAACATACTCGGAAAACATACGTTTCAAAGCTACTTTATCATTTGTTTTTATTGCCTCTATCACTTGCTCCAGTCGGGCATCCGCTTTTTTATCATCGTTATAAAACACCATTGCACCTCCTCCGCCCCAACAGGAAGATAGTAAAAATATGCTGATTATTAATGATGATACTTTCTTAATTTTCGTTTTCATAGATTATCCTCTCTCTTTGCCAAATACAAATGTAGCTATATATGTTGTATCATCAAACTCCCATCCTCTTCTATTGTTCGAACTTAGAGAATCTTTGAACGCCTTATACATATCTTTGTTTTCACACCCAAATTTAAGCGTGTATGTGGCTATAAGTTCCTCGGCATTTACGTTTCTATATTTTGGATTAAATCCTGTAATCCACCATTGCTTGCCGTTTGGCTTGTAGTCAAATATGGTGATTCCTTCGATAGTTTTTAAGCTAAGTTCCATTGATATAGCAAGACTCTTGTCAACAAGCCAATGTTCCGTTTTAATGCCAAATGGCGTAAACCTTTTGTAAATACCCATTTCAGCACCTGCGCCTAAATTAATATAATCACCTTTCCATAACCATACGTTTAAATCTTGGCCTTCGTAGTTAAAAACAAAATTGTTTGCTTCCATGCTGGTGAATGTGTCAAAAATTAAGTCATAAAAACTATTGTAGCCTCCAATAGCCTGCCAAGCATTAAAATCTGCATGATAAATGCCATTTTCATCGGCTCTCATACATAATATAGATGCGCCCGGTTCAGTGGGAAGACCCGCTCTCCAATTCTCGACTGTAAAAATTTCACCTAAAGTAGACACAGCACCTTTGGGATCATTTTTGATGATCCCTATGCCCGTTTTCCAATCATTCCACCAATCGCCAAAACTATATATCCCCAAAGGATCAACATACTTAATCGGGTTATTCCCCGCATAAGCATACCAATTGAACCCGTCCCTCGCCGGGTCAACCGCAAGGAACCGCCGTATGGCCGGATCATAGAACCTAGCCTTGGCGTAATACACCTCCAGGATTTCATCATAGTCGTGATTGGTAAAATTGTCAAGGATTTTCAAGTCTGCGCCGTTGAGTTGTGCTTTCATTTGTCCAAATCTGTTGCCCCACTCGTCAAGCGATGTGTAAGCTACGCGGGTGCCCGCCATGTTGGTGGCGAACCTCCCGCTGCCTAGTCGGTCGTTCTGTATGTAGAGTTTGAGCGTGTCTGTTGGGCTTGTCACCGTCGCCGCGATTTTGCTAAGTCCTACGCCGTATGTGTAGCGGTAGTCAATGCCATCGCTGCCGTAAGCGGCTAGGTTGGTGTCCACGGGGTTTGTGTAGTCGATGACGTAATCGCTGGTGACGCTGCCCGTGTGTTGTACGAGGATGCCTAAGCCGTTGTAAACGTAGACGCTCTCGTCCCCGGCGGCGTTTACGCCACGTACCATCTTATTCGTTTCGTCGTATTCGTATGTCTTGACGGTGCCTTCCCGTGCGTCTGTCTCTTTGACCAAATTCCCGCGTTTGTCGTATGCGTAGGCTATGTCATTGGTGATAGAGCCTACCATGTTACGGACAGTCTTGGTCACTAGCTGGTTCATCTCGTTATACTTGCTTGTCGCTAACTCGAACTTGATGTTGTTGGCCCCATACCCGGCGTTGCTGAGGATGTTGCCCACCGGGTCGTAGGTATAACGGTTGAGCAGCTCCTCCGTCTCGTCCGGGTTGCGCTGGGTCAGTTCGAGCAGCTGCCCGGCTGCGTCGTAGGTATAGAGTTCGGCGACGCCGTTGGGGTACGCCATCGACTTTACCCGTCCCGCCGGGTCATAGGTATAGGTGATAGCGCCGTCCGCGTCGGTCACGGCGGTCAGGCGGTTGAGTGCGTCGTAGGTGTAAGCGATCTCTGTGTTGTCGGGGTAGGTGATAGCCGTTTGATTGCCTGCGGTATCGTATGTATACTCGGTGATTCTGCTGTTCTGATCGTTTACGGCAACGATTCTGCCCAGCAGGTCGAGGGTGAAGGTGGTATTGCCCGTCCAGTCGTCCATTTCCACGAGTTCGCCGTTGGCGTTGTAGGCGAAGGAGACGTGCTTGCCCCCGGTGTAGTTGATGCTCTTCACCAACCCGCGCGAGTCGTAGGCGTAGCTGGTGACATACCCTTCCTCGTCCGTTTGGGAGATCAGGCTGCCGTTCGCGTCGTAGACTGTGGTATCGCGGAGAAAATGATTGCCGGCAGCAGTAATACGATAATGAGGATAATGGCTACGACCTTTATTAACTGCGGTATGAACTGCCTTGCCGTCTCCGCTGCCGCGCCATAAGGGCCGCCCATAGAGGCGGCCTTTGCGATTTTCGCCGCTTTTGCGGCAAGCACGGCAAGATTGGCGGTACGGGAACCGCCGCTACTCTCATTACTCATTTGAGTTTGCCCCTTCGATGTGTTCAGGTATATCATCAGAAATGGGTATCCTATTGACGCCACCTTCTAAGATTTATCTTCAATCAACTGTTTATAGGTGGTCGTTTCTAGTTGGATTGCGTTTTCTAAAAGCCACATGAAGAGCAGTCCTCTGCTTTTTGATTTTCGCCTGTTATACCTGAATGTGTACTCGTCAAGGTAATACTCAAAATGAGCCACAGAACACGAACCTTGAAGCGTTCCTAATATCCACCGTTTCAACAATGAAGCTGTGGTGTGAACATGCGGGAGCAGATTATCGGGGTCAGTGTTTTTTGATACGACAGGCTCGTGGAGATACCCTTTATCTGGAAGTCCGGCGAAGGCAGACCATCCATCCGTTATGACTGTGCTGCCCTTTTCAATGGCTTCCTCAACAAAAGGGATTAGCTCCTCTGCGCTGGCGTTTTTGACACGTTTAAGCCGAATCCGCCCAATCTTTCCGTTATCTCCAACTTCAACTGCAATGGCAACCAACACCTTGCGCTCACTGGCTCTGCCGGGATTCCCTTCGCGGCTTGAGCCGCCAATATAAGCCTCGTCAACTTCAATCCGACCTTGCAACTTTTCACGACCGGGACGCACCATCGCACGACGCAGCTTGTGAAGCATTGTCCATGCTGTTTGATAACTGCCAAGCCCGAGTATCTTCTGCAAGTTAAGCGCACTTGTCCCTTGTTTTTGAGCGACTATATACCAAATCGCTCTGAACCAAACGGTGAGCGGAGTGTGGCTGTCTTGAAAAATTGTTCCCGCTAACACCGAGTAGTCTTTTCTGCAATCACTGCAACGATATGTGTATCTCCTTATGTGCCATATCTTTTCAGAGCCGCAGTTTGGGCAGATAAATCCATCGGGGTAACGCAAGTTGAACAAGTATTCACGACACTGTTCTTCGGTTGCAAATTTCTTCTCAAATTCCATGATATTTTTCGGATACTCCATGCGTTTTAGGGTAGCACATTAGCTAGGTGGCGTCAATAGGATACCCATGTTCTGAAAAATGTGGAAATGGGAAAGCGGGACAGTATGAAAACAAAACGTTTTAAGGTTATGCTCAACCCTATGAAGACGCTCGATGAGTTGCTGAGTATGTGAACACCCCGTTTTGTGAAAACCCCTGCCGCGAGATTAGAAAAGAAACGCTGTCATGCTGTTGGCGTGACGCGTCTTTCATCCCGCTTGACAACACATATTGCCTATGGTAGGATAAAGCGAAATTACAGGGGGGATTCGTCATGTCATATACATCGGAACTAATCGAACGCGCCGTCGCGCGAAGCCCGGGCGAGCCGGAGTTTCATCAGGCGCTGCGCGAAGTAGTCGAAACGCTGGGGCCGGTCTTTGAGAAACGCCCCGAATATGTCCGATGGAAAATCCTCGACCGCCTGATCGAGCCGGAGAGGTTTATCTCCTTCCGCGTGCCGTGGGTGGACGGGCAGGGTGAAGTCCAGGTCAACAGAGGTTACCGGGTGCAGTTCAACAGCGCCATCGGGCCGTATAAGGGCGGCATCCGCTTTCATCCTTCGGTCAGCGCCAGCGTCATCAAGTTTCTGGGTTTTGAGCAGACCTTCAAAAACGGCCTGACCGGGCTGCCAATCGGCGGTGGCAAGGGCGGCGCCGATTTCGACCCCAAAGGCAGAACCGACGCCGAGGTTTTGGCTTTCTGCCAGAGTTTCATCAACGAACTGTACCGCTATATCGGCCCGGACACCGATGTACCCGCCGGGGACATCGGCGTGGGCGCGCGGGAAGTCGGATTCATGACAGGCCAATACAAACGCCTGACCGGCAATCTTCCCGGCGGCGTTTTCACCGGAAAGGGGCCATCCTACGGAGGTTCTCTGGGCCGCCCGCAGGCCACTGGATACGGATTGGTGTACCTGATGGAGGATCTGTTGCAGCGCAAGGGGCAGTCGTTTAAGGGTCAAAAGGTCGTCATATCCGGCGCGGGCAATGTCGCCGTTTACGCCGCCGAAAAGGCCGCGCAGCTGGGCGGCGTACCTGTCGCCGTCAGCGATTCTGGCGGCTACATCTATGACGCGGGCGGGCTTGACATTGCCTTGTTGAAAGAGATCAAGTTTAACCGCAAAGAGCGCCTGACGGCCTATAAAGACGCCAAACCGTCCAGCGAATACAAAGCCGGCGGCACGGTTTGGGAAGTCCCGTGCGACATAGCGCTGCCTTGCGCCACACAGAACGAACTGCCAGGGCCGAGCGCGGAACTTCTGGTCAAAAACGGCTGCAAAGCGGTCGGCGAGGGCGCGAATATGCCATCCACGCCGGACGCCGTGGAACATTTCCGGCAAAACGGGCTGATTTTCGCCCCCGGCAAGGCCGCCAACGCGGGCGGCGTGTCGGTTTCCGCGCTGGAGATGAGCCAGAACAGCATCCGCCAAAGCTGGACGGTCGAGCAGGTGGACAACTCGCTGCAAAACATTATGCGCGGCATTGTGCGGCAGATCACCGAGGCGGCCGAGGCATACGGGCAGCCGGACAATCTGGTATTGGGCGCGAACATCGCCGGGTTCTTGAAAGTCGCCGACGCGATGATGGGACAAGGCGTGGTGTAAAACTTTTTGCCGCTACCCCTTGCATAATCCCATGGAATGTGCTAATATGAACGGGCGCCGTGGGCCGGCGCCTTTATGGCCCCGTAGTTCAGTTGGTTAGAACGCTAGCCTGTCACGCTAGAGGTCGACGGTTCGAGCCCGTTCGGGGTCGCCACAAGCTGCATACGCGATGCAGCTATTCCGCTTCCATAGCTCAGGCGGCAGAGCGCGTCCTTGGTAAGGACGAGGTCACCAGTTCGAATCTGGTTGGAAGCTCCAGAAAAAGCCCCATGTCTGGCCTGCGGAGAATGCGCAGGCCAGAGTTGTATATAAATATCACAAAGAGGGTGCGCAAAGATGAAGCTTTCCTTTTCCACCGTGGGATGCCCCAACTGGACATGGACGGAGATCACCTCCTGCGCGGCCGATTTGGGGTTTGCGGGGATCGAACTGCGCGGCATGGGCGACGACCTTTCGCTGCGTTCGGTGCCTGTTTTCCAGTCCGGCCAGATCGCCGACACCGCGGAGAGGCTTCGGCAAAAAGGACTTGCCATATCCTGCGTGGCGTCGAATATCCTTCTTTGCGGTCCTGAGCCGGACGGCGAAGAGGTGCGGCATACCCTGGAACTAGCGCGTGACCTCGGCTGCCGGTATATCCGCGTGTTGGGCGACGAATGGGGCCACCCCAACCCTGATACTGACGAAAAATTGGTCTTGCAAAGACTCATAACCCTTGCCCCGCAAGCCGCCGGCGCGGGCGTCACGCTGCTGGTCGAAACCAACGGCGTCTGGGCGGAGTCTCACAAGTTAAAACAGTTGATCGAAGACGTCAACAGCCCGAACGTACAGGTACTGTGGGATATGCACCACCCTTACCGCTGGTTTGGGGAAGCGCCGGAGGCCACCTACGCAAACCTCGGCGCGGCTATAAAACACATCCACATCAAAGACAGCGTGATGGCGGGCAAAAAACTGCAATACAAAATGCTGACATACGGCGACCTGCCGCTGGCCGCCATGCTGACACAGCTGAAGCGCGGCGGCTACGACGGGTACGTCTCGATGGAATGGGTCAAGCGCTGGAACGCCGAACTCGAGGAACCGGGCGTGGCGTTCGCGCATTTTACTTACAGCATGGGCAAGCTGTTCAAACAGATTTGATGGTTGCACATCTGGCCATCTACGGCTGCCAGCAGAATCAGGCCGACGGCGACCGCTTGCGCGGTATGCTGCTGGCCATGGGCTATACCATGACCGGCGACCGCGCGGAGGCCGACTTAGTCGTGCTTGTCACCTGCGCGGTGCGCAAGCACGCCGAAACACGGCTGCTGGGGCATTTGGGGACCTATCTGTACGGGGGCAAGCCCGGGCGTAAGGTCGTCCTCTGCGGCTGCATGGCGCAGAGGGAAGAGGTCCGGGAACTGCTGCGCACACGATATAAGCAAGTATCCCTCTCGTTCGGGCCGGCCGATCTGGCGCGTTTTCCGGAGTATTTGCACAAACTTATGACCGAAGGCGGGCGGCATATCATCGCCTCGCCCGACGCCGCCCCGGAGATAGAAGGGCTTCCGGTCGCCCGGATCATCGACCCGGTTCTAAACCGCGCCAATGTGACGGTCATGACCGGCTGCGACAACTATTGTTCCTACTGCGTCGTGCCGTATGTACGCGGGCGGGAGCGTTCGCGCGCGCCGGAAGCGGTGCTGGACGAGGTGCGCGGGCTGGTTTCGGAAGGGGTGCGCGAGATTTGGCTGCTTGGGCAGAACGTCAACTCCTATCAGCCTGATTTTCCCGATCTTCTGCGGGCCTGCGCGTCGTTTGACGGAACGTATCAGATACGTTTCATGACCAGCCATCCGCGCGACGCGGGGCCGCACCTTTTTGCCGCGATGGCCTCCTCCCCCCGTATCGCGCCGGACCTTCACCTGCCGGTGCAGTCAGGCAGCAACGCCGTTTTGAAAGCAATGAACCGGGGGTATACGCGCGAGGAATATCTGGACAAAGTCCGTCTGGCGAAAGAGACGGTCCCGGGTCTCACGCTGTCCAGCGACGTGATCGTGGGATTCCCCGGAGAAACCGAGCGTGATTTTTCCGATACACTGGCGTTGCTGGAAGAGGTCAGATTTGCGAAACTGTTCACCTTCCAATATTCCGCCCGCGGAGGCACGCCGGCGGCGAAACTGACCGAAACGCTGCCGCCGGACGAGATGAAAGAGCGGTTTATGCGGCTTCTGGACGTGCAGAAAGCGATCGAGGAGGGGTTTTTAGATGGCTGAACTTACGCCAATGCTGCGGCAATATATGGACATGAAAGACAAGAGCCCCGACTGTATCCTCTTCTTCCGGCTGGGCGACTTCTATGAAATGTTTTTCGAGGACGCGCGGCTGGTTTCCGGGCTGCTCTCGCTGACGCTGACCTCGCGTGACAGAGGGGTGCCGGAGGAAGACCGCGTGCCGATGTGCGGCGTGCCGTATCACAGCGCCGAGGGGTATATCGCCAAGCTGATCCAAAAGGGTTACCGCGTCGCCATCTGCGAGCAGACCGAAGACCCGGCGCTGGCAAAGGGCCTGGTCAAGCGCGACATCGTGCGGATCATGTCGCCCGGCACATTGATCGAGCCAAATCTCTTGGATGAAACGCGGAACAATTACATAGCCAGCGTCACGCTGGACCCCGTACCCGGATCACCCGGCGGCGGCGAGGAAGCCCCGCTCTCCGCGGGGGTTTGCTTTTGTGATCTTTCCACCGGCGAGATGGCGGCGACGGAATTTCGCGGCGAGGATCTTGTGCGGCGGGCCGTGACCGAACTGGGCCGCTACGCGCCGCGAGAGGCGGTGCTCTGCCCCGAAGCCGCCAAGCAGGCGCGTCTGACGTCATTTTTGGCGGACAAGCTTTCCTGCGCGGTCCTGACCCGCGACATTTTCGACTCCGGCGCGGCGGCGGCGCGGTGGCCGGACGGCGAAGGGCTGGGGCTGGACGACAGGCCGGCGGCGGCCCGGGCGGCCGGCGGATTGCTGGCCTATCTGCGGGAGATGATGCGCGACGAGGTGCATCTGTCCCTCAGCGTCTACGAACACGACAAGTATCTGGAACTGGACTATACCGCCAAACAAACGCTGGAACTGACCGAAACGATGCGGTCCGGAGATAAGAAAGGCTCGCTGCTGTGGGTCTTGGACATGACCAGGACCGCGATGGGAGGCCGTACGCTGCGCGGCTGGCTGGAACGCCCGCTGGCGGATCCCGCCGGCGTCAACCGCCGCCTCTATGCCGTCGCGGAACTGGCGGATGGGGTTATCGTACGCGGCGAGATACAGGCCGCGCTGCAAAATCTGCCCGATATGGAGCGCATCCTGACCCGTATCCTGTACGGCACGGCTAACGCCCGGGACCTGCGGGCGCTGCGCAACGCGCTGGAGCGCGTCCCCTTCGTCAAGAGTCATCTGGAGCCGCTGCGCTCGCCCGGCCTGCGCGAACTCAACGGCGGTTGCGACCCGCTGCCCGAGGTATACGCCGCGCTGGACGCCGCGATCGTGGAAACCCCGCCCTTTTCGATCCGCGAGGGGGGCTTTATCAAAGACGGGTATCATCCGGAGGTAGACCGCCTGCGCTCCTTGGTGTCGGGCGCGAGGGAGGCGTTTATGTCGCTGGAGGCGGCCGAACGGCAGAGAACCGGCGTTAAGACGCTGAAAATCGGCTATAATAAAGTATTCGGCTATTATATAGAGGTCAGTAAGTCGTATATATCGCAAGTCCCGGCGGACTACATACGAAAACAGACTGTCGCCGGCGGCGAGCGGTATATCACGCAGCAGCTCAAAGAGTTGGAGGCGGAGATCCTTTCGGCCGGCGACCGGCTCGCGGTGCTGGAGGGGGAACTATTTTCAGAACTGCGAAATCTTTGCGTGAAGAACGCGCACCGTATCCAAAACGCCGCCCACGCGCTGGCGCGGCTGGACGCGTTCTGCTCATTCGCCGAGGCCGCCCGGAAGTATGACTACTGTATGCCGACGGTTGACCACTCCGGCGTCTGTATCATCCAAGAGGGCCGGCATCCGGTCGTTGAACGGATGCTGGACCACGGGCTGTTCGTCCCCAACGGCGCGGAACTGACCAAAGCCGCGCCAACAGCCGTCATCACAGGACCCAACATGGCCGGCAAATCGACCTATATGCGGCAGATCGCCCTGATTACGCTGCTGGCGCAGGCGGGGTCGTTCGTCCCGGCCAAGAGCGCCCATATCGGCGTCTGCGACCGTGTCTTCACCCGGGTAGGCGCGTCGGACGACGTGGCGGGCGGACATTCCACCTTCATGGTGGAGATGACCGAGGTCGCCGAGATCCTGCGCTTTGCCACCAAGAAGAGTTTGATCCTGTTCGACGAGGTGGGGCGCGGCACATCGACTTTTGACGGCATGAGCGTGGCGCAGGCCGTACTGGAGTACACCCACAAGAAAATCGGCGCGAAAACGCTGTTCGCCACCCACTATCACGAACTGACGGCGCTGGAGCAAGCCCATCCGGGCATACTGAACTTCCACGTTTCGGTCAAGAAGCGGGGCGAGGAGATCGTCTTTCTCCGCCGCGTCGTACCCGGCGGCGCGGACGACAGTTTCGGCGTCGAGGTAGCCCGTCTGGCGGGTCTGCCGGACAGCGTAATCAAGCGGGCGCGGGCTATATTGAAAGTTTTAGAGGCCGGCGGCAAAAATGTAAGGCGCGGTGACCCCGGCGCGCCGCCGTCTCCACAGTCCCCGCCGGATACACCGCCGCAAATGTCGTTGGAACACATTGCCGCGGAAGAGATCATCGAAATGCTGAAAAAAACCGACATCAACACCATAACGCCGATTGAAGCGCTGAATATCCTGTACAGACTGATAGAAAAGGTGAAATAAATGATCGAACTGACCGGCAAACAAGCGCGGCGGTTCCTGCTGAAAAAAAACGGCCTGCTTGGCGCGCATAGGTTTGCCGGCAAACGCGGCGCGCTGGCGTTTATCCGTCAGGCAGGGTGTATTCAGTTTGACCCGGTGGACGTATGCGGTAAAAACCCGGAACTGGTATTGCAATCGCGGGTGAAAGGGTTTTCGAAGCAAATGCTTGGCGATTTACTCTATAACGACAGGGCTTTATTCGACTATTTTGACAAGCAGCTCTCTATCCTGCCTGTGGAAGACTGGCCATATTTTCACCGCGCGCGGGAATGGCACCGCCAATACGGGTCCAGCCGGGAGGAGATAGGGGCGGTCAGCGAACAGATCAGGCAAGCGATCCGCGAACGCGGACCGCTGTCCTCATCTGATTTGGAACTGACGGAAAAGGTACACTGGCCGTGGGGCAAGACAAAACTGTCCCGCGCGGCGCTGGAATCGCTGTATTTCCAAGGCGACTTGGTGATCCACCATAAAAAAGGCGCGGTTAAATCCTATGACCTGGCTGAAAACCATATACCGCGGCGGTTGCTGACCGCGCCGGAACCGTTGCCCGACGGTTTTGTGTATACCAAATGGCGCGTCCTGCGCCGGATCGGCTCGGTGGGGTTGCTTTGGGACAAGCCGTCCGACGCGCTGCTGGGCGTCGACGGCGTCAAGGCGGAGGAACGCGGAAAGGTCTTCGCTTCCCTGCTCGGTGACGGGATGATCCTTCCGATAAAGGTGGAGGGGATCAGCGTTCCGCTGTACGGCCTGACTTCCGACAGGGATTTACTGGAAACCGTAGACAGTCCCGCGCGGGCGCGGTGTGAACTGCTCGCGCCGCTGGACAATCTGCTTTGGGACCGCAAGCTGGTCAAAGCGCTGTTCGGCTTCGAATACACATGGGAAATCTACACGCCGGAGCACAAGCGCAAGTATGGGCATTACGTCCTGCCGCTGCTGTACGGCGACTGCTTTGCCGGACGGGTTGAGGCCATAAACAACCGTAAAGAGAAAACCTTGCTGGTCAGAAATGTTTGGTTTGAAAACAGCTTTCGGCAGACGGACGGGTTCCGCGCGGCGCTGGAGCGCTGCTTTGAACGATTCGCGCGGTTTAACGAATGTGAACGGATAGATTACCCTTCGATCACCTGATAACCGCGCCAATTTACCGCCAGCGCCTGGTTATCGGTCAGCGGTATATGCGGCAGGGGCAACGCGGCGTTCGGCTTGCTGTCCCCGGCGCAATGGACGGATATGTACGCGTGTACGAGGCAAAGCCCCGCCGCGTCTTTGTCATACGGCTCCCCAATGCTGGGCGCGGCGATGATACTGCCGGCGCTTACCCCCACATAGACCTTGTTTGCGTAAACCATCTTTTTAATGATTTTATCAAAGCTCGTGTCTTTCACGCGCCGGAGCAAGTGCGCGGTATCGCCGCCTGTAAAGTATAGTACGTCATACAGCATAGCCGTATCCTCTGTCAGACCGCCGTCTATGTCATGTGTGGCGATATTCTCCGGCGCAATGCCAACGCCAATCAACTCACGGAAACAACAATCGGCCATTTTTTTCGCCTCGACAGAGACGGCGGCGGTAGGAATGAACAAAACCTTCGCCTCGCCGGCCGGTTTATTCAGCATATCCAGAAAACGTCGCGCAATATTGGATTTTTGGTTGCCGTCCATATCCTCAAACCCGGCGGAAGTCAGCAGCATATTTTCCCATGCCTGTTTGCCGGATTCCGCCGCCCAGCGGCGGCAGACCTCCACCCGCGCCCCCTGCGGCTTGTCGCCGTGTTCCGGGTCGAGGCAAGAATACGCGTACAGCTTGTCACAGGGGATTATGTCACACTCCCCGCAATGGGAATGCCCTTTTTGCTGACAGCAAATTGCTATCGGGCATTCTCCATGAAACGGACGCCCGTTGGTTTCAACGCAGCCTCCGCAGCCGTGGGATTCCCTCCATGAACAGCTTTTACAGCGCAGACCGCAGCGTGACTCGATCATAGACCACCGTCTCCTTCGTTTTTTCCCATCCTATACACAACGAATACGACAACCGCATGTCTTGTTTAGCGGCGCTACTCCACATTTTTCAGCGACTCCACCATGTCGATCTTCACCAGCTTGCGGTAGGTCGCGGCGTTGACGAACAGGGCGAACAGCAGCGACAGCCCGGCGGCTATTGCAAAGCTTGCGGGATAAATCTCCTGCGGGAATTTCAGCAAATCGATTTCCACCGAGGTGATGATAAACCTCTCGAGGTAAACGCCGCCGGCCAGTCCGGCCGCGATCCCCATCAGCGTGACCGCGAAATTCTCGCGGTAGAGGTACATGGCGGCATCGGTATCCTGAAACCCCAACACCTTGACCGTCGCCAGTTCCCGCGTCCGTTCGGTGATGTTGATGACCGTCAGGTTGAAGAGTACAATAAACGCCAGCGCGCAGGCCAGGACGATCAGCACAACGGTCACAACGCCCATCGCGTCGGTTTGGTCCCCAATATTCTCCATCATCCGTTCGGTGATGATAACGGCGCGCACATTGTCAAGCGCCATCAGCGCCCGCGCGTCCACGCCGCCTTTTATCAGAAGGCCGTTGGGTTCGGCTTCCCTGCCGTACAGTTCCCGGTATATCTCCGGCGGCATGTATATGTAGTGCATGATATAGTTTTCCACCACGGCGGTAATCGGGAGGCCGAAAATTTCGCCGTCCAGTCCCCGCGCCAGCTTTTCCGTGACCAATATGCCATAGTCCGGCCCAACGCTGATAAAATCATTCAGCGCCGAAAAATCCTCCGGAACAATCAGCGACGCGGAGAGCGACCCTACCTGAACCGACTCTTCGCGGATGTACAGATGGTCCCCGCCGGACAAATCATCCAGTTTTGCGCCGACATACGCCAGCGCGTCGTACCGGATGATTTCGGTATAATGCAGCCGCGCCACGCTGCCGATGCTGTCCCGCAGGCCAAAGGCGGTCAGCAGCAGCGCCGTGCAGCCCGCGACGCCGGCCAGCGTCATCAAAAAACGGCGCTTGTAGCGAAAGATGTTCCGCGCGGTCACCTTGCCGATGAAGCCGAAACGGTTCCAAAGAAGCGGTATCTTTTCGATCAGGACGCGCTTCCCCGCTTTCGGGGCTTTGGGGCGCATCAATATCGCCGGCTCCCCTTTCATCGCGCCAGCCACCGACAGTACCGTTACGATGACAACAGACAGCACCGAGGCGGCGACGGCAAACCCCGCGATCCCCCATGGCACCGGCGTCTCGATCGGCGGCATATCATACAGATGCCCGTAGGCGTCCGCGATGATCCGGGGAAACGCCTCGCTTCCGGCGTATACCCCGGCGACCCCGCCGGCGCTGCCGGACAGGACGGCGTAAACGCCATATTTCAGCATGATCGAGGCCGGACGGTATCCCAGCGCCTTATAGATGCCGATCTGCGCGCGGTGTTCCTCCACCATCCGCGACAGGGTGGTCAGCGACACCAGCACCGCCACGAGGAAAAAGACCATCGGGAACACATAGCCGATCTTTTGCAGGCGGAGGGTATCCTGATGATATGAGTCAAACGCCGTGCCGTCGGCACGGGTGAGGCAAACCCAGCGCTCCTCCCCCGCCCGCTCCAGAATCTCCACCCATTCCGCCGCGGCGCCGTCATATTCGTCCGAAACCTGGTGCATCTCCCGCGAGCCGTCCATCAGGAGATATAAGTCGGTGTACACAGGCAAGATATACGCGCCGGGGTGCAGATAGGCGTAGTACCGCACCTGCCCGTTGCCCAGCGCCGTGCGCCCGCGCTCGTGGGTAATGTAAAACGGCGAGGAGACGGTCCCGGTGACCGTGAAGGTATCCGCCGCGAGGACAGATGATAACGCACCGTCTTCCAGACTGAGCGTGACCGTATCGCCCAGCGAGAAGCCGCCCTCCCGCAGCCACCGCCGTTCCACGGCGATCTCGTCCGGCTTTTCGGGAAGGCGGCCCGATGTCAGCGTGATCCGGTTCAGCGAATCCGGCAGCGCGAAGGTGCGGATGGCCGGCAACTCGCCCCGTACCGCGGTATAGGCGTCAAAGCTGTATGTGGGCATAACCTGTTCAACGCCCGCCGTGTTTCGCACGGCGTCAATTCCGTCCGCCGTAAAGCCCGCGGCGGACTTGAGTTGTATGTCGTAAAGGTTTTGCTCTTTATAGGTCTTGTCGGCGATGTTCCGCATATCGATCGCCGCCGCCTGTATACCGACGACCGACATCGCGCCGAGCAGCGTGATGACAAGCAACGAGATGAACCGCGCCTTGGTGCGGAGTATCTCGCGGAATATGTCTTTATACAGGGCGCGGCGCCCTACCATTCGATCCGCTCCACAGGCTTCGGGTCCGGGTTGTCGGTCACCGCCTCTACCTTGCCGCTTTTGATCTTGACCACCCTGTCGGCCATCGGCGTGATGGCGGTGTTGTGGGTGATGACCACGACCGTCACGCCTTTTTCCTTACAGGTGTTCTGCAGCAGCTTCAGGATCCCCTTCCCCGTCTCATAGTCCAGCGCCCCGGTCGGCTCGTCGCAGAGCAGCAGCTTGGGATTTTTGGCCAGCGCCCGCGCGATGGCGACCCGCTGCTGCTCCCCGCCCGACAGCTGCGCCGGAAAGTTGCCCATCCGTCCCTCCAGCCCCACGTCGCGCAGGACCGACTTGGGGTCCAGCGCGTTTTTGCGGATGTGCAGCGCCAGTTCCACATTCTCCAGCGCGGTCAGGTTTTGGATCAAGTTGTAAAACTGAAAGACAACCCCCACGTCGCCGCGGCGGTAGGCGCAGCGCCCCCGCCGGTTCAGCCGGGTGATGTCGCGCCCGCCGACGGTAACGGCGCCGCCGGTGACGGCGTCCATCCCGCCCAGTATGTTCAAAACGGTCGATTTGCCCGCGCCGGACGGCCCGACGATGGCGGAAAATTTACCCTCTTCCAACGAGAACGTCACGCCGTCGGCGGCGCGTACCGAAACGCTCCCGCTGCGGTATTCGCGCACGACATTGTCAAACGCTACATACATTTCTAAAGTCTCCATTCCCAAACTCTTGACAGGCTCTTTGTCTATAGTATAATGACACTATGTTGCTTTTGCAACCGTCAGATGTTTTAACTTCGTCGTGTTGACGACAGATGGATACGCGGCTGTCGGTTTGAACGCAAAAAAATAAAACGGACGGGTGAATATGAGATGAAACAGACCAGAAAAACCAAGTATACCCAAGCGGTATTGAAAGACAGCCTGATCAAGCTGATGCGGCAAAAACCCATTTCCAAAATCACGATCAAGGAGCTTTGCGAACACGCGGACATCAACCGCACGACCTTTTACGCGCATTACGCCGACCAGCACCAACTGCTCAAAAGCATTGAGGACGAAACCCTTGCCTGGGTCAAAGAGACCATTGCCGGGTTCTCCGGGAAGACCGGCAAGGAGGACTTCCTCCAAAACATCGAAAAGGTCTTCGAGTATTTGATCGCCAACAGGAACCACATTCAGGTGCTGATGAGCGAACAGGGCGACATCGGCTTTCAGAGGGACCTCTTGGTGGTGATCTACGAGCAATGCGGCGTCTGGCTGGTAAACGACATGGCTTTGGCGAAGAGCGAGCTGTATTTCGTATTCCTGGTCAACGGGAGCGTCGGGCTGATACAGCATTGGCTCAAGAACGGCTTGAAGGAAACGGCGGGTGAAATGTCTGAGCTCATCTACAGCATGAGCATCCATAACCGCGGGAATTAGCCGCCTTCCTCACAGAAACATCGGCTGGATCATACTCACCCACAGCAAAAAGGCCACGGGGACCCACAGCAGCAGAACGGAAGCGCCGCCCAGTACGCGGGCGGCAATGTGTGCAGGCGGCCAAGGGGCCAGCAGCTTGACGACGGTCATGGCAAACAGAGGGATATAGAAAAGGTAGCTGCCCGAAGGGAAAACGACGGCGCTCCCGATGCTGAGAAGAACCAGCAGCCCCATCAGGACGATTGTAAAGGAGCGTTTCAGCCGCCGGTTGATCGTCTGCACAATCCCGTAAAACAAGGCCAGCACACAGGCCGACACACAGAGGATCTGCGAGGTCATGGGGGCCATCTGCACCATCTTTCCCGGCAAAAACGGGAAATACACCGCGTCCTGAGACGGCGGTTCGGGATAGTTTGCCGCGTAATCCGCAAGGGCGAGCGTGGTTTGCAGATAGTGCGGATACGCCCCCTCAAGCGGAGCATCGGGCGGCTTGACTTGCCATAGCCCCAAAACGGTTCCGGCCGCCAGCGTCACGATGATAAGGCATATGTGCAGAAGCGTTTTCACAGACCTCATTGACAGCACCCACTTACTATATATAGGCTCCGCTATAGGCCCAGTATAGCACAGCCCGCCTAGAAATTCAAAAAATTTTCAATTGTATGTTGACAACGGGAACCGCTTGCTGTATTATATGGTTAGTGAGTCAACCCGTTAACCATATAACATAACAAAAAAGCGAGGTGAACGCATTGCAAGACAGCCGGCCTGTCTTTCTGCAAATCATGGAGATCATCGAAAGCGATATCATCACCGGGGCTTACCGGACAGACGAGCTGATCATTTCCACGACACAGATTTCCAAGGTTTACTCCGTCAACCCGACAACGGCTGTCAAGGCCATCAGCAAACTGGCCGACGCGGGCATCCTATATAAAAAAAGGGGGATCGGCATGTGCGTGGCAGCCGGGGCGCGGGACAAAATCACACAGCGCCGCAGGGGCGTTTTTCTCAACCAAACGATCGGCGCCCTGCTCGCGGAAGCGAAAACGCTGGGCATTTCGCTGGACGAACTGCTCACCGTAATCAAAAACAAGGAGGAAGCAAGCAAATGATCGAATTTCGGAATGTCGTCAAGCGATACGGCTCCACGGCGGCGATCGACCGTATCTCGCTGACGATGCCCCCAAACGGTATCTACTGCCTGCTGGGCAGGAACGGCGCGGGCAAAACCACGCTGATGAAATTGCTGGCCGGGCATATCGAGGCGACGGAAGGGGCCGTCTCGATAGACGGCAAGATTGTCTCCGCAAGCCGTATGCCGGGCTGCGTCCATTACATCGAAAGCGGCTCAAACCAATTCAACATGAAGGTATCCGCGCTGATTGACGCCGCCGCCGAGCTCCAATCGGAATTTGACCGGGCGTTCGCCCGGGAAATGGTCAAACGGTTCGGGCTGAACCCGGATAAGAAGTTCAAGCAGCTCTCCTTCGGGATGAAGACGATGCTGACGACCATCATCACATTGTCCAACAACGCCAAGGTCATCCTGCTGGACGAGCCGACGCTCGGGTTCGACGCCATCATGCGCGACCAGTTCAATACCCTGCTGCTGGAGAGCTATCAGGCGCACCCGCGCCTCATCATGGTATCCACCCACCTGATTGACGAGATCGCGAAGGTGATCGAACGGCTGATCATCATCGACAGCGGCAGAATCCTCACGGAGGCCGGGATCGGCGACATTGACGAGAGGGCTTATACCCTGTCCGGCCCCGTGAAAACGGTCGAACCGCTGTTGACCGGATTGAACTGTATCGGCCGGACCACAGCGGGCAGCGTCATGGC
>Ga0082212_10004468_pt1 | contig 19386 bp, 22 predicted proteins | sample TergutNt197P3_FD_71548 | JGI IMG/M metagenome (GOLD analysis project Ga0082212, IMG submission 71548) | Neocapritermes taracua P3 segment gut microbial communities from Petit-Saut dam, French Guiana - Nt197 P3 | ecosystem: Host-associated > Arthropoda: Insects > Digestive system > Gut ... | reverse complement strand
CGGATTCGCACCGGGTCTGTCCGCGGTCCCGAAGGGAACGCTGTGGACTGGCGGGCTTGTCGATTGATCAAATCGCATCACCGCCGGTGTGGAATTGCACCACCCCCTGAAGAACGATATTTGGTTGTGTATGCTTGACTTACGCGGCTTGTTCCAACGCCTGCTCAACCTCAACGAACACGGAAGCAATATCCTTGTGAAATATCTGCTCTGTTTCATAATCGCCGTTGTCAATTTCGATGTCGGCTATATAGGCCCTTCCCTGCTCAAGAATCTCGACGATTGTAGCGCGGCGTCCGTTTTTCAGGCGCACGTGCTGATAGATGTGCGGCATTACTACCCCTCCTTCCGCTTCTTGACATATGCGCTGGTCAGACGAAGCTCATCATTTTTCACGTCTTTGATCCACGCGGTTAAGACAAAAGCGCTTCTTCCGTTTCTGCCGATTAACAACATGAGAACCTCATATGTCATCCCATATCCGATGTCGCCCTTTTCATTGCATGGAAAATCGCCCAAGTGAGAACGGATGTTATGGATTAGCCTTTCCGCGTCCTTAATAGTGTATCCCAATGCCATCTCAAATGCGATCGCCTTATCCGGTGCAACCGCTGGATTGAGCGCGTAGTTTGAAAATTTCTCCGTCGGAATGATCGCTCGCTCGTAACCTGGCAACAACTGCATGGCTTACCACCACCCCAACCTTATTATACATGATAATTTGTAGAAATGCAAGCGTTATTTTATTTCCCCACACAAAACGCCCGGAACACCTCCTCCACGATGGCCTCGCCCGCCCGCTCCCCTGTCAGGGAGAACAGCGCCTGCACGGCGTCCTCCAGGCAGATTGAGACGGCGTCCGGCGCGAACCCTGCGTCCAGCGCGGCAAGCGCCTCCCGGACGGCCTCCAGGGCGTCGCCCACGCACTGCGCCTGCCGCTGCGTGGCGAGCATCGCCTCCCCGGGCTCAAAGCCCGCCGTTTGGCAGATACGCTCCGCCGCTTGGGCCAGGCCGTCCAGGCCCTCCCCGGTGACAGCCGAGGTATGCACGACATGCTTGTAGGGGACGGTCTCCGGACGTCCCAAATCGATTTTATTTACAACAACGATTGTTCTCTCCAAATCGCACCCCGACAGCAAGGCATTATCCTCTTTCGTGAGCCCTTCCGCCGCATCCACGACAACCAAAACCAAATCCGCCCCGCGCATCGCCGCCAGGGAGCGCTCCACCCCGGCCTGCTCCACGGGATGATTGGTTTCGCGCAGGCCAGCCGTGTCCGTCAGGCGCAGCGTGAGGTTGCCCAGCTGCACGGTTTCCGTCACGGTATCCCGCGTGGTGCCGGGCAGCGCGGTCACGATGGCGCGCTCGTAGCCCGCCAGGCGGTTGAGCAGCGAGGATTTCCCCACGTTTGGCCGGCCAATAAGGGCCGCGCTCACGCCCTCCAGCACGGTGCGCGCGCCTTTGGAGCGCTCAATTAATAAAGACAAAGCCGTCTCGGCGTTCTTAAGCACAGCCTCTGCTTCACCATCGCGAAGCGGAGAAATGTCCTCTTCGGGGTAATCCATCCACGCCCCGATGTGCGCCGCCAGGGCAATCAGGCCGTTGCGTATCTGTTCTATTTGCTCCGTGAGCGCGCCGCCCAGCCCCAGGTGCGCCGCCCGCAAGGCCTGCTGCGACTGCGCGGTGATCAGCCGCGTCACGGCCTCCGCTTGGTTGAGCTTAATCCGTCCGTTGAGCCATGCCCGCCGGGTGAACTCCCCCGGCCCGGCCATGCGCGCCCCGGCGCCGAGGGCGGCCCGCAATACCTGTTGTAAAAGCAACGGCCCCCCGTGGCACTGGAGCTCCACGACGTCCTCGCCGGTGTAGCTCCCCGGCCCGCGGAAGAACAGGCAGATGGCCTCGTCTATGCCCCGGATTTCGCCATAGGCCATGGTATAGCCGTTGACATTGTCCCAGTCCAGCGTGTGCTTCGGCGTGAAAAGCTTTTTTGCGATGGCAAACGCCGCCGGCCCGCTCACGCGCACGATGCCGATGCCGCCGGGCGCATTGGCCGTGGCGATGGCCGCGATGGTGTCGGGCATGGTGATTCTCCTTATCATAAATGAATGCGGGCGGCAAGATTGCCGCCCCTGCGTATGATCCGTCTTTGTTCTGTTACTGATTCTTTTTGCCCTTCTGATCGCCTTTGTTCTTCTGCCACGGCTGCCGGTGGTAGCCCGTCCCGCCCGGGTTTGTGCCTGGCTGCTGCGGCGCGTTGGCCCTGCGCACCTCGCCGTAGCGCGGCACGGACTTGATGTCGCTTCGCGTCTGCTGGTCCTGAGTTTGTTGCTGTGGCGCAGGCTGCTGCTGTTTTTGCTGTTGGGGTTTTTGCTGCTGCGGCTTCTGCTGCGGGCGCTGCTGCTGCTGTTGCTGCGGCTGGCGGTAGGCGGGCTCCTGCTTGCGCGGGGCGTGGCGCTCGCGCCAGTTCTTGTTCCCGCGCTTCTCAAAGGCGGCGCGCTGGTCGTCGGCAGGGCGCTTCTCGTCGGCGTCGCGTTTTTCAGCCTGCGCGGGCTTTTCGGCGGGAGCGGGCCTCTCGGGCTTTTTCTGGGGCCTCGGGGGCTCCTCTTCCGGCGCGGGAGCCTCCTCCTGCCGCACCCGCACCCGCACGTCGGCCAGCGGCGCGTCGTCGTCCCGCAGCGCAGACCTGCGTTTGAGCCCCTCGATGGCGTCGTATTGGAACGTCTGCGGCGCGGCGTCGGGCCTGCGGTCGAGCTTGACCTTGACGGCCTTGGAGATCGCGTTGACCTCCGTCACCATGCCCCTGCCGTCCGGGGTGTCGATGAACGAGCCGGGCCGGGGCAGCTCCTTCAGAGCCTCCTCGTAGGCCGCCTCCTCGTATTTCAGGCAGCACATTAGCCTGCCGCAGGTGCCGCTGATTTTCGTGGGGTTCAGGCTCAGGCCCTGCTCCTTGGCCATCTTGATGCTCACGGGGTGGAAGTCCCCCATGAACAGGCTGCAGCAGAACGGCCGCCCGCACACGCCAAGGCCGCCCAGCAGCTTGGCCTCGTCCCGCACGCCGATCTGCCGCAGCTCGATCCGTGTGCGGAAGTGCCCCGCAAGGTCCCTGACCAGCGCCCGGAAGTCCACGCGCTGGTCGGCGGTGAAGTGGAAGATGATCTTGCTGGCGTCGAAGGTGTACTCCACATTCACCAGCTTCATGTCCAGGCCGTGCTTGAGGATCTTCTCCTCGCACACCGTGAAGGCCTCGGCCTCCCTTTGCTCCTTGCTCTCCAGGTTGCGCAGGTCCTCCCTGGTGGCCACGCGGATCATCTGCTTCAGCGGCCGCTTGATCTGCTCCTCGGGCACGTCGGTGTTCTCCTGCACCACCTCGCCGCACTCCAGGCCCCGCGCGGTCTCCACGATGACGCGCGCGCCCTTTGCCACCTGTATCTTCCCCGGGTCGAAATAGTATACGCGCCCGACTTCGCGGAAGCGCACGCCGATAATTGTTGCCATAGAATTATCCTTTCGGTTGTGTGAATGGGTTGATGACTGTCAGTCTTTTTTCTATCACCTGGCCGGAGGACAAGTCCTCCGAGATGAAGTATTCGCAGCCGTATTCCAACGCGGAGGCCAGCATCAAGCTGTCGTAAAAAGAATATCCATACTTAAACTGCAGCCGCAGCGCGCTGAAAATTGTATTCATAGAGACCATGCCGATTTGGCATGCGCTCATAATTTCTGTGATGGATTGCTCTATTTCCGGTCTTGCCAGGCTCCACTTTTTCACGCAGACGTTGCAGAATTCATTCATAGCCTGCACGCTGGAGCAGCAGAAGTATTGCAGGTAAAGTTCATCGGCGATATCCTTCTTCCGCGGATCGCTGCCGGAATAGGAATACACAAAAATATTGGTATCCAGAAAAGCCTTAGCGTTCATTTGCTTCCTCCCGGTTGAACTTGAACCCGGTGGTGTCGATGCGGAACGCGTTGAAGGTAGGCTTTTTGCGCGCTTGGGTGTCCTCCGTGTCCTCCGGCATCAGGATGATTTTGGCGATCCCCCGCTTGCCCCGGAACTGTTCCGGCAAGCGAAGAATTTCCCCGTCAAAATTCAACTGAAATTCATATTGGCTCATTCCAATTCTCCTTTACGAAAAAGCCATAGCGATGATACCTGTGTCACCAGCAAATTCAAATTCGCGTTGCGTTCCAGGGCCCCTTCGAGCTCCCTGATCCCCTCGATCAGCCCCAGCAGCCGCTCCGCCTTCGAAGAATCCTTCACCAGCAACGCGTGCAGGTGCTTACGTGTCGCGGGCAGGACCTCGCGCACCAAGTCCTTGTCGCCCTCCAGAGGGGCCGTGGCCTCCAGCCTGGCATAGGGCTTATCACCTGCCAAAGCCAGTGCCAGCTTTTTCGCGATCCCCTGTATTTTTTCCTCGTGCTCGGCGTCCAGAGCTTCTTCCATGGCCTCGCCCAGAGAGAGCGCGAATACCCGTGAGATCACCGTGGGCAGCAGCTTCTTTCCGGTGGAGGCGGTCAGGATGATGCACATGTAGTCCGGCGGCTCCTCCAAGAGCTTGAGCAGGGCGTTTTGCGCCTCCACGGTCATCGCCTGCGCGCCAAGCAGCACATAGACCTTGCAGCTGGCCTCGTTGGGCAGAATCGACGCGTCCTGCCGCAGGGAGCGTATGGCATCGATGTGGAAGCTCCTCGCCCCCGCGCCGCCCTCGACGATGCGCAGGTCCGGGTGGATGTTCTCTTTGCTCTTGTGGCAGTGGGAGCACGCCTCGCAGGGCACCTGCGGTGAGCTAGTCGCCTTCGGCGCATCCTCCGCAAATTCTCCAAACAGCGACATCCCCCCGAACATCGCTTCGTCTTCAGACTGTTTGGATTCCCCTGCGCAAAGCAGCGCCCGCGCCAACGCCACGGCGGCCTCCCGCCTTGCCGCCTCGGTGGAGCCCTCGATCAGAAGCGCGTGCGGCAGCGTATCCGCGTCCAGCATGGCGCGGAGCATGGGGGCCACCGGCGCGAGGGCCGGGGCGGGCAAATCAAACAAGTAAGCTCTCCCCTGTCATCTCTACTGGCTGTTCAATCCCCATGATCTCCAGCATCGTGGGGGCGATATCGCACAGCTTGCCGCCTTCGCGCAACACACATGGACATCCCGCGATCAAAAACGGAACCGGGTTGGTCGTGTGCGCCGTGAAGAGCTCGCCGTTGGCCTCGAACATGCAGTCGGCGTTGCCGTGGTCGGCGGTGAGCAGCATGACGCCATTTTTGGCCCGCACAGCATCCCAGACGCGGCCCACGCAGGCGTCCACGGCCTCCACGGCGGCGACGGCGGCATCGAACACGCCCGTGTGCCCCACCATGTCGCAGTTGGCGAAGTTCACGATGATTACATCGTAGCTATCGTTCCCAACCAGCTCTTCGATTTTTTCAGTTACCAGATGCGCGCTCATCTCGGGCTGCAGATCATAGGTGGGCACGTTGGGCGAATCGATCAAAATCCTGTCCTCGCCGGGGTAGACGGTCTCCCGCCCGCCGTTGAGGAAGAATGTGACGTGCGCGTATTTCGTGAACTCGGCGATGCGCAGCTGCTTCAGGCCCGCCTCGCTGAGAATCTGGCCCAGCACGCGGTCCAGGGCCGGCTCGTCGTTTGAGGCGGCGTAGGCCTCCAGCACGCCCGGCATGGTGGCGTCGTACTGCGTCATGCAGACAAAAGTCAAGCTCAATTTTTGTCCCAGGGCAAAGCCGTCGAAGTCGGGGTCCACGAACGCCCGGGTGATCTCCCTGGCCCTGTCCGGCCTGAAATTGAAGAAGATGACGCTGTCGCCGTCCTGCACCGGCTTGGCTTGGTCGGAGACCCCCGGCAGGACGAACTCGTCCGTCACGCCCGCGTCATAGCTCTGTTGCAGATAGTCCCTGCCGCAGGAGAACTTCTCGCCCTTGCCGTATACCATTGCATTGTAGAACTTCTCCACCCGGTCGTATTTCCTCTCCCGGTCCATGCCGTAGTATCTTCCGGCGATGGTGGCGATGGTCCCCACGCCCAGTTCCTTCGTCTTGAGGAACAGCTCATTCATGTAGTCCACGCCCGAAGTGGGCGGCACGTCGCGGCCGTCCATCAGGCAGTGGATGAAGACGTCGTTCAAGCCATGCCGTTTCGCCAGCTCCAGCAGGGCGTAGAGATGCGCGTTGTGGCTGTGCACCCCGCCGTCGGAGACTAGGCCCAGCAGGTGCAGGGCGCTGCCCTTCGCCTTGCAGTTCTCAATGGCCCGCAGAAAGGCCGCGTTCTCGAAGAATGAGCCCTCCTGGATCGCCAGGCTGATGCTCGTGAACTTCTGGATGACCACCCGCCCTGCGCCGATGTTCGTGTGGCCCACCTCGCTGTTGCCCATCTGTCCCGGGGGCAGGCCCACGTCCATGCCGGAGGCACCGATGCTCGTGTGGGGGCAGGTTGCGAATAGCTCGTCCAATCTCGGCGTTTTCGCCGCGGCGATGGCGTTGGCCTTGCCGGGCGCGGCCAGCCCGAAGCCGTCCATGATGCAAAGGCAGGTTGGTTTCATTGAAATACCTCGTGTGTCTTTTTAAGATTTTTTGCGGCTGCGGAACTGCTGCCACAGGAACATCAGCAGCACGGAGCTGACCGTGGACAGCAGGACAATCAGAACGGTGTTCTGGTTTTGCTTTTTGCTCATCTGCGCATTGAGTGCTTGAATGCTCTCTTGCTTTTCCTCCATCTGGGCCTGTAGGAGCTCTATCTCTTGCCGGAGCTGCTCCTGCGGGTCCGTCGCCGGGCCTGTCGGCCATTCCGGGATGGAGTAGCCCTCAATGGCAAGGCTCACGATGGCATTCGGGGAGAGGACGCCGGAATAGAAGACCTCCACCTTGACCGAGGCCCCGGCGGACGGGAGGGCGGCGATCAGGCTGCTGACGCCGGTCTCCACGGGGACTGCGCTGTAGGGGGTGTCCGGCGCCAGGGATCCCTTGCCGCCGGCGGAGTCGTATACGGCAAAGCGGTTGATCCTTTTTTTGGTGAACGCCTCGTAGGTATAGTCGATCTGCACGAGCTGGCTGTACGCCACATCCTTGTAGACGGGATTGCCCTGTTCGTCCTTCCCGTCCTGCTCCTTTACGGTGAACGGCTCGTCCGACAGGACATGGACGGCGGCAAAGGTGAGCACGCCCAGCGGCTTGCGGTCGTTCTTTTCGTCGTAGAACCGGATGACGTCCCCCTGCTGGTACACATGGTTGCGGGCGTAGTCCGTGATGGTGTCCCCCGCAAAGCAGGAGGACAGGAGCAGCAGCAAAACAAGAATGGCGGCGCAAAGGCAGGTTGGTTTTTTCATGGGGATATCGGCACCTCCTTTAAAACCCCCCTGCTTCGTTCAGGGGGGTTCCTGAAAACAGTGGTCGGGACGACTGGATTTGAACCAGCGGCATCCTGCTCCCAAAGCAGGCGCGATACCAAGCTTCGCCACGTCCCGAATAGCCGCCATGATTATTATAGCACCGGACGGGGGAAAAGTCAATGCAAATTTGGGGTTTTCAAACGGGGCCCGATATGGTATAATAGGGGCAGAATGTTTCACGTGAAACAATTTGTTGCAATAACAACAAAGGAGAAGCCTTGGACAACCACTACGACATCATCGTCATCGGCGCAGGCCACGCCGGCATAGAGGCAGCCTTGGCCGCCGCGCGCCTCGGCTGCCGCACGGCCGTGTTCACCGTGAACATGGACAGCGTGGGCAACATGCCCTGCAATCCCTCCATCGGCGGCAGCAGCAAGGGCCAGATCGTCCGAGAGCTCAGCGCCCTGGGGGCCGAAATGCCCCGCGCCGCCGACGCCTGCGCGATCCAGTGCCGCATGCTGAACCTTGGCAAGGGCCCCGCCGTGCATGCCCCCCGCGCCCAGATCGACCGAAGGGCCTATGCGGGATATATGAAAACGGCATTGGAGAACCAGGAAGATCTGGAATTGAAACAAGCAGAAATTGTGGAAGCAAGCCAATTCCCCTCCGTGGAGGGGTGGCCGCAGGCCGGGGTGGTAAAGGGCTGGCAAATTAAAACCCGGACAAACACAACTTACACCTGCGCCTGCCTCATTCTCGCCACCGGCACCTTCCTGCGCGGGAAAATTCACATTGGGGACCAAAACTATGACGGCGGGCCCGATGGCATGCCCCCGGCATCAAAATTGAGCGAATCCATCCGCGCCCTGGGCCTGCCCATGCAGAGGTTCAAGACGGGCACGCCGCCCCGGGTGCACCTGCGCAGCGTGGACCTCTCGAAAACCGAGCCCCAGCCCGGCGACCCGGAGGCCGTGCCCTTCGCGTTTGACGCAGGCGCTCCCCCACGTCAGAGCCGCATTTGCTACCTCACCTATACAAATGAGAAGACCAGGAAAATCATCCTGTCCAACCTGCACCGCTCGCCGCTCTACGGCGGGGCCATCGAGGGCACCGGCCCGCGCTACTGCCCCAGCATCGAGGACAAGATCGTGCGCTTCCCCGACAAGCAGCGCCACCCCGTCTTCATCGAGCCCTGCGGCGAAAACACGCGGGAGATGTACCTGCAGGGCCTGTCCTCCTCCCTGCCGGAGGACGTGCAGGCGGAGATCCTGCGCACAATCCCAGGTTTGGAGCATGCGGAAATCATGCGCCCGGCATATGCCATCGAGTATGACTGCGTGGACCCCCTCTGCCTGCGGCCCACCCTGGAGTGCAAAACATTGCCGGGGCTGTACGGCGCCGGGCAGTTCAACGGCTCCAGCGGCTACGAGGAGGCCGCCGCCCAGGGCTTCATGGCCGGGGTGAATGCCGCGCATAAGCTACTGGGCAGGGAGTCCTTCGTGCTGAAGCGCAGCGAGGCCTACATCGGCACGCTGGTCGATGACCTCGTCACCAAGGGCTGCAGCGAGCCATACAGAATGATGACCTCCCGCGCGGAGTATCGTTTGCTGCTGCGCCACGATACAGCCGACAGAAGGCTGACCCCCTATGGCCATCAGTTGGGCCTTGTATCGGAGGAGCGCTGGCGGGCATTCCAGCACAAGCAGGAGCAAATCGAAGATGAAAAGCAGCGCGCCCTGCATACGCGCATCCAATGGGAGGGGAAGACGGCCACCCTCGCCGAGCTTCTCCGCCGCCCCGAATTGAGTTATGCCGCCCTCGCGCCGTTTGACCCGACCCGGCCCGACCTCCCTCCCGAGGTCATCACCTGCGCGGAGACCGACATCAAATACGAGGGCTATCTCGCCCGGCAGGAGGCACAGGTGCGCGAGATGAACCGCCTGGAGGCCGTGCCCCTCCCCCCGGACCTGGACTACGCGGCCATTCCCTCTTTGCGCATCGAGGCCCGGGAGAAGCTTTTACGCGCGCAGCCGGTTACGCTCGGCCAGGCCGCGCGGATATCCGGGGTGAACCCCGCGGATGTGACGGTGGTGATGATGGCACTGAAGAAAGGAGAACAATGATGATAGCCCAAGAAATTGCGCGCAAAATATTGCACACACAATATTATTATCCCGAAAGCTATTCAAATCTCCTGCATACAGAGTACGGCATGCTTTTTTACAATGAGGATAATCCGTTTTCTCAGGACTCCAATCACGCGGTTATTACCAAATGTGATGAAAGCACGGATTACGATGGGATTGTAAAAGATATAAAAGAATTCTATCTCTCGAAACATCTGCCGCCGATGATCTATTCAAATTATATACCCGGACAGCTTAAAAAAATCAAACGCAGCTTGAGGAAGCATGGGTTTGTTTTTGAGCGTTTTGACAATATTTATTTGATTCACAGCGAAGAACCTAAAATAGACATGCCGCATAGCCTTACCATCAGGCATATTGAAGAGGGCGATGATTTGTCCTTCATGTTTCAAATTTGGAAGGTCAATGAAAACAGGCAGGGCGGCGCGGACAGAGTTTATAATATCGCCAGACAAAGAAAAAATTGGGCTGACTATCATTTGTTTGTCGGATATTCAGAGGACGGAACGCCTGTCACTGCGGCGGCGCTTGAATATTTTGACGGCATTGGAATGGTTGACGATGTTGAAACCGCGGCGGTGTATCGCGGTAAGGGGTATGCGCGTCAATTGACACGGTTTTGGATTGATTTTCATTGCAAACATTATAAAGACCGATTGCTCTATGTCGATTATGAAAATCCAACGGCGGGGAAGATATACCGCGAGGCAGGGTTTAGAGATTTCGACTGGGCGTTTGAATCATGGAGCGCATGGATTGATTGTTAAGCATTTGAATAAGAAGGGTTGGTCAGAATGCAATATCAAATTCCTGTATGGCAAATGATACGCGACGCTCTTCAGGCACTGGGCAGCGAAGTGGTTTCCACCGCGGACATCAGATCACACGTCCAAGCGAAATATGGCGATGTGAATCCCGGCACGGTGGGTGCACAGATCAACAGCTGCTGCGTCAACAACCAGAAGCGCGTCAATTATCCGGAGAACCAACGCCCCCGCCGAGCCACGAAGCCGGTCGACTTCCTCTATAAAGCCGCCAGAGACCAGTTTACATTATATAACCCTGAAAAACACGGCCAATGGGAGATTGCCGTTGTGGACGGCAAGTGCGTGGTGCGCAAGCTGAACGGCGGGGAGGCCCTGCAAGCACCTGAAAAGCAACAGCTGCAAAAGATGCGACAACAGCACAAAAAGCACAGCGGCCGTGATATCGAAAGGCCGTCCGCCGCCGCTGTCCGCCGATATCTCCAAAGCTGGGATGGCCTCGGGCACTATACCTATCAAGAGGAGGCGGTCAAAAAGCTCTTCTCCGTGACCTATCCGGCAAATACAGAGATTTCGGAAGTCCTCGTCAAGGTGGCCGCGCTGAACACCTTTTACAGCACGAATATCAGAGATGTCTACGCGGTCGCAAGGCACATCGTTGACCTGAACATTGACGCCCGCCTTGCCTGCGGCGACGAGACGCTGGTCAATGAGATTGCCCGCGTGACTACCCAGCGGGGCCAAATGCGAAATGAGTTTTCGTTTGCCACGAAATATTGCAGCTGCCACAACAACCGGGCATATCCGATATACGATTCCTTTGTGGCGAAGGTTCTTTTGCACTTCCGGGATGCGGACAGCTTTGCGGAATTTATGGAAAGCCAGCTTAGGGATTTCCCGCGGTTCAAACGCGTGATCGAGGCCTTTCAGGCGTTCTATGGCCTGGAGGCTTTCACAGCAAAAGAGATTGACATGTACTTATGGCAATTCGGGAAGGACAGCTTTTCTTAGCTGCGGGCTTGACAAACCCGTAAACCTCCTGTATAATCGTCTTGAAGGAGGTACACTATGTTTTGGAAAAAGAAGGTCCAGCCGGGCGTAAGCTACCAAGTGGTGAGGGCCGACAAAAGACAGACGGACATTGTCTTCGACAAGCTCATTCAAAGCGAGCTGAAGAGAGAGAATGCCGTTGTTTTTGTTGCGCTCGACAGGAAAAGCAAAATCATAGGCCATTCGGTTATCCTGGAAAAGGAAATGCCGCCCCCATTGCGCGGAACAGACTGGTTTGTCTGGATCATAAAAGTGCGCCCCGAGTGGAGGCGGCAAGGGGTGGCCTCTGCCCTGCTGCAAGAATTTAAAAGACAGGCGAAGGAGGAGGGCATCCTGCACATACAGGGCTCCTGTACCAACACGCCTGCGCACATGTTTTGGCAAGGCCAGGGCTTTTGCGCCCAGCGCTACGGCAGCGAGGCCGGGTCGCACATGATATTTTATCGCATAGACAAAACAGAGAAAGAAACCCAAGAAGAACAAACTGGCTATCGCATCGTCGCGGCCAATAAAGCGCAGCTGCATCGGATTTTCGACGAATATATATTGGACAACGGCGTGCCGTTTTTCCAGGACAAACGGGATGACATGTTCGGCCTGCTCGCGGTGGATGAGAATGAGAATATTTTGGGCTTCATCACCGCCTGCCCGGACGAGCTGGGCGCGCCATTGGACGGCACGCGCTGGCTGATCCCATACATATTCGTGGATGCCGGGCTGCGGCGGCAGGGCATCGGCTCCGCGCTGCTGGGAGAACTGCGCAGGTCCGCGAAACAGGCGGGTGTATCGCAACTGGACGCTTTGCGCCTGAACGATGAGGCGGCGCTGTTTTTCTATGCCAACAGCTTCGATCTATGCGTATGGTATATCATGGAAGGCGATGTGAAGCCGGTATCGGCGGCGCTGCGGATATGATGAAGAAAGGCATCTCTATGAATCCCCTCTTCCAAACCTACCTCGAAATCCTCCTGCGCGAAAACGCGAAATACAACCTCACCGCCATCACGGACCCGGAGGAGGTCGAGCAAAAGCATTTCGCCGACAGCCTCGCTCTGCTGGACGACGACCCCTGTCCTCTGCCCCCGGGCGCAAGCCTTCTCGATGTCGGCTCGGGCGGGGGCTTCCCCGGCGTGCCGCTGAAAATCGCCCGGCCCGACATTGCGCTGACCCTATTAGAGGCCACAGGCAAGAAGGCCGATTTTCTGCGTATACTGGCGGACGAGCTGGGCTTGGAGGCCGACGTCGTCAACGCCCGCGCGGAAGTGCTTGCGCATGACCCGGCATACAGAGAACAATTCGACGTCGTAACAGCACGCGCCGTCGCGGCCCTGCCCATGCTGTGCGAGCTCTGCCTGCCCTTCGTGAAGGTGGGCGGTGTTTTCGTGGCTTATAAAGGCCCGCTCGAAAACACGCGGGAGGAGCTGCAATCGGCGGACGGCGCGGTCAAGTTGCTGGGCGCGCGGCTGGAGCGCATACACAGCGAAACCACAGTATATGGCGGGCGCTCGAGAATGATTCTCAGAAAGGTATCGCAGACTCCGGCAAATTATCCGAGGAATCACGGAATCATGCGCAAGAAAGCCCTGTAGGGACGGCCAGCAGGCCGCCCGCCCCTGAAAAACGCCAGAAATCAGTCGATTTTTGCGATGGAAAATCCTGGACAACCCTCCGTTTTGGTGCTATAATGCATTCAAAGCGGAGGATTGTTGTCTTTGTGATGGATAAAGTGAGGCCATTTAAAATGAGAGGACACGGGAAGGGGAAAAAGGCGGGCGTCGTCCTGATGCTCTCGGCGGACGAGATCCTGCCGAACCGCAACCAGCCGCGACGGGAGTTCGGCGCCGAGGAGCTGCAAAGCCTGGCCGACAGCATCCGCGAGAACGGCATTTTGCAGCCCCTGACCGTGCGCAGGAGCCAGGGCGGCTGCTACGAGCTCATCGCCGGGGAGCGAAGGCTGCGGGCCGCGCAGCTGGCGGGCCTGGAGCTCCTGCCCTGCCTGCTGGCCGAGGCCAGCGACGAGCGCTCGGCGGTGCTGGCCCTGGTGGAGAACCTGCAGCGGCAGGACTTGGGCTTCTTCGAGGAGGCGGAGGGCATCGCCCGGCTGATGGAGACCTGCGCCTTCACGCAGGAGCAGATGGCCAAGTCCCTGGGGCTGGCCCCCAGCACGCTCTCCAACAAGTTGCGGCTGCTGAAGCTCGCGCCAGAGCTGCGCGCCGAGATCCACCGCGCCAACCTGACGGAACGCCACGCGCGCGCCCTGCTGCGCCTGGAGGAGCCCCAAAGAGGGCAGGTTCTGCATACGGTGGTCGAAAACCACCTGAATGTGCAGGAGACCGACAAGCTCATCGACGCCCTCCTCACCGCCACGCCGGCGAAACAGCCGCGGCAGAGGCAGCCCGCGATCTCCCTGGTGCGGGACGTGCGGCTCTTCGTCAATACCATCCACCACGCGGTGGACGTCATGCGCCGCAGCGGCATCGCCGCGTTGGCCGAGACCAGCGAAAGCGGGGAATACCTGATCTATACCGTGCGGATTCCCAAGGGCTCGGCCATGGCGCAGCAGCGAGAACGCCGCAAGGCAGGATAGTAGTAAAAACAACAAATTGTTTCACGTGAAACAATTTTTCCGAATGACCCGGAGCGTCGGGGACGCCGCCCCCTACAATCTTGCTATCATCTTTCTCTTTCACACCCCCACATCATCCGGTGAGCGGGCGGGCGAGTCAAATCGCCTGCCCGTTTGCCGGTTTTCCTATGCCTCCACAATCGGTATATACGCGTAATTCGTGTGCCGCCGCTTCCCGTATTCCGCGTGGCAGTGGTACTCCACCTGCACATGGACATCGGGGTTCTGCTGATAGCCGTTGGCCTCGGCGGCCTTTTGCAGCGCCTGCGCCTGCGCAAAATACTCAAATGGCGCGGCCTTCCTCTTTTTGAGCAGCCTGCGGGCCGCCTTCTTGTCGTTGCGTACGCGCAGCCACAGGCCGCCCGGCTGCGTATACAGGTCAAAGCGCCCGTCCTGTCTGTCCGAGTACGTCTCGTTCCCGAACAGAATCCCACGCGGCCTGTCGCCGCCGCAGGAGTAGTTGATCGAGAGCGCGGCGCTCCAGTCCGGGCACATCAGCTGCCGCGTGTCGTTCTCGGCGGTGATGTCCTTCACGAGCTCCTGGAAGCGCTTGAGCGTGCCTGCGATGTCGGATTCGTCCGTGTTGTTGACCGCGTAATCCACGCAGCCGACCCACAGCACGTCGAGGCGCTCGACCACCTCGAATTCCACGCGCTTGTAGGTGACGGTCCGCACGAGCTTCTCGGCCGGGTGGCTTGGCGGCGGCATGTTCGCCATGATCAGGGGTTGCATCATGAGATCTCCTCCTTGCAATAGTCTGCAATAGAATTTTTTGATGATCACATCGGGGGTGTCGACGACCCGCAGCTTGCCCTGCGCGCGAAAGTGCGTGGGCGTCATCTGGTATTTCAGCTTGAACGCCCGGTCGAACGACCGCTGGCTGCCGAATCCGCAGGCGAGGCAGATGTCCAGCACCGTGTTGTCTGTTTCCAGCAGGGTCTCGCACGCGGCGTGCAGCCGCCTGTCCCGGATGAAGTCCGTGACGCTCACGCCCGCCACGTGCTGGAACAGCCTGTGGAAGTGGGATTCCGAGTAGTGGTACAGCTCCGCCAGCACGGCGCAGGACAGCGGCTCGTCCAAATGCCCGCAGATGTGCTCCATCGCGCTCTTCACGGTATCGATCGGGTAAGGGTTTGGGTGCACGCCATCGCCTCCTCAATAGAAGAATAGCAGGGAAGGGCCGGTTTGTCTGGCCATTCCCTGCTCTATCCCTGGACATTTTCTGCGAAAAGCCCTTTACGCGATCTTCTTCCCATCCCGCATCGTGAATTTGCCCATGAACGGCACCTTCAGGTAGCCCTCGGCGGTGTCGCCGTCGAAGGTGATGGAGAAGGGGATGTCCTTGCCGCGCAGCAGGTCGGTCTGCGCCGCGCCGGTGACGGTGTTGTCCTCGGCCTCAATGCTGACCACCTTGAAGTCCGGCACGTCCATGCCAGGGATGTCGATGGAGATATCGTACTCCCCGTCCTTCTCCCCCACCATGAGCAGCACCCTGCCGCGGTAGAACATCGTGTCCACTTCGAATTGCCAGGTTCCCAGTCCCAACATAGCCAAACCATCCTTTCAGAGCGATATATTTGTACGACAATAGAATACAGGATTTTCGGCGGCTTGTCAAGAGGTTTTTTCCCTAGTGAGGCCGTAAGGATTTCTTCAAGGCTTTTACCGTGCTGAGGATAACGCCGGTCTCCTCGGCGGTGCAATCAGCCAGCAGGTCAGCGAACTCATATTGCATGATGATCTTTCCCTGCATCAGGCTGCCGCAGAGCAACTCGTCCATAGAAAGTTCCAGTACGTTAGCGATGCGCAGGATGGACTGGAATGAAAACTTGGTTTTGCCGTTTTCAATGCCGCTCATATGCGGGACAGACAATCCCACCAGCTCCGCGAGGCGTTCCTGTGTAATTCTTTTTCGCAGCCGCTGTTCCTGAATCCGCCTCCCAATGTCACCATAATTGACTTCCATGCAAATACCTCCGATGAATCCGAATAATTATATTGTATCCGAAGGTATTCTATGATATAATTAAACCAAGCCGAATAATTCGGAATTATACGAACAAAGGAAGGTTTTTTATGGACATCATTCCAAACCACAGCGGCGACTTAACCCTTGTTCCTGGCAGCGGCGGTCAGTATTGCCCGGACAACCCGCAATATTGCGACGAATGCAATTATCTCATCTGCTGTACAAACCGCAACGAGCTATGCGACAAGTGCTATGCAGAGAATGGCGCATGCGAAATCAATGCCCGCTATCTTACGTGATGGCCAGTAACGAAAATTGATTCCGTGCACCTCATGATCAACTCTTGCTTTTGGGCGCGCGTTGTGCTATAATTTTCTGGGCCGGAAGGGGGGATTGTGATGGTGCGCGTGATCGGCGGGGGTTTCGCCGGGGTGGAGGCCGCCTGGCAGCTGGCCAGAGCGGGCGTCCCCTGCGTCCTCAGTGAGATGCGCCCCCTGCACCAAACCCCCGCCCACAAAACCGGCGAGCTGGCCGAACTGGTTTGCTCCAACTCCTTCAAGGCCGAGCGCCCGGGCAGCGCCGCGGGCACGCTCAAGGCCGAGATGAAGCTGCTAGGCGCCCTGTGCGTCGAAGTGGCCGAACAGTGCAGAGTGCCCGCCGGCGGGGCGCTCGCCGTGGACCGGGACAGGTTCTCCCGGGAGATCACCCGGCGCATTGAGGAAGAGCCCCTGATTGAGCTGCGCCGCGAGGAAATCACGCATATCCCCGAGGACGGCATGGCGATTGTCGCCGCCGGGCCTTTGGCCTCCGACGCCCTTGCCGCTGACATCCAACGCCTGTGCGGCAACGCCCTGCACTTCTACGACGCAGCGGCCCCCATCGTCACCGCCGAAAGCATCGACATGGCACACGCCTTCTTCTCGTCGCGCTACGACCGGGGCGGCGAGGACGACTACCTCAACTGCCCCATGAACAGGGAGCAATACGAGGCCTTCGAGGCGGCGCTGCTCTCGGCCGAAAGAGCCCATACGCATGACTTCGACGTATACGAGGGCTGCATGCCCATCGAGGTTTTGGCGTCGCGGGGAAAGGACGCCATTCGCTACGGCCCCATGAAGCCCGTTGGACTGCGCGACCCGCGTACCGGGCACAGGCCCTGGGCGGTGCTCCAACTGCGCCGCGAGAACACTGCGGGCACACTATATAACCTGGTGGGCTTCCAGACCAACCTCAAGTTCGGGGAGCAGCAGCGCGTGTTCGGCATGATCCCCGCCTTGGAGCACGCCGAGTTCGCGCGGTATGGCGTGATGCACCGCAACACCTTCCTCGATTCGCCCCGCCTGCTGCGCGAGGATTTTTCCTGCCGCCTGCGCGTAAACCTGTACTTTGCCGGGCAGATCACCGGGGTGGAGGGCTACATGGAATCCGCCGCGTCGGGCATTCTCGCCGGGCGAAACGCCGCCCGGGCCATGCAGGGCCTGCCTCCGCTGCAGCTGCCGCCGGTTACGATGCTCGGGGCGCTCAGCCGGTATATCAGCGACGCGGGGGTGAAGGACTTCCAGCCCATGGGGGCGAACTTCGGCCTTTTGCCGGGGCTGGAGGAGCGAATACGGGACAAGAAGGCAAGGTATGAGGCGCTGGGGAAACGGGCTATAGAGGCAATGGAGGAGGTACTATCATGAACATTATCGTCGACGCCTTTGGGGGCGACAACGCGCCGTTGGAGATCATCAAGGGCTGCCGCCGCGCCGCGGACAAGCTCGGGGTTTCAATCACATTGGCCGGGCCGGAGGACAAAATCCAGGCCTGCGCGGGCGAAAACAAGATTTCCCTGGAGGGCATGGAGCTCCTCCACGCGCCCTCGGTTTTCGAGATGGAGTACGAGCCGCAAACGATCCTGCGCGAACACAGCGACACCTCCATGGCCGTGGGCCTGAAGGCCCTGGCGGCAGGCGAGGGCGACGCCTTCGTCAGCGCGGGCTCCACCGGGGCGCTGCTGATCGGGTCCACATTGATCGTCAAGCGCATCCGCGGCGTGCGGCGCGCGGCGATAGCGGTCGTCATGCCCGCGGCGGACAAGCCCTTCGTCCTGCTCGACGCCGGGGCCAACGCCGAGTGCACCGCCGAGATGCTCGGGCACTTCGCCCTGCTGGGCAGCGCCTACGCGAAGCATGTGCTGGGCACGCAAAACCCCCGCGTGGGCCTGATCAACATAGGAACCGAGGAGAACAAAGGCGACCCCCTGCGCCAGGAGGCCTACGCCCTTCTCAAAAGCAAAGCGAATATCAATTTTATCGGCAACATCGAGGCCCGGGAAATCCCCCTGGGCGGCTGCGACGTCGCCGTGGCGGACGGCTTCACGGGCAACGTGGCGCTCAAGCTCTACGAGGGCATGGGCAAGATGCTCATGGGCAAGCTCAAGGGGCTGTTCCTGGGCAATCCCCTGGGGTGGCTCAGCGCCCTGCCCGCCGCACCGGGCCTGCTGAAGCTGAAGAAGCAGATGGACTACAAGGAGCACGGCGGCGCGCCACTGCTGGGCCTTAGCGCCGTGGTGATCAAAGCGCACGGCTCCAGCGACGCCAAGGCCATCTTTAACGCGATACGGCAGGCGAAGGCGTGCGTGGAGGGGAAGGTTGTGGAGACGATCAAGGAGGGGATCAAGGAATGAATGACAAATTTCACCTGACCCAGGAGCAAAACATTTTCGCCGCCAAGCGCGGCATCGTGGACTACATCTACAACAGCGCGAAGCTGGAGGGCTGCAACGTCACCTTCCCAGAGACCTACACCATCCTGGAGGGCGTAAATGTCGGCTCGGTCACGCTTGACGACATCCAGACCATCCTGAACCTGCGCGACGCTTGGCGTTTTGTGATGGCCACTGTGGACGAGCCCTTCACGCTGGACTATCTTTGCCGGATCAACGGGCATATCTCCCGCAACGAAAGCCTCGCCTGGGGTATGCTGCGTACAGGCAAGGTGGGTATCTCCGGCACGGAATACACGCCGCCCGTCCCCACGCGGGAAAGTACGCAGGCCCTGTTTGACGGCTTGACCGGCACGGCCACGCAGCAAGCCGTTGCGTTCTTTTTGACAGCCTGCCGGGCACAGCTGTTCTGGGACGGCAACAAGCGCACAAGCACCCTGGCTGCCAATAAAATTCTGATGCAGGCCGGCGCGGGGATTTTTACGATCAGAGACAAAAACGCTCTCGAGTTCAACAAGCGCCTGCTGGAATATTACAACACGGGCGACATGTCCGTGATTGCCCGCTGGCTTTACGACAACTGCATCGAAGGGATTGAAGTATGAATATCACCGACCTCCAGGCCGCCATCGGCTACCAATTCAAAGACGAAACCCTCCTCGAGCGCGCCCTGACCCACTCCTCCTACGCCAACGAGCGCAAATCCCCCCACGGCAGCAACGAGCGCCTGGAGTTCCTGGGCGATTCCGTGCTGGGCTTCCTCGCGGCGGAGTATTTCTATTCCCA
>Ga0082212_10004467_pt1 | contig 19389 bp, 19 predicted proteins | sample TergutNt197P3_FD_71548 | JGI IMG/M metagenome (GOLD analysis project Ga0082212, IMG submission 71548) | Neocapritermes taracua P3 segment gut microbial communities from Petit-Saut dam, French Guiana - Nt197 P3 | ecosystem: Host-associated > Arthropoda: Insects > Digestive system > Gut ... | reverse complement strand
CCTTGCAAAATGAAACAGCGTAAACATTGTAAAAAGGAGCCCTCAAAAAAGTTCTTGCTGAAAGAGACCTACTGAACCGATCATCGGGCACATGCTGACCCTCTTTTTCTCCCCATTCGGCCTTGCCGGGGTTTAAGCGGCTCACACCTTATCAAACGCCTGCTCCAGGTCGGCGATGATGTCCTTTATGTTCTCCGTCCCTATCGACAGGCGGATCGTATTGAGATTTATGTTCTGCTCCTTGCGCTCGCGTTCGTTGAGCTGGCCGTGGGTTGTCGTCGCCGGGTGTATGACCAATGATTTTTGGTCCGCTACGTTCGCAAGCAGGGAGAACAGTTTCAGGCTGTCGATGAATTTTATCGCTTCTTTCTCTCCTCCCTTTATGTCGAAAGTGAATATGGATCCCGCACCGCATGGGAAATTCTCTTTGTACAAAGCATGAGACGGATGGTCTTCAAGCGAAGGGTGGTTCACCTTCTGTACCTTTGAGTGGCCGTTAAGATACTTCACTACCTCCAATGCGTTCTGCACATGCCTCTCCACGCGCAGCGAAAGGGTCTCCAGCCCCTGCAGGAGGACGAACGCCGTTACGGGAGATATGACCGCTCCCATGTCTCTCAGGAGGACCGTCCTTATCCTTGTAACGAATGCGGCGGGTCCCAACTCCTTGTAGAAGCTTACGCCATGGTAGCTCGCATCCGGTTCGACCAGCAAAGGATATCTGCCGCTGGCCTCCCAGTCGAACTTCCCGCTTTCGATTATCACTCCGCCCAGCACGGTCCCGTGGCCTCCTATGAATTTGGTGGCGGATTCCACCACTATGTCGGCGCCGTGCTCCAGCGGCCTGTACAGGAAGGGGGTGGCGAAGGTGTTGTCCACCATCAGTATTATCCCGTGCCTGTGGGCGATCTCCGCTACTTTCTCCACATCGATGAAATCCGAGTTCGGGTTTCCGAAAGTTTCGATATAGAGCGCTTTGGTATTACTCTGAATGGCCTTCTCGAAGTTGCTGAGGTCGCTCGGATCGACGAAGGTCGTCTTGACACCGAACTTTGGGAATGTGTGTTCCAGAAGATTGTAGGTCCCACCGTAAAGGTTGTTCGCCGCGACGATGTGATCCCCGGATACGGTTATGTTCTGCAAGGCGTATGTGATCGCCGCCGCGCCGGATGCCGTTGCGAGAGCGGCGGTCCCGCCCTCCAACGCCGCTATACGGTCCTCCAGGACGGCCTGGGTGCTGTTGGTGAGGCGGCCGTACAGATTCCCGGGCTCTTTGAGTGCGAATCTGTCTGAAGCGGTCTTGCAGTCTTTGAATACGTATGATGTCGTGAGGTATATCGGCACTGCCCTGGAATCAGTCACTGGGTCAGGCTCCTCCTGCCCTTTGTGCAGCTGGAGCGTCTCGAACCTCAGTTTGTCCTTGTTTGTCGGACCTGTGGGGATATTCTCTCCTTTCAGCTTTTTTTTCTGCTCCTCTGCTTTTACAAGCCGTGGAGTACCGCACACTTTGACATCATCTGATCCGCCCATAGTAAAACCTCACAATAAAGCATTAAAAAAGGCTTATATTAATTTATTCAGAAAGGTTTTCCGCCGATCGTCTCAGTCAAAATCCGTTCTGTCGTTTTGAACGGTCTCGAACTTCACTCCGGCAGAGGTCAGGAGGCCGCTTATCAGATCGGTCATTCTGGACATGTCCGTGGTCTTGCTGTAGGTCTTGAGATAGAACTCCTTGCGGTCCATCGGGAATATCAGCCTCATCTTGCCCTTCCTGTTGTATCCTTCGGGTTTGCGGTTGCGCTCGATGTCCGCCATGTTCATGTCAACGTACATCTGGAATATCTCTTCCTCCTCGGGCATCTGCCCGATCTCTTCAAGCAGAGCTTTCAAGATATCCCGGAACACGGGCGCCAGATCCTTATAGTCGGATTTTCCCTTTAGAATAAAATGAGTGCTGAAGACCTTCATCGACCGATACTAGGCTGTGGTCTTATTTATTTGTTCTTAAAGAGAGATACTGCTTGTCGGTTTGTTTTGGCGTGATCCCGCTTAGGTCGAAAGAGAGCGCGATAAACGAGAATATAAAATATATCCTGTTTATTTCTCCACAACATCTCGGCCGAAAGTAAGGTTTCGGCATACTTGTTCAACCTAAGGAGACGAAAACATGGAAACCCATAAAAAAAGAAACGTGATTATCATCGGTGCTGCGGGGCGCGATTTTCATAACTTCAACACCTTCTACCGCGACAATCCCGCATATAACGTGGTAGCATTCACCGCCGCACAGATCCCTGACATTGCGGACCGGAAATATCCTGCCAGCCTTGCAGGGTCACTGTATCCCCAGGGAATACCCATTTACCCCCAGGACGAGTTGGAGGCACTGATCAAAAAACACTGTGTGGATGAGTGCGTGTTAGCCTACAGCGATGTTCCCTACTCGTATGTTATGGGTGTGGGGGCGAAGGTCAATGCCGCAGGTGCTGATTTTACCATGATGGGACACAAGAACACCGCTATTAAGAGCACAAAACCTGTGATCGCGGTGTGTGCGGTCAGAACCGGATGCGGAAAGAGTCAGACCTCCAGAAGGATAATCGAGGTCCTCATGAAACAGGGGCTGAAGGTCATAGCCATTCGGCACCCGATGCCGTACGGCGACTTTGAGGCTCAAAAAGTCCAGAGGTTTGCCACGGTCGAAGACCTCGCAAAGAACAAATGCACGATAGAAGAGATGGAGGAATATGAGCCTCACGTCGTGCGCGGAAACGTGATCTATGCGGGCGTGGACTATGAGGCTATCCTGCGCGCGGCCGAGAACGATCCGAAAGGATGCGATGTCATCCTCTGGGACGGAGGGAACAACGACTTTTCGTTCTACCAGCCTGACCTGATGATAACCGTTACGGATCCGCACCGCCCCGGGAACGAGCTCTCGTACTATCCCGGAGAGGTCACACTGAGACTTGCCGACGTAGTGGTGATCAACAAGATCGACAGCGCGGACTATGAGAACATTCAGACCGTCCGCAGGAGCATAGAGAAAGTAAATCCGAATGCGACCGTGGTCGACGCCGCATCATGCCTGACCGTGAACAAACCGGAACTCATCAAAGGCAAGCGCGTGCTTGTTGTAGAAGACGGACCTACCCTCACACACGGCGAAATGAAGATCGGCGCAGGCTATGTTGCGGCCCAGCGCTTCGGAGCAGCAGAGATCATCGATCCCAGACCATACGTGGTCGGTAAACTTGCCGAGACATTCAAAATATACCCGAACATCGGAAAGATACTTCCCGCAATGGGTTACGGCGAGCAGCAGATGAAGGACCTGGCGGCCACAATAGAGAAAACAGATTGCGACGCGGTCGTCATCGGCACTCCCATCGATCTGCAGAGAGTGATAAAGATCAACAAACCCTGCGTCAAGGTAGGTTACGATCTGTTCGAGATAGGCCACCCGGACTTGGACGATATCCTGAGTGACTTCGTCAAAAAGAACATAAAGTAAAACCTTTGAAATAAACAAGATGACCATTTTGGTCATCTTTTTTCCTATTTTAAATGCGATAAAAGCAAAGATCTGATATGGGAACACGTTCCATTTATGGATCATCCCAGAATGATCTGATACGATCTGCGAGCTCCTTGGTCTTTTCCAACATCTGCCGGCCGTCCCATGGAGGATCTGTGTACAATCCGTATCTTGATTCCACGGCATACTGTGATAGTATCTGCGCAAACTCATTATCTGCCTCAGTTATCCTGCTCTGAGGGAACAGATCTAAAAGCGCCGATAGGTCATGGGTTTTGGGGTATTTGACAAAATGTTCCTGCAGGCTGACCTTCATTTTCTTTTCAAGGAATTGCTGCAAGTGAAACCCCACCAGAGCCAGAAGTTCTTCGTCGGTTTGGAGGAGGATCTCTGCGCCACGGAGGTCCTCGTCGGCTTTTTGGTCAAGAACTTCGATCCCATCACGCCGAACCATGTACTATCCTCCCCGTTGCCATCGCTTCATAGACAAGCGAGTATTCGTTGGATAGTTCCTCTTCGAACTCTTCCGGGGTAAAAACGATTATGTCAATGGGAATATTGGAACCTTTCAATGCCATTCTTGCTTTGGCGCTGCGGATGAGCCTACTCTCATCCGATTCCTTTATAAGAATCAGGTCGAGGTCGCTGTCATCTCCCGCCGTCCCTTTGGCTACTGAGCCGAACACGATCATTAGTATCGGATCGATCTTCGCCTTAGCCATCTCGATGACCCTTTCTGCCTCGCCATAGTCAAACATATTATCATCATAATAATGGTCAAAGGCTTATAAAATCTCATGCAAGATGCAAGAGGAGATAGAGCACAGAACAGGCAAGTTGCTAAAAGCGCCCCTGTCTGGTGCACTTGCATACCATTCTATTCGTGTTTTATCCAGATGTATCAATAGATGGATCCGCAGATGAACAGGGGCAACACTGTTGGGACAATAGTTTGTTGACGGCAGACATTTGTTCAATATGAACGCCGGAAACAGAAAGGAATAACTGCCGAAACCGCAGACAACTATTATCGCAACGCAGACCTTTCCTATTTTAATACATGGATGCGATGGTCTTCCATGAAGACCGCATTGACCATCGCCGGATCAGATTCAGTCGGCGGAGCAGGCATTCAGGCAGATATCAAAGCCATGGCATCGTTGGGGGTCCACGCCGCAACGGTCATCACGGCGGTCACCGTCCAGAACACAAAGGAAGTGAGCGGCATCCTTCCGGTGCCCGAAGAGATCGTGAAAGGGCAGCTGGAGGCCATCCTCAAAGATTGCAAGATCGATGCAATTAAGACAGGTATGCTTTACAGCGCGGACATCGTCAGAGTGGTGGCGGATATCCTTGAGGACCGCGAGATGCCGCTTGTGGTGGACCCCGTAATGGTGGCGACTGTGGGCGACACATTATCCAAGGACGATCTGGCCAAGTCTCTTAAGAACGACCTCCTTCCCATATGCGAATTGGTAACACCCAACAAATACGAGGCGGAGGTCCTTTCGGGAATGAAGATCTCCAGTGAGGACGATGCCATGCTTGCCTGCGAGATCATCGGGAAACAGGGTTCCTCCGTGCTTTTGAAAGGAGGGCACATCAATTCTCAAAAGGTCACAGACTACCTCTACCTCTCATCTGAATTCACCGTAATGAGCAAACCGCGCCTTACCAAAGCGGGCCACGGAAGCGGATGCACCTTGTCCTCCTACATAACGGCCAACCTTGCGAAAGGACTTGACCTCGTCAATTCCGTCCTTAGATCGAGAGATCTTATTCAAAGGTCGATCGAGACCCAATACGCCGTGGGAAAGGGAGAGCTCATCGTCAACCCCATGGCGTCAGTATCCCACTCCGGCGAGAACACCGAGAGGTTCGACGTGCTGGACTCTCTCGATACAGCGGCGGAGATGGTATTGGACAGGCTGCCGAACGGCCTTGTGCCCAAGAAAGGGGTCAATATCGCCTATGCTGCAAAGAATGCGGCCGGACCTGAGGACATCGCCGGCATTGACCGCAGGATGACCCTTAAGAACGGCAGGCTCGTGAAGAACGGCCCCGCAAAGTTCGGTGCCGCGGGCCACTTGTCATTTGTACTGCTGGAAGTGATGAAGAAAGATCCCGAGATAAGGAGCGTCATAAACATATCTCCCGCGGAAGACACACTGGACCTCCTTGAGGAGATCGGTCTGATAACGGTAAGTTCCGGAAGAAGAGGCAATCCGCTTTGGGGGTCCGCGACGAAGAACCTCTTAGGGAAGATGGGCGGCGTACCCGACGCCATTTCGGACAACGACCAAAAGAGCGGCAGGACCGTGAAGATACTCGGTAAGGACCCCACGGAAGTGATGTCCAAGCTGAGCTCGATATTGGATTAAAGAAAAGGACTGAGCACCGCTCAGCCTATTGACACTATCTCTATCACAAAGTACAGGTCCTGGTTGTACCTCTCTTCCACCAATCTGTAATCAAAGGTGGTCGCAGTTCCGCCTGCGTTAACGACGGATACGATGTAGAACTTCTCAGTGCCGAAGTCCACCATTATCATCCGTATATCTCCGGAACCGGATATCAATGTGTAGCCGGAAACAAGATATGTGAAAGATATTGTGCTTCCCACGGATGTGACCTTCAGGGCCACGTTTCCGAATTCGCTTTCCACCGCTGTGTACGTTGTGTTCACAACGGGGTGGTAGCTCATCGTCACCGTGTTGGTGGCGGTGCTGTACGATGCGGTGGCGGGCCATCCGTAGACGGACTTATCTATCTCTGTGTGCCCTTTGAGATCGTAACCGTAAGCGGCCTTGAATTGTGCCGCCGTGAGGACCTCGACCGCAGGTACGGTCTTAACGGAAGGCGATGTAAAGATGTCATCGGGCCCGTTGTAGCCCTCTCCGCTGGGTACCAATTGGATTATCTTGTCCCCGACCTTATGACCTATCACTGCATCGCCGAACTTCGTGAGGACCGTTGTTCCTCCCACGGTGTAGCTCAGCGGCCTGTAGCTGCTCTCGGCTCTCGCTTCGAAGTCGTTGCTCTTGATGATCTTGTCATCGTTTGCGATGTGCCAATAGCTTGTATCAAAGACGACGCTGTTCGCTTCGCCGTAGGGGGCATAGTATGTGCCCGTGTAGTTCACGGAAACAGAACTTCCGCTCACGGCGACCGTATCGTCAGCTTTCAGATAGTTGTTGTAGATCGTCGCACCTGTGATGGCGCACAGTGCCAACAAGAACACTACAAAACAGACCATCATTATCGGGTCTCTTTCTTTTTTGACCTTGATGTCGTCCTCAGCCATTATACCGATTCTTGCAATGTATGTTCATTATAAAAACGTATGCGGTGGGAGACCTGAAAAACAAGGCCGCCCATTCAAATCTTTTTATATTAGCCCCAATATGCAATAGACATAAGATCGGCTCTCTTTCTGTGGAGAAGCCGAAAAAGGAAAGGAACACTGATCTCATGAGAGCATTGTACATTCACGCCGACTCGATGGAATTCGAAGCAAAAGATAAGACAAAGGTCGCCGAGGAGATACCGGACGGTTTCCACAGCGGAAGGATGGAGGAGGCCCTGGTGGTATTCATCACCGTGGAAAGCGACGATGAGGACAAGATCGCGCAGGTCGCGGCCGAGGCATCCAAAGATATTCTGGCCACAAAGGAGAGGGTCGGCGCGGAGCGCATTATGCTCTACCCGTATGCTCACCTGAGCAGCGATCTGGCGAGACCGAAGGCCAGCGTCGAGATGCTTGATCTTATGAAGGAGATGATCGCGTCGTCCGGCACAGAGGTGACGAGGGCGCCGTTCGGATGGTACAAAGCGTTCGATATCAAGTGCAAAGGCCACCCGCTCTCCGAGCTCTCAAGGGATTTCAAAGGCAAAGAGGAGAAGTCCGCGCCAAAGGGGAAGGACACCTATTTTGTGCTGAAGACGGACGGAAAGGAAGTAACGATCGAGGACTACAAAGGCGGGTCCGACTGCATGATGTTCATGATAGACAAGGAAGCCCTCGGTAAAGAGGCTCCCGCCGGCGGAGAACCCGAATACCTCAGATTGTGCAAGAAGTTCGGCATCCAGTGGGAGACCATGTCTGATGTGGGGCATATGTGTCTCGCGCCTCCCGCGGCCATGATGTTCGACCTCATCTCCGATTACTCCACCGATATTGTCAATAACTCGGGCATAAGCGTGTACAACGTGAAGGGAACGAACATGTTCTCGCTGGATGAGCCCGCTGTCAAAGAGCATGCGGACCTTTTCGGAGACAGGCTGTACAGCATTAACACGGGAAAGAAAGGTTTCATACTGAGATATGCGGCATGCCACCAGCAGTTCGCGATGATAAGGGGCTGGAACATAAGCTACAAGCAGATGCCTTTCGGTGCTTTCGAGGTCGCTGACTCCTACAGGCTCGAACAGTCGGGAGAGACGATGCTTTGTTTCAGGACCAGAAGACTGAACATGCCCGATTTCCATGTTATGTGCTCTACCATGCCGGAGGCCCACGAATATTTCACGCTCCTTGACGGAAAGATATACGATGAGATAGAGAACATCGGAAGGGATTACGACATGCTCGTCAACTTCTCTTCCAGAAAAGCTTTTGAAGACAACAAGGAAATGGTCAGAAAGCTGTGCGAGACGCACGGCAAGGATGCTTTGATCCACATTTACCCCGAAGGCATCAACTACTATTGGACGGTCAACATCGAATACCACATGCTGGATCAGATGAAGAGGCCGAGAGAGATCGGCACCGTTCAGATCGATATCGGGAACGCAAAGAGGTTCGGCATCACCTATGCAGACGAGAAAGGCGAGAAGCAGTATCCCATCATTCTTCACTGTGCGGTCATAGGTTCCATCGAGAGGTTCATGTATGCGCTCCTTGACACCGCGGTCCAGACAGAGAGGACCGGCGTGCCCGGATACCTGCCGACCTGGATAACACCCGAGCAGGTGCGCCTGATGCCTATGTCGGAAGAGTACGTTGATGCTTCCAAAGAGATGGCGAAAGGCCTCAGGTCAAAAAAGGTCAGAGTGTCAGTGGATGATACCGATGCCACCGTCGGCAAGAAGGTCAGAAGGGCCAAGCAGGACTGGTGCTCCTACAGTGCGGTCATCGGCGATAACGAGATCAAAAGCGGCAAGCTGAAGGTCTACGTCAGATCCGAGAATAAAGATGTTGAGATGACCCCCGAAGAGCTCGTGTCGAGGATCAAAGGCGAAACGGAAGGCTATCCGGTCCGCCCGATGTATCTTCCGTCGGAACTCAGCAAACGCTGCGAGTTCTGATCCTAGAGCGTCGGCGGTGCGGGAACCGCCCAGATCAAGGACATGAATGAAATTGTCACATAGGGTAGGCGTTCTGGACCAGATTGATGAGCGCCATCGCTTCCGGGAACTATTGCAGGCCGGGTTGTACGTTCACTTCATCGTTTTCTTGAAATCAATGAGAATAAAGAGTTCATCGAATAACTCTTCCGAGCGCAGATCGAAGACCAGCGGGAAAAACTTCAGCTTACCCATCTGTTTTGAGTCCCCTATCATTTTCTTCATTTCTTCGGTAAGTGAAAGGCCCAATGCGTCCGCACGGGCCTTCTCCGGAATGAATAAGCTTATCTTAAAGAACCCGTCCCAGATAGACAGCCAGAATACGGTCGTTTCTTTTTGGGTGCCTCGGGCTGTTGTCCATTTGTACAGAGCTTTTCCGAGCCACGCTTTACCGTCGTTGTAATAGCGCCAGTCCACCTGAATATCATTCTTTTCGAGTTCTTCGATGAATTTTGTATATGCACTGTTGGCTGAACCGAGTCCCTCGGCAACGACCTCGCTTGTCGGTTCCACGCCCGGGTCTCGCAAAAGCTGCTGTTCTTCCAAATTCATCGCTCCTTGTTCATCTTATTGTGGTGTGACTCAAATAATGTTTGCTCGGCCTCCGGATGCATTTTTCGATCATATCGAATTATTATGGAATATCCTAAATAAATCGATTGTAATCGGATACACTATGTTCGAACTCTGCATAATCACCGACCGCGCCCTTTCGAACGGCCTGTCCGAGGCCGAGGTCGCGAAACTTGCGTATTCCGGAGGCGCGGATATTGTTCAACTTAGAATGAAAGGGTTCGACGGAAAGGAGATACTGGAACAGGCAAGGATGATCAAAGCCCTTTCCGAGGAGTACGCCAAGTTCTTCATCGTCAACGACCGGGTGGATATTGCTGTGCTCTCTGATGCTGACGGAGTGCATCTGGGACAGTCGGATATACAGATAGAGGATGCGAGAGAGCTTCTCGGAGATGACAAACTTATCGGGATAAGCGTTCACAACGCAAGGGAGGCGGAGGACGCGGAATCGAGAGGGGCGGATTATGTAAGCGTGGGGTCCATATTCAGGACCTCTACGAAGCAGGATGCGCAGCATGGGAGAGGTCTTGATGCCGTTTTTACGGTCAAAGAGGCCGTCGGCATACCGGTTATGGCGATCGGCGGGATCAATAGAGGAAATATACAGGATGTTATATGTGCAGGCGCCGACGGCGTTGCGGTGGCCTCGGCGGTGGTGTCGCAAAAAGATGTCTCTGCGGCGGCCCATGAGTTGAGGGACATGATATTGAAAGTAAGACCTAATATCTGAGAGCGCCTACGGTGATGGCATGAAGGTCAACGGAAAGATTCTGGAATCATATATGCCTATGACGGTAGAGGGCCTCGTCCTCGGCGCCGGGTATATGCTGGACAGGGTTGCCGTTGAACTTAACGGGAGAATTGTGCCGCGGTCGGAATATCCCCGTATCCTCTTGAAAGATGATGACTCGGTGGAGATAGTCGGGTTCGTCGGAGGCGGATGATGCCGCTCCCGAACATGGATGATCTGGATGCTGTGTTGAGTTCGCGGCATTCGCCCGATGCGTACGAAGCGATAAGAAAAGCCAAGATCGGCATCGCGGGACTGGGCGGTCTCGGATCCAACGCCGCCGCCATGCTTGCCAGGGCGGGGATATCCCGCCTGACCATCGCCGATCTCGACGTTGTTGATCTAGGCAATATCAACAGGCAGCATTACTACCTTGAGCAGGTTGGGATCGCAAAGGTAAACGCCACCGAAGAGCTGCTAAGAAAGATCAATCCCTACATAAAGGTAGAAAAACACTGCATGAGGCTTACTCCCGGCAATATCCCCGATGTATTCATGGGGTGCAACGTCGTCTGCGAAGCCTTTGACGTTCCTTCGGAAAAAGCCATGCTGATCAATACCCTCCTTGAGAAGTGCAGCGGAATAAAGGTCGTGTCCGGTTCGGGTATGGCGGGATTCGGCAGATCTAACGATATACGGACGGAAAAGCTGTTCGCCGACCTTTATATCTGCGGCGACGGCATCGATATGGAAGGTGCCGAGGGAGGCCTTATGTCGCCCAGGGTGAACATCTGCGCGGGACACATGGCGAATGCCGTAATTTCCTTATTGATAAAGGGAGATATCTGAGCGATGGCAGACGAACTCATCATCGGGAAGAAGAGATTCAATTCCAGGTTCATACTGGGTTCAGGCAAGTTCTCGCTTGACATGACCAGAGCCGTCATGGAGAATGGCGGAGTGGAGATCGCCACCCTTGCAGTAAGAAGGGCGAACGCCGGAGGGGAGGGCAACATCCTGGACTACATCCCAGAAGGATTGACGCTGCTTCCGAACACATCTGGCGCAAGGAATGCGGAAGAGGCCGTCAGGATAGCAAGGCTCGCAAGAGAGCTTGGGTGCGGAGATATGGTCAAAATAGAGATAATCCGTGACTCCAGATACCTTCTTCCGGATAACTGCGAGACCATAAAGGCCACCCGGGTGCTTGCTGATGAGGGTTTTACCGTCATGCCGTATATGATGCCCGACCTTTCCGCCGCGCGGTCAATGGCCGATGCCGGGGCGGCGGCGATAATGCCCTTGGGGGCACCCATCGGGAGCAACAAAGGGCTTCTGACGAAGGATTTCATAAAGATAATGATAGACGAACTGGACCTTCCGATCATAGTGGATGCCGGCATCGGAAGGCCGTCACAGGCGTGCGAAGCAATGGAAATGGGGTGCGCGGCGGTGATGGCGAACACAGCGATAGCCACTGCGGGCGATATCCCCATGATGGCAAAGGCCTTCAAACTGGCCATAGAGGCCGGGCGGATGGCGTTCATCTCAAGACCGGGCAGGGTCCTCCTGAAGGGAGGAGAGTCCTCAAGCCCGCTGACGGGGTTCCTCGAGGATTCAAAATGACCCCGTGTCAGGTTGATGCCGACGACAGCAGTTACGAACACATGGAACTCATAGAGTCCGGCATAATGGAGAGTACTTTGTCCAAAGTGTCCGAGCTTGATGCTCTCTCATTCACCGAGAAAGATGTCAGGGATGCGCTCAGCAAAGACCGCCTGAGCATCGAAGGTTTCGCATCCCTGCTGTCTCCCGCCGGTGAAACGCTCCTTGAGGAAATGGCGCAAAGGGCCATGGAGGAGAAACAGAGGTATTTCGGAAATTCCGTGAACATATTCACTCCTCTTTATGCCTCGAACTACTGCGAGAACGGCTGCCTGTACTGCGGTTTCAACAAGAATAACAGCATACGCAGGGCGAAGCTTTCACCTGAAGAGATAGAATCGGAGATGGCGAATATCGCAGGATCGGGCCTCGCCGAGATCCTGATCCTTACCGGCGAGTCAAGAGAGATGTCCGATCCGGAATTCATCGGCGGGTGCGTGAGGACCGCAGCGAAATACTTCAGGAACGTTGGGCTCGAAGTGTATCCTCTGAATGTAAGCGAGTACAAGTACATGCATGAATGCGGTGCCGACTACGTTACGGTCTTTCAGGAGACCTACAACCCGGTGAAATACGAAAAGGTCCATCCCTTCGGTCCAAAAAGGGTGTTCTCGTACAGATTCGATTCGCAGGAAAGGGCCCTGATGGGAGGGATGAGGGGCGTAGCCTTCGGCGCTCTTCTGGGCCTCGGAGATTTCAGGACCGATTCCTTGGCATGCGGCATACACGCATATCTTTTGCAGAGGAAGTATCCCCATGCGGAGATCTCATTTTCCCTGCCGAGACTCAGGCCTTTCCTTAACGGGAAGTATTCCGCTGAAACGGTATCGGAAAGACGCCTCCTGCAGGCTGCGCTGGCATATCGCATCTTCATGCCCTTTTCGGGGCAGACCATATCCTCCAGGGAGAGTCCGGGATTCAGAGATAACATCGTTGGGCTGAGTGCCACGAAGATATCCGCCGGGGTCTTGGTGGGGATCGGCGGGCACTCGGAAGAGAAGAAAGGCGATGAGCAGTTCGATATTTCCGACAGAAGGGATGTGCGTGAGATAAGAAGGGTCCTGACCGAAAGAGGCTTACAGCCGGTATTCAATGATTATGTGAGAGTATGATTATCGCAATAACGGACAGGAAGATCAGCGCCGCTTACGATCTCATGGAACAGGTCACAGCTATAGCTTCATCGTCCCCGGATATGATGATATTAAGAGAGAAGGACCTCTCAGAGGCAGAATACAAGTATCTTGCGATCGAGTGCCTGCAGACCTGCAACCATTACGGAGTGAAATTCTGTGTGAACTCTTTCGTAAAGACGGCAGCTTCCCTCGGCAGCGGACGCGTGCAGGTATCCTTCAGCTCGCTAATTTCCGACAAAGGGAGACTGAAGGATTACGATGAGCTTTGGGTGTCGGTACATACTTTGAGCGAGGCCGTCGAGGCCGAACGATCGGGTGCAACGCATTTGATCTACGGGAACGTTTTTGAGACCTCCTGCAAACCCGGCGCTCCCGGCAAAGGGATCGACGGATTGAGAGAAGTGTGCAAGGCCGTGAAGATCCCTATATTTGCGGTGGGCGGCATCAATGCAGCCACAGCGCCGGCGGCAATGAAAGCGGGCTGCAAAGGGGTCTGCGTGAGAAGCCTCCTGATGAGTTCCAAAGACCCGCAATCAGTGATGGCGGAGTTAAGAAAAAGTATCAAAAAGGTTTGAATGGCGATATCACTCAGGCGGGCCCGTTCTCCCTTTATGAAGGAACTTGGGGCCTTTCCAGTTAAGGTCGCCGAGAAGGTGCATTGCGGCAGGAACGATGTATGTCCTGACGAGGAGCGCATCGACGAGTATCGCAAAGCACAGAGCGAAACCGAACTCTTGGAGCATTGTTGTGCTTGAGAGCATCAGAGTGCCGAAGGCACCGCCCATTATCAGGCCGCATATGGTTATGACGGAACCGGAGTGTGTCACCGCATAGCGGATCGCCTCATCGTTGCTCAGCCCTTTGTGCATACGGTTCTCTTTGATGCGCGTGGTCAGCAGGATATCGTAATCCATTCCCAGACCCAGGCACACCACGATGAGGATAATGGGTATCATCCACATCACCCCCTCTCCCAGAAGGCTGCCGAATAACAGGTGCGTCATGGCAACAGTCCAGGTAACGCTCATCAGTATCGTTAGTATCGAACGTATCGGCGTGACGTATGACTTCATCACGAAGAACAGAAGTATGAATATCAGTATCACCGCGAGGATCTCTACTTTAAGGAACTCTTCGCTGACCAATTCGGATATCTCATACATCACGATGGCGCTTCCGGTGAGCCACGTGGCCGCGACCATATCCGGATTGTTATCGGCAAACTCCGTCATCGTTCTGTCCATGAATCCGATCGTTTCCATGGAGCGGTCGGACATCGCCTCGGCTTTGGTGATCAGAGTGATCTTCACATACGTCAGGTCGAACGACGATCCGGCTCCCCTCTCCCCGCCGACGGATGTCACCAGGGCATAGTTCAAGACGTAGTCCATCAAGGATATCAGTGTTGGGTCGTTGTACACGGCCTCCGGAGGTGTGAACGGTGAACTTTCGTATTCATCCACTATCGTTTCCAACTGTGAAAGGATCCCCTTCCCGATCGTGTCCGGAAGCTCCTCTGTTGCTTTTGCGTAGACCACCAACGAATAATTGTGATCGGACATCCCGCCTTTGGGAATCTCCGAAGCGACTTCCTCTGCAAGCTCCAACCACGAATAAACGCCCCACACCTCTCCGGTGTTATCGTCTTTCCCCAAAGATGATGACAACGTAGAGAGTTCTGTGATGTAATCGGGGTTGGTCCATTCCAGCATGCCGATGACATTATCGCCGTATTTGAGCTCGGTCACTTTTCCGATCGGTTCCTTCAACTCATAGATGCCGTAGTTCGGCATCAGCATGCCGCCGTTGGAGAATTTCACTATCTCGGACATACCGTCCGTTGATTCTCCCGTCGACATGGCGCCCACCATGTCGTATGATGAATCTGTGGTCGCCATGATATAGGCGGCGGGCATCGTTACAAGGACCGCAACCGCGATTATCAGTTTCGCATGTTTTATGGAGGCGTTGACGGAACTGGTGAAGTATCTGTGCCCGAGGCGCGACACTTTCCCGTGCCATCCTCTCTCAGCCTTTCCGCCTTCCATGAGCGACTCCATCTTCGTGGGCCAGAACAGCCGCTCCCCGAATATCGTCAGTATTGATGTTATGAGTGTGAGTGCTGCGACGAGTGCGATGACGATCCCTACTGCGAGCATTATTCCCATTGAGCTTATCATGGAGAAAGAACAGATCGACATGGCGCCAAACCCGATCATCACGGCAAGACCGGACGTCGTTATCGATTCGCCCGCCCATGTCACCGCCCTCTTCACGGCGACCTCGTGCTCCGCCCCCTGAACCCTTTCTTCCCTGTATCTCGCCAAAATGAAGATGCAGTAGTCGCTTCCCGCCCCCAGCATCGAAACGATGAGAAGCATCTCCGTCATGTACATTATGTTGATGAGGGAGCCGATGAAGAACATCATGCATAAGGTCGTCCCGAATGCGACGCCGATGGTCATAGGGGGCATCGCCGATGTCACGAAGGATCTGAAGAACAGTCCGACCAGCACCAAGATCATCAATATAGAGAAAACGTCTATCTTCGAAAGGTCTCCCTGCGCCGCTACCTGGGTATCATACATTATTGCGGGCGATCCGGAGACGTAGGTGGTCACGCCGCTGTTATCGGGCAGGATCTCTTTGATGAGGTCCCTGAGTTCCGGCGTATCGTCGGAGATCATATTATAATCGAACTCCGCGTCGTAACCCACTGAGATGAACACAACGCCTTCGTTATCGTCATCCTGCGACGTGAACAGGCCGTTGATCCTTATGAGGGGTATCTTTGTCTTTGTATTGCCGTCCTCATCGGTAAATGTATAACCCGGGGCGGCGGCGACCATTAAGCCCTGCAAACCTAATGCGTTCATCTTCCCCTGCAGCGTATCGAAACTTGCCACGAGAATGACCGTCGATTCCATGTCTGTGTCGGGCTTATAGAAATATTCCTCTATCATTTCGGCGCCCCTGATGGATTCCGCATCCGGCCCGGCCATGTCGTTCGTGTCATATTGGAGAACGCTGCCCGCTTTGAGAATGAAAGGCACGGCGCATATCAGCAATACGATCCACAGAACAACGATCAGTTTCGAACGTTTCAGGATTAGATCCGCAAGTCTTTCGAATATCATTGTCAAGGAAAAAGCATTGTTGTATATAATCCTCTCAAAAGCGACGGTGAACTGTTTCCTTTGTCGGTGGGGCTTGATAGATGCTGCCTCCCCGCTGCTGTGCGGTAAAGAGTTGATTATTCGACGCAAAAGTGCGGTGAATGTTTTTATTATTCACCGCAAAAATGCGGTAAATATTTTATATTTTCACCGCATGACAATTCTTGCATGCAAAAATACATCCATCAGCGTGAAAACTGGACGGATTTCAAATGGCAAAATGTCGTTGTGAGCGCACAGTTGGGTGAGGTCCGCCTTCTGCAAGGGAAGATGATAGAGCGTGTGCGCTCGCTCGGCTTTTCGTCAAAAGAAGAGAAGAATCTCGATGCGCTGACATCCGATTTGCTGAATTCATTTTGGATCGAGGGCGAAAAATTGGATCGTGAGGAAATACGTTCGTCCATCATTCGGCATTTAGGGTTGGACAGAGCGGGGCTTGTCCCCACATCCCGCTATGCGGACGGCATTGTCGGGATGATGCTTGACGCCACTCAGAGATATGATGAACCGTTGACCGAAGAACGCTTATTCGGGTGGCACGCGTCACTTTTTCCACTGGGATACAGCGGGATGAACAAGATAACCGTGGCGCAATACCGCACTGAAGAGATGAAAGTGGTCTCCGGCGCGATAGGGAAAGAAAAGATCCATTATGAGGCGGTCTCGGCAAAGGATGTGAGAATGGAAATGGACAGATTCCTTTCCTGGCTCAATGACGAAGAAGCGATCATTGACAATGTATTAAAATCAGCGATCGCACACTTGTGGTTCGTTACCGTACACCCTTTCGATGACGGCAACGGGCGCATAGCAAGAGCGATATCTGATATGATGCTTGCACGAAGCGAGAACGATGCGGGGCGTTTCTACAGCATGTCAAAGCATATCCTTGCCGAGCGCAAAGGCTACTATGAGACGCTGAAAAGAGCGCAATGCGGGGACGGCGACATCACAGAATGGCTAGTCTGGTTTCTGAACACCCTCACGCATGCGTTGCGGGAAGCGGAAGAGAGCATGGAGAACATATTACTGAAAGCAGCGTTCTGGGAAGACCACAAGGATGTTCAGATGAACGAACGCCAGCGTCTGATGATCAACATGTTATTTGACGGCTTCTCAGAAAAACTCACATCGTCAAAATGGGCAAAGATAACAAAATGTTCTGCCGACACCGCATTGCGCGACATCAATGACCTTATGGAAAAAGGCATTCTGATCAAAGGTGATGCGGGAGGGAGGAGTGCGGAATACATGTTTACGGGCTGATCGCACAGCGGTTTCAGGCAGTAGGCTGAGCGAACGGGAGGGGATTCGAACCCTCATACTTACCATTGTTTTTTTATTGGGATTTCTATTCGGGGATGATAGTAATGGTAGACGAAAATTCCATAAAGGCCGCACAGGAAAAGTATGGCGATCTGCTCAGGCAGCAGCTCAAAAGGGTCGAGGACCTCAAAAAAGAGGGAGACTGGACAGACTATTCCAAGCTCGACAAACTTATAATCGGAGTATGCGGAGGCGACGGCATAGGGCCGTACATCTGTGCCTCGGCGCAGAAGGTAATGGAGTTCCTGCTTGCGGATAAGATAAAAGCGGGAAAAGCAGAGGTCAGGGTAATTGACGGCCTGACCATTGAGAGGAGGGCGGCCGTCCTGAAGGCCATACCCGACGACACTCTCGAAGAATTGAAGAAATGCCACGTGATACTCAAGGGGCCCACCACCACCCCCAGCAAAGGAGACCCGTGGCCTAATATCGAGAGCGCGAATGTTGCCATGAGGAAGCAGCTGGACCTTTTCGCGAACCTGAGGCCCGTTTCCGTTCCCGAACTCGGGATCAACTGGACATTCTTCAGGGAGAACACGGAGGGAAGCTATGCCCTCGGAAGCGACGGGATCGATGTCACCGAGGACCTGGCAATGGACTTCTGCGTGGCCACCACTCAGGGGACCGACAGGATCATCAGAGCAGGATTCGAGTTCGCCAAGAAGACCGGATTGAATTATTTGTCGTTGGTTACAAAAGCGAACATCGTCAAGACCACCGACGGAAAATTCCTTTCCACGATGGAAAGGATCGGAAAGGAATACCCCGAAGTCAAATGGGACAGCTGGTTCATAGATATCATGACCGCTAAGCTCATAGACCCCGCCAGAAGGGCGGATTTCAAAGTGCTGGTACTTCCCAACCTGTACGGAGATATCCTCACTGACGAGGCCGCGCAGATACAGGGCGGCGTCGGAACAGCGGGAAGCGCCAACATCGGAAAGAGATACGCCATGTTCGAGGCCATACACGGATCCGCTCCGAGGATGGTGGATGAGGGAAGGGCCCAATACGCCGACCCCTGCAGCATGATAAAAGCAGTGGCGCTGATGATGGACCATATCGGCGAAACGGAGAAAGGAAAGAAACTGAACATGGCGCTTGACATCTGCGTCCAATTCGAAAGAAAACTGGTCATGACCGGAAGAAACACCGGCGCTACAGGAGACGAGTTCGCGCAGTACGTAATGGATACCGTTCAGAGACCCGATCTCGAGAAGGTCTGGAACGACTACATCGAAAAACTGAAGGCTTCCGCCAAAGGGGCATGACCTTGAACTCCGGGCAGCCTGCCCGGAGTATCTCTTTTATTTTGAACATCGTTCATTACATAAATTGACAGCAAGGGCGTTTCGGAAACGGGGGCGCTCCTATGAACGACGGAGGTGAAGCGTTGATATACGGGGTAATTGTGGGAACAAAACCGGAGGCCACGGAGTACATGAACCTGTCCTACGAAGATGTTCTGAATATCCTTATCGGCAAGCTGCTTTCCGATGAAGGGCTGCCGTTGACCGTTTGGAGACGCTGCTGCAGTTCCGTCCACGAGCACACTATGTCCGTTGAGATATGCGGCGAGATCCGCGAGCTTGTCGGACTGGGCGGCGGATCGGAGAAAGGGGGCGATATCTCACAAATAAGAAAAAAACTTGACATTGCCGTGAACAACTGGTACCTCAGAGGAAAGATCTCTCTTTCTGAAGAGGATGTCATCGGACCTTCCGACCACTGCGGTGTAGATGGGTAATAACTTTCAGGGTACTGCAGAGCCTAATTAACAAATGATGTCTTCTTTCCAATGCTTATTATTTATATGTACATCAAAAAGCAGACATTTTGCAACCCAAAAAAACTCCGTTGCAATAGCTTTATATGTAGAGCTACCGTATAATATGT
>Ga0082212_10004466_pt1 | contig 19389 bp, 11 predicted proteins | sample TergutNt197P3_FD_71548 | JGI IMG/M metagenome (GOLD analysis project Ga0082212, IMG submission 71548) | Neocapritermes taracua P3 segment gut microbial communities from Petit-Saut dam, French Guiana - Nt197 P3 | ecosystem: Host-associated > Arthropoda: Insects > Digestive system > Gut ... | reverse complement strand
CCTCCGCTGGGGGGAACCCTTAAAAACGGGCGTATATACGGCAGAGGGAGTAACGACAACAAGTTTGGCCTGGCCAGCGCGTTCTTTGCTTTGGACGCGATACGCCGGTGCGGTATCCGGCTGAAGCAGGATGTCATTCTTTCGGCTTACTGCGACGAGGAGTACGGCGGCGGCAACGGCAGCGTCGCGTCCTGTATCAAGTATCCCTGCGATACTTATATCAATCTGGACGGCGGCAACAGCGAGATATGGGTTGCCTCCGTCGGAGGGCAGGGGTTTACCGCAGAGATTGAAGCCATGGAACCTCAGGATACCTGTGAGCTGATCGTGGACGGTTTAGGCGTCATCAGGGATAGTCTGCGCCCGTTTGCGCAAAACAGATATGATGAGTTGAGCCATAATCCATACTATCAGGGCACGGATATACATCGCTCGTGCTTCAGGATCACTGCGTTTAACTGCGGAAACCTGGGGATCGGGCTCTCTGAGGGCAAATTGGATTTTGTGTTTTATACGGATAAACTGAAGGCGCAGGTGCTCTCGGAACTGTCCGGCGCGGAACGAGCAATCACCGCCGCGTGCAGCGCAATGGGCATCCGCTTTAACGGGTTTCGCCCGGTGACCCGGTATTTTGACTATGCATGCGCCCGGGAAGACGATCCTTCCATCACGCTGATGCGGGACTGCAGCGGCGATGCCACGGGTACTAAAGCACGGTTATCGGGCGCGTGCCTCAGCGATTATTTTTTATACTTGCAATACGGGTCCGCATCCAGTTTCAGTTACGGGATTCTGCGTGACTTTAAATTGCCGGGCGGAGCGCACCAACCGGATGAGTATGTCGAATGCCGCGAACTGGTCAATCATGCCAAGTCGCTCGGTTTGTACCTGCTGCGCTGGTGCGGGTATGAACCCTGCGCATACGCGGCAAGCGCCGCCGGCGGACTGTAATATGTATGTTTTAGGCGCGGATATCGGCACAACGGGCACGAAAGCCTTATTGGTCAGCGCGTCCGGTGAACGCGCAGGTGCGGCATACCGGCCGTATCCTTTGATCGTTGATGCCGGCGGGTTGGCGGAACAGCGCGCCGCGGACTGGTGGCACAGTTTGGTTGACGTGATTCGCACCGCGACGGCCGATGTTAAGCATAAAGAAGCGATCCGTGCGATTTGCCTGTCCGCGCAAGGCGGCAGCTGCGTCCTGCTGGGCGATGACGGCGAAGCGTTGGCCAACGCGCATACTTGGATGGATCGCCGTCCGGAGTCTGTACTCGACGCGTTTGCGGGCATAGACGGGCGGTATATTTATGAAACCACCGGCTGGCCCTTGTCCGGTGCGATGATGGCCGCCCGCGCCGTTTGGTTCAGGCGCAACCAACCGAAGCTTTGGGCGCGTGTACAGCATTACCTGACCACGGCGGATTATCTCCATCGGCGTTTGACCGGCCGGGCGTCTTTAGACCTGACGAATGCCGCCATGACGCAGCTGTTTAATATACGCGCCATGCGTTGGGATCCGGCATTATTGAGCGCGGCCGGCGTGCCCTTGTCCATGCTGCCGGATATCGTGCGTTCCGGGGATGTGGCGGGCCTGCTCACGGCGGAAGCCGCGGGCGAATTAGGCTTGGCGGAAGGGACGCCTGTGATCAGCGGCGCTCATGATCAGTATGCCGCCGCCCTGGGGGCCGGCGTATGCGCGCCGGGAGATGTGCTGCTTTCCGCCGGTACGGCATGGGTCTTGCTCGGTGTCACGGATAACCCGGCATATGATAATGAGAGCGGCTTTTGCGTCGGGAACCACGCGCTGCCGGGCCTATACGGCGCGCTGTCCTCCCTCCCGGCCGCAGGCGCCGCTCTGGAATGGTGCAGAAGCAACTTTTTTTCGGCGGGCGAGCCGACGGATATGCCCGATAAAGTGGCATACGACAAGCTGAACCGAACTGCGCAGACGCGGATCTTTAAAGACGCGGGATTGTTTTTTTATCCCCAGTTTGGCGGACGGATTTATCCGCGCCGGTCCCTCAAGGCCAAGGGATCGTTTATGGGATTATCGCTGGAACACGATCATTATGATATGGCGCTGGCCATCATGGAAGGCGTCGTATTCGAAGCGGCGATGATGATGGAGGCGTATGCGGCCGGCGGTTTCCCGCTCAAGCAGCTGAGCCTGGCGGGCGGCGCCGGGAAAAGCCGGTTATGGACGGACATTCTGCGCCATACCACGGGATTGCCGCTGACATGCTACCGTGACGCAGACACGGCTTGCGCCGGCGCCGCCGCGCTTGCCGCCGTATCATGCGGCATGTTCCCCTCTGCGCACGACGCCGTCAGTGCGATAAACGCCAACAGCACGGAAAGGCTGGACGCGGCCGAAGGCGCGCTTCGGGAGCACTATATCCGGAAATATGAACGCTATAAAGCCGGCTTGCCTCATATTGAAACGTTTTTCGCAGAATAAATCCAAAGGAGATGCGTCTCATGCCGCTGTTTGAATACAAACCCGTGGATCAACAGTATTACGAACGTTATCTTAAAGACTTTCTGCCCGGCAGCATCATCGACGTGCATACGCATGTTTACTCAGGGTCTCTCCGGACAGACGCCGAAGGCGCGAAACCGCTGCCCGGCCGTTCGCAGCGCTGGCCTTCGCTGGTTGCGGCCGACAATCCGGCGGAGGATCTGCGGGAAACATACCGTATCCTTTTCCCCGACAAGCAAGTGACGCCTGTTATATTCGGCATGCCAAGTTATGAGTACACGGTTGAGAACAGCAACGCATACATCATGGAAACGGCACGGGAAAACGGCTGGCCCTCTCTGATGCTGGTTTATCCGGAGCAAACCGCGGATACGCTGAACGTCCTGCTGGACCGGGGCGGCTTCCGGGGTGTTAAGGTGTATCTGGAGTACGCGCCTCGCTACATTCCCGCCCATGAGGTGCGTATCTTTGACTTTATTCCGCATCATCAGCTGGAAGCGCTCAACGCGCGTGAAGCGGTGCTGATGCTGCACATCCCGCGTCCGTCGCGGCTGAAGGATCCCGTGAATGTCGCGCAGATGCTGGAGATTGACAGGCGATACCCTAAAGTCAAGCTGATTATCGCGCACATCGGACGCGCCTATGCGACGGAGGATGTGGGGGATACGCTGGAACGTCTGAAGGACAGCCGCATGGTGTTCGATTTCTCCGCCAACACCAACCATCAGGTTTTTGAAGAGGCGCTGAAGACCGTCGGTCCGCGGCGGCTGCTGTTCGGCTCGGATCTGCCGATCACGCGTATGCGGATGAAACGCACAGTTGAACACGGCGCTTATATCAATATCATCCCGAAGGGACTTTACGGCGATGTGACCGGCGAAGCGCATATGCGTGAGACGGAGGGCGAAGAGGCGGCCGCCTTATCCTTTTTTCTGTATGAAGAAATCAACGCGATGCGCCGCGCCTGTGAAGCGGTCAGCGCGTCCCGAGGGGATATCAACGCCCTATTTTATGATAATGCGGCCGGGATCTTCCTTTAATATATACGCTGTCAGGCGTTAAGCGGCAAGTGTATGTCACCGGATTCCCTGTTATTGCAAATACCGGCCGATCATACTCAGAAGTTTATCAAAATCCAGCGGTTTCCCGATATGGTCCGTCATGCCGGCCGCAAAATAACTCTTGACCTCGTTGGGCAGTATATTCGCGGTCATCGCGATGATCGGAATCTGTGCCCCTTCGGGCGTTCCGTGGGCGCGAATGCGCCGCGTCGCTTCCACACCGTCCATTTCGGGCATATTGATATCCATAAAAATAACGTCAAATTTAGCCGGTTCGGATGTGAACAGATCCACGGCTTCCAGCCCGTTCGCCGCGCACACGATATGCAGGCGCGTGTCCTCCAGCATCGCCATCACAATCTCCCGGTTTATTTCAACATCCTCGACCAAAAGCGCGGTTTTTCCGTGAAATGACAGCGGAGCGCCGTCCGCCGCTTCAGGCGTCTTGACTTTTGCCGTGAATGTGAAGGAAAACGTAGAACCTTGACCCGCCTCGGAGTTTACCCATATGTCCCCGCCCATCATTTCCACAATGGACTTGGAGATATAAAGCCCCAATCCCGCGCCTCCGTATTTTCTGCTGATGCTTCCGTCAACCTGCTCAAACGCCTTGAACAGGGTTTTCTGCTGTTCTGCAGAGATCCCGATCCCGGTATCGGCCACATCGATTTGCAGCGTCAATTGATCATGCGCCGTATCCTTAACCATCGCCCGCAGTCGGATAACCCCGTTCTCGCCTGTGAATTTGCTTGCGTTGGACAGCAGGTTGACGATCACCTGCGTCAACCGTGTCTCGTCGAATAACAGGATCTCGGGTATGGACGGATCGATGTCCGTTTTCAGCGTCTGCCTTTCGTCTTTCATCAGCTCAGACTGTTCGTCGCATATCTTCCTGAGTATTGCCGATAAATGCCGTTCCGACCGGACAAGGTTAATTTTCCCCTCTTCGATATCGGATATTTCCAATACATCGTCAATCATCTTGAGCAAAGTGTGGGAAGCGCTGCGCACTTTAACCAGATAATTATCTCTTTTGACCGGATCCTCCGTGCTGCGCGCCAGGTTTGACATACTGATAATCGCGTTCATGGGCGTACGCATTTCATGACTCATGCGTGAAAGAAACTCGCTTTTGGCGCGGCTGCTGCGTTCTGCGATTTCCCTGTCGATAATCAAGCGCGTTTGATTCCTGATCGTCATTTGATTGCGTACCCGCAGCTTTACAATCTGTGGGTTGAAAGGTTTATTGATGTAATCCACCGCGCCCAAACCCAACCCCTTCATCTCGTCTTCAATGCTGTTCAGGCCAGTAATGAAAATGACCGGGATATCTTTGGTCTTTTCGGAAGCCTTCAGCGCAGAACATGCTTGATATCCGTTCATGCCGGGCAGGATAATGTCCAGAAGGATCAGATCCGGTTGGTATTCGTCCGCCCGTTTGATCGCTTCCTCCGCGTCCCTGGCCATGTATATCGCATATTCATCACCCAGGATATGGTTAAGGAAGAGCAGGTTCGCTTTTTCGTCGTCCACGATCAGGATGCTGTTTTTCTCGTCAGCCATCATTAAATTCCTCCCTGATTATATGCCCATTTTTCCTTTCAATTCCATAAACGCCTTCATCGCATCTTCAAAATAAAGATCCTCAATCTGCCTGATCAGCTCTCCGCTGCCGGGTATGCCGCGAAGATCGCTGACCATCTTTAAACACTCGGGGCTTCCGCGCCGCAGCAAAGGTTCCAGCTTGATTAAAACTGCGCTTGCCTGCTGCGCATCCATCGGATCGTCCGTGTCGGCAGATTCATCCAAACGGGATGACTCATCCCAGTAAGGCATCAGTTCGCACAACGCCTCTGACAGCGCGTTTTCAAGGCTGTTCATCTTAATATCGGTCGTTAAATTGACGCCCTCTTTTAGCGCTGCTTCTACATCCGAAGCCGCTTTTTGCAGGATGACGCGGCCGATTTGCCCCGCGTTGCTCTTTAAATTATGCGCCAGCCTGTGCGCCAAGATGATGTCCCCGCTGTGTATGGCCGACTTGATCTTCATGAACCTGTCCCTGTTTTCCTTGACGAACTCCGCTTTAAGCTGCGCGATTATGATGTCCTCGTCGTTTTCCGAAGGGATATACCCTACGGGATGAATGTACTTCATCAGGCAGCGCCATAACGCTTGCGACGTGAAGGGCTTGCCGACATAATCATCCATTCCGATCATTTTATACAGTTCCCTGTCTTCGGTCATAATGTTGGCCGTCATCGCCACGATCGGCGTCCCGGCGCCCAGCGCGATGATCTTGGGCGTCGCCTCGATGCCATCCATCACCGGCATATGAATATCCATAAAAATTAAATCATATGGCGCTTCATGATGCTCGATGCGCCGTTTGACTTTATCAATGCCTTCCTGCCCGTTTTCCGCTATTTCAGCGGTCAGCCCGACCCGTGTCAGATGCTCGGTAATGACGCGCTGATTCATTTTATTGTCCTCGCATACCAGCACCGTGCCTTTAAACAGGGGTTTATCCGGCGCCTTAAGCTCCTCGTCGGCGTTTAGCGCTTCTTCCGTTTCGCTCATCAGCCGCATCGTCACATTGAAATGCGTTACGGTTCCTTCCCCCGGACGGCTTTCTATTTCCAGCTTACTGCCCATCAGTTCCAGGATGTTCTTCGATATAGGCAGACCCAGCCCTGTGCCGCCATACTTGCGCGTCGTGGTCACATCAGCCTGAATAAACGGTTCATACACTTTATCGACCTGTTCAGGCGTCATGCCGATGCCGGTATCGCTGACCTCGAATCGTAAGGTGACGGAATCTTCCGCAGTCTCTGTGACGTTAACGATCAGGCTGATTTTTCCGGCTTGGGTAAATTTGACGGCATTGGAAAGCAGATTAAGCAATACTTGGCGCAGTTTGGTCGGGTCGCCGTACAGCTTTCTGTTAATCACAGTTTCCGCGTAAATATACAGCTCGATTTTCTTCTCCGCCGCTTTAGGCAGGATGATACTCTTGCAGGCGTCGAGCAACTCACGCAAATCGAATTGAATGATTTCCATTTGCATATTCCCGGATTCGATTTTGGACATATCCAAAATATCGTTGATGATTTGTATCAACGCCGTGGTTGCGTTCCTGATGTCTTTGGCGTATTGAAGTTGTTTATCGCTGAGCTTTTCCTGAAGCAGCAGTTCAGACATGCCCAGCACGGCGTTCATCGGTGTTCTGATTTCATGGCTCATATGCGCCAGGAAGGCGGATTTGGCAACGGAAGCCGCTTCCGCGTCAGCCTGCTTCTTGGCCATGACTTCTATCTGCGTGATGTCTTGAACCACTTCGACAAATCCGGAAATGTCGCCGTCCAGATTTCTTAAGATTTCACCATCCACCTGATAGGAAGCATCCTGATGCGTAAAATAGGTCCGCTTGATGCCCCGCTTCAGACAGGCGATTCCGCATTGCTCGGTGTTGCAGATGTGAACATTCCATTGATTGCAATGCTGCCCGTACATATCTTCGCGCTTTCTCCCCAGATGTTTTTCGACCGCAGTATTCACAAACGTCCATTTGGTATCGGCGTCGGTCACGGAAATAGGACAGGGCGCGGCGTCCAGTATGGATTTATACCAATGCGCCAGCGCCTCCGTTTTCTTTTGCTCATTTTGGATATCCCCCAGCATGCGCTGTGTCCGCTGGTTGCCTTCCGCGATATCGCGTTCCATTTCGGTGCGGATAACGGTGTTCGCGCACAGGAAGGCCGCCGAACGCAGCATTTCCGCGCTGACATCATCAAAAAACCGTTCGTACTTCCGATCCTCGCAAAGCACGAACCCCCAAAAGGTATGATTGAAGAAGACCGGAACCACCAGCGCGGATACCACGCCCAAAGACTGCATGATCTTGACGCCTGCCGGCTCATCCATCAGGCTGACGGGGCTGTTGATCGATACGCCCCGGCCCAAAAGCGTTTCCCAGCTGGGCGCCAGCCGGGCATATGAAAGATCGCGCATGCCCTCGGTGGTTTTAGTGGTGCCGCCTGATTCCCTGTCCCAGCGGTATATTTGAGACATATGCAATCCGTCGGGCATCGAGAAATTCCGCCACACGGACAGCCGGTCCAAACGCACCCTTTCCACAATCTGGTTAATGCCGTTCGTCATTCTGTCCTCGAAAGATTCCTCATTTTGAGACAGAAACGTGATCGCCGTTTTAAACAGCGTTTCCATCATTTGCTCCCGGTGCTCCATTTGCTTGACGACTTCGTCGGATCGGCGGGTCATGTCCTCCCTGATGATCGCATCGACGCATAAACGGGCGGCGGAACGGTATAAGTCCTCGCAATCCCTGAAAAAAGCCCGCTCATTGTGATGGTCCTGAAAGATCACGATCCCCCATAACTGATTGTGCGTAAAAACAGGCGCCACAAATAAGGATTGGATCCCGAAAACGTGCATATAATCGGTTTCATAGTCTTCCATTTCAGACAGGTTTTTACCAAAACATATATCTTGCTTCACGAGTTTCAGCCATTCCGTGACAATCCTTATATTCGGCAGCAATCCGAGGCTCGTGCCTGTCAAACCGCCTTCCTGCGCGTCCCAGCGGTATATCTGCCTGAAGCGGCTGGTTTCATCCACGTTGACATGTTCATAGACGACAATACGGTTGACGTCCATCGCGTTGGCGACAGGCCTGAGCGCTTTGGTCATGACCTCGTCAAATAACGCTTCCTGAAATAAGGTAAAGATATCCAGCATCCTGACGATCGCGCCGCTCAGTTCGGCGCGGTGTTCCGCTATGCTGTGATGATTACTCCGGGCCATTCCGAATCACCTCATGATGGATCATAGGTATTCCCTGCACATACGCGCCCGCGTCATACGCCCGCCTCGGCCCTTCTTATCTGCTCGACACGCATAAAATGATGCGCTTTAGCCTGATAACCCGGGAGCGGCAGTATTTTTTCGTGTATACAGTCCAGTATCCAGCCGGCTTGCGGAAAAAAGTCCGCGTCATACTCGAACGGCGGCGTGATCCAATTTTGCGCGCCAACGACGGCGGGGGGCGCGTCGAGATCATCAAACGCCATCTCCGTAATATTGCGCGCGATGTCGTTCAGGAAACTTCCTCTCGCGCAGGCGTCGGACGCCAGAAGTACCTTGCCCGTCTTCCTCACGCTTTCCAGGATGGGAGTGTAATTCAACGGCACCAGCGAATGCAGGCTGATCACCTCGGCGCCAATCCCATAGTTTTCGCGCAGGATATCCGCGGCTTCCACGGCGCGGTAGAGGGTCGCGCCGACCGTCAGGATCGTCAGGTCTGCGCCGGCGCGTATGACATTCACATCGCCGAGTGCGATTTCATACGGGTCGGCCGGCACGCCGCCCGCATGAAACATTTCACCGATATCATAAAGGCGCTGGCTCTCGAAAAAGCACACCGGATCGGTGCCGTTCAGAGCCGTTTGCATCAATCCCTTCGCCTCCCAGGGCGTCGCCGGAAAGCAGACCTTCAGGCCCGGAATATGCGCCGCGAGCGCCGTCCAATCCTGTGAATGCTGCGCGCCGTATTTGGAGCCGGTGGACAGGCGAAGCACCACCGGCATTTTCAGTATACCTGCGCTCATGGCCTGCCATTTGGCCAGCTGATTAAAGATTTCGTCACCCGCGCGGCCCATAAAGTCGGTATACATCAACTCCACAAGCGCGCGGCCTCCGGACAGGCCGTAACCGACGGCTGTGCCGACGATCGCCGCTTCTGAAATCGGGCTGTTGAACAGGCGGGAGTAGGGGATCACTTCGGACAGGCCGCGGTACACCGCGAACGCGCCGCCCCATTCGCGAACATCCTCCCCATACGCGATCAACGTCGGATCTTCATAAAACTTATCCAGAATCGGCTCGAAAAGCGCGTCCCTGTAATTATAAACCTTCATTTTTGAAACCGGCTTACCGTCTTTGAAGGCGAAACGTTCCTTTCCGGCTATTTGCCGGACGCGCGAACACTGATCCTTGGGCGCGAGGACTTCCGGCATCCTATCGTCTAAGCGGACGGATTTCCCATCGGAAAACATCAGGCGCTCCACCGCCGCCGGATCGGCATGAAAGCTGATATACGGTGACATATCGCGGTCCGACGCCCATGCGGCCGCTTGCGTGATCATCGTGCGCGCCGTATCCTGTATAGCGTCCAAATCGCCGTGGTCCGCTATGCCCGCTTCGATCAGCGCGCCGCGGTACGCGGCCAGTGAATCCTGCGATTGCCAGGTTTCAATTTCTTCTTTATCCCGGTACGCGTTCGCGTCGGAAGGCGAATGGCCGCTGTACCGGTATGTGATCACATCCAGCAGTACGGGACCTTCGCCGGACAGCAGCAACTCCTTTTTACGGCGGTAGGCGTCGATCACAGCCAGCGGATTGAAACCGTCAATGCGTTCGGCGTGCATTTGATTGGGCGTGACGCCGGCGCCCAGCCTGGCCAGAAAATCATAGGCCATCGTTTCACCGCGTGTCTGCCCGCCCATCCCGTATCCGTTATTATTGATGTGATACAGGATAGGCAGGCCTCCGCGTTTGCTTTCTTCCCACAGCAGACGATACTGATCCATCGCGGCGAAGTTCATGCTTTCAAACACAGGCCCGCAGCCCAGCGCGCCGTCGCCCGCGTTGGCGACGACGATGCCGCTCTTGAGGTTGCATTTTTTATATAACGCAGCGCCCGTGCCTATCGGCGCGGAACCACCGACAATGGCATTATTGGGATAGATACCGAACGGCAAAAAAAACGCGTGCATCGATCCGCCCAGGCCCCGGTTGAAACCTGTACGGCGGGCAAAGATTTCCGCGATCGCGCCGTAAAGCAAAAAATGAATGGCCAGTTCCTGAACATTACTCGCTTGCGTATGCCGTTCGACCAGGCGCAGCGCCTCGCCGTCCGGAAAATCCCGCATGATTGTCAGGAGCGCCTGATCCGGCAGTTTCCGAATAGCCGACAAGCCTTTGGCCAGAATATCGCCGTGACTCCTGTGCGTACCGAAGATAAAGTCGTCTTTGTCCAGCAGGAACGCCTGACCGACCGACGCGGCTTCCTGTCCCGTGGACAGATGGCTGGGGCCCGGATAGGTCTGCTCCACACCGTTATATACACCCTGCGTCTTGATTTGATACAGCATCGTTTCAAACTCGCGCAGTATGGTCATGTCACGGTATATACGCACGAAATCCTCATGGGTAAAATGTTCTGTTTCTTCCTGAACCGTTTTTTTGTAGCGGTTGACAGGAATCGATTGAAAGGTGATTTCGCCGGATTGACGGATAGAGTCAGGATGGATGAACTGTGATTTGGGCAAGTCTCTCAATCTCCTTCCCGCGGTCAGATTTCATACAGAGCCTCGTGCAGCACCTCGCAAATCGTCGGGTGCGGAAACACGATTTCCTTCAGGCTGTTCACCGTCATCTCTGTTTCGATCATCATGGCCGCGCCGTAAATGATCTCCGAAGCATAACTGCCGATCATATGCACGCCGATCAAACGGTTGTACTTTTTATCCGCGACCAGTTTGACCAGACCGTCGCCCCCCTCTACCTCCGCCAGATAACGGCCTGAAAACCGCATGGGGAGCACGGCTGTTTTGATGTCATATCCCTTTTCCAGCGCAGTCTCCTCCGTTTCGCCTACCGAAGCCACTTCCGGGCTCGTGTAGATCACGGACGGGATCGCGTGATAACGCATGCGATCATGTTTGCCCAGCATATGGTTGACGGCCACTTCGCTCTCGCGGTACGCCGTGTGCGCCAGCATAGACTTCCCGTTGATGTCGCCCGCCGCATAGACGCCGGGCACATTGGTACGCAGATACTCGTCCGTGATCACCGAACCGTGCGGCGTGTATACGCCGATCGTATCCAAATGAAGCCCGTCGGTCAGCGCGCGGCGGCCGACAGACAGCAGCGCTTTATCCGCCGGGACGAGGATGGTTTCCCCTTCTTTCTTACAGATAACCGTGTTCGTTCCTATAGAAACCACACGCGTTCCCAGCCGGAAATCAATACCCTTTTTCTCGCTGTTTTTCTGAAGGATGCCGCTGATCCGGGCGTCTGTCGATCCGGCAATCTTATCCGCCAGCTCAATCACCGTGACTTTAACGCCGATCGCGCTGAAATAGCAGGCCATTTCTAAACCGACGACGCCGCCGCCGATAACGGCCAGCGTCCCGGGCGCTTCAGCCAAATCCAGAATTTCACGGTTCGTCAGGACAAAGCCCGTCTCCATACCCTCCCGTAATCCGGGAATGGGCGGGATAACGGGCACGGAACCGGTGGCAAGCAGCAATTTCTCCGTTTCATAAACGCTGTCGCCCACCCTGACGGCAAACCCGTTGTCCCGTTTGCCGCCGATGATCGCTTCGCCTTGGATGACCGTCACGCCGCAGCGCTTTAATTGGGCGGATATACCGCTGACGAGTACCTTCACGACCTTGTTCTTTCGCGCCACGACTTTCGCGTGATCGATACTGACGTCCCGGACCGTTACCCCGTACTTATCGCCGTGGCAAGCGCTGTCATATACCTTTGCGCTGTGCAGAAAAGCCTTGGAAGGTATGCAGCCTTCGTTTAAGCAGACGCCTCCCAGAAAACGTTTTTCGATCACTGCCGTCCGTAATCCGGCAGCCCCGGCGCGTTCTCCGGCCAGATAACCGGCCGGGCCGCCGCCAATGACGATTAAATCAAACCGTTCCATCTGAATCCTCCTGCCGCATCAGCATCGAAGTAAAGTGTTCCAACCCGTCGCAAAGCTGCTTGACGAAGCGTGACGCGGGCGCGCCGTCCATCGCCCGATGATCATAGGTGAGGCTCAGCCCCATCGCCGGGTACAGTTTGACCTGCCCGTTTTGCTCGAAAGGGCGGCTGACAATGGCGCACACCCCCAATATGCCTGTCTGCGGCGGGTTGATCACCGGTGTAAAACTTTCAACCGCCAGTGTGCCCAGATTGCTGACGGTAAACGTGCCGCCTTCAAGATCATCGGGCGAGATGCGGCCCGACTGCGCTTGCTCCGCCAGCGCCTTGGCTTCCCGTGCGATTTCCCGCAGGCTCTTATGATTCGCGCGGCGGATCACCGGCGCCATCAGGCCGCGTTCGGTATCGCACGCAAACGCCAGATGAACATCCCGAAACCGGCGAATACTGTCCTCCGCGACCATATGGGCATTTAATGCCGGATACGCCGGCAGCAGACGCGAAACGGCAAACAGGATCATATCGCTCAGCGTGACGCCGGAAAGGCCCGCGGCCTCGGAACCGCTCTTGAAAGCGGCCCGGCAGCCGATCAGTTCCGACGCGTTAAAGGAAAAATGATGGGTCAGCTGCGGAATGGCGCAGAGGGATTGCGTCATACTGAGGGCGATCCTCTTGCGGATACCGGTCAGCGGCACATCCTCGAAACCTTCATCCCTAAATGCCGGAGGAAGCGGCGCCGAAACGGGCAGATCCAGATCCGCGACCGACACGCGTCCGCCCAGCCCCGTGCCCCTTTGAAGCGCCGGCCGGCCGGCCGGCATAAGGCCTCTCGCCGCGTCCGTCGCCGCGAAACCGCTTTCATGGTGATGACGGATATCTCTTTCGATCGTCCGCCCGTCAGGACCTGATGGCATAACGTCCTGAACACGGACACCCAGCTTATCCGCCAACCGCTTGGCGCGGGGGGAGACGCGCGAAACATCCGCCGCCGTGTTTGGCGTGGGAATAACAGACGTCTCCGTGACGGCCGATAAGGGCTTATGAAACGAAGGTCCCGTCGGGCCCCGCTCTTCCGGTGAACCGCCGGGACGCAAACCGGAAACATCCTCGCCCGGCGACCCGACGGCGCAGACGTTCGTCAATACGGAAACTTCGTCGCCGTTGTCATAAAACCGCTCCAACAGCGTGCCTGTTTCCGTGCTTTCACATTCGAAGACGGCCTTGTCCGTTTCATAGCTGAACAGCGCATCGCCGGCGGCGACGGCCTCTCCCGGCTGCTTCAGCCATTCTGTAATGACGCAGGTTTCAACGGAAATGCCTGCTTTGGGCATCAGCACCGCATTGGCCACGCTATATTACCCCCCATCAATGCGTCTCTGCCGTCTGTCAGTCTCTGTATGTAAACATACCATATCTCGCATTGGCATTCAAGCGGTAAGTCCATACAGGAAAGGAGATAAAGGATGTCGAAATATAAGATCCGCTCGCTCACCGGTACAGCGCTCAAACGCGGTCAGCTCGCTATGCCTGCTATCTTGGCTTGCTTCCCTGTCTCCTTCCCACGCTGAACTGTAACTATTCCGTAAGCGATTGCCCTGGGTTTGTTAGCACTCTCTGTTGACGAGTGCTAACACTTATGGTAAACTTATTTCTATCCAAAAAACATCAGGGAGGCGTATCATTCATGACCCAGACGGCAGGCAGCATCTCCATCCATGCCGAAAACATTATGCCGATTATCAAACGCTGGCTATACTCGGATAAGGACATCTTTATACGCGAACTCGTATCAAACGGCGTGGATGCGGTCACAAAGTATAAAATAGCGGCTCCGGACACGCAGGATGATTTCCGTGTGCAAATAAACGTCAACAAAGAAAAAGGGATGCTCTCCTTTTGGGATAACGGGATCGGCATGACGGGAGAGGAGGTAGAAAAATACATCAATCAGGTGGCTTTTTCCGGCGCGGAGGAGTTCCTGAAGAATTATCAGTCCGAAGGGCAGGAAAACAGCGGTATTATCGGCCATTTCGGTTTGGGCTTTTACTCCGCGTTCATGGTCTGCGCGAAAGTCCGTATCGACTCGCTCAGCTTTAAGGAAGGCGCGCTGCCCGTATCCTGGGAGAGCGAGGACGGCATGGCGTTCACGATGAGCGGCAGCGACCGGGCGGAACGCGGCACCACGGTCACGCTGACGCTGAACGAAGAAGATAAGGAGTTTCTGGAAACCTACCGTGTGCGGGAGGTGCTGAACCGCTACTGCGGTTATCTGGCCGTTCCGGTATTCCTGTTTGATGAGAATGAAAAGCCTTATGAGGAAAAAGATAAAGACGGCAACGTCACAAATGTGCGCGAGCCGGAAGCCCGGCAAATCAACGATACGCACCCGTTATGGCTGAAAAACCCGAAAGACTGCCAGGACGACGAATACCGCGAATTCTATAAAAAGATGTTCCATGAGTATGAAGATCCTCTGTTCTGGGTGCATCTGAACGTGGATTATCCTTTTAATCTGAAAGGGATCCTTTATTTCCCCAAACTGAAGCAGGATTTCGGCGCCCGTGAAGGGGAGGTCAAGCTGTTCGCCGGTCAGGTGTTCGTCGCTGATAATATCAAAGAGATCATCCCGGAGTTTTTGCTGCTTTTGAAAGGCGTGATCGACTGCCCCGATCTGCCCTTGAATGTCAGCCGTTCGTTCCTGCAGAACGACGGATATGTCAAGAAAATTTCGGCTCATATCACCAAGAAGGTGTCCGACAGGCTCACAGGTCTGTTCAACACCGATCGTCCGGCATACGAGTCCTACTGGGACGACATTGCTCCTTTCATCAAATTCGGCTGCATCCGCGACACGAAATTTTTTGAAAACGTCAGGCCCGTCCTGCTTCTCAAATCGACCGACGACGCTTTCTATACGTTTGATGAGTATAAAGCGCGCAATGAAGGCAAAGTGGAAAAGAAAATCTACTATACGACCGACAAGAAACGGCAGGCGGATTCCGTCGCGCTCTATACGTCCCAGGGGATCGACGTGGCGCAGCTGGATACGCTGATCGACTTGAACTTTATCTCCTATATGGAGTATGAAAAGGGCGAGAAAAACCATGAGTTTGTCCGGGTAGACGCGGATTTGACCGGCCTTTCGGAGGAATCGGATGAGGGCAAGGATCTGGACGAAAATCAGATCGCGGATCTCTTTAAAAAAGCGCTGGATATGAACGATCTGGAGATTAAGCTGCAAGCCTTGTCCAACGATTCGGTCACGGCCATGCTGACAGAGGACGAGCAGTCGCGCAGGTTTAAAGAAATGAGCCGCGCTTATGGGCAGGACTTGAAAATGCCGGATAAGTACACGCTCGTACTCAATCGCAAAAGCCCCACCTTGCGCGCCATCGCGGCCCGAGGGGAAGATGAAACGTCTTCCCTGTTAATCAAGCAGCTGTATGATCTGGCCAAGATTTCCTCCGCGCCGCTGGAAGCGGACGAGCTGACGCAATTCCTGGAGCGCAGCCGTAAGCTGGTGGAAATCCTTGCGAATCAAGCCTGAATGACGGGGAACGAACCATGAAGATGACGCTCCGCTGGTACGGGCCGGGATATGACAGCGTACCGATTCAGCATATCAGACAGATACCGGGCGTTTCCGGCGTGATCACGACGCTGTACGGCAAACAGGCGGGCGATCTGTGGATGCCGGCAGAGATACGGGCGCTGAAGGAGGCCGCCGGAGAAGCGGGTCTGCCTGTTCTGGGGATAGAGAGCGTGAATGTTTCGGACGATATCAAAGCCGCGCTTCCGAAACGCGACGAGCATATCGACCATTATATACGCACGCTGGAGGCCCTCGGACAGGAAGGCATCGGCATGGTATGCTATAATTTCATGCCTGTCTTTGATTGGACACGTTCCGATCTGGCTAAAATCAGGCCGGACGGATCTTCCGTGCTGTCTTACGATCAGGAGATCATCGACGGTATTGATCCCGAAGGCATCTTCGCCGCCATGGAGAAACGCTCCGGGGGGTTCACGCTGCCCGGCTGGGAGCCTGAACGCCTGCGCCGTATCAGTGCGCTTTTTGCTGTCTACCGGGAGATTGACGAAGCCAAACTCTTTGACAACCATCGCTATTTTATCCGTGCGCTGCTCCCCACGCTGCGCAAATACGATATCAAAATGGCCGTTCATCCGGACGACCCCGCTTGGCCTGTGTTCGGGCTGCCGCGTATCATGACGGGTGCGGAAAACCTTCAAAGAGCGCTGAGGCAGGCGGACGATCCCCACAACGGCGTCACGCTGTGCACGGGTTCATTGGGTTCCGATCCGGCCAACGACATTCCCGCGATCATCCGGCAGCTGGGTGACAGGATTCACTTCGCTCATGTACGCAACCTTGCGCATCATGCGCCGGGGAAGTTTGACGAGGCGGCGCATTTAAGCGCGGACGGTTCCATGGATATGTACGCCATCATGAAAGCCCTGTATGATATCGGTTACCGCGGCGCTGTCCGTCCGGATCACGGGCGGATGATATGGGGCGAAACCGCGATGCCGGGTTATGGTTTGTACGACCGCGCGCTGGGCGCGGCCTACCTGTCCGGCTTATGGGAAGCCATCGGAAAATCCGGAGGGAAGCAATAACATGAAGCTGTCTGCAAACGGTTTGCTTGATCCTGCTTATCATGATAAAGGTTACGCGCTTCCCGCCTATGATATTGAGGCGATGCGTTCAAGAACGCTGGCATCGCCCGTCTGGCTCCATTTCGGCGCGGGGAATATCTTCCGCGCCTATCCGGCCGCCGCGCTGTGCAGGGCTTTATCGGCCGGAGACACGGATAAGGGTGTCATCGTCGCGGAAAGCCATGACGAGGCCATACTGGATAAAGTCTATCATCCGTATGACGAACTCAGTCTGCTGGTGACGCTGAAAGCGGACGGGCGGGCGGAAAAGCAAGTCGTCGCTTCTGTGGCGGCTTCTTATCAGGCGAACCCCTCGCATCGGGACTGGGAAAGCCTGAGACGCGTGTTTGTCTGTAAAGATCTTCAGCTGATCTCTTTTACGGTGACCGAGAAAGGATACGCCGCGGACGGCGCGGATTTTAACGCGCCTCAATCGCTGATGGCGCGGACGGCGCGTCTATTATTCGAACGTTATCTGGAAAACGCCGCGCCTCTGGCGCTGGTCAGCATGGATAATATTTCACATAACGGCGAGCGGATTAAAGAAGCGCTGACGGCTATCGCGCGGCAATGGACGCGCGAAGGCAAGACCGATCTGGGTTTTCAGGCTTATCTTACGCATCCGGAGACCCTTGCGTATCCCTGGACCATGATCGACAAGATCACGCCGCGCCCGGACGAGAGAGTCCGCGCGATGCTTGAACAGGATGGCTTTAGGGATACAGCGCTGACCGTCACGCCCATGCAAACGTACGCCGCGCCTTTTGTGAACGCGGAGGAAACCGGATATCTGGTGATTGAGGACGCCTTTCCCAACGGACGCCCGGCATTGGAAGCGATGGGTTTCCTGCTGACAGACAGGGAAACCGTGAACCGCGCGGAACGCATGAAGGTATGCGCCTGCCTCAATCCGGTTCATACAGCCCTGGCTATCTTCGGATGCTTGCTGGGATATACGCTGATCTGCGATGAAATGAACGATGCGGATCTAAACGCTTTTGTCACGCGGATGGCATACCGGGAATCGCTGCCCGTCGTTCCCAAGCCGGATGTGATCGATCCCGAAAGCTTCCTTAAAACCGTATTGAACGTGAGGCTTCCCAATCCGTTCATGCCGGACTCGCCGCAGCGCATCGCGACGGACACCTCGCAGAAGCTGGCCGTCCGTTACGGCGAGACGATCAAAGCCTATCTGCGCGGCGAGGGATCCGGCGCATGGCCGCTGAAGTATATCCCGATGGTTCTGGCCGGTTGGCTGCGTTATCTGTCCGGTACGGACGATAGTATGCGTCCTTTTACACTCAGCCCGGATCCGATGCTGGACCGGCTGCTGCCGCTTGTCCGCGCGGGGGATTACAGCGCCATTCTCCGCGACGAGGCTCTCTTCGGCGTCGATCTTTATCAGGCCGGATTGAGCGGCGCCGTCCTCGAGGCCCTGCATGACATGAGCCTCGGCGCCGGAGCCGTCCGCCGCGCGCTGAAGGAAGCCTGCGCCTGACATTATGATCCGCCGCTGTCTCCGCGCGCATACCCCGCGGATAGCAGCGCGGACAGCGGAAGGGTTTTCCCTTGCTTCATTCCGGCGCCAACATACGTAAAAGAGAGATCGTCCAGCGCCGTGACGGTCAGATTCATATGTGTGATCCTCCCGTTGTCCGCCATCAGTACAACGCGTATTTTTTGGTGATTTTCATAGGAATAACGCAGGAAACGAACGCTCATTTCACGCTTCCGGTTCGATATATCCGGCAGCCGTCCGCATCGTAAACCAGGCTGAAGGCGTCCGATATCGCCTGTTCATCTACGGTATACTTCGACCGCTCATGCGCGCTGATATAAATATAGGCGATATCGTACTTCACAAGCACATCCGCATTGGCGGACGGCGCCTCATAAAACCTGCGCACATCCTCTTTGCGTTCGGAAGTGTCATAGCCGTGGAAGTACAGCCAGGTATCCGCTGAAACGGGGATTTGCCTGCCGGCCAGCACCAGGATAGGATTTAAATGCTGCGTACCTGTGAGGAATGTATCCTCGCGATCCGTATACTCCCTCGCAAAATCCGCCGCACGCACGTCGCCCGCGCTGAACGCCTCATAGTCGCTCACGGTCTCCCGCCAGAGGGTGAGCAAGGCGGATATAAACAACAGTACGGACAGAAACGCCGCCAGCGCGTACCGGCCCCGAAACGCTTTGAGCTTGTGCCACAGCCGCCGGATATAATCGGCTGTCACAAGCGTGCAAAGCAGATACCAGACATAAAGCAGTTTATTGTTATCATAAGCGTTAGGCTGAAACCGCACGCATTCAGCCGCCGCAAAAATCGTAAACGCGCCGGCGAAGACACGGCGATATCCTCCGTTGCGTTCAAAGAGCGCCATGATAATAAGCACCACAGGAAGTCCGATGTTTTTGACATAGAACCATAGATAACCA
>Ga0082212_10004465_pt1 | contig 19392 bp, 19 predicted proteins | sample TergutNt197P3_FD_71548 | JGI IMG/M metagenome (GOLD analysis project Ga0082212, IMG submission 71548) | Neocapritermes taracua P3 segment gut microbial communities from Petit-Saut dam, French Guiana - Nt197 P3 | ecosystem: Host-associated > Arthropoda: Insects > Digestive system > Gut ... | reverse complement strand
TTTGAGAAGAAAGAATGATTCTTGGACGGCAGAATTGCCGCCGCCGATAACGATGACTTTTTTGTCTTTGGCTAGGGGGCCATCGCAGGTGGCGCAATAGGACACGCCGGGGAGGTCTTCGCCAGATATGCCAAGTTTGCGACGCTCGGAGCCGGTAGCAACGATGACAGTTTTGGCCAAGACTGGCTCTTCGTCGATGGTAAGTTCGAAACGGTTTTTGGCTTTTTTGACTGCGGTGCATTCGCCGTACTGCGTTTTGGCGCCGAAAGATTCGGCTTGTTTTTGCATGAATTGTATGAGCTTAGCGCCGGTGCCGGAAAAACCGGGAAAATTTTCGATTTTGCTGATGATGCCAGTGAGTCCGCCGATGGAATCGCGTTCAAAAACAGTAACGGATAGATTTTCGCGGGCAGCGTAAAGAGCAGCGGTAAAAGCCGCGGGGCCGGAGCCAATGACGGCTACGTCCAGAATATTAGTACCCGCCATAGAGCTCGTAGTAAAGTTCGATCATTTCGTCTGGCCAGTCAACTTCTTCGACTGGAGGGATGAGCATAACGACAAATTTGAGTGGGGAGTTGGCAGGGATGGTGCCGCGTTCTTGGTCGCCGTAAGCTAGCTCGGCGGGGATGGAGATTTCGCGGACGCCACCGATTTTCATACCAACAATACCGATATTCCAACCTTCGATCATAGCGCCACCGGCTAAGGGGTGCCGGAGGGAAGTCGGATTAGCGGGATCATTAAAAGACGAGTCAAAGATAGTTTCGTCGGAAAGCCAGCCGATATAGTAGGCGGAGTAGCTGGTGAAACCTTCGGTGATTTCTTCGCCATCGCCAACTTTGAGATCAGTGGTGGTTACTTCGGTAATGGCAGCGGCGTTAAAAGATTTGACACGTGATTTATAGGCGACAAATTCGTCGAAGTAAATAGCTGAGAGTGCGGCGGCATTGGCTTCGACTTTAGCTTGGTATTCGGCATAGAGTTCTTCGAAGCGGGCTTCTTTTTCCGTGTCGTTTAAGGTGGGACTTGAGCTGCTATTGGAACCGAGTACGATTCCCGCATAGAGAGCGGCAGTGGAGCCGAGCAAAACGACGGCGATAATGATGATGCCGATGCGCTGGCCTAATGATGTTTTGAGTTCTGTGCTTTGTGCCATTTGAGTTTTTGCCTCCGGCCCACCGTTATTTAATTTGTTCTAATTGTTTCATTATATCATTGATTTCCGCGGCAGTTAGGGTTTTGTCTGGGTGGGCAAATTCAAGGTGGAAAGTGAGGTTTTTGCGTGCTTTGTCGGCGGGTTGGTAGATGGCGACTGGGCTGACGGTGAAAATGAGATTTTGCTTGGTCAGTGTGTTTGTGATTTTATCGTGGATTGCCTGATAATCATCTGAGGAAGGGATGGTAATGTCGCGGGAAACGGAGGGGAATTCGGAAATACGAAAAGCAGTTTTGGCGGGCGGCAAGCCTATCAGCGGTTCTAGAGAAAGCTCAAATGCGGAGGTGTTTTCGGGAAGCTTGAGAGCGGCTTTGACAGAGTTTTTGATTTCGCCGATGATACCGATGCGAATGTTGTTTAGGTATATGTAAGCGGAGCGTTTGGGCTCAAAGTAGGCTTCGTCTTGGCTGGGTTTAGCGGGTTTTAGGATAAAATCGTAACCTATCTCAAAGAGATAGGCTTTGACTGCATAAAAATCTCCAGTAGTAATGAGGGCGAGGTTATTGAAGGTTTTTGGGACTTTTTCGTCAGTCAGACCTTCGTCTTTGAGATAGACTTGATTCATCTCGAACAAGGCGAAGTTTTGGTAGCCGTCTTTTTGGTTGGGGTGGATTTTTTCTAAGAGGCTAGGAGTGAGTTGTTGGCGGACGTATTGAAGATCGGGACTAATAGAGTTGATGATCTTGTAAGAGTTTTTGGGGTCTTGATCGACTTTTTCGATGAGGCTTTCGCTGATGAAGGAATAGGTGAGGACCTCGTTGGCGCAGGCGGTGGCTAAGTGATCGCGGATTTTGGTTTTGAGGGTGAAAAGTGGGTCTTTGTTGGCGGTGGAGTGCGGAGGAATGGTTGGTTTGATGTTGTCGTAGCCGAGGAGGCGACCGACTTCTTCGATGATGTCTTCTTTGATGTGGATGTCAGTGCGCCAATAGGGTGGAGTGACTGCAAGGATTATGTCGTTTCGGACCCGCTCCTCGGGCCTGTCGTTACAGGCCTCGTCGCTTAGTCCTCGTCGTAACTGCGGATAATCCTCAACGACATAATCCTTTGCGACTACCCCAAATCCAACATTTTCTAGCGTCTTTTTTATCAAATCCGCATCGTAGCAGGTGCCGAGGAGGGAGTTGATGTCGGATGTTGTAATTTTTACAACATTTGGTTTGGTGGGGTTGGGATATTCGTCGAAGACGGCAAGGGGTTTCATTTGGTTCGCCGAGAGGTGGGCGAATTCTTTGATCACGGGTAAGGTATTGCCAGCAGGTTGACCTTTAGTGAAGCGGGTGATGGCTTCGCTAAAAATGGCGTGGTGCATGCCAGTTTTGCGGAGGTTGAAAAGCGAGAAAGTGGCGGCTTCGACGATGATTTTTCGCGTGTTTTCGTCAATTACGGTGTTTGCCGCGCCCATAGCGCCAGCAAGGGCGACGGGGACGTTGTTGCTAGTGATAAGGATGTCGTTTTCGTTGCACTTTATTTCCCTGCCGTCGAGAAGTTCGATTTTTTCGCCAGTTTTAGCGGCGCGGACGATGATTTCTGGTGTGGGTTTTTTGCCGACTTTGACGAGTTTGTCGTAGTCAAAAGCGTGGAGGGGTTGGCCGGTAAGCAGCATGAGGTAGTTAGTGATATCGACGATAGGGTCGATGGGGCGCATGCCCGAGCGGGAAATAAGAGTATCCATTTCGGTGAGATATTTTGGCTTGGCGTCATTTTTACGTTCCATGATGAGAGCGGTGTAACGAGGGCAAAGTTTGGGATCGGCGATAGATATGGTGAGCTTTTCGACTCCGGCTATGGTGAAGTCTGAATTATTGTCGACCAAAAACTCTGGAGTGGTGAAGGGTTGGCCGAGAATGCCGGCAACTTCGCGTGCAAAGCCAATGATACCAAAGGTATCTGGGCGACGAGTGAGCGGTTTGTTTTCGACGTCGAGTAAGATGTCGCTCAAATCAAAAAGCTCCGCAAATGGCTGGCCGGGATGAGCGATTTTTGGATCAATTTCGGCAATGGCACTATGATCGGTGCCAAAATCTAACTCATCAGCACCGGCAAGCATGCCATGAGATTCTATTCCGCGCACTTTGCGTGTACCGATGATGAATGGGGCGTCTTCACTAGCGCTAGCCGGAACGGTGGCGCCGGGCGCAATCCAGGCGGCAAGCATGCCTTTGCGCACATTTGGTGCGCCGCAGACAACTTGGATTAGATCGTCTTTATCGCGCGGAGGTTTGACCTGCGCTCTACCTACGTCAATTTTACAGAGAGAAAGGTGTGTGTCGGGGATTTTTTCACATTCGACGACTTTGGCGACAAAAATATTGTCGTATTTGTGGGTTTGATCGATGACGTCTTCAATTTCAACGAGACGTGCGCCGATTAGCGCGACTAGTTCGTCAGTCGGGACGTTGATCTCGACGTATTTTTTTAGCCAGTTGAGTGAAATAATCATTTTTCTTTCCTTTCTAGAGCTTTTTTGATGGCGGTTTTGTAGCCTTCGAAAATATTTAATTTGTCAGAGAAAATATCGTCTAGGGGAACCCAGTCTAGGCTTACGATGCTTTCGCCGCCTTTCTCAATGCTGAGCTCGGTATCTTCCGGAAGAATGAGGCTATAGATAATATAAATTTTGTGAGATTCGCGATTGTCGGGTTGGCGCGCGTATTCGCGTTTGATGGTCGTAACTTCGGTAATTTCTCCTGCGAAATCTACGCCGATTTCTTCCTTGATTTCGCGGCGTAGGGTCTCATCGAAATTCTCGCCGTGGTCGAGATGCCCGCCGACCATGCCGTAAATACCGTAGTCGTAGAGGGGGAGAAGGACTTTAGTTTTTTCGGGGTTAAAAATTATGGCTTTGATAGCAACCTCCCAAAGATCGTCAGGATACTCAGTGTCGGCTGGTTTGTGGATCTGGCGGGTCATCTTTGGGTCCTTTTCGATGTTTTGTGATTGACTTTGCGGGAGTGTTTTGGTATACTATCCTTGTAATCACCATGTTGCGATAGGCCTAAGGTTTCGACCGACCGCTGATGCGTGATGTTTGAGCTAGCCTTGCCTAAGGTTTCGACCGACCGCACAGGCTGGTTTTGTTTTCTTGTGGGTTTTTTGTATTCTAAAATGCTCTTGTATCTGCTTATTCTGATGACTTTCGATTTGAAGGGGGACAACAAGTGGGAAAAACGGTGGCTGGGAGCAATAATTAGCTTCAGCTTGTTGCGCTCTTCCAGATATTCGTAGAGACAACAAAAGTCGCCGTCGCCGCTGATGACGATGGCTTTCTCATACTCTCTGAAAGTTCTAGCTGCCGCCCAAAGTACTAGCTCAGCATCGACATTGCCTTTATGCATCTCTTTGCCTTTTTCTAAATAAGCTATAGTTGGCTTGTAAACTAACTCAAATCCAGCATTTGTTAGGCTGGCGTAAAGCTTGATGTTCTCTGGAATGTATCCTATGAACAGAAATGCTTTGGTTACATTGTATTTATTTTTAAGATACAGCCGGAGACGTCTGAAATCTACGTGCCATCCTTGACTTTGGGTGCCAAGGTTTAGGTTTTGACTGTCGATGAAAGCATAGGTGATTGGTTTTTTACTTTTATTATTCATGGTGTTGCCTCTTGAAAATTGAATGATAAACATTCATACTGGTAGTGCTGTCGGCTCATTTTGCCAGTTTTTGAGAGTCGACGTGAATTAAACTGGCGGTCGACCAAACAATTGCACAAAAACTCTCTTTGCGAGAGTTTTTTGCTGATTTTTTGACTCATAGCAATACCTCCTCCAACAGTTCGGGGAATTCGACTGTTCCGAGGTCTTCAAACGTGAAATGCCCTTTGTTTTCGAGGGTGATAATTTTCATGTTGTCGATGGAATCTTTGAGTATTTTGACACTTTCTTGAATCTGTGGCATGTCGTTGGTGGATTCGACTAGTGAAATGCTAGCGGTTTTTTGTGCTAAATTTTTGTCAATTTGAAAGTCAAAAAAAGTTTTATCAAACGGTTCGCCATCATTGAAAGAAATACCCAACCAAGGTGCGGCTAGTATAACTTTTCCAACTTGCACGTTGTTCTCGCTAAGATAGCGCACGATAAAACCGGCGCCAGTACTATGGCCAATTAAAATTGTGTTTTTGTCTAGTTCGAAACGTTCCAGCTCGCGCTTCCAAATTTCGTATTCTGGATAATAAGAATTCGGCATTTCGATGGCAACAGTATGAATATTGCGAATCATTAGTTGCTTACTAAGCCACGGGAACCAATGGGAGTTACTGGCTGTGGGGAGGTTGGGGTTGTAATATTCTTTTTTTTCGCCCCAGCCGTGAATCAGCAGGGCTTTTTTCATCTAAACTCCTTGAGGAAGCGGAGTTTGCCGGATTCGAGGAAGCGGATATCGTGGAGGTTGTATTTGAGCATGACTAGGCGATCGAAACCTCCACCCCAGGCGAAGCCGCGATATTTTTCAGGGTCGATGCCGGCCATTTTTAGAACGTTAGGGTGAATCATGCCGCAACCGAGCGCTTCCATGAAGTTGCTGGTAGCAGAACCCTTGGATTTGGACTGGAGAGCCTTGGGTTTTTCAATGAGGAACTCTAGTGACGGTTCGGTAAATGGGAAATAGCCGGACTGAGTTTTGATTTCGAGTTTTTGGTTGTAGTAGAGCTCAAAAAACTCGCGCAAAATGCCGAGCATTTGGCCAAGGTTGCAATCTGGTGAGACATAAACGCCCTCGTGCTGATAAAAAGTATGTTCATGCGTAGCGTCGAGGTCTTCATTGCGAAAAACGCGACCGGGGACGGCGACGGCAATAGCTTTACCTTCGGCTAGTTTGTGTTTATAAGCCTTTAGTACTCGGTTTTGCATAGTACTGGTGTGGGCAGGCGGAATGAAGCCTTCCTCGGTGCGAAAAGTGTCATAATCGCCGCGGGCAGGGTGGTCTGGTTCGAAATTGAGCGAGTCAAACATGTGGTATTCATCGTCCAGCTGGCGGGACTCGACGATGTCGAAGCCCATGAGTTGATAGATTTCAATAACGCGATCGAGCTCTGTCATCAGAGGATGGCGGCTGCCGTGGTCAGAAGTCATGAGCTCGGGGATGGGTTGATTGGGCGCGCAAGGTGCGGTGATGTCGATGGGTTCGACGTCAGCGTCGAGCGCTGCTTGTTCAAGTTCGACGATTTTGTCGAGGATTTTTTGTTTTTTGGCATTCAATTCCCTGCCAAATTGTCCGCGCTTTTCGACAGGTACATCTTTGATTTTGCCAAATTCAGCGTCGAGTTTTTTGAGTTGCTGTTTGAGGTCTGCGATTTTCGTCATAGGAGTAATTATAACATAACAAAGAGAGGATAGTGAGGGATAGTTTCAATATTTCATTAGAAATATGCTAGATGACGAGGATTATGATAACAGATATGACGGCAAGCAAGATAAGGACGAACCAGAACCAGCCAAAGCGTCCGGTTTTCTTTAAGTGTTTGACATATTCGGAGTCCTCGGCCAGATCGACGTCGTCGCCCGGGCGCGGTGAAGTGTGTTGAGCTTTTTCGCGCAGCTCTGAGGAGATTCGGTTTTGAAGCTCAGATTGCCTACTGTTATCCTGTACTAATATTCCCATGAAACTCTCTTTCGTTAAAGTCAATTAAATTGGCTATGTTAATTTCTTTGTCTATTATACCAGACTGTGTTATGATGTGCTTAACAATCATTTAAAGGAGGTTAAATGGCAACCACAAAAGCCAAGACGACTGGCAAATCTTCTGCGAAGAAGTCTGCAAAGTCGACAAAATCCGCGGCCTCTAAGCCCGCGAAGGTTACCAGGGTGGAAGAAGCAAAAACAATTACTAGCAAAGCATCGACTAGCCCTGTGAAGGGGTTTTTCGCGCGCAAATATGACGCAGACGAGAATATCCTGACGATTTTTAGATCGTCAAAGATTTGGGGGGCAATTCTCGGTGAAGTGATCGGCACAATGTTGCTCACGATGATCCTTTTGACGCTAGGCATCTTTAATCCGCTGTATCTGATCTTCGGGGTGATGGTGATCACGATTGCGGTGTTTGCGTTTTCGGGCGCAAATCTTAACCCGACGATTACTGTCGGTATGATGGCAACTCGTCGCATGTCGCCGATCCGCGGTACTTTGTATATTATTGCGCAGCTGCTCGGTGCGTGGTTCGCTCTACTGATCGTGAACGGCTTTAGAATGGCGGGTGGTGAAGTCGCTCAGGAGTTGCCAATGCTTCAAGCTGCTTTGTCAGGTGAAGGTTCAATGTTCTGGCCTATCACAATGATTGAGTTGCTCGGTGCGATTATCATTGGTTTCTGTTTTGCCCGTGCGTTGGTTTATAAGCGCAGCGTGTTTACGTTCGGTTCAGTGGTGGCTGGTGGTGTGTTCTTGGCGGTGTTGCTTGCGGTGGTGCTAACTGGCAACTATCTAGGGATTCAAGAAGCTTCGTTCGTATTGAACCCAGCAATCTCTATCATGTATCAAGCTTTGCCTAGCGAAGCAGCTAACTTTGGCGAGTTGATGGGAGAAGTTGGACGAGCACTTTCGACCTATGTGATCTTCCCGGTACTCGGTGGTGCGATTGGTTTCTACTTATCGGACCTAGGGTCCAAGCTATCGGATCAAAAATTGGCTGAGTAACATCTGTTAGTCAAAAAGTCCCCTTATCTTAGGGGACTTTTTGTTGGTTCAAGCGCAGGTCAAAGTTCCGGCTGATCTGTTATTCTTGGGGTTTTTCGAGGCGTCTTTGTTCTATGCTGGGCTCGCCGGAAGTGATTTTGACGACGTCTTTATCGATTTGCTCTAGGCTTTTGTGGGCTGAATTATAGTGATTGACAGTGGTGCCGAGGGAGTTGCCGAGCTTGCTCATGTAGGTTTCGAAGCTGGTGATATGGGTACCGAGTTTGGCGACACGAGATTGGATGGCGATGGCTTCTTTCTCGATCTGCAGGCTGCGCAAGCCCTGAAGGACGGTTTGGAGGTAAGCCATGAAGCTGGTGGGCGAAACGATGATGACTTTGCGGTCACGGAAGGCGTACTCGACAAGGTCGCGCTGGCTAGTGCCGGAGGTGCCGACACTGCCCATCAAAACGTCGTAATAGAGGCTTTCGGAGGGGATAAACATGAAGGCAAAATCCATGGTTTTTTCGGCGGGCTTGATGTACTTGCTGGTTTCGTCGATGCGGGTTTTGAGGTCGTCGCGGACTTTTCGCGCGTATTGTTCCCTGCTGGCTTTGTCTTTGGCGTCGACCATGCGGTTGTAATTCTCGAGGCTGAACTTGCTATCCACGGGGAGGATTTTACCCTTGTCAAGGAAGACGACGGCGTCGACGATCTTGCCGTTTTTGAACTCGTATTGGAGCTGATAGGCGCCGGGCGGGAGGACATTGCCGAGTACGGAGTCGAGGTAAAATTCGCCGAAGACACCGCGCTGTTTGGGGTTTTGGAGGACGTTTTGGAGAGTTTTGAGTTCGTCGGCTACCGATATGACGTGCTTGTTGGTTTCAGTGATGGTGGCGATGCGGGCGGAAATGTCGGCCACGACCTTGTTGGATTCGTGGAGCTGCTTGTTGGACTCCGAGAGTTGTTTGCCAATGGAATCTTGAGTTAAAGCGTTATTTTTGTCAAGTTTTTCGCTCATAGAGTCTTTAAGCTGAGAAATCTGCTTGTTCATGACGACGACTGCAAAAGCAAAGCCAAAAATCAGGGCAATGATGAGAATGACTAGGACGATTTCCATAATCTATTACCTAGCCAGACAGCGTAATGATAGTTCGTAGGTCTTAAGGCCACCACCGATGGGGTTAACCATGCTAGCGGTGTAGTACAGATAGTTGGCTAGTGAAGCCGAAGTGGCAGTAGCGGTCCAATAATATCCGTAAATACCTTGATCGGCTGTACCATTCCATCCAGCGTAGAGACCGCGCCAAGCTGAATTATTGATATTTGTTCCGCTGTCTCCCCAACCCAAAGCCGTTTGCAGCGTGGTATATTCGTTGTTTGCTGGTAATCGCCAATTCTTCGGACAGACAGAATCCGCAACTGTGCCAGAGGAAGGATTGTTGCCGACTACTGCTGTCGTCCAAGCATAGTGCATGCCACATCTATTTGGGAAAGTTGCCGTGCTGAGGCTTAAACAATATGCCGTGCTATTAGGATCAGCTACATTTGCTGCGGTCAAAGTGTAAGTACCAGATGTTAAGTCACTAGAAGTACTATCTAATACCATCGAGACTCCGGAGGGCTGCAACGCTAGGTTATCCACCATCCAACAGTTGTCATCGGCTAGTTTTCTTATTTTGTACGTTTTGCTATCCCGGTTATCTATTAGATCTAACTCTGCTCCAGCCGCGGGATAGATTGGCATAGCTGTACATGCCTGTGTGCTGAAAAATTGCATGAACGGATAGCCCATTGTTACCACTACATTTCTGTTGCTCGTACCCATATTCGTAGTCACTGCTATTGGATAGACTCCTCCCGACAAAGTGGGCAAAACGCAAGTTAACGATGTGTCACTTATGACATTGAAGCTAGTGCAAGCTGTGCCACCTATAGTCACACTTGTTACTGCGTCGCTAACTCCTCCCCCGTAGAAGTTGGTTCCAGTTATGGTTACGGTGTCGCCTGATGCCGCAAATGGTGGAGATACGCTATCGATCATAGGTGATGGCACGTAGTTAGCTACGGCGGTAAAGACTAGTGTATTGGAGTAGACTCCGGGCAAAATATTAATGTCTGCCTTAGCACCGATAGTGATAATGGTGATGTCGTCGTCGATGGGAGCGGCGGAAGAAGCGATGATGTCTGGAGACAAGACGGAAGGAACTTCGAGGAAGGCAGTAGCGCCAGTTCCTTCGTTGTAGCCCCACGTATTGACGGGCAAGGGAGCTGGCGTAAGGCTTGCAGTACTAGGCATATTGTCGGTGTTGTTAGTGTGAATGAGGGCAGTATTGTAGGTGATAGTGTTCATGGTCAAAGTATAGCCAGTGACGTTATTGGTGCTAACGCTTGCGGTGATTTCTTCGGTGACTTCGAAACCTAGAGGCGTGGGGGTAAGATCGAGTAGCAAAATTGGTTGAGGAGTGACGTAAAGGGATACGGCTTGGCCAACAGTGACGTTGATGTTGGAGTCGGCGTCCTCAGCACTGGAATCTCTGGGGATGAAAGTGAGGGAACCGGCCGCAAAAGCTAGGGTGAAGCAAGAGATGAAGACCAGAAATGCATATGCACTTCTGGTTCCCCTTCTCGAGTGGTTTAATGACAACACGGCTGTTCGCTCCCGTTTAGCTTATTCTTATTTTAGCACAGCCGGTTTAAAAATCACAAAGAAACCGAAAGTGTTTTTATGATGTATAATGGAAGAAAAGGAGGGTTTGTTATGGGTGATATGGACACGACAACGATAATTTTGCTGGCGTCGCCAGTAATTGTTTTGCAGCTGGTTTTGATGGTGATAAACCTGCTGAACTGGAACCGAAAGAAGAAGACGCGGTATTTGGATAAAGTTTGGTGGCTAGCGATTATTATTCTGGGCGGATTGATTGGCAACGTGGTTTATATGATACTCGAGAGCGACAAGAATGATAGCGATAAAAATTAGTGGTTTGACCAAAAGTTTTGGTGGAAAGAAAGCGGTCGACAATTTGTCTTTGGAGGTGCCGGAAAATTCTATCTGTGGATTTTTGGGACCGAACGGTGCGGGAAAGACTACGACTTTCAAGTTGATGGCGAATTTTATAGAGAAAGATTCCGGCGAGATTGAGATATTGGGCGAAGAAGTGACTGGCAACAAGCAGAGTCAGAATTTGCGCTTCTTGCAGGATGTGCCGGAGCTGTATGGCTACATGAGTGCGTATGAGTATTTGCAGTTTATCTGTGAGCTGAATGATTTGGGTGACAGGGACAGAAAAATACGGGAAACTCTGGGGTTGGTGGGGTTGAGCGACGCCAAGAAAAAGAGAATTGGTAGTTTTTCGCGGGGAATGAAGCAAAGGATCGGAATTGCGGCGAGCATCATACCGAAACCGAAGGTTTTGCTGTTGGATGAACCGGTGTCGGCACTGGATCCGATTGGGCGCAAAGAAGTTTTTGATTTGTTGGCTAAACTGCGCGGGAAGATGACGATCATGTTTTCGACGCATATTATTGATGACATTGAGCGGGTGAGCGATAAGGTGGTTATTATTAAGGCGGGCAAGAAGATCGCAGATGGCACGATAGAAGAGCTGAAGGGGAAATATTTGACTAATATGGTGGAGCTGAAATTTGCGAGCAGCAAGGACAAGGTTAGATTCAAGAAGGCTTTCAAGGGAAAGGAATTAGAGATTGAAGAGGGGCCGGAGATGGTTAGATTCAAGGTTGACGAGCTGGATGTGGAGCAGGATATTTTTAAAGTGTTGGTGAGCGAAAAAATCAAGATATTTAGTTTTAATGTGATGGCGCCGACGCTGGAGGAGATATTTATGGAGGAGGTGGCGCGATGAGGCAGTTTTCGATTTTGCTAAAGAAAGATTTTTTGGAGCTGTGGCGGACAAAGCGGGTTTTGATCGTGGGGATTATCTTTGTGGTGTTTGCTTTATCCAGTCCGCTGCTGGCTAAGATGACGCCAGAACTGTTGAGGTCTTTGGGGGATGGCGTTCAGATTATTATGCCTGAGGCAACGATTTCGGATAGCTATGGGCAGTTTGCAAGCAATGTGGCCGGGGTATGTGTCTATGCTTTGATCGTGGCGTTTGGTGGGTTGATTGTGAGCGAAAGACGGTCCGGAATGTACAATAATTTGCTAAATAATGGCGTGAAGCGGAGCGCTTTTGTGTTGTCGAAGATAACCACGCAGATTTTGGTGGTGACGGGCGTGTACGTGGCGTCGTGCTTGTTGTTTAGTATTTATAATCAAGTGTTGTTTGGTGAGTTTTGGGTGAAAGATTCCCTGCTGTCTTTCGCGGCTATATATGTGTTTATGATATTTACACTCAGCTTCATTAACTTGTTTAGCGTGGTGGCAAAGAGTGTCGTTATGGCGATTATATTTGGGTTTTTGATGACCTTTCTGATTGCGATATTTGACCTGTTTGCGTTTGGTAGATATTTGCCGAATCATTTGATCAGTTTGTCTGTGGCAGTGTTTAATGATTCGACAGCGTTTGATTATATTTGGAAAAATATGGCTATAACTTTGGGGCTATCTGTGGTGATGATATTTGCAGCGATCGGACTTTGTAAGAGCAAAGAATAGGTTGAATACTGGTCATATTTACATGCAACTAGTTATATGGTATATTAGTAACTAGTATTATTTCGGGGCGGGGTGATCTCGCTCTTTGACAAAAAAAGAAGGTGAGGAGGTGGCATCTTTGAGTAAATTATTTAACTTCAAGGCAAACCCTATGTTTGCCTGCCTGCATGTTACAAGAAGGTGCAACATGGGTTGCCCATATTGTTACGCAGGAATTGGTGGCCAAAAAGATATGACACTAGATGTAGCTATAAGAATCGTCGACCTATTAAAAAGTATTAATGTTCTAGCTGTTCTTCTGCTTGGAGGCGAACCTACTCTGTGGAAACCGCTAATGAAATTTAATGCTTATTGCGAAAAGGTAGGTATGATGACGAGCATTACGACTAATGCGTCTATGTTCGGTGACGCAGACTGGTTCGAAAGTTATAAGAAGGCGCCATGTACTATGGTGGGAGTGTCGTTAAAAGCCCCAGATGAAATATATTTCAGGAACAAGATCAGTGCATTGGTCAACTTTAGTCAGATAAAAACTGGTTTGTGTAATATCTATAAGCTTTCGCGTGATGCTGTCAGCAATCTGCTCTATGGCGCAGGCATGAATCGAGATGAGGTATGTTTCACGGCCAAATTTGCTTACGACTTGGGCGCCAGGGATCTCAGACTAAGTTTCCCTACCCCCGTCGTCAATTCTGACGGAAACATATCGGCAGTCGACAAGACACCTATTAAGGAACTCGTTAACGACGTTGGGTATATTTATGATAGACTATATCCTCTTTTCGGTTTGAGACCAAATATGCTTAAAATAGGTCATCGTCTACCACGACTTTGCAGCTGGCCAAAAGAGTTTATTAGGACATTGGTGACAAGAGGTCACTTTGATAACGCTTGCTTAACATGCAAACGAGAGTCAATCGCGTTCGATATCAGTGGCAACGTTTTGCCCTGCCCGCAGATGACTAGCTGCGTTATCGCTAAGATTGATAACGATTTTAATGATGGTCCTAGCCTTCTACGACATCTTAACAGTGGTTATGTTAAAGATGTTTACAGGCGTCTTGCTCGCTATCCGTATAAGCGCTGTGAAACGTGCGAATGGAACAGCTATTGTAACGGTGGTTGCCCTATTTGCTGGACCAAGTCAGGTCAAAGTGTAAATTGCGACGGTTCTCCGTTAGAGAATTTTTTGTGTAGCCTGGACAAGTGCGGTAGTACGAACATCCAGGAACCACAACCTTTTGGACTAATTGCTTTTAGATGAAGGTTACGAGAATGGTTCATGTAGAATTAGATTTTATAAGGGCGTTACCCATAACGTCCTTATTTTAATGCTTGATTTGTAGTGATTTCTAGACTGATTATTTATCTACGACTTTGTTTACAACAGGGATTTAATTGACGGTGCCTTTGGCGCCGTCAACGGTGACGGTTTGGTCGTTGTGTAGAATTTTAGTGGCGTTGCCGGTGCCGACGACACAGGGTTTACCGAGCTCGCGTGCTATGATAGCGGCGTGCGAAAGAATGCCGCCTTGATCAGTGACGATGGCGGCGGCTTTTTGCATTTGTCCGACTAGGTCAGGGCTGGTTACTTTGCAGACCATGATGGTGTCTGGATCGATATTGTCGTCTGGCGATGAAACGATTTTGACCTTGCCGCTAGCTATGCCGGTACTTGCGCCGCGTCCCTGCAATAGGGCGTCGTTGGGTTCGAGACTGACCAGAAAGTCATTGTACATGTTGCCGAGTTCTCTGGAATAATCGACAAATTCGACACCGACTTCGTTGTCTTTAGCAGTTTCGAAATAGCCGTTTAGATAATCGTTTGAGAAAGTGGCGCTAAATTCTTTCGACAAGGCTTTTCGCTGATTGGCTGATTTGACATGGAGGATTTTGATCTGTTTTTTGATTTCAGACAATGCCTTTGGATCGTTCGGCGTCATTTTCCAAGTTTTGAAGTCAAAATGGAAGGCGCATGGACCTAGTTCGTCATCAATATGGCCTTGGGTTAATTGATGATGACCACCTCTAATAATTTCGCCTGAAATGCCGTATCTGTTGACAACGAAAATGGTTGACCAGTCGTTTTTATCAACGTGACGACGGATATCGGCGCGATAATCTTTGGAGTTAATGGATTGCTCTAAAAACCACTTGTAGGCACCGTTGATCGTGCGTCCGCGCATGCGTAGTTTTGGCAGATTTTTATCTAGCGGAATAAGTCTGAGAGCGCAAAGTTGTTCGCCTTTGGTTTTTAGTAATTGTTGAAATTGTGGGTTGTCTGTAGTTAGCTCGCTAGCTGAGTCAAATTGGATGGGGTCGTCGAAAGGGATTTCTATAATGCGGTTGATGGCTCTTAAGCGTTCGGTTTTGTCATTATCTTCGGCTCGAATAGCGGTGGTCTTGTCGTGATTAATGTTGGCTAACCATTCTGTCAAACTAATATGGGTTTTGTATATTTCAGATGGGGTGTTCACTGAGATTATCTTAACACAGTAATTGGTCGGGTTTGCAAAATGTAGATTTGGCCATTCGCTATAGCCCATTCAATATCTACGGGATGACCATAAAAGCGTTCGATGCGATTGATTTGATCAGTTAGATTGGCGAGGTTTTTGGGTTTTAAAGTAATGGTATGATCGCCAGTTTCGTGAGTCAAGATGTTGCCAGAGTCTTTTTTGATGACGAATAAATCAGGGGTGACCAGACCAGAAACTAGCTTTTCGCCGAGGCCTGAAGTGGCCTCGATCATGATTTCGTCACGACTACCGGTAATGATGTTTACTGAAAAAGCTACGCCGCTGACGCTTGGGTTGATCATTTCTTGGATCACAACCGCAATGGACGCCTCGATCCCTTGATTGTATTTAAGAATCCTTTGCGAGCGTGCCGAGGTATGGACTTCGGTGATTTTGCAAATTAGGTTGTTGCGATTGATATTCAGAAAGGTATCAAATTGGCCGGCGAAGCTTTTTTCCATGCCATCTTCGTTGACGCCTGAGGAGCGAACGGCGACTTTGGTACTGGTCGAAAAAGTTTGATCGAACTTGGACAAGATTTCGTCTTGAATCTTGGCCGCAAGTGGAAATTCGGCTTGGGTCGTAATTACGAAGCCGCTTGGTGTGTTGATTTTGGACTGTAAAAGTTTTCCAAGCGAGGCAGCTTTACCGCCAACCAACTCGACGTCATGCGCGTCTGATAAATCTACGATCATTGAACCTATTATATCAGTCTCAGGCGAGAAGCAAAAAAGACGTACTTGATTCAATTCAGTATCTTGCACGTCTCTTGTGATCTTATATTACATCATAGACTATAATATTTCAAGTAATTTTCGGTCTTTCGTAATGACAGTTAATTGTGTAAATTGTTTCGGGTATCTCTTGAGATAATATTTTATGTTAGATATGGCTTTTACTTGGTGCAGCTTGAGCCTGCTAAAGTCTAAAATGAGTCGATTTGATTGTTTTCTGGCCGTACGCATATTGTTTTCAATCGTCTTTTTTCCATTCCCGATAGGGCTTTTTAACTCCCATCTAACATTGTCGACTTCTAAGTCTGGTGTTTTGTAAATTTCTGGACGCAGAAAGACTATGTCCCTCTTAAAGTAGTTGTTTGCCAAAATCAAGGCCGCTTTTATCTCATGATCTTTTGGTCGGTCGACAATGCTGGTTTTTACGATAACTCGATATTTCATTCCTATATCAGTACATGATGCGAAGTTTTTATAAAAGCATGAGCGTCTAAGATAATTGATTCGAGTGCTTATTTATTTACGACTTCGCCTTCGACGGTGCCGTCGTCGGACTTTTGGTTAGTTTGGTCGCTTTTGTCGTCGGAGGTTTGACCTGCGCTTGAACTTCCGGTGTTTTGCTGATACATTTTGGCGCCGATAGGCATGATGCGGTTGTTTAGCTCCTTGGCGGCTTCTTCTAAAGCGTCTTTGTCTTGCTCGTTTTCTTTGAGCTTAGTTTTGGCTTCTTCGACGGCTTTCTTGATGCTTTCCTTGTCTTCGTCGGAGATTTTGTCTTTGAACTCATCGGGCATTTTTTCGGCTTGGTAGATGGCGTTTTCGAGGTGATTCTTAGCGTCGACGGCATCTTTCTTTTTCTGGTCGTCTTCGTTGTGAGCTTCGGCGTCTTGTTTGGCTTTTTCGATGTCGGATTTGCTCATGTTGCCAGAGCCAGAAATGGTAATGCTCTGCTCTTTGCCGGTGCCTTTATCTTTGGCGGTGACATTAAGAATGCCGTTGGCGTCTAGGTTAAAGGTGACTTCGACCTGCGGTACGCCGCGTGGAGCAGGAGCGATGCCGTCGAGAATAAAGCGGCCGAGCGATTTGTTGTCGTTAGCGAATTCGCGCTCGCCCTGAAGAACGTGGATTTCGACCTGAGGCTGGTTATCTGAAGCTGTGGAGAAAGTTTCGGACTTGCTGGTGGGAATAGTGGTATTGCGGTCAATTAACGGAGTGCGGACACCGCCCATGGTTTCGATACCTAATGTCAGCGGAGTAACGTCGAGCAGAAGCACGTCTTTGACGTCGCCGGCAAGCACGCCACCTTGGATGGCGGCGCCGATGGCGACGACTTCGTCGGGATTAACACCTTGCATAGGGTCTTTGCCAAAGAGTTGCTTGACTTTTTCGACCACGGCAGGCATGCGAGTCATGCCACCGACCATGACTACTTCGTCGATGTCATTGGTTTTGAGCTTGGCGTCGTCGAGGGCCTTGTTGACGGGTCCGGCAAGGCGATCGATGAAAGGCTTGACGAGCTCTTCGAGTTTGGCGCGGGTCAAAGTGTATTCGAAATGTTTGGGGCCTTCGGCGTCGGCAGTGAGGAAAGGCAAGTTGATTTCGACTTGCGTGGTGCTAGAAAGTTCTTTTTTGGCTTTTTCGGCTTCGTCTTTGACGCGCTGCATAGCAGCGGCGTCGCTTTTGATGTCGATGCCGGATTCGGCCTTGAAGGCGTCGATGAGGTGATTGACGATAATGTTGTCGAAATCCTCGCCGCCAAGATGAGTGTCACCGTTGGTGGATTTGACTTCGAATACGCCGTCACCTAGTTCAAGGATGGATACGTCGAACGTGCCACCACCGAGGTCGAAAACTACGATTTTTTTGTCTTCTTTTTTCTCTAAACCGTAAGCGAGGGCGGCGGCAGTGGGTTCGTTAATAATGCGCTTGACCTCGAGTCCAGCGATTTTGCCGGCGTCTTTGGTGGCTTGGCGCTGGGCGTCGTCGAAATAAGCTGGAACGGTAATGATAGCTTCGTTGACTTTTTCGCCAAGAAAAGCCTCGGCGTCGGCCTTGATCTTGCTAAGGACCATGGCGCTGACTTCTTCGGTGGTATATTCTTTGCCACCCATAACCATGGCTACGCCGTTGCCTTTTTTGACGATCTTGAAAGGCATAATATTTAAATCGTGCTGGACTTCTTGGTCGCTAAATTTGCGGCCGATGAGGCGCTTCATGCCATAAATGGTGTTTTCTGGGTTAGTGACGCGCTGACGTTGGGCGATTTTGCCAACTAGGCGGTCGCCTTTTTTAGTGACGGCGACGACAGACGGTGTGGTGCGGTCGCCTTCGCTGTTGGTGATAACTTCTGGCTTACCGGCCACCATGTAGGCAAAAGCGGAGTTGGTGGTACCAAGGTCAATACCGATGATTTTTGACATAATTTCCTCCTTGTTTATAATGCTTATGTTTTAGCACTCTCTCGCACTGAGTGCTAATATATTATCATGCTAACAAACTGGCAGAGCGTTGTCAACAGTGCCAATTAAAAATTGGTACTTAGATAACCTAAGTTTTAAAAAATCTCGCTAGCTTATGCTTTTATTATTTGCTGGTTACGCGATACTTGTTTAGAATCGTATGAAAAATAATCAAGCATTTATTGACGGGCAAAATCTTAATAGGGGCACGATTAGCGCTAAAAAGCCTTGGAAGATTGATCTGTGCAAGTTTCGGGTGTTTTTAAGTGAAAAATATGGAGTCAAGAAAGCCTATTATTTCGTTGGCACTTACTACAAGAAGTTTGACAGCATGTATAGGTTTCTTGAAAAAGCTGGTTATATAGTGATATTCCGCGAACACGCACAAACATTGCGTGGAAAAAAGAAGGGCAATGTCGATAGCGATATAGTGTTTTACATTATGGATGCGGTTTATCGCCGGAAAGTTAGCGGCAAAATCGTTTTGGTTTCTGGTGATGGCGATTATAAGAAAATGGTAACCAGATTGGTTGCAGATCGAAAATTTAGGGTGATTATATTTCCGAATTCACATTGGTCTTCGCTTTATAAATCGATTGAGGACAAATATAAGGTTCGTCTTTATGCTGCTGAGATTCGTAAATATTTAGAGCTAAAAAAATGAAGAGGGCGTTCTCAGGTATTTCTCCATACGAATCCCTCTTCGTCGTAATTTGTAGTTGCATTGTATCAGGTTGAAGGGGTGGCGTCAAGGGCGAGTTTTATGTTATTGCTATTGACTTTTAGGGGTTTTTGTGCTACAATGGAGGCATGGTATTGATTTAATATCGTGCATTTGAACAGATTAGGACAAGATTGTAAAGCAGAGCATTTCGCCCTGTATATACAGGGTTTTTTCGTTAGAAAAAACCCACTTAGTAAAAATAAAGTTCTGCTTGCTGCACTTTTACATGTAAGTTTTATAAATTTCACTCGTTTTGCAAGTTTTCCCGTGAACAGCGTTAAGAGTATCAGTTTGGTACTTTTTGCGTTGTTCATGGGGGCGGAATCTCCTGTAATCCCAGGACACACCTATTATGCGCCGGCCAAGTCCGGTTAGAAAGGAGGGGTTGATTTTGAGAAAAATCACCTCGATATTGTTTCTGATTTGTGCGACTTTTTGTTTGTTTGTAGCAGTTCCGGCTTTCGCGGCGATGCCTACAGTTATTGAATTAACTGTGCCTGAACCGTCTGAACT
>Ga0082212_10004464_pt1 | contig 19393 bp, 17 predicted proteins | sample TergutNt197P3_FD_71548 | JGI IMG/M metagenome (GOLD analysis project Ga0082212, IMG submission 71548) | Neocapritermes taracua P3 segment gut microbial communities from Petit-Saut dam, French Guiana - Nt197 P3 | ecosystem: Host-associated > Arthropoda: Insects > Digestive system > Gut ... | reverse complement strand
GTGCGCCAACCATCACATTCCCTATACCAACCCCGAAGAAATCGTCAAAAACCCCGACGTCCTCAAACGTTTCGCCAAAGAGGTCAAAAAACGTAACGCCTCCTTCGGCGACACCGAACAAATTGTCAAATTTGAACTCATCGCCGACGAATGGTCGCAAGCAACCGATATCCTTACCCCAACCTTAAAAGTTAAACGTAACTTAGTGAAAGAACGCTACAAAGAAAATATCCAAAAACTCTTTGGCGGCGGCGGGAAAAATGGAGAGAAATAAGGTTAATTACAAAATGAAAATTAAGAGAAAGAGACTTGGTTTCAAGCCTCTTTTTTTGTGCTAAATATTTGTGAAAAAAAATGTTAAGGGGGAGTTGTTTATATTGAAAAAAGTTGTACATTTGCACCTGTTTTTTGAAACAAAATAACAATTATAAACAATATAAAGATATTATAATGAAGTAAAATTAAATAAAGATTTTGTAACTTTTATTCTTCAAGTCTTCGAAATCTAGTAAATTTCATCCAAGGATAGGGTTGCGAGGTTCACGTCTTCGGGCGTGAACTGTTTTGCGCTTATTTGGATGAATCGGTTTACTAGAGCCAGAAGACAAACGGAATAGGCAACCTGCAAACAGTTCACGCTTTTTTTATTTGTATGCGGTTGCGAAAAGAATTAAAAATTAAAAACAATAGAAATTATAAACAGTTAAATATTAATACATTAAAAAAACACTTTTATGGAAGGAGTATTCAAACAATGTCCGAATGGACACTATTATCAAGGGGCAACTTGCCCGTATTGCAAAACAGGTAATAACAATGCAGGTGCAAGCACCACTTTAAAAACAGAAGTTTTTGTTGGCGGTAGCGAAGTCCCAACGGAATTAGGCAATGGCAGCGATGAAGCAAAAACTATTGCCATTGGCGGACCGCAGACCGTAGTAAGCGGCGCAAGAGACGAAGGTTTCGCGCCGCCACCAAATCGAACTGTTTTTGGTGATGAAATTGAAATTATTGAAACACCAAACGGAACGAGAATTGAAAAAAAGAGTTACCGAAGCAGCAGAAAATTAGTCGGATGGCTGGTAACCTACTCGCATGATGCAATGGGCGTAGATTATAAGCTCTACGAAGGCAGAAACACCATGGGGCATGATGTGGATTGCAACATTACTGTAAACGATCCGGTGATGTCGGGCAAACACGCTACGATATTGTTTCAAGACAATATTTATTATTTGAGAGATGAGTTTTCTACGCATGGAACATCTGTAAACGACGAAAAGATGAAACCGGATTCATCTATGGAAATAAAAGACGGAGATGTGATTCTCTTAGGTAAAACGAAATTCAAATTTAGAGCTTCATTATGATTTGACAATGTAATATTCTGTATATGAGAAGATTATCGATACTTCTGCTGTTTGCATTTTCAGTTTGTGGATTTGCACAAGTTACGAATGTTCAGGATTCTATTTTTCCGACAATATCGTTTGAATGGAGCGAATACAGTACTATACAACGCACGTATGCTGATTTTTCACTGATAGAAGATGAACAAGATATTCCGTATAAAATGACGGAGGTAAGTAACAAAAAGGCAAAAACCGTTCTTTTTCTTTGGGAAGATATGGCAAGTCATAGCGGACAATACAATGTTTTTAAGCAGATTTTAACCTCTTTTTTTAGCGTTGATATAGAAAATGACGACAATTTTAATGTGGCTGTTTTCAATAGACGACCGTTTAATGCAAAAAACGGCGGACTAAATTGGTATCTTTTATCCGATACTTTTGTGTATAGAAATGAACTGCTTGACAAAATCAATGCTTATAAAAGTAGTATTGTCCATTATACAAAAGAAAATCACGCTGCCGATTTGTATGCTTCCATAGAAGATGCCTTGGAATTGATAAAGGAAAACAAAAATGAGGATAAAATGATTGTTTTGATGACGGCAGGATTGAATGTTTCGCTTTCGGGAGCAACGAAAGAGCGGGCTTCTTTGGAAGAAGATGCACGAAAATCCAATATTCCCATTTATGTTGTCTATTATCCTTACCAGGGAAACATCGACATTCCTTCTAATATTAAAGGAATTGCAGAAAATACTAACGGTAAGGTTATAAGCGCCTCAAATATCGAGGAAGTTGTAAGCAATCTAATGGAATATTATAGTCAGTTAAACACGCGCAGTTACCAATATAGTTTTACTACAAATCAGAAATATGATGGCAAACGGCATACGATTACATTACAACTTCCAAACGGAAAAAGTGAACAAGTGCGTTTTTATGCACCCGCTATGACTTTTCGAGTATGGGTAAGAGAAAATTCAAATCTGTTTGTCACTATGGTGGTAGCATTTGTTACTTTGTTGGGAATTGTTATTTGGCTGATTGCGAGCAAAAATGCACGACGTCACAGAAGAATTAAAGAAGATATTGAGAAAAAACAACGTCAAATTGATGAATTACAAGAAACACAAGAACGCGAAAGGCAAAAAAGAGAGGAAATAGAACGCAGAGAAGAGGGTGAAATTCGCGAAAAAGAAGATGTGCGCCTTATCCAATTAATGCAAACCAAAAATCTTTATCCTCGTCTGCAATGTAAGGCGGTTGATAACGATGGCTTCACTTATAATATCATTAAGCCCTATACAACAATCGGACGAGAAGGATATAACAATGATGTAGCTTTTGATAATATTACTGTTTCAAAACACCATGCCAAAATCATTTTCACAGGCGTCGATTTTGAAATTATTGACAATGGTAGCACCAACAGGGTAATTGTGAATGGAACGTTTTTTCAACGTACAGTGTTAAGAAACGGTGATGTTATCGGTTTGGGAGAAGCGGTAATAACTTTTTATATGTAGTAAATTAAAGTCCGTAAAGGAACGGACGTAAAACTTTTTTTTATGAAATGGTATTTCAAAGTATGGAAACGGTACGCTAATTTTAGAGGCAGAGCCAGAAGAAAAGAATTTTGGTTTTTCACCTTATTCAATAGCCTCATCATGTTTATATTGATGTTAGGAATGGCAGCCTTTTTTATCTTTCTACAATTTATTCCTGCTATTATTATCGCCATCTTAATAGGTTGTTATAATTTAGCGATATTAGTTCCAAGTTTGGCGGTTTGCGTACGCCGATTGCACGACACTGGCAAAAGCGGATGGAATTATTTTATGGGATGTATTCCATTTGCCGGCGGAATAATTTTACTTATTTGGTTTTTCAAAGACAGTCAATATGGTGAAAATAAATGGGGTAAAAATCCAAAAGAGTTAGATAATGACGCGCCTGACATTACATTATCACCTTCCAATTATTTTCCGCGTTTGCTATACCGATCCGGATACGATAGTCTTACTTACGATATTATCGGTCATCGTACAAAAATCGGTAGAGACAGAAATAATGATTTGGTAATAAACCATCCGACAGTTTCAAGATCCCATGCAGAAATAGTCTCTACAAATGCCGGTTATGAAATTATCGACTTGGGCAGTACAAACAAAGTAATTGTAAATGGACAGTTTTTTCAACGTAAAATACTGCGAAACGGTGATATTATTGGGCTGGGAGAAGTGGTGGTGAATTTTAATGTTTAATGAATTAATGAGTATTAAAACATGAAAAAAGTAATAACACTATTTGCTGCAATATTTCTCATAACGGCATTACAGGCGCAAGTCCCCAGAGGCACATACATACCGAAAAACGAGATGGCTAAAGCGTCAAATTTTACAAAATTTGAATTTACAGGCGGAAATAAAGTGAAGGCGTATATAGGTGCGATGGGGGTAACGGTAGGTGCTTACGATTATATTTACTCGCTAAATGGAAATGCACTCTCCTTATCCGTAGCCGGAGAAAATGGTAGCGCTGAAGGATTTACCTATAACAAAGTTACAGATGAAATTGCACTCCATGCAGGCGCTTTTGGTTCCGAAGGGGCTATATGGTATAAAGCAGGCGCATCAACAAATAATCCTGCTGCTACAAACACTACCACGCCTGCTAAACAAGTAAATCCGGTATCAGGAAAAGCGCCAAGTGGTACATACGTACCGCAACCGCAAAACAAGGCTGCAGAAATGTCAAATTTTACAAAATTTGAATTTACAGGCGGAAATAAAGTGAAGGTATATATAGGTGCGATGGGTGTAACTGTCGGCGCTTACGATTATATTTACTCGCTAAATGGAAATGCCCTCTCTTTAATGGAAGCAGGTAAAAACGGAAGCGTTGAGGGATTTACCTACGATAGACTCAACGACCGGATATTGCTTCATGCAGGCGCTTTTGGCACCGAAGGGGCAATATGGCATAAGGAAGGGAAAAAGTATTGTGATCCCATTCCTGCTCCGCAACCAAACGTTATTCCTGAAAGAGTAAACGCAGGAGGTAAATGTACAATTACTTGGCACCCTGTGGAATGTGCAAAAGAATATGTTCTTTACTATATGTTTTCTAAATATGATGGAAGTGATAAAAAAGAAGGCAGGATTGACAAAATAGTAAAATGTGAATGGACTTTTGATAAAGTTCCCGATGAATGTGGTACTTTGGAAATGAAAGTTGTTGCAAAAGATGATTATAAAGAAGGGACAGATGCGATGGATGTTTCGGTTCCTATTATTACATATAACTACGAACTTGCAAAAAAATGTGCTTTATACTCGGCATTGGCATATGAAGATACAAGAATTAGAACTAAAAACAGTGATTTGCTTCGTGCATCATTGCCCGGTGTTTCTCCGGATGGTTCAAGCCCTTATAAAAATGATTATAAAGAGAATCCTTATTGGCTTGAAAATTATAAAAAATTGAAAGACAATAACGAGATTATCTATTTTACAGGAAAACACGATGACTTATATATGTTGGAGTTAGAAACCCCATATAAACCTTACGTTTTATATGCAGAATTAAAATATAATGGCTATGAAGGGATAACTCCTTGTAATTGTTATCACGATGCTGATGAAGACAACATAAGTTACACTTTTGCTTACAAAAAGTTTAACGAGAATGATGTTGGTATTGTCGTTATACTTCGTGGTACAGACTATGTTGAATGGCGAGGAAATATGAAAGTTTGGGAAGATAAAAAAACAGAAACAATACGTCATCACAGTTTTCAAGAGGCGAATATAAAATTACAAAATGCAATTAAGAAATATCGTGATAATACAGCGGCATTGAAAAACAAAAACATTCATTGCCTAATAACCGGTCATAGCAGGGGTGCTGCCGTAGCCAATCTTTTGGCAGTTGATTTAAGTAACGGTAAAATTTGTGGCATAAAATCTGTTGTTGCTTATACTTTTGCAACACCCAACAATAGAACAGATTTCAACGATAAAAAATATAATAATATTTTCAATTTCTGTTTTGAAGATGATTTTGTTCCGCAAGTGCCATTAGATACAAGATTTGCAGGTTGGGAATATGGGAAAAGTGGAGAGAATTATTATGCTTGTGCAGAAGATTTATACAATAAAAAAGTGAACGGATTTGACACTTTAGAAAATAAATATATCCGTCTTTCATGGGGTAGAGAACCTAAATTTAGTCATCAAAAAACACAAAACGTATTAAAAGCATTTTATAATATTGCCCCCACCGTTAAAGATTACTATTATACGACCCCAAAGCTAAAAATGGAACCTTTGCATGGAGCTTCACCTACTGTAATAGAAAAGTGGCTTATAGGAAATGGATGGAATCCGTTTTTAGTAAAAACACTAATTTCCTTATGGAAAGCTGAAGAAGATAAAACTTTATTTGAATTTATGTATGATTATATTGGTACTGCAGCAGCTGAGATGTGGAACTGTCCAAGTGCTTTAATTGGTTCTGCTTTGAAACAATTACCTTTTGGAAATGATGTACGTGAAATAGCTGATTATTTCATTGATGGATTAGTGATGGCAAAAAATGTAAACGACACCCACCAAGCATTGACATATTATCACGCATTGACAAGCAACGGATTTATTAAAAAACAATAAAAACTATGCCCTCAACACCTACCATCCAACTCAACATCTTCCAAAGAGAAGAAATCGGCAAAGTGCGAAAAGCGCAGGAAGACAGCCATTTCCACTATGAAACGCCTAATGGTTATCTGTTTGTGGTGTGTGATGGTATGGGAGGACATGTAGGAGGCGCAGAGGCGTCGTCAATTGCAGTGGAAAGTATTTTTGAGTTTTTTTACAAAGAAAAACACACCGATATAACGAGAGCGCTCAATGCATCTTTAGGCTTTGCAAACATGCAAATATTGGGTAAAGTAAATGAAAATCCTGCCTTGAAAGGAATGGGAACAACCGCTTGTGTTTTACTCTTGCAGGAAGACAAAGCCTATATTGCACATGTTGGCGATAGTCGTATATATCTCTATCTGGGCAAAGAAAAAGAATTACACCGTATCACCAAAGACCACTCTTTTGTACAAACACTGGTAGATTTACCGGAAGGACATCCCGACAAAATCTCTGACGATGAAGCAGAAAACCACCCCAATAAAAACCGTATTCTCAAGGCATTGGGCATAAAATTGAATGTAGCGCCTACCATTTGCGAAAAACCGATATTACCAAAAAATGACGATATATTTCTAATTTGCAGCGATGGACTGAATGGAATGTTGCCCGATAGCCAAATAGAAAGCGTGCTGAAAGACAACTCTACCTTACAGGAAAAAGGTGACACCCTCATTAAACTTGCGTTAGAAGCAGGTGGAGTTGACAACATTACGCTGCAAATGGTAGAAATTTCACACTGCCCGAAGAATAGAGAACAAAGTGTATTCACAAGTTACAATCCTAAATGCAGACCGCAATCTCGCGTTTCTAAGTCAAGAAAACTAAAACAAATTGTAATCGGTACAATTGTCGCATTTTTTGTATTAACGCTTGGTGGCTGGTATGGATGGGGAAAATATTGGGAAGATGAACTGAATAAAAAAATCGAAAAACAAAAAGTTGTGATTGCCAATCAAACCAAAGAATATAATAGCGCTGAACAAACTCTTATAAACAATAAAATAGAAATAGCAAGACTAAAACGAGATGGTGGTCACGTAAAAAAAGGTGCAATAAAAGAAAGGGAAGCCACACAAAAAGAACAAGAAGAAGAACTTGTTGAAAAAGAAAAAACGCTTGCTGCTGAACAGGCAAAATTAATTAATTTAGAATCCGAATTAGATGATTTACAATCAAAAAAAATGATTACAAACATAAGAAAATTAAAAAAAATAATAAAAAATGAAAGTAATAACGATAGGAAGAAGTAACGAAAGTAATATTGTAATAAATGATGTCAAAATATCACGCATTCATTTACAAATAGTGCAAAACGACAACGGAAATTGTTCTGTTGTTGATTTGAACTCTGCCAACGGAACATTCGTCAATGGGCAACGCATAAGAGGCGAAATTTACCTGAAAACAGGCGATACGGTAATCATTGGCGACACTGTTTTACCGTGGCAAAGTTATCTGAATCAACCATACGGAACAGCAAATATTGACGTAATGCCAAAACCGGAATTTGAGCCAAAACCGGAATTTGAGCCAAAACCAAAATCAAAACGTATTTTTTGGTATATATCGGCAGCGGCATTGTTAATATTGTCGCTTGCAATTATCGTATTGCTTTTGATATTAAACAACGCAAATTCAGAATTAGAAGAAGTACAAAAAGAACTTACCACATTGGAAAAAACAAGGAAATCGGATTCTACCGCATATGAAAAGGAATTGAAAATAAAACAGATAGAAGCAAGCGACGAAGAGCAGGCTCGCAAAAACGCAGAGAGAGACGCCGCAGAAAAACAAAAAGCAAAAGAAGACGAGCAAAAAGCAAAAGAAGCGGCACAAAAAGCAACAGATAAAACCGAGTTTGACAAATTGAAAAATGATGCGTATTCGGTAAAAGATAACGGAGGAGATCCTAAATCTAAGATTGATGAAATGGAAAAAATCGCAAAAAAATACCCCGATGACCAATATTTTAAGGAGGCAATAAAAGATTTGAAAAAATAGAATCATAAACAAAAATAACGAATAGAATGAAAAAAGTATTATTATCATTGATTATTATTTCATTTTCATCTTTGCTTTTTGCACAAAGCAATTATAACGAAGCAATACAGCAAGGAGATGATGCCGTCGAACGCACGGAGTACACAAAAGCAATTAGAAGCTATTTAATTGCTAGAGAATTTGCGGAAACGCGGGAACTCCAGAAAACCGCACAAGACAAGTTAAATGCACTCTATTCTGCAATTGATTCAGCGTTTGCAGATAAAAAAATCACAGAAGGAGTGTTAAAAGAGTTAAAACGAGAGTTAGAACAGACAGAGCAAGAGTTAGAAAAACTAAAACGTAAGCAGTCGTCAAACACAAATTCCGGAACTCAAGGAATAGCGACTAATCCGCCACCAAAACCGCCACTTTTTTGGAGCGATTTCTCACTCTTGTATGAAAAACCGGCAGACCAGTGGTATGTTAGTATCGGTTATGGTATGAATATGATAAACAATGTTACTTATAAAGACGATACGGTAAAAAAAGGTCATTGCATTGGAGTGAACGTTGGAAGCAGGCATGGTATTATTAACAACATGGGTTTTGGCTATCAGGCAGGTATTGGTTTGGGGTTCAATGGCGATGATACTTATTTACATTGGACATTTGGAGGAAAGTTTTATCCGTGGAATTGTATTTTTATCTCTGCTAATTATGGCGCTGCAAGTATGATAAAATATGACAAAGAACCGCAGTTAAATATTACGGATGGTAATTTCACTTATTATGAAGAACATAGTAAAAAGTATTACAACGGCTTTTCTTTATTAGCCGGCGCCGATTATTGCTTTGGCAACAATACAACGGACAAATTAGGCGGAATAGTGAATATAGCTGCAGGGACCGTTCTTGTTGAAGGAAAATGGGGCATTACATTTAATGTAGGTATTGGTTTAGTTTTTGGAAAACAATTTAAATAATTTATGATATGAGAAATTTTAGTTTTTTAGTTTTAATTGGAATTTTGTGTTGTACTTCTTGTTTGGATAAAGAAGAAATAACATCTTTTGAAGCAACTGTGATAACGTCTGAAGCAACAAAAATTACGGCAACATCAGCCACCTGTGGAGGTGTGTTTATAGATAATGGGAATTTTATTGATGGTATGGGAATTTGCTATGCGTTACATAGTAATCCAGAAATAGACAAAGATAGTGTTAAAAATTTTAGTAAAAATGGAGAATATACAGTGAAATTAGATGATTTACTATCGAATACAACCTATTATGTCCGCGCATATATAAAAATAGGTGAAGAATTTATTTTTGGAAATGAAATTAACTTTAGAACTCTAAGAACAGGAAATGAACAGTGTGATTCAGAGAGAGAAGAATGATCAATAGTTATTAAATCATCCTCCAAATTCAAACAAGATGAACAATTTACCAAAAATACCGCTTTACCACACCGGTCACTTAATTGCCGAAGGAGGCACAGCGCGGGTATATTGGGGCGTAGATACTCGCAGCGGTTTTCCGGTGGCTATCAAAGAACTAAAAATAAGACATTTTAAAAATCCGGTAATACGCGAAAAGTTTAAAGAGGTAGAAACACAAATGTATCTCTATATGCAACATCCGAACATTCCTAAGTTGGTTGACTTTATTGATATGAAACCGAAAGAGTTGCTCTACATTGTTATGGAATTTATTGAAGGTAAAACTTTGGATAGTTATATTTACAGTGAAATAGGACTTATACCCGAACAAAAAGCGCTACCTCTTTTTATGGAAATACTTGATACCGTTGCCTATTTGCACAAAGCCCAAGTTCCGGCATTAAAAATAAATGGTATTCTGCATTTGGATATTAAATCAAACAATGTAATGTTGCTGCCCAACGGAAAAATAAAATTGATAGACTTGGGTATTGCAGCGCGAATGAGCGATGCCACCAGCAGTACAGGCTTTGGAACACCTGCCTATATGCCGCCCGAACAGTCGGAAAAGGGTATATGCGGCAGATATACCGATATTTTTGCTCTGGGTGTTGTGTTATTTGAAATGCTGACGGGAAGAGTACCTTTCATTTCGCAAAACCCGGATGCAAGATTGGCAAGCGAAGAAATAAAGTATAAAATAAAATATGAAAACACACCGCAAATGAAACAATTTTATCCATACATCAACCACGAACTGCAACATATCGTAGAGCGTGCATTGAATAAAAATCCACATTTCAGGTATCAGACATGTGAAGAATTTCAAGAAAGTATTAGAAAATATATGTATAAACATAAATTAAATTAAGTATTCATTTAAAAAAAGATCACAATGAAAGTTATTAAAATTGGACGCAGTTCCAACAACGACATCGTAGTAAACGATGGTAAAGTATCAAGAACCCACTGTCAAATTATTGAAGAAGGCAATGGTAATTATCTTTTGATTGATTCAAATTCGGAGAACGGCACTTATGTAAATGGTGTACTCCGTCGCAGCGAAGTTCGCTTAAATCAATCGGATATAGTAAGAATAGGCAATACAACATTGCCTTGGCAAACTTATTTTTCCCCTCCTATAAGGAATGGAATTACACCTTCCAATGCCTCTCAAACAGGCGGTGGACTTGCTGTCGCATCCTTTGTTTGCGGTGTTGCAGGTATTAGTGTACTCTCTATTACTTTTGGTGTTATTGGATGGCAATTTCTTTACGCCATTGTGGGTAGCAGTGTATTAGCCATTGTTTTTGGAATTATGAGTTGGAAACCCGGTAAGAGAAATAGAGGACTTGCTATTGCAGGATTTATTTTAGGTTGCGTTTGGGCGTTGGCATGTCTTATTTGGATTATTGTTGAAGCAACAGCTGTTTCAATTATCTCAACGACAATACCGGATATCCCAAGTTATTTTTAAAAATATGTCCGAAAACACATTACAAGGATTTAAAGAATTACAAACAGGGACTGCATTAAACAACGGAAAATACACCATCGAAAAAAAGATAAGCGAGGGTGGCTTTGGAATTACATATAAAGCCGTTCAGAACGGTTTGAACAGAATTGTATGTATCAAAGAGTATTTTCCGGCAGGTAAGTGCGTGCGCAATACTCATGCAAAAACTTTGCATTTGCAGGGATTTAGCGAAGACCAATTTGAAAAATACCGACAGGCATTTGTAAAAGAAGCAAGGACACTCGCTAAATTGCGACACCCCAACATTGTAGAAGTAATGGATGTGTTCGACGAAAACAATACCTCTTATATGGTAATGCCTTTTATTGAAGGACAAAGTTTTCGTAATATTGTAAAAAGACAAGGTAAACTTCCATACCCTGAAGCAGTAAATTACATAGCTCAAATAACCGACGCCGTCGCGTACATTCACAAAAAAAATATTTTGCACCGTGATATTAAACCCGACAATGTAATTATCACACCCGATTTCAAAGCTATTTTGATAGATTTTGGCTCGGCACGTGAATTTGTACATGACCAAACGCAAGCATATACCTCAGTAGTTACGCACGGCTACGCGCCAACAGAACAATACACAGCCAATAGTCGTAAGGGCGCTTACACCGATATTTATGCCATTGGCGCTACATTCTATTTTGCTCTTACAGGAAAAACACCGCTCGAAGCGGTAGCACGAATGACGCAAAAAATGCCCGAACCTAAAGAACTTGCACCAAAAACACCTGCCGAAGCCAATCGTACAATAATGAAAGCAATGCAGATAAAGGCAGAAAATCGACATCAAAACGTGCAGGATTTTATGGATGACTTACGCAATCTAAAACCCTCTATCCTTGTTGATGAAACTATTGGTGGAACAAAAGTAACAGTAACGACCGGAACAAAAATGATGATTTTCGGAATTGCCTTTGCATCGTTACTGTTACTTGCCATTGGCGGATATTTACTTTATCCTAAAATTAATAATTGGTTTGTTCAAAATAAAACTGAACAGCGCATCAATGAAGCAAAAGACAATATGCTTAATGGAAAAGTAGAAAATTTAAAAGTTTGGATATACAAAGATAAAATTTATCTGCGTCCAACGAACGGAATATTAGATACAACGCTTTATTATCATATTGTAAATGGTTCATTAAAAACCACACAAACGCTACCTCTAAAGCATCTTTTTGCTTATATCTATACTTATTCGGGAAAAATGCAAAATGGTTTTCCCAATGGCGAAGGAAAAGCAATCTATAATAAAATTGATACTGTATTTTCCGATAGCAAACCTGTATATAAAGGCAGTTTCCATAAAGGACTTCGACATGGTACCGGAAGATTTACTTATCCCGACGGAACGATATTTGAAGGCGACTACAAAAATGACATGAAAAAACACGGCAAAGAAACCTATCCCGATGGAAAAATATTTGAAGGTGGTTATGAAGATAATATGAAGAAAAAAGGAAAATTGACTCACCCGAACGGAGACTATTATGACGGTGAATGGAAAGATGATAAACTTAATGGAGAAGTTTATTTTAAAGATAGCAATGGAGAGGGCTGGGGGTATTTTGATAATGATGTATTGCAAGAGTACATAAATAAATAACTTAACTTGTATTAAAATGAAACGAAACGTATTAATGATTTTTTGTTTGCTCATGTTAGCAACAAGTGTATTGGCTCAAAATACACAAAGACTTCCTCAATGTGAAGAAGAACTGAAAACGGCACGCTACCTATTAGGAAAAGAAAGAGATGCACGTAAAGGAGATGCAAATTATATAGAAAAATTAGAGTCTGAATTAAATGAAAAGAACAGAAAAATAGACTCTTTAGAATATCAAGCAGATAGCATTCTACAACTTAAAGAAGAATTGGAGAGTGTAAAACAAAAAATGGGGAAAGAATTACAGAGCATTCAAGAAAAATTGAATGATTTTGAACAACAGCAAGAAACAAATTCAGAGATAACAGAAACAATCTTATCATTCAAAAATATTTTTCCTTTCTATGTTACAGATATTGAATATGAAAATAGAAAAAAGAATGGCAAACTCATAAATGGGTATTGTAATGGTGCATCTCTGTCGAAAATAGAACGGTTGGCTATCAAAATACACTATAATAGTTTATTAGATGAAGCCATGCCTGTGGAATTGATAATAAAGGTTTACAAATCCAATAATAAATTATGGACTGATGGCTACATAGATAGCTACACAGCTAGAATACTCCCCCGTATTGAAGGGAGAGAAGGAATAATAACATTAAACGAATGGAAGAAAAAAGGAACATCAATCTTTCCACCTGGAAAACTCAAAAAAGATGGCAAATACAGAATAGAAATATGGTATAAAGATGTTTGTCTTGGACAAAGATATTTTACGATAGAAAATCAAGATTAAAAATGAAAAAATACGTATTAACGATTTTTTACCTGCTCATGTTAGCAACAGGCATATCGGCTCAAAATAAACCGGACACACAATCTTTGCCCCAATGTAAAGAAAATCTTGCTGCTACACAGAGACAATTAAAAAACGAACAATCTGCACATAAAGCAACCTTAGAATCTAAAAATAAACTTGAAACCGAGTTGCAAAATCTACAACACAAATATAAGATGATGGAAGAAGAACTGAATCTTACGAAAAAACAGGTAACAGAAGTAGAACCAAGCTCCGAATTCGAGAAAACCATCTCTGAAATACGAAGCACACATCCCATAATTATAAAAAAAATAGAATTAAGAAGCCTTGATAAAAGTGAGAGTAAATATAGCCGTTATGGAGATGATTTAGACGCTTCTAAAACGAAACTTTTATGCCTTAAAATTCATTATATCAGTTTGCTGAACGAACCGGAAGAAATACAATTTGATATTATACTTTATCATCCGGGGAAAAAGTTGCTCTTTAAAAAGACCCTCAGTCCAAAACCACCGGATATTTATAAAGAAAACAAAACTATCAAATCCGGCAATGGCACAGTTGAGTTTACTTGCATACAAGGACAGCATGATTCTTTTACCTATCCTCCCGGTAAATACAGCATAGAAATAAGATACAAAGATGTTTTTCTGGGAAAAAAAGAATTTGAGATAAAAGAGGATTAGAGTGGTAACGAGGATTTCACATTGAATTTTTAACGCAAAATATAAACTATGAAAGTCATCACCATCGGTCGCAGTTCAGAAAACGATGTTATCTCCCAACAAAAAGCGCCTCACGCTGAACAAAGGGCAGAATCCCTTAGCACGTTTTGAAACGGAATAAACAATGATTTACGCCAAACTCAAAAAAAATACTTCCCTCAAAAAATAATTTTCATTTTTCTCCTTTCACATCTCAATTATTTTTGTACCTTTGCACCCCCGATTTTTAATCGAGGAAAGAGTAATTAAATTAATTGTTTAACCGGCAGTTAACGCTGCCATTATTAAGGGAAAAAAATAATGAGTGAAACCTTAAATCAAGATGCTCTCGAACAAGATTTGCAAGAGACATCACAAGAAGTAACGGCGCCAGCCGATACAAATGTAGAGACAGATAATTATCCGTCTGAACAATCCACCGAACCCGTTGTCATCGAAGAACAACCCGTTGAAACCATTGAAACAGTTGTTGTTGAAGAAGAACCGGTCATCGAACCGGAAGTTGAACCCGAAACTTCGGAACTTTTGAACTCCGAAACTTCGGAACCCGTTGAACCCGAAACTTCGGAACTTTTGAACTCCGAAACTTCGGAACCCGTTGAACCCGAACCGGCAGTAGTTGAAGACATTTTTGACGAAAAACCGCTTGAAATACCGGTTTACAAAGAAAAAAAGCAGAAAAAAGAACATACGCCCTTTGTCCATAACCCCGACGATTTCAATTGGGACGCAGTTGGCAAAGGCAGCGAAATTTATTCCAAAGACGAGCGTACAAGTTTAGAAAACGCTTACGACAAAACGTTAAAAAGCATCAACGACCACGAAGTATTAGACGGAAAAGTCGTTTCAATATCATCACGCGAAGTTATCATCAACATCGGATTTAAGTCCGACGGCATGATTCCGCGTTCGGAAGTACGTTATAACAAAGATTTAAAAATAGGCGATACCGTTGAGGTATATGTTGAAAGTCAAGAAGATGCAACCGGACAACTGATGCTTTCGCACAGAAAAGCACGCACTTTGCGCAGTTGGGAACGCGTCAATCAAGCGCACGACAACGACGAAATCGTTACCGGATTGGTGAAATGGCGTACCAAAGGCGGCTTGGTGATAGACGTATTCGGCGTAGAAGCCTTCTTACCCGGCTCTCAAATAGACGTGAAACCCATTCGCGATTACGACATCTTCGTTGGCAAGAGCATGGAGTTCAAAATTGTCAAAATCAACCACGAATACAAAAACATCGTAGTTTCACATAAAGCCTTGATAGAAGACGAGATAGAAAGCCAAAAAGCAGCCATCATCGCTCAACTCGAAAAAGGACAAGTATTAGAAGGCATCGTGAAAAACATCACCTCCTACGGCGTATTTATCGACTTAGGCGGCGTGGACGGCTTAATCCATATCACCGACCTCTCATGGGGACGCATCAGCCATCCCGAAGAAGTTGTTCAGTTAGATGAAAAGATAAAAGTTGTTATCCTCGATTTTGATGATACTAAAAAACGTATCGCGCTGGGATTGAAACAATTAACGCCGCATCCATGGCAAGCGCTCGACGCTGACCTCAAAGTAGGCGACAAAGTAAAAGGACGCGTAGTGGTGATTGCCGATTATGGCGCATTCATCGAAATAGCCCCCGGAATAGAAGGTTTAATTCACGTTTCCGAAATGTCATGGAGCCAGCATCTACGTACTGCTCAAGACTTTATGAAAGTTGGCGACGAAGTAGAAGCCGTTATCTTAACCCTTGACCGCGACGACCGTAAAATGTCGTTGGGAATCAAACAACTCATGCCCGACCCATGGGAAAATATCGCTGAAAGATACCCCATCGGCAGCAAACACGGCGCTACCGTGCGTAACTTTACCACCTTCGGTATTTTTGTGGAACTCGAAGAAGGCGTTGACGGCTTAATCCACATCAGCGACCTCTCATGGACGAAGAAAATCAAACACCCCGCCGAATTTACCAAAGTAGGTGAGGAAATTGACGTTTTAGTTTTAGACGTTGATATGGAAAACCGTCGTCTCAGTCTCGGACACAAACAACTCGAAGAAAACCCGTGGGATACCTACGACGCAGTTTTTGCCGTTGATACCGTACACGAAGGTAGCGTTGTTCAAATCAACGAAAAAGGCTATCTGATCATGCTCCCATACAGCGTTGAAGGCTTTGCACCCGCACGCCATGCCCGTAAAGAAGACGGCTCAATGCCGAAAGAGGGCGAAGTACTTGATTTTAAGGTTATCGAATTTTCAAAAGAAAACAAGAAAATCATCGTATCGCACGCTAAAATTTACGAAGACCAAATGGCAGTAGCAAGAGCAAAAGAAGACAGCGAAAAAGACGCCGAAGAAATGACGACTCAAAAAGCAGTTAAACGCTTGAAAGACAACATGGAAAAAACCACGTTGGGCGACCTTGGCGTTTTAGCCTCTTTGAAAGAAGAGATGCTCGAAGGCGAAAAAGCGAAATTAGAACAAATGGCAGAAAAAGCCGAAAAAGCAGAAAAGAAGCCCAAAGCCACCAAATCTAAAAAAGCCGTAAAAGAAGAATCCGAACCGGAAACTCCTGTTGTTGAAGAAGTTATAGAAGAAACTCCTCAAACAGAAGAACCCGTTACGGAACTCCCCGTTGCCGAAGAAGTTGTAGAAGAAACTCCTGCAACCGAAGAAGCAACCCCTAACACCGATACTCCTTCTTCCGAAGAAGTATAAATAATAATTTTTTTCATATTTTTTTTTTTTGAGGCATCCCTCTCCGGGATGCCTCTTTTCGTATGTCTAACTGTGATACATTCACATTTCAACAAGTTCAATGCCTCGCTTCGTTCAGTATAGGCTTTAATATGATTTTTCCGATTAATATGATTTTTTACATCCTCGTAGTTTCATCTGAAAGAGAGGTTGCTTTCTCTTCGCACTCCCTTGTACGTCATTGCGAGCGGAGCGAAGCAATCCAGAGTTAGACGATCATACGCTCCTTTTTACTCTGGATTGCTTCACCCTTTGGGGTTCGCAATGACGGGAATTGTTTATTATACCGTTTGCACCGATTGTAATAGGCGCGTCTGCATACAAAAAAAAACGTAATTCGTAATTTTTAATTTGTCATTGAAAATAATTCGTACCTTTGCCCCCATAAACCATAAATTGTAATAGATATGAAAAAATTAGCCGTTTTATTAGTATGTATGTTATTCAGTTTGAAATGTTTGGTAGCAAATCCTGTGCCTATTCCGTCTGTGGACATTACCGAACTCATGTTTGACGCCGAAAAAGGCTGGATGTTGGAATTTAATTCTCGCGGAAAGCCCGAAGTTTCTATTGTAAAACTGACGGTTGCCTCATCTTCCGGAAGCGCCGAATCGAACTATCTCCCTGTTTTTGAAGGAGAAGAATTTGACCCGATTTGGGTACGTTTTGTTTTGACACGCGACAGCATGAAATCTGATTTGAATATCAATCCGTTAGGAGATAAAATAACCGTAATTATAGAATATTATTGGGAGGGTTATGAAAACCTTGATTACTATGAAGATATTTTGATATTTGGAAATTATCAAGGTTCAAAAATTAACGCTCCTTTGGAAGGACAATCCATTGGATATGTGGGATATAGATATTGTGAATGTGATGTTTATTACTATGCGAAGACAAACGAACCGACAATGGGTGCGCCAAACAACACATCTAAAATGAAAGGAACAGTAACAGGAAAAATCTACGATAAAAATAACCAATTATTGCAATCAAACGAAACGATGACATTTGCTTGTTATTATAATGATTGTTATTATGGTAACGCTATATATCCGTTTGTTCCCGTTGAAAATGGCGCCTATTCTATCAACGTATTAGCCAACCGTTTGAATAATGATTATATCTTTCTTTCAAGCAAAAGAGTAAAAATAAAATCCATTAAAATTGACATTGAACCCGACGAAGAAGTAGAACAGGATATTTATTTATTGGAAGATTTTACGGACATTAAAGAGGTGAATATCAAGGATAATTCCCCCGTCCGTATCTATCCGAACCCGTTGTCGGGCGGGCAGGAGTTGCAATATGAAGTTGGCGCTCCGGTGAAATCGCTGGATTGTCGCATGGAGATTGTTTCAATGGAAGGACATCTTGTTTTTGAAGGAAAAATCACCGACAACGTTGGCGCGGTTACGCTACCACATTCGCTCCCGAGCGGAACATACATCGTAAATTTTAAGTTCAACAACAAAACACAATACGCCACCCGTTTAATCATCGGAAAATAATGAGATTGTTGTTGATTACGTGCGTTTTAGCGTTACTTCCCTTTCATCTTTTCGGTCAAAGGAAAGTGTCGTTTGTAGAGGAATACATTGATTTTACCGTTAAAAAATCGGGGTTTGAAACCAATGGAATCTATGTGTTTACGAACAGCAGCGATAAGAAAATCCGGCAGGAAATCCGCTTTCCGTTTGCGTTGGAGGAAGATTCCATCTATATTATGCGGGTGTATAATTTCACTTACAACAAAAATATCCCTTACCACAGCCAGGGGAAAAGCATCACCTTTTCACTCGAAATGGAGCCTTCCGATACGGTTTATATCAACATTGCCTACACTCAAATGCTGCTGAAAAACAACATTTACATCCTCCGTTCTACGCAAGCATGGGGAAAACCGCTGCAAAAAGCGCAATATACCCTCACCGTTGAAGATTCATTATCCATCGAAACATTCTCCTATCCGCCTGATTCACAAAAAGATAACGTTTACTATTGGGAAAAATCGGATTTTTTACCGGAAAAAGATTTTGAAGTTGAGTTAGGGATTGTTGAAAAAAAATGAAAAATACTGCAAAACATTCGCTGTTAATGTGTATTTTTGCGCCGGATTATGATAGACGACGATTTTTATAATAACGAGTACGCCGAAGAGCAGGAATTGATTGACCGTTTTGATAAAGCAATGCAAGACGGTGATTCGTATTTCTTTGATTCCGAAGAGTTTGAGGTCATCATTGACTATCATCTCGATTTTATGAATTTGGAAAATGCACTGAAAGCAATCCAGATGGCGATGCGGCAATATCCTACCGATATTTGCTTTAAATTGAAAAAATCGCGCTACCTTTCCCTCATCGGAAAGCCGGAAATGGCGTTGAATTTGTTACATCAGGTTGAATCCATCGCTGCCGAAGATCCGGAATTTCACATGGTTTACGGACAAATATT
>Ga0082212_10004463_pt1 | contig 19396 bp, 18 predicted proteins | sample TergutNt197P3_FD_71548 | JGI IMG/M metagenome (GOLD analysis project Ga0082212, IMG submission 71548) | Neocapritermes taracua P3 segment gut microbial communities from Petit-Saut dam, French Guiana - Nt197 P3 | ecosystem: Host-associated > Arthropoda: Insects > Digestive system > Gut ... | reverse complement strand
TCGAGCCTCTTTCCCTTTATTGAAGCCGGTTCAAGCGACCTCTATGTGGTGCCCCGCTTCCGCACCGCTTTTGAAGATCCTTTTGCAGAGATTCCAACACTAAACCTCTTGTGCTCATACTTTACCAAAGATGGCAATCCCCTTGAAAGCGCACCCGAATACACCCTGCAAAAAGCCCATGCACTCTTTACAAAGAGCACCGGACTCACCTTTGAGACCATGGGCGAGTTGGAATTTTACGTTATTGACAAAACCAACCCCCTCTTTCCCATCCCAAGTCAGAGGGGCTACCACGAATCGGCTCCCTTTAACAAATTTGAGGCGTTCCGGTGCAAAGCCATCCACCTGATTGGTCGTTCCGGAGGTTTTATCAAATATGGGCACTCCGAAGTGGGGAACTTTGACCTTGACGGATACACCCACGAACAGAACGAGATCGAATTTTTGGTGGACAATCCCGAATCCGCAGCCGATCAGTTGGTGATTGCCAAGTGGATCATCCGCACATTGGCGTATCAGCATGGGCTGAATGTTACCTTTGCCCCCAAAATCACCACCGGAGATGCAGGCAGCGGACTCCACTTCCATACGCGGCTGTTGCACAACGGAGAGAGCGTGATGGTTCAGGAGGGGCGCCTCTCTCCGCAGGCACGGCGCGCCATTGCAGGCTACATGAATTGCGCCCCCTCCCTCACCGCATTCGGAAACACCAACCCCACCTCCTATTTCCGTTTGGTGCCGCACCACGAAGCGCCCACCACCGTTTGCTGGGGCGACCGTAACCGCTCCGTATTGGTGCGCGTCCCCTTAGGATGGCTGGGAAAGAGCGATATGCTCTCCAAAGCCAACCATTCAGAGTCGAGCGATACCGTTGATGTGCCTCCCCGCCAAACCGTTGAAATGCGCTCTCCCGACGGCTCGGCAGACATTTACCAAATGATGGCCGGACTCATTGTCGCCGCCCGCCACGGCTTGGAGATGGAGCCTTCAGACGCCCTCCGGATTGCCGATCAAACCTACGTGGACGTAAACATTCACCAAAAAGGCAACGAAGGGAAGACCAAACACCTGCAACAACTCCCCACCTCCTGCCAAGAGTCAGCCGACCGCCTTGAAGCGCAAAGGGCAATCTATGAAGCCGACGGCGTATTCAGCCCTACCCTTGTCGACGGCACCCTCCAAAAACTGAGGAGTTACCACGACCACAACATCCGCGAGCAAGTGGAACGCAATCCCGAACTAATGCAGGAGATGGTGGGACGATATTATCATTGTGGGTAGGCTTTGGGGGCAGTTGTCAGTTTCCAATTGTCAGTTGTCGGTTGACAGATAGTTTTATGTGGGTACGTCGTAATACGTGGGCGACCGGCAAAAAATGCCTGATTGTAAAAGTATTTACGTTTTATAAAGCAATTTGACGTTGGAGTTCAGAATTTTTGACAAACTATAAAACTCCCCCCTCGCCTCAACTCCCAATTCTCAACTTTCAATTCTCAACTTTCAATTCTCAATTCTCAACTCCCCCCATCAGTTCCCCAACTCCGACAAGAATTTAATTCGCACCAACCGCACCTCTTCCTCCGTGTAATCGGGACCTAACGCCTCTAACGCCTCTTCAAGCGATTCGGAGGTGGCGTCGTGGCGGAAGTAGTCGTAGATCTCGTCCAACTTATCCTCGTCTAACGCCTGCTCTAAGAAGTAGTCGATATTGAGTTTAGTACCGGAGTTCACTATTGCCTCAATGTCGTCGAACAACTCGTCCATCTCCAATCCTTTCCCTTCGGCAATGTCCTCAAACAGCAATTTTCTATCTATACTTTGAATAATATACACCTTGTTCAGAGATTTGTTGATGACCGACTTGACCACCATGTCTTTTGGTCGTTCAATTTCATTTTCCGCTACATACTTTGCAATTAATTCAATAAAGGCAGTACCATATTTTTTTGCCTTTCCCTCTCCTACACCCTGACAATTTTTTAGTTCGTTCAGCGTAACGGGATATTGAATCGACATATCCTCTAAGGAGGGGTCCTGAAAGACCACAAAAGTGGGAAGTTTCATCCTCTTTGCAATATCTTTGCGCAAATCTTTTAACAGCGCCAGCAATTCCATATCGCCGCCGCCGCCCCCTTTGGGTGCCCCTCCGGAAATGGTTTCATCGTCATCATCCGCAAACTCACGGTCTTCTGTCAGCATGATCGGCGCGGGGTTTTGCAAAAAAGCGCGTCCTTTATCTGTCAGCATCAACAATCCGTAGTGTTCAATATCTTTGTCAAGCATTTTGAGAATCAACGCCTGTCGAATAATGGCAGTCCAAAAATGGGACGATTTGTCTTTACCTATGCCGTACAAATCAAGTAAATGGTGATTGTATGACTTGATAAGTGAATTACTCTGACCGGAAATGATATTTGCCACATGTTCAGCCTTAAACTGCTCCTTTACCGCCTCCACCGTTTCGAGAACGATGCACAGTTGCTCCTGACCGTCAAATTGTACTTTGGGATAGAGGCAGTTATCGCAATTATTGCACTTCTCTTGCAAATAGTCCTCCCCAAAGTAGTGCATAAGCACCTTTCTGCGACAAACGTTGGTTTCGGCGTATGCTACCGTTTCGAGCAACAACTGCTTTCCGACCTCCTGTTCCGAAACGGGTTTTCCCTGCATAAATTTCTCTAATTTTTGAATGTCCTTATACCTGTAAAAGGTGATGCACTGCCCCTCTCCTCCATCTCGTCCCGCCCTGCCTGTCTCCTGATAGTAGCCTTCCAAACTTTTAGGAATATCATAGTGAATTACATACCGAACATCGGGTTTGTCAATACCCATCCCAAAGGCAATGGTGGCAACAATCACCTCCACATCCTCCATCAAAAACTTATCCTGATTTTGGGAACGGGTGGCGCTGTCCAATCCTGCGTGATAGGGAAGCGCCCTAATATCGTTCACCACCAAAAAATCAGCCACCTCTTCCACCTTTTTTCGACTCAAACAGTAAATAACTCCCGACTTTCCCGCGTTCGCCTTGATAAACTTAATCATCTCCTTATCAATATTTTGTTTTGGTCTCACCTCATAGTAGAGGTTGGGGCGGTTGAAAGACGATTTAAAAACGGTGGCGTCCATCATCCCCAAGTTCTTTTGGATATCGCTCTGCACCTTTGGCGTAGCAGTAGCCGTAAGGGCAATGATGGGCGCCTTGCCAATCTCATGAATCAAAATTTGTATCCTGCGGTACTCCGGTCTAAAGTCGTGCCCCCACTCCGAGATACAGTGCGCCTCGTCAATGGCATAGAACGATATGGGCACCTGCCTGAGCAGTTGAATATTATCCTCTTTTGTTAACGATTCGGGCGCCACATAGAGGAGTTTGGTTCTCCCCGAAAGCAGGGCGTCCCGCACTTCATTGAGTTGTTGTTTATTTAACGAGGAATTCAAAAAATGAGCCACCCCTATGTTCTCTTCCAAAAAACCGCGAATGGCATCCACCTGATTTTTCATCAAAGCAATCAGGGGCGACACCACGATTGCCGTGCCCTCCATAATGAGCGCCGGAAGTTGGTAACAGAGTGACTTCCCTCCTCCGGTCGGCATCAGGACAAACCCATCTTTTCCCTGAAGCAGGTTTTGAATAATTGCCTCTTGCTCGCCCTTAAACGAATCAAAGCCAAAGTATTTTTTTAGTTGGCTATGTAGCCTTTGTGTAGTAATTTCCATAAATAATTTCGCTACCTTTGTGGCTCTAAGTTACAACTTTGTTTATCTTACACAAAATTTTATGCAAAAATATCTTCCCGACCTCATGCACCTTGCCATTAAAGTGATTGAAAAAGAGGCTGATGCAGTAATAAAATTAAAGGACTCTATTGACAAAACTTTGCTCGATGTAGTCGATTTTATCTATCATCACGCCGACCGCGTAGTGGTAACAGGCATTGGAAAGAGTGCTATTATTGCCACCAAAATAGTCGCCACATTCAACTCAACCGGCACCCCCGCCCTCTTTATGCACGCCGCAGACGCCATACACGGCGATTTGGGAATGATTCAACCCTCTGATGTGGTACTGTGCCTGTCCAAAAGTGGGAATACAGCCGAAATTAAGGTGCTGGTGCCATTGATTAAAACTATGGGAAACAAATTGATTGCTATTGTGTCCGACCCCGACTCCTATTTGGCTCAGCAGGCAGATTTTCTCCTCTTTGCCACAGTGGATGCCGAGGCATGCCCCAATAACTTAGCCCCAACCAGCAGCACCACCACCCAATTGGTGATGGGGGATGTGCTTGCGGTATGTTTACTTCAACGAAGGGGCTTTAGCGAACAGGACTTTGCCCGTGTGCATCCGGGCGGTGCCTTGGGGAAAAAACTCTACACCCGCGTAAGCGACATCATTGACCCATCTCGCGCCCCCGCCGTTCAAGAGGGTGATACAATACAAAAGGCAATCTTTACCATATCGGCAAATCGATTGGGCGCTACGGCTGTAGTAGATAAAGGAGGGAATCTGTGCGGCATCATTACCGATGGCGATATTCGCCGAATGGTGGAAAGGAACGGCTCCTTTGAATCGCTATATGCGTGCGATTTGATGAACCGCGAGCCTAAGTGCATCAATATAGATGAGATGGCAATAAATGCGTTTCGATTGATGGAAGAGAAGCGCATCACGCAATTAATTGTGTTGAAGGAAGGAGTGTATATGGGAATGATTCATATACACGACATCATGCGGGAGGGGATTGTGTAGGGGAAGGCAGAAATATAATGTTCCCCGAAATTCAGACCACAAGTGAAAGTGATATTTGCCACAAAATGATGAAAAAAGAATGACACCAAAAAAGAACCCATGAACAATCCACCATTTAACCCCAACAACGCAGGCATCCCCAACGGAAATTACTTTGCGCTACCCTATTCGATAGAAGAGGCAGAGGTGGTACTGCTTTCGGTGCCGTGGGACGCAACCGTCTCTTACCGCGCAGGGACACATAGAGGTCCCAAGGCAATGATTGAGGCTTCTGCACAAATTGACCTCTATGATTCCGTGGTTCCCAAGGCTTGGGAGGTGCGTATTGGGACGTTACCTGCCATCAGGGGGCTTGCCGGTAAAAATCGAACTGCGCGGAAGGCGGCGGAAGAGGTGATTGCCGTATGGGAACGGGGTGAAGAGCCTAATCCTTACAACCCTTCTCTCTCTTTGGTGAATGAGGCTTGTGGCTGGCTCCATCAAAACGTCTGTCGCGCCACGCGGGAGTACCTTGAAAAGGGGAAAATAGTGGGCATTGTCGGGGGAGAGCACAGCGTCCCTTTGGGTACCATAGAGGCGCTTTGCGATTACTATCCATCGTTTGGCATCCTCCACATTGATGCCCACGCCGATTTGCGCCGCGCTTATGAGGGTTTTCGCTACTCACACGCCTCCATTATGTATCATGCATTGACGTTCTCGCAGGTAAACTCATTGGTACAGGTGGGTGTCCGCGACTATTGTCAAGATGAAGCCTCTTTGATAAAAACAAATAATAAAATCCATTGTTTTACAGATGAATACCTTCATCGCAATCTTTTTGAAGGAGAGACTTGGAAGCAACTTTGTATGCAGGTGATTGAAAAACTGCCTCCACAGGTCTATATCAGTTTTGATATAGACGGACTATCTCCCGACCTCTGCCCCAATACCGGAACACCCGTACCGGGGGGACTCTCCTTTCGAGAGGCTGATTTCTTGTTATACACCCTTGCCACCTCCGGAAAGCGCATCATTGGGTTTGACCTCTGCGAAGTGGCTCCTGCCCACAACAACGAATGGGACGCCAACGTAGGCGCCCGCATCCTCTATAAACTGTGTTGCTACAGCCACCTCAGTCAGAATGACATAAGATAGTATAATTTCCTGATAATAAGATGGTACATAATTATTTTTGGTGAATATCGGAAAAGTACATACTTTCGCAGATTCTTTTGAATGGTTTGCCCCCATTCCAAAGGTTGAGTAATAAATTAATAACTAATTATCAAATAACCACATTATGAAAAAAATTACCGTCATCACACTTTGCTTTGCAGCACTGTTCTCTCTACACTCATGTAACAAAGGTCCCGGCAGAACAGAGGGAATCACCAAGGGCGAGGCTGATACCTTGAGTATTGCCATAGCCGTCTATTTCGACGATTTGCTTAAAACGAATCAATGGGAAAACGATGTAAACTACAACCTCTTCTTCAAAACCATCAAATCGCTCCGTAAGGGTAAAGATGTGGGTGTAACTCCCATGCAGATTAATGAAATTGTCCAGAACTACATGATGAAAGTACACAGTTTGGTAAGCGACCAAAACCTGAAAAAAGGCGAGGAGTTTCTTGCCAAGAACAAGACTCAGGGGGGCGTTATGGAACTGCCCAGCGGTTTACAATATAAAATCCTCGAAGAGGGTTACGGGATTCAGCCCACTTCCCCCACCGATACGGTAACGGTTCACTATGTGGGTAAGTTGATTGACGGCACCCAATTTGAATCGTCATACGACAGAGGGGAGCCATTCACTTTTCCGCTTAATGGGGTGATTCCGGGCTGGACAGAAGGCTTCCAACACCTGAAAGAGGGTACAAAGGCAATCCTTTATATCCCATCCGAATTGGGTTACGGCTCTCAGTCTCCATATGGATCTCCCATCCCCGGAAACGCCACCTTGATATTTGAGGTTGAGTTGATAAAGGTGTCTAAAACTGTTCCTGAATAGGAAAATACAAATTAGCCATGGCGCTTGAAATCACAGGCAAATTGTTGCAAAAATTACACGTTCAATCCGGTCAAAGTGCCAAAGGAGCGTGGAGCAAGCAGGAATTTATTCTTGAAACACAGGAGAACTTTCCCAAAAAGGTATGTATGTCGGTTTGGGGGACAGATAAGGTGGCTGAGTTGGGGTCCTTTTCGGATGGTGAAACCATTACAGTGAGTTTTAACCTTGAATCGCGCTCCTATAACGAGCGTTGGTACACCGATGTTCGTGCCTGGCGTATCGAAAGGGTGAGCGCTCCACCCGGGGTCCCCCCCGCACAAGAGCCGCCTCCCTACACAGGCGCGGGTTACTTGGGTAGCGCTTCCGATTCCGAAGTTGACGATTTGCCGTTTTGATTTTGACTAAAGAGGCTGTTCAAAAATTTTTGAACAGCCTCTTTGCTTGTACATCAGACAGTTGTCGATTACGATACCCAACCAATAATCGAATTAATGATGTAGAAAAGGCTGCTAAGACCTACCAAGATGGCAAGCAACACAAACCAGAATGATGTTTGTACGGCTCCGTTCATGACTTTAAATCATTTAATGTCTTCCTACTCTATCCCGTTTTCGGATTCCCGGAACCGAGAATGAATGCCCGGTTGCTGCAAAGGTAAATTTTTTTTCTAAAAAAATGAGTGGTTATTCAAATTTTTTCCACACAATAGCAACATCTCTTCGCCAATAGGCGCATTGTCGCTTGGCATAATGTCTTGAATTTCTCTTAATAAGGGAAATTGCTTCTTGAAGTGAGTGTTTTCCTTCAAAGTAGCCAAACAACTCGCTATAGCCTACGGTGCGCAATGCAGGCAACTTCCCAAAGCGCCGTAGTCCCCGTGCCTCTTCCAGCAATCCCTGCTCCATCATTCGGTCAACACGTGCGTCTATTCGGGAGTAGAGTTCATCACGTTCCCTTATGATTCCCTCTTTAATCACCTCAAACGGACGTACTTTGGATGAGTGCGACTTGAACGAGGAGAACGGACGCCCCGTTTGCAACGTAACCTCCAAAGCCCGCACTACCCGCTGTGTGTTCCTAACGTCTATGGTACGATAACTCTGCGGGTCTGCTCGTTTTAACTCAAAACGCAATGATTCAATTCCTTCTGTGATAACACGTTCAGATAATTGACGCCGCAACGTCAAATCGGCTGGAGGAAAGTCATCCATCCCATTGCAAACCGCATCAATATATAACCCCGACCCACCCACCATAAGCACTTCATCATGTAATTTGAATAACTCATTGAGCAAGGCAATCGCCTCTAACTCATACAAACCGGCAGTGTAGTAATCATGAATCGAGTGAGAACCAACAAAGTAGTGAGGAATTCCCTCCTGCTCCTCCAAGGTAGGCGCCGCGGTTCCAATTGCCATTTCGCGATAGATTTGACGAGAATCGCAAGAGAGGATCGGACACCCTGACCTCTTTGCCCATTCAATACCCACAGCCGTCTTACCCACACCGGTGGGTCCCAGCAAAACCCTCAAACGTTTTGACATGCACTATTCGGAATCATCCTCTTCTTCTGCAATAATGGAATCGACTTCATCAAAAAAGAGGGGGTCATCTCTAAACTGGTCGGGATCCGTGCCGCGCTCCAAAATGGTGCGCGGATAGCCCCTGCGCCACACCTCTTCCTCTTCGCCGTCAAATTGAAGCTCTAAATATCGCCCCTTGAAGATGTCAAAAAGATAGTGCAAGCGAACTTCGCCCTGAATGTGAATCGTCTCCAAACGTACTTGATCCATCGAACCAAATCCCGTATCAAAGAGTCCACATTCGCGCACCTGATTGCCTTTGCTGTCAAACGTTCTGAAAAATACCTGCTGGTCGGGAGAAAAAGAGAGGTCATTCTGCAAAAAGAGGTGAAAGGCGTAGAGGGTACTACTTGCCCTCACTTCAAAAATCCTCATGAAGTTTTTTACTTTGGGTAGTGTGGCTTTATATCGGTATATCATATAGATGAATGGTGTCTATGTCGTCTGCATAGTCCCAAAGTTGGGGGGTCTGCGCAGAACCAAAGTTAATACATTTTTTTGAATCAACATCCCCTCCCACCACACATTGTATTTGGGAATCGTGCTCCTGAATGTAACGTAGCACCTCATTTACATGATTATAAAAGGAATAAAAAATAGTTGCCAAGGGGGGAAACAAATCGTTTTTGGGTTGAAGCAAAAAGAAACCTCCGTCTGTAAAAGGATGCCCCTGTAACGTCAATATCGCTTTCTGCCGCAGATATGCGCTCCTGAAACCGGCATGAGAAGCCTCCTGGGGAGGTCGTTCAAAAGCGGTCAATTTTGTCAGGTCAAACCCTTTGGGAATAAAGAGGCGAACGACTGACCGGCAACCCAATCCAAAATAGAGAAACATATCTCGGTGCAACGCATCTATCTGCGCTTGTGTAATCCCCTCGTGAACGATTGCCACTGAAACGCGATGCCCTCGAACCATTTTGGGAAGATGGGAAAAATGTCTCTTAAACCAAGAGGCGGTCGCATTGGAACCGGTAGCAATCAGCCCATCCGCATTTTCAGGTATCTCCGTAACAAAACGCACATTCTGGCGCCAAAAAGGGGCAAACAAACACAACAAGTCGTGTAGCGCAGGCAACAGAAAAGGGTCTTTAGATGAGGGTTTTACAGATGCCTTCCTACCGGAAGCCAACACCGCCAAATAGTCGTGGTAGCCCACCAAGGGAATATTACCCGCCATCACTATGGTAATATCTTTTTCATAACGGTACGCCATTGGGGAATAAACCGACAGCCATACGCTGAGTTTCTGGGGATGTAAAAAGTTTTCAACCATGGCACGCAATGATGCCCTGATATGGTACTCCGTAAACCAGTAATTGGTTTTCAGGCTCCTCTCTATGGCACTATCCAACACTTGAAGGGGAATTTTCTCCTCTAAGTAAGCGCCTATCCTGTTGCCCAATTCACCAAAGTCGCGTATAAAGTCAATCTGATTCACGGTTTTTACCTCGAAATTTTCTGCTAAGATGCAAAAAAACGCCGACACAAGACGAAAATTTGCACACAACACATTTTACCCCTATCTTTATCCCCACATTCCAATTATGTCAAATAACACGGAATCCGATAGTTATCAAACCATTGCGGCGCCCACCACAGGGGTTTTCAAGGATAAGGGCAGTAAGTTCTTAGCCTTTGCATACCCTGTTTCCACAGAGGACGAAATCAAGGGGTACCTGAAAGAGACAAAAAAAGAGCATTTCGACGCCCGCCACCACTGTTTTGCCTATCGTCTGGGGGCAGATGGCGCCCTTTGGCGTGTGAATGACGCCGGCGAACCCTCCTCCTCAGCGGGAAAACCCATTTTGGGACAGTTATTGTCGTTCGGTGTAAGCGATACCTTAGTCATCGTTGTACGCTATTTCGGTGGAACCAAGTTGGGGATACCCGGACTCATCAACGCATACCGGCAGGCTGCCGCCGATGCCTTGCAACAAAGTGTCATCGTCCCCAAATATGCCATACACCAAGCCCTCCTCACCTTCCCCTACCGACAGATGAATGCCGTAATGAAACTGCTAAAAGCGTCTTCCGCTTCCGTCTGCGCCCCCCCCATGGAGTGCGAAAAAACCCAACAACCTGCCTGTTGCCTCTCCTTCTCTATTCGCCGCAACCTCTTTCCCGCCCTGTTCCAAGAACTTTCCAAAATCAATCAACTAACCATTACATCCAATACACAAATCTATGCTTAGAAGCCTTATATCTATTCACGACTTATCCAAGGAGGAGATTGTGCATATCCTCGATAAGGCAGCGCAATTTGAACAAAATCCCGCCGCTGCCTCGTTTAGCAATAAAGTGATTGCCACCATCTTCTTTGAACCTTCGACACGCACGCGCCTGAGTTTTGAAACGGCGGCAAACCGATTGGGCGCACGTGTCATTGGGTTTGCCGACGTGGGGAACACCAGCGTAAGCAAAGGCGAAAGCCTCAAAGATACCATCAAGATGGTCTCCAACTACGCAGATCTCATTGTGATGCGACATCCTTTGGAAGGGAGCGCCCGCTATGCCGCCGAGGTATCTTCCGTTCCCGTGGTAAATGCGGGAGATGGCGCCAACCAGCATCCGAGCCAAACCCTGTTGGATATGTACTCCATCCGCAAAACGCAACAAACATTGGACGGATTACAACTCACCATGGTGGGCGACCTGAAGTACGGACGAACGGTACACTCCCTGTTACAGGCAATGTCGCTCTTTGACACCCGCTTCACCTTTATCTCTCCTCCGGAATTGGCTATGCCGTTAGAGTATAAGCAATTTTTACAACAACAAAAACTCGCTTTTCAGGAGTCGCGTGATTTGCTGCCCCATATTCCACAAGCCGACATCCTCTATATGACGCGGGTACAGGCAGAGCGCTTTCAAGACCCCATGGAGTACGAACGGGTAAAAAACACCTACTCTCTCACCGCCTCTATGCTGCAACCCTGCAAGCCCAACCTCAAGATCCTGCATCCGCTCCCACGTGTGAATGAAATTGCCATTGACGTGGACGATACCCCTCAAGCCTATTACTTTGAGCAGGCACACAACGGCGTTTTTACCCGTATGGCAATCATCACCTACCTCCTAAACGCTACACTTTGAACCTTGAATCCGAAACTCATGAACGTAAATTCAGACAAAAAACTACAAGTCAGCGCCATCAAAAACGGCACCGTCATCGACCGCATCCCCTCAAAAGCGCTCTTTACCGTAATCGAAATCTTGGGACTTGACCACACAGAACACCAAATTACCTTTGGTACCAATTTAGACAGCAAACAAATCGGCAAAAAAGCCATTATTAAAATTGCCGACTCCTTCTTTGAAGACGAAGATATCAACAAAATTGCTTTGATTGCACCAAGCGCCAAGTTCAACATCATTAAAAATTATGAGGTGGTGGAGAAGCGATTGGTGGAGATCCCCGAACAGATTCGAGGCATTGCCAAATGTTTTAACCCCAAATGTATTACTAACCACCAAAACATCCAGACCCGCTTTACCACAAAAAAAGAGAGGGATGGAGTATCACTGCTTTGCCATTATTGCGAAAAACTCACCCACACAAAAAACTTGCAAATTATTAGCAAATAGCAGAAATTCCCTACCGATTTTTGACAAGAATATTTTATTTTGCTTTTAAATTCACAAAAATAACTACCTTTGTCGTTATCGATTTTTTCACATTTTAAAACCATATCAATCATGAAAACCGTTCACAATTTTAACGCAGGACCCTGTGTATTGCCCAAGTCGGCTGTTGAAGCCGGTATCGAAGCCCTCAAAGATTACAAAGGCTGTGGCATGTCAGTTATCGAAATCTCCCATCGTTCCAAAGAGTGGGACGCCGCCATGGCAGAGTGCGAGAGCCTTTGGAGAGAACTCCTTTCCATCCCCGACAACTACAAAATTATCTTTGTAGGCGGTGGCGCCAGCACCCAATTTATGATGGTCCCCTTTAATCTGTTAGAGACCAAAGCCGCCTATTTAGAGACAGGTGTTTGGGCTAAAAAAGCATTCGCAGAGGCAAAATTACTCTTTGGAGAGAAGGCGGTAAAAGTGGCTTCTTCCGCAGATAAGAATTTCACCTACATTCCCAAAGGATACGAAATTCCCGCCGATGCAAACTACTTCCACATCACCACCAACAACACCATTTACGGCACCGAAATCCACAAAGATATTGACAGCCCCGTACCTTTGGTAGCCGATATGTCGTCAGACATTATGAGCCGTCCCATCGATATTTCCAAGTATGGAGTCATCTATGGCGGCGCACAAAAGAATGTAGGACCCGCCGGCGTAACCTTTGTAATTGTCCGCGAAGATCTTTTGGGTAAAGTGAGCCACGTAATTCCTACCATGGTCGACTACAGAACCCAAATTAAAGATAAGTCGATGTTCAACACACCTCCCGTATTCCCCATCCTGATTATGAGCGAAACCCTTAAATGGGTAAAAGCAAATGGTGGCGTAGGGGCAATGTACAAGAAGAATGTAGCAAAAGCCGCCCTTCTCTACAACGAAATCGACCGCAACAAGATGTTTATCGGCACCGCCGAAAAAGAGGATCGTTCCCTCATGAATGTATGCTTTGTCATGAACAAAGGCTTTGAAGATAAGGAAGAAGCCTTTATGTCCTTTGCCAAAGAACGTGGTATGGTAGGCATCAAAGGACACCGCTCTGTTGGCGGATTCCGCGCCTCCATCTACAACGCCTGCCCCGTGGAGAGCGTTGAAGCATTGGTAAAATGTATGCAGGATTTTGAAAAACTATACTAAACAGTGTATCATGAAAATATTAGTTGCCACCGACAAACCTTTTGCCAAAGCCGCCGTTGACGGCATTCGCAACATTGTGGAGAGTTCCGGAAACGAACTCTGCCTGCTTGAAAAATATACCACCCCCGAAGAACTCTATGCCGCCGTAACAGACGTTGACGCCATGATTGTGCGCTCCGACAAAGTAACCGCAGAGGTGATTAACCACGCCAAAAACCTAAAAATCGTGGTACGCGCAGGCGCCGGCTACGACAATTTGGACTTAGCCGCCTGCACCGGACGCGGAGTCGTTGCGATGAACACCCCGGGACAAAACTCCAATGCCGTAGCCGAATTGGCGCTGGGCATGATGGTCTATATGGCGCGTAATACCTTCCAACCCGGCACCGGCGGTGAATTGAAAGGAAAGAAAGTGGGTATTCACGCTTATGGAAACGTAGGTCGCTTAGTGGGTGCTATTGCCAAAGGATTTGGTATGGAAGTATATGCTTTTGACCCATTTGTTCCTGCCGATACCATCACCATAGGCGGCGTTCACGTGGTAAATACCGTAGAGGAACTCTACAGCACCTGCCAATACATTTCGCTCCACATCCCTGCCAACGCCCAAACCAAAGGCTCTATTGGTTACGCTTTACTCTCCAAGATGCCTAAGGGAGGTTGTTTGGTAAACACCGCCCGCAAAGAGGTAATCAACGAAGGAGAGTTAGCCAAAGTATTGGAGGAGCGTCCCGACCTCAAATATGCCACCGACATTGCCGCCGATACCCAAGCGGAACTGAAAGAGAAGTTTGGAACGCGCGTCTTTGCCACCCCCAAGAAGATGGGCGCCGAAACCGCCGAAGCCAATATCAACGCCGGCTTAGCCGCCGCCAATCAAATTGTTAAATTCTTCCAAACGGGAGATAAAACTTTTCAGGTAAACAAATAGAAACATTTTGTACACACTATGGTAAAAATCAAACCCTTTGCGGCAATCCGCCCCCCAAAAGAACTCGTAAAAGAGGTGGCATCTCGCCCCTACGATGTGCTCAACTCCCGAGAGGCTCAGGCTGAAGCAGGCGAGAAATCGCTCTTGCACATCATTAAGCCCGAAATCGACTTCAATCCCATTATTGACGAGCACGGGCAACCCGCTTACGACAAAGCGGTGGAGAACTTTAAGAAATGGCAGGAGCGCGGATGGCTCAAGCAAGATGCCAAAGAGATGTACTATGTCTATGCACAAACCATGGGAGCCCGTACCCAGTACGGGCTTATGGTTTGCGCCAATGTAGCCGACTATATGGAGGGGCGCATCAAAAAGCACGAACTCACCAGAAAGGATAAGGAGGAGGACCGTATGATCCACGTTCGCATTCAAAATGCCAACATAGAGCCGGTCTTCTTTGCCTATCCGGACGTGGAAGAGATCAACCGGATTGTAGGGACCATTGTCAAAAACCAACCAGCCGAGTACGACTTTGTTGCCGAAGACGGCTTTGGTCATCACTTTTGGCTGATTGAAGATGATGCTACCAACCAACGAATTACCGATCTTTTTGCCCAAGTCCCCGCCCTCTACGTAGCAGACGGACACCACCGTACCGCTGCTGCTGCCTTGGTGGGGGAGGAGAAACGCAAGGCAAATCCCCACCACACCGGTAACGAGGAGTACAACTACTTCTTGGCGGTGGTCTTCCCGCAAAGCCATCTCAAGATTATCGACTACAACCGTGTAGTAAAAAATCTGAACGGACGCACACCACAACAGTTTGTGGAGGCGCTCCAAAACGACTTTACGGTGGAGGAGAAGGGAGCAGACATCTATACCCCCACCTCGCTCCATAACTTTGCCATGTACTTAGGTGGAAAATGGTACTCCCTCACCGCCAAATCCGGCACCTACAACGATAACGACCCCATTGGCGTACTTGACGTAACGGTCATCTCTCAGTTGGTTTTTGATAAACTTCTAAATATCAAAGATTTAAGAACATCAAAAGAGATTGACTTCGTAGGTGGCATCCGCGGTCTAAGCGAGTTAAAACGCCGTGTGGACAGCGGAGAGATGGCAGCAGCCTTTGCCCTCTACCCCGTAACGATGCAACAACTCATTGACATTGCCGATACCGGCAACATTATGCCTCCCAAAACAACTTGGTTTGAACCTAAATTGCGCAGCGGAATTGCCATTCACAAATTGAGTTGAGCAAAAATTATGTTCACGTAACTGAGCAGGAAGAGAATAGCGATTTTCTTCCTGCTTTTTTGTCCACCTCTTGCTTATCTCAGAGCGATGACACCCACCGGCAAAATCCTGTGTTTTGACACAAGATTATACAGTCCATTCGTTGTTGAGAAATTTGGTTGCAGGAAAACAGATAGACAATCGGTTCAAAAAACCCTCATCCACTCAAAAGTGGTGTAATGCGACCCATTCATGCCCATTCGCGTATATACTTTTTGAGCCGAAACGTTGCGGTTATCCACATAGAGGCGGAGTCCACGGATATCCTCAGACGCCTCCACCTCTTTTTTTACATAATCATACATGAGGGCAAACACACCTCTTTTCCTGAATTCTGGTTGTACATATACCGATTGTATCCACCAAACCAAGCCATTGCGCCAATCGCTCCACTCGTAGGTAATCATCAGTGAACCGACTGTTTGTCCGCTTTCGTCCACCACAAAGTAGCGCCCTTTGGAAGGGTCTCGAAAAACGGCAGACACTCCCTCTTTTACCACCTCGGACACCAAGGTTAATTCTTCTGTCTCTTTTGCCATCTTCAATTGAAAATCTACAATCGTGGCTACATCTTCTAATGTTGCATTTCGTACTGTCATCTCTTTTTTTTTCTACAAAAGTAGCCAATTTTCGAGAGCGCACCTCTCTTTTGGAGGAAATGATTACCTTCGTATTTTACGTTTCACCCTTAGCATAGTTTAATCACCATCATAAAAATAAAATAACTATATGAAACCGAAACCATTTTTCCTGTTCCTTGCCACTGCGGCGCTATGTTCCCTTGAGGGATTCGCCCAAACCAATTTAACTTTGGAGATGATCTATCATCAGCGTTCACCCATCCCCACACAGGGATTTACCGGCGTTAAGTGGCTAAAGGACGGCAATGGATACAGCCGCCTCGAACCCAATCAGGAGAGGGGTGGCGTGGACATTATTCGATACGATGCGGCTACCGGAAACAGGAGCATGATGATCTCCGCCACACAATTAATACCCAAGGAAACGGGAAAACCACTCTCTGTATCGGACTATTTTTGGTCTTCCGACAACAAGAAGATGATGCTCTATACCAACACCCAGCGTGTGTGGCGCTACAACACGCGCGGCGATTATTGGGTGTTGAATCTCGAAGATGGCTCGCTTAAACAGTTGGGCAAACACCTCCCTGTTTCTTCTCTTATGTTTGCCAAGTTTTCGCCCGATAACACCAAAGCCGCCTACGTCAGCGGGAACAATATCTATGTAGAAGAGCTGACCAACAACACCATTTCTCAGCTCACTTTTGACGGAAACAAAGATATTATCAATGGCACTTTCGACTGGGTATATGAAGAGGAGTTCGGTTGGCGGGACGGATTTCGCTGGAGTCCGGACAGCAAGTATATTGCCTACTGGAACTCCGATACTCGAGGCACAGGTGTCTTCTATATCATTAATAATGTTGATTCTATCTATTCACAAATCATGCCATTCCCCTACCCCAAAGTGGGCACCACCAATTCTGACGTAAAGGTTGGCGTAATTCCTGTTACCGGAGGCGCTACCTATTGGATACCTATCCCCGGCGACCCGCGCAACAACTACCTTCCGCGTATGGATTTCATCCCAAACAGCAACGAACTGGTGATTCAGCAGATGAATCGCCTCCAAAACACCAACAAAGTGTGGATTGCCCAAGCGGGAAGCAATGAGATAGAGAACATCTTTACCGATACTGACGAAGCGTGGTTGGATATACGCGACAATATCTTTTGGATAGACAATGAAAAGTATTTCACATGGACGGGGGAATTGGACGGCTGGCGCCACCTCTATTTAGTGAGTCGCGACGGGAAGACCATTCAACCCATTACCAAGGGGAATTATGACGTAGAGAGCGTAGCGGGTATAGACATGACGGATGGTTATCTCTATTTCACATCCACTATGGAAAACTACACCCAACGCTACCTCTACCGTGCCAAAATCAAAGGAGACGGAAAAGCGGAACTTGTGAGCCCTGCCACCCAAAAAGGGCAGCATCGCTACAATATGTCGCCCACAGGTAAATGGGCGATTCACACCTTCAGCAGCGAACAAACCCCTCCCATGATTGATATGGTCTCGTTCCCTAAAGGCAACAGCCAGCGTATGTTGGTTGATAACAGCGAAACAAAAAAGAGTTTTGACAATCTGGGGTTGCAATACCGAGAGTTTGTACAGGTGGACATCGGTGATATTGTGTTGGATGCTTGGGTGCTAAAACCCAAAAATTTTGACCCCACCAAAAAATACCCCGTGATTGTAAACGTTTATGGCGAACCGGCAAGTTCCACCGTACAGGACAGTTGGGGACCCAATCTTTTTAATCAATATCTTGTACAACAAGGATATATATTGGTAAGCATTGACAACCGAGGCGCCAACGTGCCGCGCGGCAGGGAGTGGCGTAAAAGCATCTACCAAAAAATCGGTATCATCAACGCCTCAGATCAGGCAAAAGGAATTGTGGCAATGGGAGAGATGTTCCCCTACTTCGACATGACCCGCATTGGCATAACAGGTTCAAGCGGAGGCGGATCCTCTACCCTCAACGCCATGTTCCAATTTCCCGATATTTACCACACCGGAATTGCTTTAGCCGCTGTACCCAACCAGTTACTTTACAACACCATCTATCAGGAGCGTTATATGGGACATCCCGCAACCCATCCGGACGGCTTTAAGAACGGCTCTCCCATTACCCATACAGCCGGTTTAAAAGGCAATTTGTTAATAGTCCACGGCACCGCAGACGATAACGTGCACTATCAGGGTTTTGAAATGTTAGTAAATGAGTTGGTTCGTCATGGAAAATACTTTACCATGCTCTCTTACCCCATGCGCACCCACGGCATCAGCGAAAGGGAAAATACTACTTACCACCTGAGAATGTCCATGGCTAAATTTTGGAAAGACAATTTGCCGGCGGGAGGACGGTAGAGATTACACTTTGGCAAAGGAGTGTAACGCTGAGTTTGTGGATTTTTAGGAGTACCCAATAAAAGAGGCTGTTCAAAAAGAGGCAAACTACGGCATTTTACCGGTTTCGGCATTCTCACATACTGTTAGTATGCCGTGATATTCCTCAATATCAATGCTTTGTACTTTTTCACTTTTGGGGGAACAGTCATATCGTTCTGACATTTCACTCTTTTTGAACAGCCTCCAGAGTTTGGCGGCTACCTACGCTGTTGGCTGACGCCAACCAACCTCCTACTCGCCTCGGCAAAGTCAGCAAGCTGCCTTTGCGCTCAACTCGGGTGTCGGGTCCCACTTGGTACGGTCGTAATAGATGGTACTGCTATACCAAGTGTTGTGGCTTGAATTAGTGCCAAATAAAACCCCCTCATCGGTTTGATGAGGGGGTTAGAGTTTGGCGGCTACCTACTCTCCCACTTGGTATAGCAGTACCATCGGCGCAAACGGGTTTAACTTCTCTGTTCGGAATGGGAAGAGGTGGGACCCCGTCGCTATAACCACCTTTCTTGCGTTGAAAGAGACCTGATTACTGCGTTCTTTCTTCGTCTCGGCGGCGGTCATGTACGTTCAGTACACTCCCTGCCTCGCTCAGTCAGCCTTGTACTAAAGTCTCTTTCAACGCAACTTGTTCTTGGCAGTGGAAGAGACCTGACTTATAGTACGCAATTTGGTCTTTGGGGTATTGCTTATCTGTTCCGAACTGTTCCCTACAGCGCAACACCTTTTCAACTTATATGATAAAGAGAGAGAACTTGAAGTATTGAATGTCGATTATCTATCTGTCAACACTTTTGTCTCGTGAGGCTACTTGTGTTGTTGTTCAAAAGAAGTCTTCGGGTGATTAGTACTGCTCGGCTTTGACATTACTGCCTTTACACCTGCAGCCTATCAACGTGGTAGTCTGCCACGACCCTCTATGGAAATCTCATCTTGGGGCGAGCTTCGCGCTTAGATGCTTTCAGCGCTTATCTCTTCCGCACATAGCTACCCGGCGGTGCAGCTGGCGCCACAACCGGTACACTAGAGGTGCGTCCAATCCGGTCCTCTCGTACTAAGATCAG
>Ga0082212_10004462_pt1 | contig 19396 bp, 19 predicted proteins | sample TergutNt197P3_FD_71548 | JGI IMG/M metagenome (GOLD analysis project Ga0082212, IMG submission 71548) | Neocapritermes taracua P3 segment gut microbial communities from Petit-Saut dam, French Guiana - Nt197 P3 | ecosystem: Host-associated > Arthropoda: Insects > Digestive system > Gut ... | reverse complement strand
CGCTCCTCACTGAGGGCAATTAAAGCGGCGGAGCAATCCTGATTTTTGCGCCATTGTTTGCGTAAGTTTGCGTAATGGCGGTTTTCCTACTCTTTCTTTTTGCCGCCGAGCAAGCCGCTTGCGATGCCGCCGATGTCAAGGCCGCCGCCTTCGCCTTTGCCGGCGTCTTTTCCGGCATCTTTTCCGCCGTCTTTGCCGCCCCCGCCGAGTATACCGCCAAGCAGACCGCCGCCGTCTTTTGAGCCGCCCGCCACAAGGCCCACGATGCTGCTCACGTCACCGGACGACAGGTTCTTGATATTTGCCACTTTCTCTATCAGCCCTTTCGGGTCGCTTGTAAGCTTTTCCAGCAGCGCCGGGTTGCCCTTGACCGCTTTCATTACTTTTTCCGCAATTTCTTTGATATTAATGTCTGCCATGTTTTTTTCCTTTCTTATTCTTCCGCCTGGCTGTCCGCGCCGTAGATTTGGCGCATCATCTCCTTGGTGCCTTCCGGGTCGTGGAAGAAATAGGACAAGCCATCCTGCATGCCGGTCGTGCCCGGAATCGTCCAGGAGTTGAATTCCCAGTCTTTCAAACCCCCCGCCCTGGTCATGAGGGCGAGCGCGGCGGTCATACTCAAGTTGCTTTTTGCCTCATTGCTGGCGACCAGCGCGATCTTGGGCAGGTCGAAGCCTTCGCTTTGCGAAAGCACGGATCTTAAGAACCCCTGCTGCGCGTCTATACGGCCGAGGTCGGCATTGTTATAGCCGCTGCGGAACCGCAGGTACTGCATGGCCTGGTCGCCGTTGAGCCTCTGCCGGCCGGCCTTGAGGTGGATATACAGGTCCTGGTTCGGGTCCTCGTAGTCCATGTTTATCGGCACGTCCATTTCAATGCCGCCCATCGCGTCGACAATCTTGGCGACCCCTTTTCCTTCCAGCTCCGCGTAGTAATGGATCGCTATTCCGCCGAGCACATCGCTCGCGGCCCTGCATGCGGCTTCATAGCCTTCCGATGAATATATCGAATTGAATTTCCGGTACGCCGGGCCCGGGAAAGAGGCTCTGTAATAGTAGGTGTCGCGCGGGATGGAAATCTCGTCAAGGCGTTTGTTCTTCAGATCGAAACTGAAGACCATGGTCGTATCCGACAGCCCCTGGTTCGTGCCGAGGAAGAGCACGTTGATGCGGTCTTCCCCAACCAGGCCATCCGCTCCGCCAACAATCGGCTCGACCGCGCCGGGGCGGCTCTCCAGCCATACCCGAAGGCCGGTAAAAGCCAGCAGGAACACAATAATGAGCGCAATGATGGCGGCGGCTTTCGACCTGCCGCGCTTTTTGTCCCGCTGGCGTTCGCGCTCCCGCTCAAGCTGCCGCTCCCGTTCGATTTCGCGCGCGCGCTTCCTGTCCCGGGCGGATTCACGGGAGGCCTCCTTCTTCCGGTTCCGGGCCGCCGCTGCCTCGCGGTCACGGATCGCCGCTTCCTTGCGGTCACGGGACGCCGCTTCTTTACGGTCACGGGACGCCGCTTCTTTACGGTCACGGGCCGCCACTTCTTTACGGTCACGGGACGCCGCTTCCTTGCGGTCACGGGACGCCGCTTCCTTGCGATCACGGGACGCAGCTTCTTTGCGGTCACGGGACGCCTCGGCCTTACGCTTCCCGGGTTTCTCAGCTTTACGGTTCATAGGCTTTTTTTTACTGCCATCCTGTGAATACATATCCTGATATTCAAGGTATGCTTCATCACCAAGGCCATAAAGCGTCTCATCCCCTGGGCCATAAGGCGCTTCTCCCCCGTAGCCATAGGGCGCTTCTTCCCCGTAGCCATAGGGCGCTTCCACCCCGTAGGCAGCAGGCGATTCACCGCCGTAGGCAGCAGGCGATTCACCCCTGTAGGCAGCAGGCGCTCCTCTTCCGTAGGCAGCAGGCGATTCACCCCTGTAGGCAGCAGGCGCTCCTCTTCCGTAGGCAGCAGGCGCTTCTCCTCCATAGCCATAGGGCACATCATCCCTGCGGGCCTGGGGGACTTTTTCCATCAGGTCCCAAAGGTTTTCATCCTGGCCCGGCGGGCTATCTTCCCGGTAGTCCGGATATGCTTCTTCCTGGCGTACCCGGCGCGCCTCTTCCCTGCGCACACGGAGCGCCTCTTCCCTGCGTTCCCGTTCTCTTCGTTCTACCCTTGTCTCGCTCAATACGTGAAGAACCCTTCCCCTGTCTTACGGCCGAGTTTGCCTCCACGCACCATCTTGCGGAGAAGCGGATGCGGGCGGTATTTCGGATCGCCGGTCTCCGTGAAAAGTGTCTCCATGATTGCAAGGCATACGTCGAGCCCGACAAGGTCTCCGAGCGCGAGCGGGCCCATCGGGTGGTTTGCGCCGAGCTTCATTGCCTCGTCTATATCCTCTGCCGAAGCGACCCCTTCCGCGTAGATGCCGATGCCTTCATTGACCATCGGGATGAGTATGCGGTTGACGACAAAACCCGGGGCTTCCTCGACCTGCACGGGCGTTTTGCCGATTGCTTTTGCGATCTCAATGATGGCCGCCTCGGTCTCATCCGCCGTCCGAAGGCCCTTTATGACCTCGACGAGTTTCATGACCGGCGCGGGGTTGAAGAAGTGCATGCCGATGACCTTGTCTGGCCGCTGCGTGGCATTGGCGATCTCTGTGATCGAAAACGCCGACGTGTTCGACGCAAGGATCGCACCTTCGCCTGTGAGCTTGTCAAGATCCGCGAAGAGCTCTTTCTTGACCTCAAGGTTTTCATAGATCGCTTCGACTATAAGGTCGGCGTCCTTGACTACGGAAAGCTCGGGGCCTGAGCTGATGCGCCCGAGGATGGCGTCCTTGTCTTCCGCCGTGATTTTCTCTTTTTCGACAAGCCTGCCCAGGTTCTTTTCGATAAGCGCGTAGCCCTTCGCGATAGCCGCTTCGAAAAGGTCTGTGTAAACGACCTCGTAGCCACCCTGTGCAAAGACCTGGATGATGCCCGCTCCCATTGTGCCGGCGCCGATAACTCCTACTTTTTTCATATCTTATACCTCCTTGTATATTTGCAGCTTATCATATCATATTTTCGCTTGTGCCCTGTCCGGCCTTCGCGTCCTGTCCGGCCTTCACGTCCTGTCCGGCCTTCGCGTCCTGTCCGGCCTTCATGTCCTGTCCGGTCTTCGCGTCCTGTCCGGCCTTCGCGCCCTGTCCGGCCTTCACGCCCTGTCCGGCCTTCACGCACCCGCCAGGTAGTCCAGCATCCCTTTTTTGTACGCCTCCACGCCCGGCTGGTCGAAGGGGTTGACCCCCATGAGCAGCCCCGTTAGCGCGCACGCAAGCTCAAAGAAGTAGACAAGCTGGCCGAAAGCGTAAGCACTGTTGTCCGGGATATAGACGCGGATAATCGGTACGCCCACCTCCCGGTGCGCCCTGGTCATGCCCTCAAGCACAGCCCTGTTGAACTCGCTGTAAGTACGCCCATAGATAGGCGAAGCCGAAGCGCCATCCCTTGTGTCATGCGAAGCCGAAGCGCCATCCCCTGTGTCATGCGACGAAGGCCCGCCATCTTTGGTTTCCCCGGCGCCCTGCGAAGGCGCGTCGATCCTTATATCAGCTGTCGGCTCTTCCACGAAGAGCAACGTTTCGTAAAAGACCTGCTTGCCGTCCTGGAAGAACTGCCCCAGCGAATGAAGGTCGCGGCTTATCCCCACGCCCACGGGAAGCACGCCCCGCCCGTCCTTGCCTTCGCTTTCGCCGAAGAGCTGGAGCAGCCAGGCCGTGAAATCCTCTGCCGACGGGTCGAAGAAGCAGACCGTCTGGACGCACTTTTGCTTTTCAAGGACTGCGCGTACGCACGCAAGCTGCCCGGCGCGTTCTATCATCCCTTCGGTATTCGCTGCTTTGGCGCCGTCAAGCACCGCGCGGACATCGACCCCGGCTACGGCAAGCGGCAGCAGGCCCACGGGCGTAAGCACGGAGAACCGCCCCCCAATATCGGACGGCAGCACAAAAGTCTTGTACCCGTTTTCCTCCGCCTCCAGCCTGAGCTTGCCGGACGTCCGGTCGGTAATGGCGTAGATCCGCGACATAGCCTCTTCATGTCCGTATTTTTCGATCAACATGCCCTTCAAGGCAAGGAAGGCGACAGACGGCTCAAGCGTCCCGCCGGATTTGCTGATAATGAGCAGGCAGACATCGTCATCTTTGATTTTCTCGATAAGACCCGCGTGGTATGTCCCGCTCAGGTTGAAGCCCGCGAACACGACCTCCGGCCGGCCTGTCTTACTTACGCTATCCTCCCGGTCGATGAAAGAGAGAGCTGCCCTGGCTCCCAGATAGGAGCCGCCAATCCCGATTACCACGAAATATCTGCACTTTGCCGCTATTTCGTCTGCGGCCTCAAGGATGCCGGTGAGCTCTTCCTCGGGGAAAGCGTCCGCGTAGCCTACCCAGCCGGTGAAAGGCATCTCTTTTCTGTATAGGGCCTTGGTCTTTTCGCCGGCGTCAGGCGCGAGCGCCCGCGCTTGGGCAAGAAGGCTTTCGTCCATTTCATATACAGCTTCAATCCCCTTGTTCATATTCTATCTTCTCTCCTCTCATCGTGGTTCCCGGCCTTTTAATCTTGTATGTAGGGAAAATCAGCCTGAGCAGTTCCATTACGGCCGCGTCGTCCATGCGTTCGGGATCCTGGCGCCAAAGCTGCGACCAGTGCGGCAGCTTCGCGCCGCTCCTGTCCTCCAAGACCCAAATATGCTCTGTGCCCGTCGCGTCGCCGTGCGGCCCTTCGTCGCCCACTTCATCAAAAAGCCGTTCCCCGGGCCTGAGCTGGGTGATGGCTATGTCTATTTCTTCATAAGGCATCCTGCCCTCGAGCCGGACCATCGCTTCGGCGAGGTCGCGTATGCCGATAGGCTCCCCGGGGCCAAGTTCAAAAATCTCGCCCCCTGCCGCCAGGACAGTCGCCTTGATGGTCAGCAGCGCGGCCTCTTCCGCGCTTATGAACCGGCGCATGATGTCTTTGTCCGTCACGGTCAGCGGTCCGCCGTACTTTATCTGTTCCGAAAACAGCGCGACGACGTTGCCGCGCCCCTCGATAAGGTTCGGGAACCGAACCGTTGCGTATGAAGTCCGTGATTTCACGTTTTTTTCCGCTATATAGAGCTCGGCTGTGCGCTTGCATTCCGCGGCGACATTTGTCGGCTCGGCCGCGCGTACCGTGGAACACAGGATGAATTTTTCGGCCGCGTACTCATCGGCAAGATCGCAGGCGTTCTTGAGGCCGAGCACATTCGTCAGGAAGGTTTCCCGGGGGTTGGCCTGCGCGATCGGTATTTGCTTAAGCTCGGCCGCGTGAAAAACGATGTGCGGGCGGAAAGCGGCAAACGCGCGCCGCATCATTATCATATCACGCACGGAAGCAACAACCGTGCGGAACTCCGTCTCGGCCGTGCGGAACCCTTCCAGCTCAGCGTTCAGCATCGCAAGTCCGTCCTCGTCAATATCGAGGGCTATGAGCCTGCGCGGGCGGTAGAGTATTATCCTCCGACAAAGCTCGGAGCCGAAAGCCCCCGCGCCGCCCGTGACCAGGACGACCCTGCCTTTCAGGTGGTCGCCTATCTCCCTGTGGTCGACGCGTGGCCGGTCCCGTCCGAGCAGATCCGACACTGTCGGCTTGCGCAGGTCAGCGAGCGCGGCCGACGGGGTGGCTGTTGCAGATTCCCTTGCTTTGGCGCGCGGCAGCATACGGATCTTGCAGCGCGTCTTCACGCAATCGCGGAGCAGCGACGCAATTTGCTTTTTGCTCGCGGTCGGCTTTGCAATAATTATTTCATCTATACCCTGCCGCCTGGCCCGCTGCCGTATCTCGTTACGCCCTGAAACTATTTCGATGCCATGGATCGTGTCGCCCTCGTAGCTTTTGTCGTCGTCAATGATGATCTCGACCTTGCGCCACTCGTTTTCGTTTTCCTGCATTTCGGTAATCAGATCCGCGACCGCACGGTTTGCGCCGATGACCATGACGCGGCCGGCGCTCTTGCGCTGCGGCTCATACCTGCGCCTCAGGCTCTGCCCTTCGGTATCCCCGCTTCCCGCGCGGACCGCAGCCAGGCGCACATACAGGAACCGGACCGCCAGGGCCAAAGCCATATCAAAGAAAAACGAAAGCACTATGACGCCCGTGAGCAGTACGGGCTCTATGCCAAGTATCACCGCCGCGGTAACAGCCGCGAGCGTGCTTGCGACGAGCGAAAGGGCAACGCGCTGAAAATCCCGCGGGCCCGCATAGTCGAAAAGAATCCTGTAGACCGAAAATACATACATCGCGATCAGCTTGACGATTATCAAAATCAGGAAACCTGACACGTAGACTGCAGAATAAGCAGAAACAGCATCCGCCGCCGAAAGCCCCGCTTCGCCGAATGCGGAGTTGACTATGTACGCCAGCAGGTATGAGGCGTTGAAACAGACAAAGTCACAAACTATGAAGAAAGCGATGCGCGCATTTTTTGCCATAAGCGTATTGTATTTCCGTCGTTTTCGGCTTGCAATGCATTTATTAAAAAGTAATTGAAATGACTCTGTTACGACGCTTGTTTCCCATATTACCAGGCCTTTTCATTACATTACCGAATCATTCTTCAAAAATGCCGAATCATTTTTCAAAACTGCCGAATCATTCCTCAAATTCGCCGCCGCCGACAAATTCGCGGAGTATCGATTCGGGCGGTATCGCGCCTTCATCTTCGACCGGCGTGAAAAACGAGAGGAAGTACAGCAGCCATTTGGCGTGCCCGTAAGCGGCCTCGCCGGGCTTGATCCCTTCCAGCAGCGGCATGGCGTATTTTTTCAGCACGGGCAGCTCGTAGATCAGCGTCGAATTGAAAACCTCGTCGGCCTCGTTGTTGTAAGGGAAGATATTGACGGACTCGCCGGCGCGGACTTTCGGCCACTGCCGGAGCGTGCCGCAGGCGTCGCGGCCGCGCGTCCGGTTGTCGCGGACCATGCGGCGGATGAGCCGGACGTCCGTCGAGGGGACGCGGTTGTGGTCGTCGATATTCAGCTGGGTAAGCGGGCTGATATAGATCTTGAACTTAACGGCGTCGTCGATGCCGACGGACATCTTTTTGTTCAGCGCGTGGATGCCTTCCACGACGATGATCTGCCCGGCCTTGAGCCGGGTCTTGCGCAGGCCGAAAGCCTTGTCCCCCGTGATGAAGTCGAATTTCGGAAGGTCTGCGGTCTTGCCCGAAAGCAGTTCCCCCGCGTTACGCACAAAGAGCTCGACATCCATCGCATCGAGACCTTCGAAATTATACTCACCCTTCTTGTCCTTGGGTGTGAGCGCCCGGTCCAGAAAATAGTCGTCCGTGCCAAGATACAGGGGCGGCGGGCCTCCGTGCGCCGCGAGCGCCTTGATCAGCCGCATGGAAAACGTCGTTTTTCCCGAAGAGGAAGGCCCGGCGATCAAAACGATACGCTTGCCCTTGTCGATGATCTTTTGCGCCAGCTCCTCGATGCGCTCCGAATGCCGCTCCTCGGCCGTGCGGACGATGCCTTCAGCCGCGCCCGCCGCTATCTGCTTGTTGAGGTCGCTTATATAGCGCAGGTCAATGGCGTCGAGGCGCGCCTGCTCCTCTTCATAAGCCGCAAAGATCCTCGCGTCGCGCCGGTAAAGGGCAAGCTTGCCCGGGTCCGAGGGGTGCGGGAACCTGAGCAGGACGCCGCCGCGGGCAGGCTCAAGCGCAAACGGACAGATATAGCCTGTCGACGGAGGCATGAGCCCATAGAAATAATTCGTGTATTTTTCGAGCCTGCATACGTTGATGAACTTCAGGTCGGGTGCGGTTTTCAGGAGCTCAAGCTTTTCTTCCGCGCCGATCTTTATCAGATACTTGAACAATTCCTCCTTGCCCACGGTGTTGACCTCGATAGGCAGGTTTGCGTCGACGAGCTGCCACATCCGCTTCTCTATCATGCGCAGGTCGTGCTCCTCCACCTTGCGCATGGCCTGCCCGCCAGCGGGAGCGCCGTCGGGAGCGCCAGCCAGTTCGCCGTCGGGAGCGCCAGCCAGTTCGCCGTCGGGAGCGCCAGCGGACGAACCCTTCGCCGCACCACTGGGAACGCCAGCGGGTTCGCCAGTGGGGGCTTCTGCCGGTTCGCTTGAGGGGGCTTCTGCCGCGCCGCCGCATGGAAGGTCAACCGTCGTAAAAATCCCCCGGTTGACTGAATTGCGAATCACAACGCGCGCGTCCTTGCCGTACAGGTCATACACCGCTTTCAGGAATAGCAGGGAAACCCCGCGCTGAAGCGTACGGTTCGCCGTATTGTCCCTGATGTCGCAAAACGTCACCTCGCAGTCCTTTTCCAGGACAAACGTCAGCGCCACATCATCGCCGTCCACGCGAGCCGTGATGACACGGTACGGAAGATGCGAACGGTACTCGCCGAGCAGCTCCTCGATTTTCGCACCGGCCTCGATCTCCCGCTCGACCGGGTCCGCGCCAGGATCCTTGAATATAGTCAGTTTGATTTTCATAGATTCCAAAACTCCTTATAGGTGGGAGTATATCAAATTTTCGCCCTGGACAAAATGAGGACAACGTGAGGACAAAATGAGGGAAGGAGGAGGAGGGAAGGAGGAAGCAAGGAAGGAAGGGATAGAAGGAGGAAGGGAGGGAGGGAAGGGAGGGAAGGGAAAGAAGGAAGGACAAAATGGGGACGGCTCCCAGGATTGACGACAATACGAAACCCAGGATTGCCAGCAGAACGCAGCCCAAAACTTACAGGCAAAGTACAAGCAGACGGCTTTTTTATGCACGTGTGGTACAATATCCATGTCTGTTATTGACAGGGGATACCGAAAGAAAGGGGACTGAGATGGCTGATTTTAAGGGGACAAAGACTTACGATAATCTGATGGAGGCGTTTGCCGGCGAGTCGCAGGCGAGGAACAAGTATACGTTCTACGCGTCGCAGGCGCAAAAGGACGGGTTCAGGCAGATCGCGAATATCTTCACGGAGACGGCGGGGAACGAGAAAGAGCACGCGGAGCTGTGGTTCAAGCTCTTCCACGGCATCGGCACGACCACGGAAAATCTTGCTGACGCTGCAGCAGGCGAGAACTTCGAGTGGACGCAGATGTACAAGCGCATGGCCGAGGAGGCCAGGGCGGAAGGATTTGAAGAAATCGCACTCCAGTTTGAAAATGTTGGCGGGATAGAAAAAGCGCACGAAGGGCGTTACCTGAAACTCAAGGACAATATAGAAAAAGGCCTCGTCTTTGAGCGCCCTGAGCCAGTCACCTGGAAGTGCGGCAACTGCGGCTTCAAGTACGAAGGCAAGAAGGCTGTAGAGGAGTGCCCCGCGTGCAAGCACCCGCAGGCGTATTTCGAAATAGAGGAGAATGAGTACTAATCGATAAAGAAAACAAATTTAAAACCGGCTGCCTGGTCTGCGGCAAGCCCATTGTCTACAGCCTGAAAAACGCCGCTTATACCTGCAGCCTCTGTGGCGACGAATTCAAGGCAAACGCCGTATGCGAGGACGGACACTATGTCTGCGACAAGTGCCATTCCTCGGCAGGCGCAAGGGTGCCAGCCAAAGGTGCTTTGACTGTGCAGGGAATGCAGGAACACAACGGGGTCGGCCCCGGAAGCCTTATGCCTGAGGAGCATGGTTTTCTTGGCCTGATAAGAACTACGGATGAGAAAGATCCGGGGGAAATCTTCCGGCAGGTCGCCTCTCTTGAGTGTGTGCATATGCACGGGCCCGAGCACCACAGCATAGTGCCTTGTATAATGATTGCCGCATTCAGGAACAACGGCGGGGGTGCTGGTTTTGAGGCGGCGCTTGAGGCAGCGGCCGAACGTGGCACCCAGGATTCTGAAAACGGCGGTGAAGCCGGTTTTGAGGCGGCGCTTGAGGCAGCGGCCGAACGTGGCGGCCAGGATTCTGAAAACGGCGGTGAAGCCGGTTTTGAGGCGGCGCTTGAGGCAGCGGCCGAACGTGGCGGCCAGGTCCCCGGCGGGGTCTGCGGCTCCTGGGGCACGTGCGGGGCGGCAATCGGCGCCGGCATCTACGGAAGTATTATTGCCGACTTGACCCCTTATACTGACGAAGGATGGGGAGCTGTACAACTTTTGACCGCCCGCAGTCTGGAGAAAATGGCGGCGGTCGGCGGCCCACGCTGCTGCAAGCGCACGTCGCGGATGGCAATAGAGGCTTGCGTCGATTTTACAAGAGAACGCTACGGCGTGGAAATGCCCCTTAAAGATTACCGCTGTACCCATTACGCAATCAACGAAGAATGTATCCATGGGCGCTGCCCGTACTTTTGAGCGGGCAGGCAAAATAAACGCATACTGTTAGCCGGATAGCGCGCCGCTTTCAAAAGCCGGGCGCCTCTATCTTAAAAAAGCTTGGACCGCGACGGAGGAATATGAGAAAACTGGATTTGAACACGGCCGTTCTGGAATTTGAAAAAATATCACAAGAGATGTCCGCATTCTACAACAAAGAAACCGGAGAGTTTGACTTCTTCGACGACTTTGTCGGGTACGAGGAGGCCGACACATACAAATTCGAGGATGAGGCCTGGATCGCGTTGCCGAAACAACATGAAATCAATGAATATAGTATAATGGCCGATTTTGCCGAAGCAATTACCGATCCGCGAAAAAGTGAGATTCTATGCATGGCATTGAACAACAGAGGCGCGTTCCGGCGTTTCAAGGATTCGCTGCATGGTTTGGATTTGACCCAGGAATGGTATGCTTTCAAACACGACGCCTATTTAGAGATCGTAAAGGATTGGTGCGACAGAAAAGGAATCGAGTATTCGGACAATCAGTCTGGCTGACGGATCCGCCTCCCACACAATCCTCACACAAAAAGAACCGTCCCCATTGTGTCCGAACCGTGAACCGTCCGAAACCACTGAAAAAGGCTTCGGGTCAAAGGACGGTTCGTTTGGCCACAGGTGGTGGCCCGCGGCCTTTGAGCGCCTCCACCCTTCCTTCCTCCCTCCCTTCCTTCCTCCCTCCCTCCCTTCCTCCATCCTCCCTCCCCCTCGTTCTGTCCCGTAAATTGCTGCTGTTTGCTTTATCAACATCTTTTGGCGGGGCGTGAAGTAAAGTCTCATGGCACGGAATTGCAGTAGACGGCGGTTTTGTGCGCATTTTGCTTGGTTTGCCCGGTTATTTGGCTATTTGACAGAAAAAACTGCCGTTTGCCGCAATTCCGTGCCATTACCTGGCGGCATAGCCACAAATGAGATTCGGAGAGGTGGTTTCTCGCTTCGCTCGAAACATTGGATGTAACACAAAAAGAACCGTCCCCACTGTGTTTTATAAACCAAGCCTTTTCTTTATGATGCGATAGCTTTTCTGGTACCACTCATGCGCATTGGCGTTGTCGCCCATGTCGGAGTATATGTCTGCGATGCTGTTATAGGTCTTCTCGGCCAACTCATGCTCCGTCCCATATTTTTTCTCAATGACAGCCAACGCTTTCAAATGCCATTCCAGCGCATTGGCGTGGTCTCCCAGATCTGAGTAAGCGGTTCCAATATTTTTGTAAATCTGCGCCGTCGTGGGGTGGTCCGGCCCAAGCGCTTTCTCGTAGATCGCGGAAGCCTTCAAATACCACTTCAGCGCCTCGACATTCTTGTCCTGGTAGTAGTATGCGACAGCGATGTTGTTGTAGGTTTTCGCGGTCGAAGGATGCTCTTTGCCCAAGTCTTTCTCGCAGATGGACAATGCTTTAAAGTACCACTCCAGCGCCTTGGCGTAATCGCCCTGACCGGAGTATATGCCGGCGATATTGTCGAGGGTCGTCGCAATCCAGGGGTGTTCGGCGCCTAATGTGTTTTCATAAATCGTTACGGCTTTCTCGTACCACTCCAGCGCCTGGGCATCGTCGCCCTGCTCGGAGTGCGCGAGGGCAATATTGTTGTAAGCTGTCCCCGTCCACGGGTGCCCCGCGCCCAAAGCCTTTTCGTATATGGCCGCGGCTTTTTTGTGCATTTCCAGCGCTTCCGCGTAATGGCCATGGTAGTATTCCAAAAGTCCAAAATTTGTGTAAGTGGTCGCTGTCGAGGAATGTTCCGGCCCAAGCACTTTCTCATTGATGTCCAAGGCTTTCTGAAACCATTTTTTTGATTGCGGGTAATCGTGTTTTTCAGAGTATATACGCGCAATGTTTTCGTAGGATGTCGCAAGCGAAGGATGCTTCGCGTCCAGCATCTTTTCCTTTATGGCCAGGGCCTTCTGATACCAGTCCATCGCCTCTTTATAGTTGCCTTTGAAAAAATACACTTCCCCGATATTGTCATATGTTGTCGCCACCAAAGCGTTTTCCAGCCCCATCCTCTCATAGACCGCGGTGGCTTTCCGGTTCCACTGCAATGATTTGGCGTAGTCGCCCTGGCTGAAATGTGCATACGCGATATTGCTGTATGTGGCCGCCGTTGAGGGATGCCCCGCCCCCAGTACCTTCTCTTTTATTTCCAAAGCCTTCTGGTTCCAGTCCAGTGACTCGGCATATTCGCCTTTCCTGGAGTATATATCCGCAATGTTGCTGCAGGTTGCGGCTGTCGCGGGATGCTCCGGCCCAAGCGCCTTTTCACGGATAGCCAACGCTTTCCGGTTGAACTCCATGGCTTTTTCAAAGTCGCCCCGGTCCAGGTATATGAACGCTATATTATTCAAGGTCTCCGCCGTTGCCGGATGCCACGACCCAAGTTCTTGCTCCCGGACATCAAGGGCTTTTTGGTAACATTCCATAGCCTTGGCGTATTTGCCTCTGCTGTAATGCACTATCCCGATGTTGTTGCAGGTTTCGGCTGTCGCGGAGTGTCCCGGCCCCAGTTCTTTCTCGCGGATATCAAGCGCTTTTCGGTAATGATCCATCGCTTCGGCATATTCGCCCTTGCCCAAATATACATCTCCGATCTTGTTACAGGTCTCCGCTGTCAAAAGATGATTCTTGCCCAATGTTTTTTCCCGGATAGACAAAGCTTTCCCGTGGACTTCCAGCGCCTTGGCAAGATCCCCGGCAAACATCAGCCTGCACCCCGCCTCATGGTACAGTTTTGCGGCGCCTTCTTCCTTTTTTCCATTTCCGCAGAATAACGACTCCGTGTGCGCCGCGACCGCAAGCGCGTGCGGCAGCATCTCGGAGAGCTCAGCCATCGGCAATCTTTTTTCGTCATCCCGGTAGTCAAAACCGGCTAAGACCACATCAAGGCATGACGCCAGCCATTGAGTATCCTGATACAGGCTATTTCTGACGACAGCCTGGGCAAGATGGTGGACCGTCAAAAACGTTCTGCCGTTGTCCTGGCGCACCGAAACAAACGGTTGGGCTGCCAGTTTGCCTGTAAGCTCGCTTTGGGCGGGTTTTGCGTCCGGGCAAAGCGCCTCGCGCAAAGGCGACGGCAGCTGTCCGCGGCCGCTGATAAACATTTGAAGAGGTATGTCCTCCGGTGCACAGTACGCGCAAAGCTTTAGAAGCTGAACCGCTGCCGGCGCGGCCTTATCCGGCTGCCCTTTCCCTTCAAGGCGCTTCAGCGAAAACACGCCCGTTCCGTGGGTGGCCGTGCAAGCCTGCTTTACAGATGGACGGGGAGCCATCCAAGCCTCGCCCGGCCCGCTGTGCGGATGATCGCGATTGCGTGAAATGATCAGTATATGGCCCCCCGGGTGCGCTTGCGGCAGATAGTCGCACAGGCTTGGGCAGCCATCCGCGTCATCATAAATAAACAGGCACTCATTATTTTTGAACCAGTCAGAAATAAATAAGCTGGCTTGGCGCGGGTCTTGCGCCAGCTCCTGCGGCAAGCCCGCCATGCCCGCAAACCCGCAATACCCGTCTTGCAAAAGCCCCTCGGATCCGGCGTTGAAATACCAGACCCGGCGATAGTCCATCGCATGCCGCCAGGCGTATTCCAACGCTGTTTGCGCCCTCCCAAAGCCGCCCCTCTCCGCGACAAGGCCGATGCCGCAGCCCTTCAATGCTGCGTCGATGTCCGCAAGCGCGTTATTATTGAATAGAAAAACGCGACCGCGCTTTGGCAGGTTGTTATGATTGTTTTGCGTAATTATCAAACTCATCAACGGAACCGTTAAAAACATTCATGTCAATGAAGTATTCCGTGCCTTCGTACCCATCCAGGCGCTTCCTGTTTGTGTATTGCCAAAATGTCCATGTCTGGTTTTCAAGCGGCTTGGGCGCTGTGAGAATGCTTCTGATCCAGATATCATATGCTTCATAATGGCCCGACAAATATAAGTTGTACGACTTTTCCGTTGCGTAAATAACAGGTTTGGCGCCGTAATGCGCTTCGAGCCTGTCAAGCAGTACGTTCAATTCTTTCCTTGTGTCGTCCGGGTCGGGCGGGTCATTCCCTTTGCCGTCGTAGAACTCAAAATCCACGACCGGCGGCAACGTTCCGTCCGCCTTGGGCACATGGGCGATATAGTTTTCCGCTTGTGTTTCGCCCGGGCTGTCAAAACTGAAGAAATGGTACGCCCCCACCCGCAGATCCGTTTGCAGCGCGTTTCTGTAATTCATCTCAAAACACTGGTCTACAAAAGAGCTTCCTTCCGTGGCCTTGATAAACGCGAAGGCTATGCCTTGCCGGCTCAGCACATCCCAGTCAATGTCGCCCTGGTAACAGGAAATATCCACGCCCCTGACAGGATACTGCGTCTTTGAGGGGTTGTTGAAGTGCAGTATGCCGTAATAGAAAAGCAGGGCGATAACGCCGCAGATGGCGGCGACTGTTATTATGCATGCCCCCATCCTTTTGCCTGCCCTGATCGTTTTCATATTTACACCAATTTTTTATTCGCTTGCGTAGTTGTCGAAATAGCCCTTGATGAATACGACGGGCGTCCCTTTGTCGCCGCTGCCGCTCACCAGATCGCACAGGCTCCCGACCAGGTCGGTCAGTCTGCGCGGCGTCGTCCCTTCGGTCTCGTCCTTGCCCATCAGGTTCTTGTCTTTCGTTCGGATGCGCTCGATCATGGCGGTGCGCGCCTCGTCCCCGTTTTTGCCGGAAAGCTCATTGTCCGCGAGGTACTTGAGCTTGAGCTCGTTGGGCAGCCCGTCCAGCCCGTCCGTGAACGCCGGCGACACTACGGGGTCGGCGAGTTCCCAGATCTTCCCGACCGGGTCTTTGAAGGCCCCGTCCCCATACACGAGAACCTCGATGGTTTTGCCGGTCTTCTCGAGCATCAAGGCCCTGACCTTCTCCACAAACTCGTCGCATGAATGCGGGAACAGCTTCACCCTCTCCCCGCTGGCCTTGTTGGATCCCAGAAGCCCGTATTTGTCATTGTAGCCGCTGCCGTCCACGCTCTCGTTCAGTATCTCGTCAAGCCCGACGACCTTTTCCGCCCCGCCCGCAAGCAGGCGCTCCTTCGTCCGCGCCCGCGTGTGGATATCCGCGGCGATGACTGCCTTCGTGTGGCGCAGCATCTCGCAAGGGTCGTTCGCCAGGATTATTTCGGCGCCGCCGCCTATGCTTCTGTACAGCTCCATATAGTCAATGCCCGTGAACTGATGTTTGATCCCGCTGAACCGCGCGCGGAATTCCTCCTCCGTGAACACATCTGAGTACGGGTTCACGCCGGCCTGCGCCAGCTGCTCGGCGCTTATGATATGGTTGCCGACCTCGTCCGCCGGATAGCTGAGCTGGATGAAGAGCTTATCGGTCCCCGCGGCGATGCCTTTGAGCAGTATCGAAAACCGGTTGCGGCTCGTGATCGGGAAGACGACGCCGACCGGCCCGGACGGAAACTTCGCCCTGACGGCCCCTGCGATCTGCGCGGCGGTTGCGTAATTCCCCTGGGCCCGGGCGACGACCGCCTCCGTCACGCCGATGATGTCCCTGTCACTTACAGAAGCTCCGGACTCTTCGCAATAGCCCAATACCGAGCTGACTACGATTTCCGCAAGCTCGTCGCCCTCCTGGATTATTGGCGTCCGTATCCCTGTTGCCTGTGTCCCGAATGTCCTCATTATTCCCTCCATCCCGCCTCAAAACAGCGGTGCAAAAGCCGTCTTCCGGCTCTTCTTATCAACCTTCAATTTCCCCCCAGAGCGTCTCCGGGTACACGCCTTTGTCCTTCATCGCGTTCACAAAGTCCGTCACGTAGCCCTTGTCCTCTTTGTATGTAATGCCGAACCACCGCTCGTCCGTCTTCAGCACTTTGACCGACGCCTTGCCTTCCTTCACCAGCTCGTCGACCTTGCGCGGCAGCAGGTACTCGCCCTTCATCGGGTCCGCCGCGAGCGCTTTGTCAAGGAAGGCCGGGAACCCCTCCGCAAGCTCCGTGAGGAACGACGGCGTGAAGCCCCAGAAATTCATCGACGCCGTGGCATCCGGGGACTCCCCGTACCATTCGCCATCGTCCTCGTACATGACTTTTCTGTCGCGCCACATTATCTTCAGCCGCTCGTCAACGCCGATAAGCCTGCCGCTCTCGCCAAGCACACAGACCCCGCGGGACACATGCCCGTATTCCGTGAGCGTATTCGCAAGCCGGTAGCCGACCATGGAATAGTCGTAAGTATCCCCGTCCTCCGCCGTCAAAAGCTCCTCATACATGAGCCGGAAAGCCTGCGGGCCGTAGTAGTCGTCCGCGTTGATTACGCAGAAGTTGCCTTTGACCAGGTCTTTGGCGGCGAGCACTGCATGGCAGGTGCCCCAGGGTTTGACGCGCCCCTCGGGCACGGCATAGCCCGGCGGCAGGTCCGAAAGCCCCTGGAGTGCGTAAGTGATCTTCATATGCCTGCCGGCGCCGTCGTCCAGGCGCGCGTGCACATCCTCCTCGATCTCCTTTTTAACAATGAACACAGCCTCTTCGAAGCCGGCCATCATCGCGTCGTAAAGCGAGAAATCAATAATTATTTCGCCCTGTTCCGTTATCGGATCGATCTGCTTCATGCCGCCGTAACGGCTTCCCATGCCGGCCGCCATCACGACCAAAACCGGTTTCGCCATACAGCCCTCCATTTTCTTTGATTTGCCTATTAACTGATTGGCTGCGTGAGTCCGTTAAGTTCCAACAGCTCCGGCGTGGCAATCCGCACCCTTTCCATTAAAAGGTCAAGCGACCCGGATTCAAGAGCGATGGGGATCTCGTCGTTTGTCGCAACCCATACGGAGGCTTCTTCGTCCCAAAACAAATTTATCAAGTATTCTTTCATATACCAATAATAACGCAAAAACGGCATTTTTCGCAACCTGTCTTCTTCTCTGTTTCGCATCGGTCGCCGCAAACGCTGAAAAATTTGATAGAATACTCGCATGAATATTTTTCAGACAATACCTTTTGTGGCGTTCATCCTGTCCACCCTGCCGCCGATCGAGAAGCACCGGCGCGAAATCGACCGCGCACGCGCCGAAGGCCGAGACGCCGACGAGCAGGAATGGATCCGCCTCGCGGAAAACTTCTGGGGGCCGCGACTCTTCACGCACTGGGGCGTACGCCTCGAGCGGACCGACGATACGGAACTGCCGCCGGGCGGCGTGCTCTTCGTTTCAAACCACGACGGCTACGGCGACATCCCGGGCTTCATGCATGCCATCCGCGACAAGCAGTTCGGCTTCGTCGCAAAGGAGGAGCTTGCGAAACTCCCGATTTTCGCAAAATGGATCGTTCGCATACGCAGCATCATGCTTCTGCGCGACGATCCGCGTGTCGCGGTGAAGGTCTTTGCGGAAGGCGAAGACATGCTTAAGCGCGGCTTTTCTCTCGTGATTTTCCCGGAAGGGACACGCGCAAAAGGACAGGGCCTTAGGCCTTTCGCGAAAGGCAGCCTGCGGATGGCGCTGCGTACAGGCACGCCGATCGTACCCGTTGCGACGCAAGGCTCCTGGGAGTGCTTTGAAGGCAGCGGATACCCCTGTCCCGGGCTCGTGCGTTTCCACGTCTTCCCGCATATCGAGACAGCCGGTTTTGCAAAATCCGAGGAAGGGGCCCTTTCAGAACGGGTGGAAGCGCTTATCCGCGCAAAGCTCGAAGAGTGGGGGCAAGAGCCGGGGCGTGAGAAGGGACAAGAGCCAGAGCTTGGGCAGGAGCAGGGACAAGAGCTTGGGCAGGAACAGGGACAAGAGCCTGGGCCGGGGCGTGAGCAGGGACAAGAGCCTGGGCCGGGGCGTGAGCAGGAGCAGGGACAAGAGCCTGAGCGTGGGCAGGAGGATTCGGAACTGGGTGGTTGAACGGTATGTCAGGGACAGCAGCGGCTCTCCCGCATTGAGGCGGGGTTTCTTTATTGTATTCGCGGCGCTCTTTTTTGTCGACCTGTGCCTGGTCGTTTCCGGCCGGTCGCAGCAACTTGATGAAAGCATGCTTGGCTTCATATTCGGGTTGCGGGAAGAAACGCTGACGGCGGTTTTCCGCGCCATCACCTTTTGCGGCAACTGGCAGGCCATGCTCGGCCTCTGCGTTCTCATAATCATTCTACCCGGCCGAATGAAGGTCGGCCTGCCTGTCTCTTTGATGACAGGCCTGGGATCGGCCATCCAGATACTGCTCCAGGATCTTATTGCACGCCCAAGGCCTGATATTGCAAACCGCCTTGTCGATGAGACTTCTTTCAGCTTCCCGTCCGGTCACACAAACGCCAGCTTGATCTTCTGGGTCGCGCTGCTGATCCTCGTCGGCCGGGCGCTAGTGTTGCAGGGCAACCCGCTTGCCGCCGGCCTTCTGCGGGTCCTCTTCTTTGTCTTCTCCGTCCTCATTGGACTGTCCCGGCTCTATCTCGGCGTGCATTATCCCTCCGATGTATTCGGGGGCTGGATGCTCGCCGCCATGCTGCTTGTCATATTCTTTGCGTTTTACGATAATGTCTGGCCTTCGAAATGGCGGATGTCCTACTACGCCCCCGAGTGGGACACGATCCCCCGGGGCGCGGAACAAAAGCGGCGCTGGCACAAACCCTCAAACAAACGGGCTCCCGCGGAAAAAATCCAGTTCCCGAAAAAGGCCAGCCCCTGGAAAATACCAGAACCCCCGGAGGAATGAAGCATATCCTTCCTCCCTTCCTTCTTTCCTTCTTTCCTTCCCTTCCCCTCGTTCTATGCCGTAAATTGCTACCGTTAGCTTTTTCGACTTCTTTTGGTGGAGCGTTTAAAGTCTCATGGCACGGAATTGCGGTAGACGGCGGTTTTTGTGCCTACTTTGCCTGTTTTGCCCGGTTATTTGGCTTTTTGACAGAAAAAACTGCCGTTTATTAAACCACTGAAAAAGTACAAAAGTACCAAAAGTACGAGTTGATTGGCAATTGGCAAGTGGAAACCAGTGGAAACCGGAAGTGGGGTTCCTGCCGCGAATCTTCTACTTTTTGTCCCAAAATCGAACTTACGGGCGATTTTTGCACCGTTTTTTCCTCCAAAAGACATAAATCGCTTGT